>Ga0209341_10002671_pt1 | contig 16881 bp, 20 predicted proteins | sample RifCSP13_2_FD_184020 | JGI IMG/M metagenome (GOLD analysis project Ga0209341, IMG submission 184020) | Soil microbial communities from Rifle, Colorado - Rifle CSP2_sed 13_2 (SPAdes) (version 2) | ecosystem: Environmental > Terrestrial > Deep subsurface > Rock core/Sediment | place: Rifle... | reverse complement strand
GAACACGGTCGATCCCACGCGGAACGACACGGGGGCACGAACGCGGCGGGCGGCGATAAAGGCTTCCGTGGGAGGGGCCTTCCAGCCGCCCGCCATGGCCCCCGGGGACGCGTACTTCTGCTTCGCCTGCGCGAGGGACCACCGTCCAACCTCGGCCGTGGGCCGGGACCACCGTCGCTACGGGATCGAGGGCGGCCACGAGACGGGCGGCCTGTTCCGGGACCTCCGGGAGTTCTACGTCCAGACGAAGGGGATCCGGACGGCCCTTCGCATCCTCGGGTTCGACGCGGACATCGTCCCGCCGCGGTTCGGCCGGGGCTGGCCGTCTCCGGAGACCGTCGAGAAGGCCTTCCGGGAGCGCGCCCGCCGGGCGCATCCCGACGCGGGCGGGGACCCCCGGGAGTTCCGGAAGGTCGAGTGGGCCGTCGAGGTCCTCCGGCGCTACCGGCCCCCGGGCCCCTGAGAGGCGGGTCGCAACGTTTATCGACGCGCGGGGTCTTCGACGCGGCACGAGGCGGTCCCGATCCCCGCGGACGTCCGGAAGTCATTGGAGCTCCTCTCCGGCGAGGACCTCAAGGCCCTCGCCTCGGACCTCCGGGTGGACCCCGCGACCCATCCGGGGCGGGAGACGCTCCTCGCGGCCCTCGCCGCCCATCCGGGGATCGAGGAAACCCTCGCCCGCGCGGACCGACGCCGGCTCGAGGCCCGCCTCTCGAAGATGAGGGCCCGCGGCCTCCGGGAGCTCGGGAAGCGGTACCGCGTGGAGGTCCGCGGGATCACGGTGAAGTCGGACCTCGTCGCGGCCCTCGCGGGGAGCCCCGTCGCGGGGGACATCCTCATGGAGCTCGACGCCCAGGAGCCCGCCCGGGCCATTGCGAGCCTCGTCGGGGGGAAGGGCGCCCCCGCGGACCTCGCCCGCGTGGGGGACCTCCTCGCCAAGGCCCGGCGAGACTTCGAGGAGCGGCGGTTCGACGCGGCTGTCGACGCGGCCCGGGACGCCGCCCACCTCGCGGAGCGGACGACCCACGCCCTCCGCCGCGCCTCCTGGTCCTACGCGATCCTGTCGGCCCAGGGCCTCCTCGAGTCGAGCGGCCTCTCTCCGAAGGAGGCGGGGCCCGCGTGGGACCTCCTCGAGGGGGCGAAGGCCCGCTTCGCGGAGGGCCGGCTCGAGGACGACGCCGTCCTCGGGGAGCTCCTCGAGGCCTCGAAGGCGGCCCACGGGCGGACCGCGGACCGCCTACGGGACGAGCTCGCGGAGGCCCGGGACGTCGTCCGGGAGGCCGCGAACCTCGGGGCAGGGGTGGCCCTCGCGGAGGACGCGTGGACGCGGGCCGCGGACCTCCTCGAGCGGGGGGACCTCCGTGGCGCCCGGGACGCCCTCGCGACGGCGGCCCGGCTCGCAGCGGACGTCCGCGACCGGCGGATCCGGGAGATCGAGTCGACGGCGTCCGCCGTGGAGGACCACATCGCCCTCGCCCGCAAGGTCGGGGCCGACGTCGACGACGCGGAGGACCTCCTCGCCCAGGCCCGGGACGCCCTCGCGGGCGGGAAGCGGGTGGAGGCGTGGGACCTCCTGTCCCGCGCGGAGCGCCTCGCGATGCAGGGCCAGCAGGAGCAGATCCGGAAGGCGATGGAGATCCGGGGGGCCCAGACGGAGCGCGCCTCCCTCATCATCGCGGCGAGCGAGCCCCTCGTCCAGGAGGCGGAGGCGTACGGCCTCAACGCGGCGGAGGCCCGCACCCTCCTCCGGCAGGCGAGGGACGTCCTCGGGAAGGGGGACTACGTGACGGGCCTCCTGTTCGCGAGGAACGCGGAGGAGGCCGCCCTCCGCCTGGAGCCGCTCCTCCTCGAGGAGCGCCGGAAGCGCGGGACGTCGAAGCCCGCCTCGGGCCTGTGCGGGGCCTGCGGCTCCGGGCGGCTCGAGTTCCACGACAACGGATGGGGCCAGTGCCTCGCGTGCGGGAGCGCGTTCCGCTGGCGAGCGCCCGGGCTCACGGAGAAGGTCAGAGGGCTCCTCGGTACATAGGCTGGCCCGCGTGGCGGAAGAAGCCGCGGAGGACGTCCCCGCGGGTCAGGATCCCGACGAGCTTCCCGCCCTCCACGACGGGCACGCGGTGGACTTTGTGATGGACCATCGCCTGGATCGCCTTCTCGACGTTGTCGTCCGGGCTCACCCAGGTGACGTCCTGCGTCATGACGTCCTGCACGACCTTCGACTCGACCTCCTTGAACGCGGAGAGGGCCTCGCGCTCCTTGATGATCTCCACGAAGGAGATGCCGAACGTGATCTCCGGTGGCATGAGCATCCGGAGCTCCTTGTGCTGGGTCTTGAGGGCCTCGAGGATGTCGACCTCGGACAGCATGCCGATGATCCGGCCCTCGTCGTCGACGACGGGGCAACCGCCCACGCTCTCGTCCGCGAGGGTGATCGCGGCCTCCCGGAGGCTCGCCGTCGGCTTGAGGGTGATCGGCTCCCTCGACATGACGTCTCGGACCTTCATCGGCCATGACAACGTGGCCTGCCTATTTCTACGCACGCCATAGGTTTTTACGAGCCCCTCAGATACCGCGCGCGATGCGCCGCGCGGACCTCCTGCGGAGGAAGGTCGAGGACCTCGACGTGACGCGCGTGAAGGGGGCCGCGGCCCTCGTCGAGGGGATGGGCCGGGGCGGCGGCTTCACCGCGAAGAAGATCGCGGACGGGGTCGAGATCCTCCGGACGATGGTCCGCCGGCCCGGATGTTTCACGTTCCTCTCGTTCCCCGCGGCCCTCATGGCGACGGGCGTGCGCGGGGTCCTCCGGACCCTCGTCGAGCGGAAGCTCGTGGACGCCGTCCTGACGACGTGCGGCACGGCGGACCACGACCTCGCGCGGGTGTGGCAGGACTACTACCACGGGGACTTCGAGATGGACGACGTCACGCTGCATCGGCTCGGGGTGAACCGCCTCGGGAACGTCCTCGTGCCGAACGAGTCGTACGGGATCGTCCTCGAGAAGCGGCTCCAGCCCATGCTCCAGGCGATGTGGGACGATGGGATGAGGTCGCCGTCGACGAAAGAGCTCCTCTGGGAGCTCGGCCGGCGGACGGGGAGCCGGGAGAGCCTCCTGTGGTGGGCCTGGAAGAACCGCGTGCCCGTGATCGTCCCCGCGATGATGGACGGGGCCGTCGGGTACCAGCTGTGGGCCTTCTGGCAGGAGCACAAGGCCTTCGCGATCGACATGTTCCGGGACGAGGCGGACCTCGCGGACCTCGTCTTCACGGCGAAGGAGGCCGGCGCCCTCATGATCGGCGGCGGAGTCTCGAAGCACCATACGATATGGTGGAACCAGTTCCGCGGGGGCCTCGACTACGCCGTGTACATCACGACGGCCCCGGAGTGGGACGGGAGCCTCAGCGGGGCCCGCGTGCGGGAGGGGATCTCCTGGGGAAAGGTCAAGGAGACCGCGAGGCAGGTGACGATCGAGGGGGACGCGTCGGCTTTGCTGCCGCTCATGGTCGCCGCGGCCCTGGAGTCGAGGCCTGCTCGTCGATGAGACGCGACGCCTTCGACGGGGGCAGCTACTTCACGATGTAGTAGCCCGCCGCCTTCTCGCGGGCCCTGCGCTTCACATACCCCTTCGCCTGGAGTTCCTGGAGGGCCTGGAGGACCATGTTCTTGGGAAGCTTCGACATCTTCGTGATCGCTTCCGCGTCGCGCATCTTGTCCTCCGCCGTGACCCCGGCGGCCTTCATCGCGTCGTAGACCTTGTTAGAACGATCGGAGACATCCTCGAAGGGCATCCGCGCGCCTCCGGGGCGCGGGAACCCGACGCCAGATTAAATACCCTCCGACCCCTCCGTACGGAACGTGACCCGAGGGGTATGCAAGGACCGGCTCGCGGACGCGTTCGAACGATTCGGCCGCGTGCCGATCGTCCGGCGCACGGCGGCCGTCGGAGGCGACCATCCCGCCTTCCGCCGAGAGTCGGAAGGTCCTCTCTGGGCCTCGGGCGGCCTCGTCCACGACGGCCTCGGGCGCGTCCTGCTGATCCGACACGACCCCTCCCTGGGATGGGGCGACGAGTGGCTCACCCCGGGCGGGTGGCTCGAGGAAGGTGAGACCACACTGGACGGGCTGCGTCGGGAGGTCCGGGAGGAGATCGGGATCGAGCTCTCAGAACCGATTCTCACCCGGATTCTCCTTGACGTCTTCACCCACGAGGCCCGTACGAGGCCCGCATACTTCGCTCAGTTCGTCGCCCGTGCGTCCTCCCACGACCTGCAACTCGCCACTGACGTCGTGGAGGCGCGGTGGTTCGACGAGCTCCCCGCCCGCATGGCCTTCCGGGAGGACTACCTCGAGGACCTCCGGCGGCTCCGCGGCGGAACCTTTTAGCGGCACGCCGGAATCCCCGTACGCGGGAATGGAGAAGAGGCCCGCGCTCCTCATCGTCGACCTCCAGAACGACTTCTGTCCCGGTGGAGCGCTCCCCGTGCCCGAGGGCGACCGCATCGTGCCACGGGTCAACCAGGCGATACGGCTCTTCGAGCGACGTGGCCTCCCGATCCTCGCCTCGAGGGACTGGCACCCGAGGGAGACGAGGCACTTCAAGGAGTTCGGCGGCGCGTGGCCGCCCCATTGCGTCCAGGGAACGAAGGGCGCCCGGTTCCATCCCGGCCTGCGCCTCCCGAAGCGAACCGTCGTCGTGTCCAAGGGCATGGATCCCGACGAGGACTCCTACTCCGCGTTCCAGGCCGTCACCTCGAAGGGCCGGGACCTCGAGTCGACTCTCCGCGAGATGGGCGTGGGCGACCTCTTCATCTGCGGGCTCGCGACGGATTACTGCGTCCGCGCGACGTCGATCGACGCATCCAAGCGGGGCTTCCCCGTGCGGGTGCTCAGGGATGCCGTCCGTGGGGTGGACCTGAAACCGGGGGATTCCGAGGGCGCGCTCGGCGAGCTCAAGGCGGTCGGAGCGACGTTCGTAGAGACGAGACGCCTCGCAAAGGTCCTCCCGCCTCCTCCGTGAAGTCCTCTACGTCGTCACGCTGCACCGGCACGGTTGGCACGCCATGGGCCACATCCCTTTCGCGGAGGCGACGTCAGTCGCGTCGTCATCCTCATGAAGCGCCCGCGTGATGCCGGCGCATGCCCAGCAAGGCCGAGCCCAAGGCCGCCAAGCGACCGTCCCGCGCCGTCAAGGGGAAGCCCGCCGCAACCAAGGGCAAGGGTCCCCGGGCGACCGCGAAGGCGGACGCGTATGCCTTTGCGAAGGACAAGCCGTTGAAACTCCTTACAGGCGGCAATCCGCGCATCGCGAAAGCCGACGGCGACGCGCCCGTGCAGGCCTACATCGCGGGGATGCCCGGCTGGAAGCGCGACGTCGGGCGCCGCCTCGACACGCTCATCGTGCGCAACGTGCCCAACGTGCGCAAGGCCGTGAGGTGGAACTCGCCCATGTACGGCATCGAGGGCCAGGGCTGGTTCCTGGGGTTCCACGTCTTCACCCACTACGTCAAGGTGACCTTCTTCCGAGGCACGTCGCTGCGGCCCGTTCCACCCGGAGGCACGGGCAAGGACGCGCGCTGGGTCGACATCCACGAGGACGATCTCGACGAGGCGCAGATGGCGACCTGGGTGAAGCAGGCCGCCGCGTTGCCCGGCTGGGTTCCCTAGCCGACCTCCTGCGGCTCTGTCACCGCCCCAGCGCCCACGAACCAGCGACGAGATCCGCGAAAGGCGCGAAGACCACATGGCAGGTCGTTCCGCGCCGGATGTCGAACAGCGCGGGGAGCCCGGTCGAGGTGGCGCCGGTAGACTTCATCGAGACGGGTCGCGACACGAGCGGCCGCGTGGACGAGGCGGCGGTCGAGCGGAGCTGGCGCGAGCGCGGGTTCTCGTGCGGGCTCCGGGTCGGCACAACCAACCCGATCGGACGGAGGAAACGTGCGCTATCCGGCTTTTCCCCCCGGGGCGACCGAGGTTCCGAAAGGCATAAGGGGACGGAACCCATCGAAGGAGCGGTCCTAGCGGGCATGAGCGGCCGTGAGCGAGCGACTGGGGAACCCGCTTCCCGGCTCATCGACGAGCGGATCCGCGACCTGGGGGGATGGCGCGGGGAGACCCTGGCCCGCATGCGGGCGCTGATCCTGGAAGCTGACCCCGAGATGACCGAGGAGTGGAAGTGGATGGGCACTCCGGTCTGGTCACACCACGGGATTGTCTGCACCGGGGAGGCGTACACGAAGGTCGTGAAGCTCACGTTCGCCCGGGGCGCCAGGATCCCAGACCCATCGCGCCTCTTCAATTCCAGTTTGGAAGGCAACACGCGAAGGGCGATCGACATCCACGAAGGGGAGAAGGTCGACGCGGGCGCGTTCAAGGCGCTCGTGAAGGCCGCGGTGGCCCTGAATGGCCCGCCGGCGAAGAAACGGTAGACCCTGAGGCGCGATTCCGAGCCGCGGCGCGCGGGCGCATGCACGACACCTCGGCGCGGCTGGCGGAGCGGGTGCTGCCCGCGGCGTCGTACCGGCAGTGGGTGCTCACCGTGCCCTTCCCGCTCCGGCTGCGCATCGCGCGCGACCCCGGCGAGCTCAGCCGCGTGCTGAACTTGTTCCACACTTTCACGCACTACGTCAAGGTGGCCTTCTCGAGGGCACGTACGGCCTCGGTGCATCCTCCATCAATCCCTCCGCGCAGGGATTCAGGTATGAGGACGTGACGTTTTCCCATGATGCCGACAAGGTTGCCAGTGCTCCCAACAAACAGGGCCGACTGGGACATGAGGCTTCCTCTTCACCGGAATCGGCGCTTGGTTGGCCTCCCGGTGGTTTCGCTCGCGGCGTCGGACATCTGTCGCAGGCCGCATTACGCATTTCGGCGATTTCGTGCCAGATGCCATCCTAACCAATGCCGAACAACCCTCCTTTACAAGCTCTTAAATACCATCATCGCCATACGTTTGTCTGACAAAGAAGCCGAAGTCGTCGGACGTCAGACAAGGCCGTCTCCATGCCATCCGAATCGGAGCGGGTCACGATCCGCATCCCGCCGGACAAGATCCAGGCCCTCCATCAGCTCGTCAAGTCGGGGGAGTACAGCACGATCTCCGACGCGATCCGCGCGGCAATCGACCGCTTCATCGACTTCCAGTTCGCTCCGGACTATATCCGCAAGGTCATGATCGAGCTGCCGAAGGGGAACGTGGTGGACCTCCAGCAGCTCGTGAAGTCGGGCGACTCCGTGTCCGTGGAGGACGCGATCCGCAACGCGGTCCGGGAGTACGTCCGGCGTCGCCTGCACAAGGCGATGGAGTCGGCCGAGCGATAGACCGGCGAAGCCGAGGGAGCCTGCCCCCAGGCCCCCCGGTCGAAAGGGCGCGGGAGGGCCATCACGGCCCGCGCGAAGGGATGGGAACAAGGGATGGGACTCGACGCGGTCCGCAGGACGGGGAGCCAGACGTTCCTGGACTCCTTCAGCCTCGGGAAGCCGAAGGTCCTCGTCGTCGGGTGTGGGGGCGCGGGCGGGAACTCCGTCAGCCGGCTCCATCGTCTCGGGATCCACGGAGCTCGCACCCTCGTCGTGAACACGGACGCGGTCCACCTCGACTCGATCCAGGCGGACCGGAAGCTCCTCATCGGGGCCGCCGTCACGCGCGGGATGGGCGCGGGCGGCCGGCCCGAGATCGGGGAGCGGTGCGCGGAGATCGCGGAGGCCGAACTGCGGAACGAGCTCGGCGACGCCGACTTGACGTTCATCACGGCGGGCCTCGGGGGCGGGACGGGCACGGGGGTCGCCCCGTACATCGCGGAGCTCGCCCAGGCCGCGGGGAGCGTCGTCATCACCCTCGCGACGACGCCCTTCCGGGCCGAGCGGGGCCGGATGCGGAACGCCCAGGCCGGGCTCCATCGGCTCCAGTCCGTGTCGGACTCCTTCATCGTCCTCGACAACAACCGCCTGCTCGACCTCGTGCCGAACCTCCCCGTCGAGCAGGCCTTCGCGGTCATGGACCATCTCGTGAGCGAAGTGATCAAGGGCGTCACGGAATCCATCACCCTCCCCTCGTTGATCAACCTCGACTTCAACGACGTCCGGACGATCCTCCAGTCCGGCGGCGCCTCGACGATCTTCTACGGGGAGAACGCGGACGAGGACCCCGAGGCCGTCGTGGAGGAGACCCTGAACAATCCCCTCCTCGACGTCGACTACCGCGGGGCCCGCGGCGCCCTCATCCACATCAGCGCGGGGCCGGGCCTGCCCCTCCGCACGGCCCACGAGGTCGTCGAAGGGCTCACGGCGAGAATGCGGCCCGACGCGAACGTGATTTTCGGGGTGCGCGTGGACCGGAAGTACCAGGGGATCCTGCGCGTCCTGACGATCATGACGGGCGTGCGGTCCGCCGCCCTGGACGCCGTGAATCAGCCCGTCACCCTCGAGGGCGGCTCCTCGGCCCAGGACGATCCGATCCTCCTGCCCATGCCTCCGTCGGCGCAGGGCCATCGGCCCGCCCGCTGATCCCCCTCCGGACTCGGAGGTCCTGCGAAGGGCGGGTACTGTCGGCGGAATCCGTGAGCTTCCCTAGGTGGGAGGCGGCGGGGGCGGCGGGATCGGGGACGCGGGCAGGGGGGCCGCCACGTGGGCCGCGTCCTCCTCCATGGCCTGCGTCAGGTGCTTCGGTTTGAGCCTCACTTTGATCGTCTCGGGGCGGGGCTTGAGGAGGTTCCATCCCGCTTTCGTGATCATCCCGCCCGCGACGGCCATCACGAGGTACAGGGTGAACGTGAGGATCGCGATCGCGATGGGAAGGACGATGTTCGAGAAGTCGATGTTGAGCTCAATGCTGCCCGGGTCCGCCTGGCTGAGGCCGCCGTCGGACGACGTTGCGCTCACGAAGAACGCGGCGCCGGACCGTGCCTCCCGGCCGTCCGCATCCCGCACCGTGAGGATGACGGTCCGCTGGCCGTCGGAGGCGTACGTGTGGACGGGCGGATTCCGGCCGTTCGAGGACGTCCCGTCCCCCCACTGCCACTCCCACGACGTGATGGGGGCGGAGCCTTCCATCGAGAGGTCCGTCACGCTCAGGTCGTACCCGTTCAGGGACCACGAGAACGAGGCCGTCGGCGGGCGCTCCGTGATCGCGCTCGGCAGCTGGCTCTCGAACCAGGGCCCGGGGTTCATCGCGAGGGCGAAGGCCTGGGTGAACGTGAACAGGAGCAGGCCGATCCCGAGGACGAGCACGCCGAGGCCGAGGAGGAGGTCGAGGGTTTCCTTTTTCACGGCATCCACCGGGCCGTCCCAGGCCCAAGCCCATCTTAAGGGAACCGCTGGTATTCTCCGGATTGAGAAGTCCGAAGAATCTCGTCCCCGTCAGCCGCGGAAGGTCGGACGCCGGCTCACGAGCCGCGGGAGGGGGAGGGGCCTCGTGGGACGGCCCGCGAGGTGGCTGGCGAGCTCGGCTTGGAGATCCTCGAGGGCCACGTCCCGCTGCTCCTTCGTCGCCCTCACGCGGACGTTCAGGCGGCCCGACTCCGCCTCCTTCTTCCCGACGACGACGATGTAGGGGACCCACTCCTTCTCCGCCCGCCGGACCTTCTTGCCGAGGGTGTCCGACGTGTCGTCGACGTCCGCGCGGATCCCGGCGAGGGCCGTCGCGATCCTCTCCGCGTCCCCGAGCTGGTCCCCGCTCACGGGGATGACCCGGACCTGGGTCGGGCTGAGCCAGACGGGCAGCATCGGCGGACGTCCCGCGGCCCGGTCCGCGGCCGCTTTCTCGAGGAGGGCGTACATCACCCGCTCGATGGCTCCGCTCGGAGAGAGGTGGAGGATGTATGGGTGCCGGGCCGCCCCCGACTCGTCCGTGAACGTGATCCCGAAGCGCTTCGCGTTCTCCGTGTCAATCTGGTCCGTCGTCAGGGCCGCGGCCTTCTCGTTCGCGTCGACGAAGTTCCACTCGTACTTCATCACGAAGTAGAAGAACTGGTCCGACCACGTCTCGACGAGGATGGGCTTCCCCCACCTCTTCACGTAGGCCTGGACGAAGTCCCCATGGTCCTTCAGGAAGCCGTGTGTGATCCGCAGGCCGACCTCGAAGTCCCCGGGCATCGAGAAGCCTGCGTCTTCCATGAGCTTCCACGCGAGCTCGAAGCGCACCATCATGTGCTCCTTCGCCTGCTCGAGGTCCGCGCACAAGGCGTGGCAGTCGGGCATCGTGAAGGCCCTCAGCCGACGGAGCCCGGCGAGCTCCCCGCGCTGCTCCGCGCGGAACGAGTATCGCGTGAGCTCGTAGAGGGGCAGGGGGAGCTGCTTGTAGGAGAGGACCATGTCCTTCGCGATGAGGAACTGCCCGAAGCACGCGCTGAAGCGGAGGAAGGCCCGCTTGTTCGGCGTCTGGACGACGTACTGGCGGGCGGGGAAGCGGTTCAGGTAGGACTTGAGGGCGGGGTGCTCGAAGTCGTACATGATCGGGCACTCGACCTCGAGGGCCCCGTACTCCGCGATGCGCTCGTTCACGAACGCCTCGAGGAGCCCCTTGATCAGGCGTCCCTTCGGATAGTATCGCAGGTTCCCCGGGTCCGACCCCGGCTCGTAGTCCACGAGCTCGAGCTCCCGCATGAGGCGGACGTGGGGCGGCTCCTCCCGCACCTCGCGGGACTTCGCCATCTCGTAGCGCGCGAACCTCCGGAGGTTCTCGTGGCCCGTGAAGTCGAAGCCCGCGACCTGGCCGTCCTCGATGGACAGGGGATGGAACCGCCCGCCCGGATCGAGGACGGACCACTCGGACCGGAGCTTCGCCTCCGCCTTGACGGCCTCCGAGACGTCCTCCCTCGCCTCCGCCCCGGCGGCCTCCGCGACGATCTCCCGCGACAGCTCGCTCAGGGGGTGGCCCTTCACGCTGACCTTGAAGGACTTGTAGTACCCGAAGGGGGACGCGTGGACCTCGAAGCCCATCTCCCGGAGGGCTGCCTCGAGGGCGGCGAGGATCTCCTGGGCGGGGCCCGGGGCCGCGAGGGAGGAGCTCAGGTGGGCGTACGGGTACAGGGCGACCCGCCGGGTGTGGACCTGGCCCGCGACGTCCGCGACGTCCTTCGCGGCGGCCGCGGCGACTCCCGCCGGGTTAGCCTCGTCCCGCTTCTCCGCGCTCACGAAGACCGCGAGCGCCTCCTCGACGCGTCCCTTGCGGCGGTCCTCGGGGATGTCCCCGATCCCCTTGAGGGCCTTCTCCTTGACCTCGTACTCGAGGTAGTCCGTATGGAGGAAGAGGACCCGCATCCGGGGCCGCGTTATCCTTCCGGGGTATAAAGTCCCTCTCCCGCGCAAAGGGGAAAATAGGCGGCGACGGATGGCGGCTTCGTGGCGGAGCCGCGCGCGTGGCAGCACCGGACGGGGGAGGTCGTCTTGGACCGCACGCGGATCATGGGGGTCCTCAACGTGACCCCGGACTCCTTCTCCGACGGCGGCCTGTACGATTCGCCGGACGCCGCCGTCTCCCGGGCCCTGCGGATGGTCGAGGAGGGGGCCGACGTGATCGACCTCGGCGGGGAGTCGACCCGGCCCGGGGCCGACCCCGTGCCCGCGGACGTCGAGTGGTCCCGCGTGGGCCCCGTCCTCGCCAGGCTCGCGGGGAAGCTCGACGTCCCGATCTCCATCGACACCCGCAAGCCCGAGATCGCGGAGAAGGCCCTCGAGGCGGGCGCCTCGATCGTGAACGACGTGTCCGCGTTCCGCGCCGCGGGCATGGCGGAGGTCGTCGCCGCGGTCGGCGCGGGTGCCGTCCTCATGCACATGCTCGGGGAGCCGAAGACGATGCAGGCCGCGCCGACCTACGCGGACGTCGCCCAGGAGGTCCGGGATTTCCTCGAGGCCCGCGTGAAGGAGGCCATCGGGGTCGGCGTGGAGCCCCTCGCGATCGCCGTGGACCCGGGGATCGGGTTCGGGAAGACGGTCGAGCACAACGTCCAGCTCCTCCGGCAGCTCGACGTGATCGCGGGCCTCGGTCGGCCCATCGTCGTGGGCGTGTCGCGGAAGTCCTTCCTCGAACGGCTCGGGGCGGGCGGCCCCGGGGAGCGGCTCCCGGGGGGCATCGCCGCGGCCGCGTACGCGGTCCTCCGCGGGGCCGACGTCGTCAGGACCCATGACGTCCTCGAGACGGCTCGGGCCATGCGGGCCGTCGACGCCCTCCGCCCGCGGCCGTGAAAACCTTTAATGCCGCGGACCGATTGGGTCGATAATGGTCTCCCCGAAGACGATCGCGTCGATCCTCGAGGACTACGAGGACCTCACGATCGCCACGGTCTGCTCCCACTCCTCCCTCCAGATCTTCCACGGCGCGCGCCAGGAGGGCTTCAAGACCCTCGGGATCGCGATCGGGAAGAGGCCCCGCTTCTACGACGCCTTCCCCCTCGCGAAGCCCGACGAGTTCCTCGTCGTGGACTCGTACGCGGAGATCACGGACCACGCGGACGACCTCGCGGCCCGCCAGGCCGTGACGGTCCCCCACGGCTCCTTCGTGGAGTACATGGGCTCCGAGAACTTCCGGCGGTTCCCCGTGCCCACGTTCGGGAACCGGGAGGTCCTCAACTGGGAGTCGGACCGGGAGAAGCAGCGGAAGTGGCTCGAGTCCGCGGGGATCGACATGCCCCACAAGATCGCGCGGCCCGAGGACATCGACCGGCCCGTGTTCGTGAAGTACTACGGGGCCAAGGGCGGCCGCGGCTCGTTCATCGCGAAGAACCACGACGACTTCGTCGAGGCGATCAGGCCAGGCATGAAGTACGCGATCCAGGAGTACATCGTCGGGACGCGGTACTACGTCCACTACTTCTACTCGCCCCTCGCGGAGGGCGGCTACCGCCTCTCCCGCGGGTCCCTCGAGATGCTCGGGATCGACCGGCGGGACGAGGCGAACATCGACGAGATGTACAAGCTCGGGGCCCAGGAGGCCCTCCGGAAGATCGGCCTCTACCCGACGTTCGTCGTCACGGGGAACATGCCCGTCGTCCTGCGGGAGTCCCTCCTCCCGACCGCGTTCGAGATGGGGGAGCGGGTCGTCGAGCGGTCCAAGGAGCTGTTCGGCGGGATGATCGGCCCCTTCTGCCTCGAGACGATCGTGACGGACCAGCTCAAGTTCAAGGTCTTCGAGATCTCCACGCGGATCGTCGCGGGCACGAACCTCTTCATCTCCGGCTCCCCGTACGCGGACATGGTCGAGCCCGGGATGTCCACGGGCCGACGGATCGCGCGGGAGATCCGCGCGGGCTGGAAGCAGGGCCGCCTCGCGGAGATCCTGAGCTGACCCCACGGCGGCACGGAATCATCGGGGAAAAACGCGGGACAATCCTTTTATCCCCCCAAGGGCGGTGGGCCGGCGGGCCATGGCCGAGCACGACTGGATCTTCGCCGCCGTGATCGGGATCATCGTCGTCGTGATCGTGGTCACGTTCCTCGAGACGAAGCTCCTGCGGAAGTCGATGAAGACCCGCCGGGTGCGGGCCGCGAAGCGCGTCGACGAGCTCCCCGACGACGCCCACAACGCCCTCGTCACCACGCGGGCGATCCTCACGACCCTCGAACGGGGCGGGGTCCGGAGCGAGGAGGCGGCCCAGACGCTCCGGGACGCCCAGTCCGCGTACGCGCGGCAGAACTACCGGGTCGTCCTCGACCTGACCTCGAAGGCGAAGACCCGCCTCATGGAGCTCAAGGCGAAGCACTCGGCCCACGGGGACCTCGCGAAGCTCGAGGGGTCGCCGCCCGCAGGGGACGAGCCCACGACGAAGGAGGTGCTCCAGAAGGAGTACCCGCCGAACTTCCTCCAGTCGCGGTTCGCCCTCGAGCTCGCCCGCTCCTCCGTCGAGGGCGCGAAGGCCGCGGGCCGGGACCCGGCCCAGGCGGAGACCCTCCTCGCGAGGGCCCAGGGCCGCTTCGACGCGAAGGACTACGCGGCGGCCCTCGCGGTCGCCCGGCAGGCCCAGCGGAGCGCGGACTCGGGTCCCATCGAAGGCCTCGTGATCCCGCCGGAGACCCCTGCGCCCCCTCCGGCCCCCGCCCCCGCGGCGCCCCCGTCCGCCGGCCTCGCCTGCGTGTCCTGCGGCGCGGCCCTCGCCTCGGACGACGTCTTCTGCCGGAAGTGCGGGACCCGCGTGGCCCCCTCCGCGTGCCGCTCCTGCGGCGCCTCCCTCGTCGCGGGGGACGCCTTCTGCCGGGAATGCGGGACGCCCATCGGCCCCTGACGCGGCCGGGGTCCGGACACTCCGGCTGATAAAGGTTAATACGGGAGGGTCGCATCCCGCGGATTAATGGCCCAAGGCAGCGACATGGAACAGGCCTTGACGGCCCTCTACGGTGAGGATCAGGTCGCCGCCGTGATCACCTTGAAGGTGGACACGAAAGAGGCGGACCGGATCGCCACGGAGATCTCGAAGTTCGACGCCATCCAGGACGTCTTCCTGGTGACGGGGGACACGGACATCGTGGCGAAGGCCCGCTTCAAGAACTACAAGGGCCTGAAGGAGTTCGTGCTCCAGAGCCTCGCGCCGATCGCGGGGATCAAGGACACGAAGACCCTGATGGTCGTGACCACGTACAAGGAGAGCGGCGCCGCGAAGATCCAAGGTTGAGGCGAATGGTCAGGGCCTGGAGGTGGTCATATGGACATGGACCCGAAGCTGAAGAACATCATGGATTTCCTCGACCAGATCGCCGAGGATACCTCCGTGCCGCGGAACATCCGCCGCGGCGCCACCGACGCGAAGGCCCGCCTCACGCGGAAGGATGAAGCCCTCGACCTGAGGGTGACGAGCGCGATCATGATCATGGACGAGCTCGCGAACGACCCGAACATCCCGCTCCACGGCCGCACGCTGATCTGGAACATCATCTCCCAGCTGGAGACCGTCAAGTAAGCCTTTTCCGGAAGCGCCCCATCCCGGGCCGCGTGGCATGGCTCGAGGCGACCCTTTTCTTCCTCGTCGTGCCCGCGGCCAGCTTCGTTGTCGGACTCCTGCTCGTATGGACGAGGGCGACGGAGTTACGTGACGAGCAGCGGTGGAGGCCCGGGCGCCAACCCCCGGCGGCCGGGCTCCCGCTGTTCGGGGCCATCCTGGCGACCCACACGATCTTCGGGTCCATCCTCTGGTTTTTCGACCAGCCGGTCCTCGACGCGATCGACAGGGGCGTCGTACCCGACGCGGGCCTCATCACGAGCTTGCACTTGTGGGCCGCCCTGTTGTTCGGTTGGACCGCGGCGGTCATCTCCCTCACCCAAGCGTGGACGGCGAGGGTTCGATGGCGCAGCTACGCGGGACCTGAGTTCGCGAGGGCCCAGTCCCTCGTCATTCAGCCGGAGGCTTGCACGATCTTCGCACTCGTCCTGGTGTTTCTGATCCTCGGGAGCCTCGGGGATCTCGCGCTCGGGGACGTGACGACGACGAGGGCGGCGGTCGATTCCGTCGTCCTCAGCCTCCAGATCTACGCCTTGAGCGTCCTTGCCGTGCCCATCGGCATGGCCGTGTCCCACCGTCAGGCGAGCCTGGTCGGGAAGGGATACAGCCGGGCCCTCATAGGGGCCGAGGCCGGGCTCCTCGCCCCCATGGTTGCGTTGGTCTGGGCGTTCTTCCAAACCAGCGGGATTCCCGCGTGAGAAACTTGAAAACCGAGGGAGCGTTGCTCTCCCCTCGCGCGCCGGTAGTCTAACGGTAGGACTGAAGCTTCCCATCGCCCTCCGACTCGCGGGCGGGAGAGAGCTTCCAACGCGGGTTCAACTCCCGCCCGGCGCACTTCGTCCGAACGGCATCCATCCCCGACAGCCCCAAGGTCGAGGCGACCATGATGGCCCGCGTGGTCCGGACGATCCTCCTCACGGGGTATGGCCCCTACGGGCGGGAGGGAGCGAACCCGACGGAGGCCGTCGCGCGGTCCCTCGACGGGCGTCGGATCGGGGGTGCGAGGATTCCCGCGGAGCTCTCGAACACGGCCGGCACGTACCTCTGCAACTTCGCGATGTACACGGCCCTGGACGTCCTCGCGGACGTCCGACCCCTCGTCCCCGCGGGGTTCAACCACGTGCCCCAGACCCCCGAGGCGAACGTGGGCCGCCCGGGTCAGCCGTCCATGGCCCTAGACGTCCCGCGAGGCCTTGCGGATCGCCCTCGAGGAGATCGCGTCGGCCCCGCCTACGCGGCGCCAGCCTCCGCGCCGATCTTCGCCGCGGAGATGAGGAGCTCCGCCTCCCGGCGCAGGCGGCTCGTCGCATCGGGGACCTCGAGGAGCTCCTGGCGGACCTCGTCGGCCACGGGGAGCGCGGAGGCGACGCGGTACGAGAGGGCGCACGCGTCGAGCTCCCTCCACGTCTCGTCGACGACGGCCTGGCCCGACAGCTCGAGGGACTCCAGGATGCCCTCGAAGAGCTTCCCGACGGCTTCCGCGAGGCCGTCCGCGTCGAGGCCCATGGGCTCCTCGAGGAACCGGACGTCGGCTCGCAGGTAGCTCCGGCTCCGGTCGATCATGAGGGTCTCGAACCGCCGGCGGCCTTCCGCGACGAGGTCGTACCGCCCGTCCCGGTACTTCTGGCATGCGATGATCGAGGCCTCCGTGCCGATCCGGCGCGGGATCGCGGGCCCGCCGACCTCCTCCCCCTCGAGGATCAGGACGACCCCGAAGGGGTCGTCGTGCTCGAGGCAGCGCCCGACCATCTCCCGGTACCGCGGCTCGAAGATGTGGAGGGGGATCGTGGCGCCCGGGAACAGGACCGTCTGGAGGGGGAACAGGGGGAGCCTCACGATCCGCGGGAACCCGCGAGGGACCATAAGGCTTGCTTCACTTGGGCCGGATCTCGAGGTTCACGCCCCACTCCGTGCGGCATCCCGGGCAGCTCACGCTTCGGGTCATCGCGTCGCCCTCGTCCGC
>Ga0209341_10002667_pt1 | contig 16883 bp, 20 predicted proteins | sample RifCSP13_2_FD_184020 | JGI IMG/M metagenome (GOLD analysis project Ga0209341, IMG submission 184020) | Soil microbial communities from Rifle, Colorado - Rifle CSP2_sed 13_2 (SPAdes) (version 2) | ecosystem: Environmental > Terrestrial > Deep subsurface > Rock core/Sediment | place: Rifle... | reverse complement strand
CTCGACGTGCGCATGCCGGAGGGGCGCTTCGTTATCGAGATGGCGCCGGTCGCCGACGCAAACGGCGCCCAGCGCGGGGTCGTTGGGGAAGGTGCGGTCGGCAGCCACTGGGCAGGGCGCTTCCGGATTTTCCGTTACGAGCTGCGCCGCTGGCATGGCGGCGTTATCCCGGACGTTGGCGAGGCGGTCGAGAGCCCGCAACCGTTGACGGACGAGCCACTTAGAGCGCAACGACTGCTTGACCTCGTGCCCCACGTGCCGATGCCCGTTTGGGGTCGCGACGAACTCGGTGCAGGTGAAATGTGGAACTCGAACTCGGCGACTTCGTGGCTGATCGCACGCAGCGGCCTGCATGCCGAGTCGATCCGGCCGCCAGCCGGTGGGCGCGCTCCAGGTTGGGACGCCGGCCTTGTGGTGGCGCGTCGTCAGCATGCGCTGTCCGCGTGACGCTGCGCATCGGCGCTGTTTGCCCCGCAGCTATTTGGGAAGCCAGCCCTCGCGGTACCCGGTAGGCTTGCGCCTGTCGGCGGGTGCGTACGCCGCGAACTGGTCGGTCGTTTCCTGCTCCACGCCCGCGCCGTGGCGGAGCGCGGCCTCGTCCACGGTGTAGGCGCCCCAGTCCGCGCCGGTCGAGGCGCCGCGGCCGCCGACGGCTAGCACCAGGCATGGCGCGTCTCCGGCCCCGACGATGACGTGCTTCGTCCCAGCCGGGCAATGAACGAAGTCCCATCGCCGTAACGGCCGCTCCTCGCCCTCGACGATCAGCAGCGCCGCGCCGGCGAGAACGAGGAAGTCCTCCTGGTCGGCCTCCCAGTGGTACATCGCCATCCGCTCGCCGGGCTCGAGGACCTGGACGTTGATCCCGACCTGCGGGAAGTCCTGCCCACCCTCGAGCTCGCAGTAGGCGCCGCGCCCCGGCGCGTATCGCCAGCGGGCCTCGCGCGCGTTGAGGACGAACCAGCCCTCGCCCCTGGGAACGAGCCCCAACTCGGTCGACTCGGGAGGCGCCTCGGGAACCATCAGCGGGAGCCTGCCGTACCGTCCCTCGCCGCGCAACACCTCTCGTCTGGCGCAACTGTTGCGTCGGCGCTCAACTTTGGTCGGCGTCACATCGCGGCGTCGGCGTCATGTCTGTGCCCACGCAAGAACTCGCGGGCGATCTGCAAAGCGGCCTCCGTAGGGGTGACGCCGTCGGCTTTGCTCGCGTCCAGGACGTGCCGCGTGGTCTCGCGGAGGAGCCGCTCGACCGCGTCCAGGCAGCGCTCCGGATCCTGCTGACACTCAGGTGCCTGGTAGAGATGGACGCCGCCGGCATTCGTGACAAAGTCCGGCAGGGCGAGGATCCCGCGCAGCTCGAGCGCGTCCGTCGCACCCGGGGCGTACGGAGCGTTCGCGACTGGGACGACGGCGGCGCAGCAAAGCTCGTTCACCGACTCGGGCGTGATGACGTCCGGGCGTGCGCCTGGGACGAGGACGTCGCACTCGACCGCGAAGAGAGCAGCGCGGGGCTGGGTGGGGACGTGCCCGTGTTGGACGAACGAGTCGCCGTGGCGGGCGCGGAGCGCGAGAAGCTCGTCGACGTCGAGCCCAGCCGGATCAACGAGCGCACCCTCGATCGTGCTTACCGCCACGACACGCGCACCCGCGTGGGCGCAGACGCGGGCGGTGCCGGCGCCCGCCTTCCCGAACCCCTCGACCGCCACCGCCGCGCCCTCCAAGGAACGCCCCAGCCGCTCGAGTGCGACCTCGGCCGCCGCCTTGATCCCGTGCCCGACGGCGAGGTCGTCCATTCCCATTCCCTCGTACGTGCGCGCCCACATGGGCGTCGAACCCCGGCCGGGCTCGAGGCGGAGGAAGTCCTCCGGCTGCGTTCCCAGGTCCGGCCCGGTGAGGAAGAAGTGACGCCACTCTCCGACGCGCTCGAGATAGGCGTCGAGCACAGAAGCGCGGTCGCCGCCGTCGAAGCGGATCCCCGCCTTCGCGCCCGCGTAGGGGACGCCGCAGACCGCGAACTTCCAGGTCATCGCCCGTGCAAGGCGGGCGACCTCGTCGGTCGTCACGTCGTGAACCATGCGGGTCCCGCCCGCCGAGATCGCGAAGAGCTCATGGTCGATCACGACGACGGCGTCGAGCCCGACGGACGGCTCCTTGATCTCGAGGACGCGCGCGGGCGGCGCATCATCGCGCTCAACGACGGACATTCGAGCGGACGCTACCGGCTACCTCTTGGCGACGAATACGAGGAAGTCATCGTCGCTCGTTGCTTCGGCCTCGGTGTGCTCGCCGTGTACGACGATGCTCTCGAATCCGGTCCGCTCCAACATCAGGAGCAGCTCGTTCTCGAAGTACAGGCCGATGTCCAGCGTGTGGTCTTCTTCGGATTCCAGCGTTCCGTCGAGCTTCTGGAAGTACGGGATCTCGTGCGGCCGAAAGTCGTCGTTGAACTCCGACCACCATTTCGCCACGAGCGTAGTGCCAGGTTTGCGGGCTATTTCCGATGCTGCATTGCTCTCGTTCTCGCGATGAGTTTCGGGGCGATCGGCAGTCTTCCCTGCATACGCAATCACGAGGCGCCGGCCGACCGGCGCGGAAGGGAGCAAGCATGGGACAGCCTGTAGTCCACTTCGAGATCGTCGGAAAGGATGCGGCGAAGCTGCGGGGCTACTACGCCGACCTGTTCGGGTGGGAGTTCGACGCGAACAACCCGATGAACTACGGGATGGTGCCGCGCGACGGCAACGTCAACGCCGACGGCGTCGGAATCGGCGGCGGCGTGGGAGCGGGGCCCGAGGGGTACGACGGGCACGTGACGTTCTACGTCGAGGTGCCCGACGTGGAGGCCGCGCTCGCGAAGGCAGAGAGCCTCGGCGGGACGCGGATGATGGGGCCCGAGAAGCCGATGGACCTCGTCGAGATCGGTCTCTTCACCGATCCGGAGGGCCATGTCATCGGTCTTGTCAAGGCCGTGCCGTAGGCGGGTCCGGTCCGCCTAGGATGGTCGTCGTGCAGGACGCGTCGCTCGCCGCCACCCCATCTGTCGCAGACCGGCTCGAGCAGCACCGAATCGAGCTGACCGCCTTCTGCTACCGCATGCTGGGATCGCTCGAGGCGGAAGACGCCGTGCAGGAGACGTTGATCCGAGCCTGGCGGGGCTTCGACCGCTTCGAGGGGAGGGCGGCGTTGCGGTCGTGGCTCTACCGCATCGCCACGAACGTCTGCCTCGACATGCTGAAAGGGAGGGAGCGCCGCGCGCGTCCGATGGACCTCGGGCCAGCGCGTGAGCCGGTCGCCGAACACCTGAACACGCTCCCGGAGGTCACCTGGATCCAACCGATCCCCGACAGCCTCGTCGTGCCGGAGGGCGACCCGGCGGAGGTGGCCCTCGCGCGCGAGACGGTTCGCCTCGCGTTCGTCGCGGCACTGCAGCACCTTCCGCCGCGGCAGCGAGCGGTGCTGATCCTCTGCGAGGTGCTCCGCTGGAAGGCGTCGGAGGTCGCAGAGCTCCTCGAGACGAGCGTCGCCTCCGTCAACAGTACCCTGCAGCGGGCGCGCGCGACGCTGGAGGCGAGCAACGTGACCGCCGCGACCACCGCGCCTTCGGTGGACGCGGCGGACGCCGAGCTCCTCGCCCGCTACGTCGACGCCTTCGAGCGCTACGACATGGACGAGCTCACGGCCCTGATCCGCGAGGACGCGACGCAGTCGATGCCGCCGTTCGACATGTGGCTCGCCGGCCGCGACGACATCCTCAGCTGGTGGGTCGGCCCGGGAATCGGCTGCCGCGGCTCGCGGGTCATCCCGGTGGCGTCGGCCAACGGTGCCCCGGCCTTCGGGCAGTACAAGCCGAGCGAGTCCGGCGAGAGCTACGAGCCGTGGGCGCTCCAGGTGCTCGAGATCGAGGACGGGCGGATCGTCGAGTTCACGTTCTTCCTGAACACGGAGACCGTCTTCCCGCTGTTCGGGCTGCCGCTCCAGTTCGAGTCGTCGTAGGGGCCGGGCTTGCCCGGCCCACGGGCGAGGCAAGCCTCGCCCCTACGACTCGAGCGCGCTCGGGTCCATCCAGATGACCTCCCAGAGATGACCGTCGAGGTCCTGGAAGCTCCGTCCGTACATGACGCCCATGTCCATCGGGTCGTTCGCCGGCGAGCCGCCGACCTCGAGCGCCTTGTCGGCGAGCTCGTCGACCTGCTCTCGGCTCTCCGCTGACAGCGCGAGGATCGCCTCCGTCTGCGTCGTCGCGTCGGCGAGCTCTTTCTTGGTGAACTCCCTGAACTTGCTCTCGACGAGCAGCATGACGAAGGCCTCGTCGCTGACGATCATGCACGTGGCCGTCTTGTCGGTGAATCGCGGATCGAACGAGAAGCCCAGCTTGGTGAAGAACTCGACGGCCTTGTCGAGGTCCTTCACCGCAAGGTTGACGAAGATCTTCCGGGCCAAAATGGATTCCTCCTCGGGTTGCGGGTTCGCACGATAAGACAGCAGGGAGCCCGAGAACTCATCGGTCGGGTAGTACGTGCGTCAGGCCCATGAAGGAGACGAGCTCGAGCAGCTCGTCAGACGCGTGGCGGAGGCGGACCTGGCAGCCGTGCCGCCGGGCGGCGAGCTGGAGCCGCGCGAGGGCATCGACAGTGACCGCGTCGGGCTCGACTCCGGCCACGTCGCAGAGGGCGACGTCCGCGCCGCTCTCGGTCAGCACCGCGCAGACGCGGTCGCAGAGCCCGGGCAGGTCGGCGCGGGCTATAGGGCCGCTGATGGAGAAGGCGACCGAGTGCGGCCCTGTAGCGGCCATCGAGACCAAGACCGCCCCGCGGGAAGAAACTCATCGCGCGATGAGTTTTAGGACTTCAACTGGTCTCTACTGGAAATCGAACCGGTGAGGAGCGATGACGTATGACGGAGCACGAGGTCGGAACCGACAGAGAACGGCTCGCAGCCCACGAGCGGCTCGCGACCGGAGCGCTCGCGCGCTGGACGCGGGCCTGCGCCACCCATCCGTGGCGCGTGGTGGTCGCGTGGATCGGGATCATCGCGGCGTTGGTCCTCCTGTTCGTCTTCGCCCGCGGCCAGCTGCGCGACGAGTTCACGATCCCGGGATCGGATACGCAGCGCGCGACCGATCTGATCGAGGCCGAGTTCGCGTCCGAGCAGGGCGGCGTGCTGAACCTCGTCTTCGCCGCGCCTGAGGGCGAGCGCCTCGATACGCCTGAGCGGAGAGCGGCGATCGCCGCGACGATCGCGCGTCTGCGCTCGTCCGAGTTCGACCCCACCGAGGACAAGGCGGGCCTGGAGAGCGTGGCGAACCCGTTCACCAAGGACACCGTCTCCGACGACGGCCGCATCGCGTACGCGGAGGCCCAGTTCGACCGGATCATCTACGAGGAGGATCGCGAGGCGGTCGTGGCGGTGCAGGACGCGGTCCGCAAGGCGGTCGAGCCGGCCGGGGTGATCGCCGAGTTCAACGGCGACGCCGAGTTCCCGCCGATCGAGCAGGGCACGCAGGAGATGCTCGGCCTGTTCGCGGCTCTCATCGTGTTGCTGATCGTCTTCCGCACGTTCGTCGCGACGACGATCCCCATCGCGCTCGCGATCACGGCTGTCCTGACCGCGGGCCTCCTCCTCTTCCTCCTCGCCGGCCTGACTGACTTCAACACGGTCACGCCGCTCCTCGTGTCGATGATCGGCATCGGTGTCGGCATCGACTACTCGCTCTTCATCGTCACCCGCTTCAGGCAGCTGCTGCACGAGGGGCTCTCCCCGGCTGACGCAGCGGCCGAGGCCGGCGCGTCCGCCGGGCGCGCCGTGCTCTTCGCCGGGCTGACGGTTGCGATCTCGGTCACCGGACTGGCCTTCTTCGGGCTCGACTTCGTGACCAAGCTCGGCATCGGCTCCGCGCTCGGCGTACTGACCACAGTGCTGATCGCCAACTCGCTGCTCATCGCGGTGTTGCGGTTGCTCGGGCACAAGATCGATCGGCTCAAGGTGCCCTTCCTGCGCCCGATCGACGACTCCGAGGCGGCCAGGGAGAAGACGCCGATCGCGCGCTGGGGCCGCTTCGTGACCGCGAACGCGAAGGTCGTGTTCATCGTCCTGCTGCTCGCCGGGCTCGTGCTCGCGTCGACGTCGGCGCTCGTCCGCCTGGGGGCGTCGGACCAGGGCACGCAGCCCACCCAACAGACCGCCCGTCGGGCTTACGACCTGCTGGCCGAGGGCTTCGGACCCGGCTTCAACGGCCCCATCCCGATCGTCGTGGACGTGAACGGCGACGCCGACGCGCCGCAGCGGGTGTTCGAGGGAGTTCAGGGGCTCGAGGGCGTGGCCTCCGTCGCCGAGCCGCAGTTCAACGACCCGAAGAGCGTCGCGATCGTCTTCGTGACCCCGGATGCGGCACCGCAGGACGAGGAGACGGCCGCGCTCGTCGACCGTCTGCGGAACGACGTCGTGCCGACGGCGACCGAAGGGGGAGACGCGGTCGTTTACGTCGCCGGCCTGAACGCCGCGTTCAAGGACATCGCCGATCGCATCATGGAGCGCTTGCCGCTCTTCCTGCTCTACATCATCGGCGTGACCTTCATCGTGCTCGCGATGGCCTTCCGTTCGATCGTGGTCTCCCTGACGGCGGCGATCACGACCATCCTCTCGGCCTTCATCGCCTTCGGTGTCCTGACGCTCGTCGTGCAGGAGGGCCACCTGCTCGGGCTGACGGGCCTGGATCGGACGGGGCCGATCGAGACGTTCGTCCCCCCGATCGCCTTCGCCATCCTCTTCGGGCTCTCGATGGACTACATGGTCTTCCTCATGAGCCGTATCCGGGAGGAGCACGTGCACGGCCTCGTGACGCGGGAGGCGGTCGAGCACGGGATCGCCGCCATCGGGCGGGTGGTCGTGGCGGCGGCGGTGATCATGGGAACGGTCTTCGCGGCCTTCATCCTCACCGCCGACCGGATCTCGAAGGAGTTCGGGCTGCTGCTCGCGGTCGCGATCCTCACCGACGCGCTCGTCGTGCGGATGACGCTCGTGCCCGCGTTCCTCACCCTCATGGGCGAGAAGTCGTGGTACATCCCCGGCTGGCTCGACCGGCTTCTGCCGAACGTCACCATCGAGCCGCCGCACGACCGCGAAGCACAGCGTGGCTTCGACGTCGAGCCAGGAGCCGAGCCGGAGCCGAGCGAGGCGTGACGGACTGAGCGATGAGTTTCGCGCTCGTCGTCGGTCTGAGCTTCCAAGACCGACGACTGGGAAAGGAAACGGGCTCATGACCATGGACACCCGCAGACGCTGGCTCGCGCTCATCGTTCTGTGCTTGGGCGACCTGATGATCGTCCTCGACGTGACGATCGTGGGTGTCGCCCTGCCCTCGATCAGGGAGGATCTCGGCTTCTCCGAGACCTCCCTCGCCTGGGTCGTGAACGCCTACTTGCTCACCTTCGGCGGGTTCCTCCTCCTCGGCGGCAGGCTCGGCGATCTGTACGGCCACCGGCGGCTCTTCCTGATCGGGATCACGCTCTTCACGCTGGCCTCGGCGGCCTGCGGGCTGGCGACGTCGCAAGGCCTGCTCGTCGGCGCGCGGGCGGTGCAGGGCCTCGGGGGCGCGATCGTCTCCGCTGTGGCGCTCTCGCTGATGATGACCCTGTTCACCGAGCCTGCCGAGCGGGCGAAGGCGATGGGCGTCTTCGGCTTCGTCGCAGCCGGCGGCGGATCGATCGGCGTGCTCCTCGGCGGGGTCCTCACGGACGCGCTCAACTGGCACTGGATCTTCCTCGTCAACGTCCCGGTCGGGATCGCCGTCGTGGTCCTCTCCTTGATGCTGCTCCCGGCTGCCCGCGTTCCGGCGGTCGCCGGACGCCTCGACATCGCGGGCGCGGTCACTGTGACCGCCTCGCTGATGATCGCCGTCTACGCGATCGTCAACGGCAACCAGGAAGGCTGGACGTCGGCCCAGACGCTCGGCCTACTCGCCGCGTCCGCGGTCCTGTTGGTTGTCTTCCTCGCCATCGAGGCGCGGGTTCGCGCGCCGCTCATGCCGCTCGGCCTCTTCCGGCTGCGCAACGTCGCGACCGCAAACGTCGTCGGCGTCCTCTGGGCTGCCGCCATGTTCGCCTGGTTCTTCCTCTCCGCGCTGTACCTCCAGCTGGTGCTGGGGTACAGCCCGCTGCAGGTCGGCCTCGCCTTCCTGCCCGCCAACCTGATCATGGGCGCGTTCTCGATCGGCCTCTCCGCCAAGCTCGTCCTGCGCTTCGGCATCAGGCCGCCGCTCGTGACGGGGTTGTTGCTGGCTGCGACAGGTCTCGCGCTCTTCGCGCGGGCTCCGTTCGACGGGACCGTCGTCGACGTCCTCCCGAGCATGATCCTGCTCGGATTGGGCGCCGGCATGGCGTTCAACCCCATGCTCCTCGCCGCCATGAGCGACGTCGAGCCGACCGAGGCGGGCCTCGCCTCGGGAGTCGTGAACACCTCGTTCATGATGGGCGGTGCGCTCGGCCTCGCGGTCCTCGCGAGCCTCGCCGCCTCGCGGACGGACACCCTGCTCGCCTCGGGCGAGGACCAGGTCGCCGCCCTCGCCGGCGGCTACCACGCTGCCTTTGTGGCCGGGGCGATATTCGCCGTTGGCGCCGCCGTGATCGGGGCTGTGTTTCTCCGGCCGAGCGCCGCGGCCGTGCACGCCGAGAGCGAGTTGGAGCCTGTCGCGGAGGCCGCATAACCTCTCGATGCAAGACGACGTGAAAGGTGGACAGAAGATGGACTGGAAGCTCGAGCTGGTTCTGCTCCCCGTCTCGGACGTCGATCGCGCGAAGGCCTTCTACACGGAGAAGGTCGGCTTCAACCTGGACGTCGATCACCAGCCCAGCGACGAATTCCGCGTCGTGCAGATGACGCCACCGGGCTCGGCGTGCTCGATCACCATCGGGAAGGGAATCACGGACGCTGCTCCGGGCTCCGTTCGCGGCATCCACCTGGTCGTTTCCGACATCCTCGCCGCGCGCGCCGAGCTGGTCGAACGCGGGGTGGACGTCAGCGAGGTCCGGCATCTCGAGTCGGGCGGGTGGGTACCTGGGCCGGATCCGGAGCGCCGCGACTACGGCTCGTTCGCCGACTTCAGCGATCCCGACGGCAACAGCTGGGTCCTGCAGGAGGTCCGGCGAAGCGAGCCGGGGGCATGACCGGGACGATCGCGAACCGCTCCGTCCCCGCGGCGACGGTGATTCCGGAGCTCGCCTACCCGGATGTGCTCGAGGCGACCGACTGGCTCTGCCACGTTTTCGGTTTCCGCGCGCGTCCGCCGAGGATCTCGGCGGCCACCGCTGGACGTTCTCGCAATCGATCGCCGACGTCGATCCCGCGGATTGGGAAGGCGTGACGCACCTCGGCTTCCGTGTCGTGAAGTAGCGGCGGCAGTCCGTGCCGAGCAACGGCGGCAACTCACGGGAATGGGGCTTCAAGGGTCCGTTGCCATAAGCCGATTAGTGAACCGTGACTGCGGACAAGGGTGCGTTTCCGCATCGCTGGGCCGCGCATCCCTGGCGTGCGCGCGGTGTACGACTGCTCGTCTACGCCTTCCCGGTCGCCATGTCCCTGGCGTTCGTCCACGTCGCCACGTCGATTACGCGTCCGCCGACAGCATCGCTCTGGGTCTTTCTCCTGTGGTGGCTGGGGATCAGTGCGACGGCGACCGTCGTCGTTTCGGCCGTCTACGCGTTTTCTCGGCGACTGCTGCCCTTGGGAGCGCTTCTCGAGCTATCGCTCGTCTTCCCTGACGAGGCGCCGTCCCGGTTCCAGCTCGCGCTTCGCACAGGTACGGTCGAGTCGCTTGAGGAGCGATTGCGCCTCATGCGAGAGGCGAAGGAAGCGCCCACGGCTCAGGCGGCAGCCGAGATTCTGCTCCGCCTCGCGGCAGCGCTCAGCGTCCACGACCGCATTACCCGGGGTCATGCGGAGCGGGTGCGCGCGTACAGCTACATGCTCGGCAAGCAAATCGGGCTCGCCGACAACGAGCTGGACCGTCTCAACTGGGCGGCGCTCCTCCACGACATCGGAAAGCTCGAGGTCAGCCAAGAGATCCTCAACAAGTCCGACAAGCCCACCGACGAGGAATGGGAGAGCCTCCGTCTCCACCCGCTGTACGGCGAAGCGCTGGTCGAGCCGCTGCGCGAGTGGCTCGGGGAGTGGATCGAAGCGGTCGGGCATCACCATGAACGCTGGGACGGCAAGGGATACCCGCGCGGCCTGGCCGGAGAGCAGATCCCACGCGCGGGCCGCATCGTCGCGATCGCCGATGTCTTCGACGTGATCACGTCGGCGCGGTCGTACAAGCAGCCGGCGAGTACGGCCAAAGCCCGTTCGGAGATCGTGCGTTGCTCCGGTACGCAGTTCGACCCACGTCTCGTACGCGCCTTCGTCGACATGTCGCTCAGCAGAATGCGGCTCGTGATGGGCCCACTCTCCTGGCTCACGCACGCGCCGCTGCTCGCGCGCATCCCGCTCACTCCGTCGGTGGGGGCGGCGCTCGGAGGATTCGCGGCCGTTGCGACGACCGCGACCGTGATCGCCGGCCCAACCGACTCACCGCAAGCCGCCATGCTCCGCGATACCCAGACAGCACGTCCGCCGGCGAAACCCACCGTCATACGTCGGCAGAACCCCCCAGGACCCGTACCCGCCGCCGAAAACGTGCCGGCCGAGACTCCTCGGGATCCCGGCCCGGAGGGTCCTGGGCCGGCGCCGACCACACCCCCGGACGCGCCTGGCATCCCGCCTCCTGCGCCCGATGATCCGAGTCCGCCTGCGCCGGGGCCCGAACCGCCTGCGCCGCCGTCTCCCGCGCCGTCGCCGGAACCGCCCGGGCCGACGCCTCCCGCGCCTCCTACGCCGCCTTCCTCCAACCAGCCGCCCACCTTCACCGCGGGGGAGAGTCAGAGCGTGCTCGAGGACGCGGGTGCCCGGTCGGTCACCGGGTGGGCGACCGCAATCTCCCCCGGACCGGCCGAGGAGTCATGGCAGGAAGTCACCTTCACCGTCTCTACCGACAGCCCGGACCTGTTTGCGGTGCAACCGGCCGTGGCTCCCGACGGGACGCTCACGTTTACGCCCGCCGCAGACGCCAACGGCGTCGCCAGCGTCGCCGTCGCCGCCCTCGACGACGGAGGAACCGCAAACGGAGGCATCGATTCGAGCGGTGCCGTTGCCTTCACAATCACGATCGACCCGGTGAACGACGCCCCTCGCTTCACCGCGGGAGGGGATCAGACCGCGATCTCGCTCCTGGGCGCCCAATCCGTTCCGGGGTGGGCGACGGGCATCTCGTCGGGACCGGCGAACGAATCGACGCAGAGCGTCACCTTCACCGTCACTACGGACAATCCCGGTCTGTTCGCCGTGCAGCCCACGGTGTCGGCCGATGGCACCCTCACCTACACGCCAAAGCTTGTCGCGGTGGGGGTCGCGACGGTCACCGTTCGCGCGGTCGACACCGGGGGCAACGCAAACGGGGGGATGGACACGAGCGCTCCCCAGACGTTCACGATCACGATCATCTGACGGGTCGCGACAAACAGGCCGCCCGGCACGGCGCCCGCGCCCGGATCGTGAGCCCGTCCATCGACTACGCGATCGTCACGCTGATCTTGCCCTGTGTGTGAGTGGCAGACAACGCCCCTAGTGCCTCGCCTGCTTGCTCGAGTCGGTAGCTGCGCTGGATCGGGACGCGAAGCGTGCCGGCGTCGAGGAGCCCGGCGAGGCGCTGCAGGTTTGCCGGCGTCGGCTCGGCCATGATGTTGAATCGCCCGGGGCCCTCGCCGGCGGCGCCGAGCGGTGAGGCGAGCCGGCCGCCCTCATTGAGCAGAGAGGCGTCGGGTGTCGGCGAGACGACATCCAGGACGGCGTCGACGCCGTCGGGATGCACTTCCCGCACGGCTGTTGCGACGTCCGCGTTCCGGTCGATGAGCTCACCGACGCCAAGTCCGCGCAGGTACTCGTAGTCCTCGGGAAGCGCGGGGGCGATCACGTTCGCGCCCGCAGCCGCGGCGAGCTGGACGAAGAAGCTGCCGACACCGCCAGTGGCCCCGACGACGAGCACCGTCTCGCCCTCAGCGGGCCCGAGCGCGTCGAAGGCGGCGATGGCCGTGAGCCCCGCGAGTGGCGCAGCTCCTGCCTGGGCGAAATCCAGGCCGCGCGGCTTCGCCGCGACGAAGTTGTCCTCCGGGACGCTGATGAGCTCGGCCCAGCTCCCGTCGTGCACGGTCGGGTTGGCATGGAGGAGGAAGCCGAACACCTCGTCGGCGACCCGGTAGCGGCTGACGCCGGAGCCGACGTGCTCGACGACGCCTGCGAAGTCGCGGCCGAGAATGACGGGGAACTCGTGCTCGACCATGTCCTTCAGCGCTCCAGCCGCCATGAACACGTCGACGGGGTTGACCGAGGAGGCGTGCACGCGCACGAGCAGCTCGTTGTCGCCGACGTCAGGCTCGGGGACGTCCCCTCGCAGCGCGGGCCGGGCGCCGAAGCTGTCGAGGGTGAAGGCTCGCATGAGGGTCCTTTCGCGGTCCGGCCGTCTGCCCGCAGATCGTAGATGGCTCGACGCTCAATCCGGGAGGAGCGGCATGGCGAGTCCCGGGTTGCGACCGAGGAGCACCGCTCTCGTAACGGCGGTGGATCCGAACCGGTCGCGCACCTCGTCGAGGGCCGCATCGAGCGCCGCGTCGTGGCGACGGTCGAACGGCAGCGCGAGCTGGATCGCGTGCGCGTCCTCGAGGTTCGTGAGGGAGATTCCGGCAAGCGTGAGCCCCTGCGCCTCGATCATCGGTCTGGCCGTCACGAGCAGCTCTCTCGCCGTGTCGAGGATCTTCTGCGTCTGCGCCGTCGCCTGAGGCATCGTCTGCGAGCGCGTGGCTCGCGAGAAGTCGGCGAAGCGCAGCCGGAGAACGACTGTCCGGCAGACTCGCCTCCCCGACCGTAGCCGCCGCGCGACGCGGTCGACGATCGCGACGACCGTCGTGTCGATGTCGTCCATCGATCTCGGGGTTCTCCCGAGGGCACGCTGACTTCCGATCGAGCGGCGTCGGCGGCCCACCCGGACCGGACGCGGGTCACGGTTGTGAGCGAGGGCGTGCAAATGCCGGCCCGCCGCGCAGCCGAGCATCCACACGAGAGCCTGCTCGTCGAGCCGGGCGACCTGGCCGACGGTGGTGATCCCCCGGCCGTGGAGCTTGGCGGCGGTGACCCGGCCGACGCCCCAGAGCCGCTCGACCGGGAGCGGGTGGAGGAAACCGAGCTCGTCGTCGGGCGGCACCACGAGCAGGCCGTTCGGCTTCGCGACCCCGCTCGCGACCTTGGCGAGGAACTTCGTCCTCGCGATTCCGACGGTGATCGGGAGCCCGACCTGCTCGAGAACCCTTTGCCGGAGCCGCACTGCGATCTCCTTGGGAGGGCCCGCCAGCCGCTGGAGTCCCCGGACGTCGAGGAATGCTTCGTCGATCGACAGCCCCTCGACGAGCGGGGTCGTGTCGTTGAACACCGCGAACACCGCCTTGCTCGCCTCGGAGTAGGCGGACATCCGTGGCGGCACCACGATCGCGTGCGGACACAGCCGCCGAGCCTGCGCCCCGCCCATCGCCGTGCGGACGCCGTACGCCTTGGCCTCGTAGCTCGCCGCGAGGACGACACCGGCGCCGACGATGACCGGCCGTCCGCGGAGCTTAGGATCGTCGCGCTGCTCGACCGACGCGAAGAACGCGTCGAGGTCGGCGTGGAGGATCGTGGCTTCGCACGACACGAACAGATGTTCGCATGCGACGCATCTGCACGACAACCGCACGCCCGCAGCGGTGTAATCGTACGGTCGTGACCGTTCGCATCGAAAGCTCGTTGGAGGGCGTCGACTGGGCCCAGGCCAAGGCCGACTTGGCGGCGGACGACTTCGACAACGGACGCACCCCGGAGGCTCTGCGCCGATCGTTCCAGCAATCTCAGCACGTCGCGTTCGCTCGTGACGGCGATCGCGTCGTCGGTATGGCGCGCCTCCTCTCCGACGGCGTCTGCAACGCGTACCTCGTCGACGTCTGGACGGCGTCCGCGTACCGGGGAGAGGCATCGCCTCGGCCATGATCCGCCGGCTGCTCGATGAGGTGCCGGGTCAACACGTCGGGCTGCAGACCGACGACGCGCAGCCGCTCTACCAGTCGCTCGGATTCAAGCCGCAGCCGGAGTTCTGGTCGGTCGTCGTCGGCTCGTGGCTCGACAACGACGCCAACCGCTGTCCTCCATCACGTACTACTGGTGCTCGCTCTCAGCGGCTGTAGCGTAGCCGTGCGCCTTCAGGACGACGATGTCCACCGCGCGCACGAGTCCGTTGAGGTAGCCGGCCTCGTAGTCCTCTTCGAGTTCAATGACGTGGCGCCGCTGGTCCTCGATTGCCGCTTCGAGTGCAGCGACCACACGTCTGACGTCGACATCCATTCCGCTCCTCCTACGCGGCTGTCTCGAATCGCTCGAACCGCACAGCGAGGCGACTCGGATCGGGACGGTGTGACCGTCGGGCCGGAAGGTGGATGGGCTGCCGATGGAAGCCCTTGAGCAGCTCCAACATCGGTCCATCATCGTCGTCCAACAGACGCTTCGATACGTGGACGTTGTAGTCCGGCGAGATTCCTATGAGATGCTCGTCGAACGCGCGATGGTGAATGGAACAGAGACTCACGCCGTTCGGCACGACGGGTTCCCCTCGGCGTTCGGCGTCTCCGATGATGTGCGCGGCGTCGAGAAGGCGTTCTTCTTTCAGCGCGCAGATCGTGCAACGGTGTCGGTAGGCCGGGAGAACGAGCCCGCGAAAGCGCCACTGGTGGAGGCGCGCGCGTCTTTCCACGACCGCGTAGCGTCGCTCGAGGCTGTCAGCGAGGGGACGCGCCCGGCCCATCGCCGTTCGCTCACCTGGCACGAGCAGAACTCGGCGCTCACTGCGGTAATCCTCCGTCACATACGTCGGGTAGATGGCATGAAACCAACCTTGCCGAGTGCCGTAGAAGTAGACGAGTGGCACCTGCAGCTCGTGCGCAGCGAGAAGCGCCCGGTTGTCCGAAATCTCGACCGGTCCGTCGCGGTAGGCGTATAGGAAGCCATCGGGTGTCTCTTCATCGTCGTAGGGGGATCGAATCGAGGTCATCACAGCGAGTGCTGCAGGACCTTCTTGAGCTGCCGCCCGATAGATGCCCTTCTGGCGGTTGAGGAACGGAACCCTGCGATTTCGCCACACGAAGCCGCGGTCGAGGACGTCTGCATACGGCAGCTCGTCACCGTGCTGTGCGCGCAATGCGTCGAGCGTCAGGAAGCAGACGGCGCGGAGGTCGTCGTCTTGCACCACCCGATTTTCCGGCTCACACACGCCAAAGACAAGTGCCGCGCAGCGAGGCACTTGTCGATGAAGATGATCTCGATCTACAAGCAGCCGGTGTTGGTGCCGCAGGCGCGTCCTCCCACTGCTCTTGGTCGACGACCGCGCGACGCGGACGTCCGGCTGGCTGGTTCTCCGTGAGCCAGACTCAGCCCGAACGTGCGCGCAGCCGGTGGAGCTCTGGCAGCGCCACCAAGTCCGACTCGCGGCCCAAGGCTTGCTTCGACTCGATGATGTCCTCGAGATTTGCGACGAGGATCGTCACGCCGAATGCCACTCGTTCGACCGCCCTGGGCTTGAGAGTGTCATACCTCGCCAGCACGCCCCGCGACGCTGTCGGCGTTCCGATGATCACATCGAGATCGCCGAGCCGCGTGCGCCAGGTCGAGACCTCGAACTGACGGAGCGATCGCGCGTCGATCGTGAACGTGATCGGAGTCAGAGATTCCGGTACCAGCAGTTCCGCCTCGACGTCCCGCAGCGCAGACGCGAGGCGGTCGAGGTTGTCGTTCGTCCACTCGGGCACCAGGTCGATGTCGAACGTGACCCGCGTAGCGCCGTGGACGGTCGCTGCCAGGCCGCCGACCACGACGTAGCGAACGGCGTGTCTGTCGAGGAGCTGCAACAGCTCGGCGGCCTGCAGCGGCGGTGCGTCGGGGTCACCCATGGCGGAGAGCATGGATGAGCTCGACCTGGCGGGTGTTCGCCTGCAGCCGCTCTTCGGGTGTCCGCTCGAGCGCGATCCTCGCCGCGGCCTCACGCTGTGGGTCGGGCTCAGCGAGCTTGAGCCGGAGCTCGAGCCCGCACGCCTCGACGATGCGGTACAGCGTGGCGAGATCCGGCATCGAGCGAGCGCGCTCGTAGCGGGCGATTGCCGGTTGCGATGTACCGACGCGCTTCGCCAGCTCAGCCTGTGTGAAGCCCGCGCGCCGCCGAGCCTCGCGAATCAACGCCCAGACGGGCCACGTCGTGGCTGTGGCTGGCATGCCGCCAATAATACCCTTGAAGGTATTTAGAACAGGTGTCGCAGAGCTGCTATGAGCAGCCGGTGTTGGTGCCGCAGTCGCGGCAGGTGTAGCACGACCCCGTCCGCACCATGCGGCCGCCGCAGCGGGAGCACTCGATCGCGTCCTCCCACTGGTTGAAGAGCGCCGTCTGGCCGGGCGGGGCGGGCTCGAGCGCCGCCACCGCAACCGCGTTCTCGTCGCTGTACGCCGCCGCGAGCCGCTGCTTCACCTCGGCCGTCAGGATCCCGGCCTCCTCCTGCTGGTCGGTGGAGAGGAACTTCTTCCCCATCCAGCGGAAGATGTAGTCGACGATCGACTTCGCGACCCGGATGTCGGCGTCGTTCGTCATCCCCGAGGGCTCGAAGCGCATATGGCTGAACTTCGAGACGTAGACCTCGAGCGGGACGCCGTACTGGAGCCCGAGCGAGACGGAGATCATGAACGAGTTCATGAGGCCGGCGAGGGTCGTGCCCTCCTTCGCGATGTCCACGAAGATG
>Ga0209341_10002665_pt1 | contig 16888 bp, 9 predicted proteins | sample RifCSP13_2_FD_184020 | JGI IMG/M metagenome (GOLD analysis project Ga0209341, IMG submission 184020) | Soil microbial communities from Rifle, Colorado - Rifle CSP2_sed 13_2 (SPAdes) (version 2) | ecosystem: Environmental > Terrestrial > Deep subsurface > Rock core/Sediment | place: Rifle... | reverse complement strand
CCCCGCCGAAGCGGCGGCTGGCGAGGCGGGCGACGACGTCGATGCGATCGCCCTCCGCGACCTGGCCGGCGAGCTCGGGCCAGCCGAAGGCGATCCCGTCGAGGACGTCGAGGCGCCGCTTGAGGACGAGCTGGCTGTGGCCGCCGGAGGCCTCACGGGCCCGGGTCACGGTCAGTCCGAGCACGGCCACGACGGGCTCCGGGTTGCCGACACCGGACGGCGCCAGGCGGGCGAGCTCGGCGAACAGCCCGTAGTCGACGTCGGCCGCCGGCAGGGCGAGATCGAGCTCGAGGGCCGGTCTCGGGTCGGGCGGCTCGGCCTCCGCGGCGAGGGCGAGGAAACGCTCGCGGAAGGCCGACCAGCGTCCGGCCTCGATCTCGAAGCCGGCCGCGCCCGCATGCCCGCCGTGGCGGATCAGGAGGTCGCCGCAGGCGGCGATCGCATCGGCGAGGTGAAGCCCGCCGTCGCCACGTCCGGAGACGCGGATGACCGAGCCCAGGTCTGCCCCGACGAGCGCCGGGCGACCGCGCTCCTCGGCCAGTCGACCGGCGACGAGACCCACGATGCCCACCGGCCAGGCCCCATGGACGAGCGTCGCCGGCGCGTCGTCGACGGCGTCGGGCGACGTCCGGGCCTCGGCGAGGGCCGTCTTCATGAGGTCCCGACGGGTGACGTTGGCGGCCTCGAGGGTGGCCGCCAGGGCCTCGGCCTCGGCCGGATCGTCGGTGAGCAGGAGCCGCGCCGCATCGAACGCCTCCCCTACGCGCCCGGCGGCGTTCAGGCGCGGGGCCAGGGCGAATCCGATCGTTTCGACATCGACCGCCTCGGGCGCCACGCCGGCGCGCCCCAGCAGGGCGGCGATCCCGGGTCGGCCGCCGACCCGGATCCGGTCCAGGCCGAGCCTGACGATCGCCCGGTTCTCGCCGAGGATCGGCGCCACGTCCGCGACGGTACCGATCGCCGCCAGGTCCGCCAGCGCGAGCGCGGCGGGCCGGTCCCCGAGGAGGAGCCGGGCGAGGGCGAAGGCGATGCCGGCTCCGGACAGGCGGGCGTCGGGGTACACGCTCCCGGCTCGGTGGGCGTTGACGATCGCCACGGCGGCGGGGAGCTCCGCCGGGACCCGGTGGTGATCGGTGACCAGGACGTCGATCCCGCGGGCACGGGCCGCGGCGACCTCGGCGACGCTCGTCGTCCCCGTGTCGACCGTGACGATGAGCCTGGCCCGTTCCCGCTCGGCGGCCTCGACGGCCGCGAGCGACAGGCCGTGGCCCTCCTCGAGGCGGGACGGCACGTACGGGATGACCTCGACGCCGAAGGCCCGCAGGGCGAGGGTCAGGATGGCGAGGCCGGTGATCCCGTCGGCGTCGAAGTCACCGAAGACGAGGACCCGCTCGCGGCGGTCACGGGCCGAGACGATCCGGGCATGGAAGGCGGCCGCGTCGGGCAGGAGGGCCGGATCGTTGAGGCCGGCCGCGGCCGGGCCGAGGTGGCGCTCGAGGGCGCCGGGGGTTGCGATCCCGCGTCGTGCGAGGAGGGCCACGACCCGCGGCGTCAGGCCCAGGCGGGCGCCTGACTCCACGAGGAGCGGGTCCGGCGACGATGCGGTGGGGAAGACCCAGCGGGCCCGCGGCTGGAGCACCCGCTCAGGATGCCACGAGCGGCTGCACTGGCGCTTCGCCCGCGCTTACGCGGAGGCTCGGCGAGGGCTGCGAGGGGCCGTCAGGCGCCCGTGGCGCCGGTCCTCCCACTCCTGCCAGACGACGAGGAGCGGGCTCGCGTTGAAGATCGAGGAGTACGTCCCGGAGACGATCCCGATCAGGAGGGCCAGGACGAACTCCTCTGTCGCCGAGCCGCCGAAGAGGAGCAGGGCGGTCAGGGTCAGGACGACCGTGAAGCTCGTCGTGATCGATCGCCCGAACGTCTGGAGGAGCGAGTGGTTGACGATCTCGGCGAACGGCTCGCCGGCATGGCGCGCCCGGTTCTCCCGGATCCGGTCGAAGACGACGATCGTGTCGTGGACGCTGAAGCCGATGACGGTGAGCATCGCGGTCACGAACAGGCCGTCGATCTCCACGTTGAAGAGCGTCCCCAGGATGGCGAAGACGCCGAGGACCACGATGACGTCGTGGAGGAGCGCGACGAGCGCGGTGACGCCCATCTTCACGTCGCGGAAGCGGAGGGTGATCCAGCCCAGGATGCCCAGGCTGCCGACGAGGATGAGGATGATCGCCTGGTTGATGAGGTCGCTGCTGACGACGGCGCCGATCGAGCTCAGCGAGGCCTGCTCGGAGATCGGCCCGAGGGCCGCCTGGAGGGCCGTCGCGATCCGCCCGATCTCGCCGGTCGTCGGGACCTGCGTGTTCGAGCCCGGGATCGGCGTCGGCGCGGGGGAGCCGCTGGGCGCGGGGGAGCCGCTCGGGGCCGGCGAGGCGCTGGCCGTTGGCGATTCGCTCGGGGCCGGCGAGGCGCTGGCCTCCGGGGACGCGGTCGGGGCCGGGCTCGCGGTCGGGGCCGGGGTGGCCGAGGGTCCCGGGCTGCCCGTGGCCGCCGGGCTTGCCGATGCCGCCGGCGACGCCGACGAGCTGGCCGCGGCCGTCGGCGTGGGCACGACCGTCGGGACCGGGGTCGGCGTGGGCTCGACCCCACGGAGGTCGAGCTTGGAGAGGCGGATGTCGAAGAAGCCCTTGCCGGTCTTCGTCACCACGGCGTCGGGCTGGCCTACGGTCGCGAGCTCGGCCCGCACGTCGTCGGCGGTCACGGTCGCGTCGGCGAACTTGATCGACCAGGTCGTCCCGCCGGTGTAATCGATCGAGAACTTCAGCCCCGCCTCGCCGCCGCTGATCGGGGTTAGGAGGATGAAGATCAGGCCCGGGATCGTGATGAGGAGGGAGAAGGCGAAGAACCAGCGCTTCTTGCCGATGACATCAAACACCGGGCGTCGCCTCGCGCCGAATCGCGGCCCGGCCGCTCGGCCGGTGGACGAACTCGGATTCGGAGATCCCGTAGAGGCGGGCCTTGCGGGCCCAGTCCTGGGCCACGACGACCCGCAGGATCGTCCGGGTGACGGTGATCGCGGTGAACATCGAGGTCAGGACGCCGAGGATGAGGACGAGGGCGAAGCCCTGGATCACCGAGGAGCCGAAGAAGTACAGGATCGAGGCGGTGATCAGGCTCGACACGTTCGAGTCGAGGATCGAGTTCCAGGCCCGGGCGAAGCCGGCCTCGATGGCCTGGGGCAGCGACTTCCCGAGGCGGAGCTCCTCCTTGGATCGCTCGAAGATGAGGATGTTGGCGTCGACCGCCATGCCCACCGAGAGGACGAAGCCGGCGATCCCGGCGAGGGTCAGGGTGACCGGGATGAGCCGGAAGATCGCGAACAGGACGAGTGCGTAGTAGAGGAGCGCGACGCCGGCGACGGCCCCCGGCAGGCGGTAATGGATGAGCATGAAGATGAGGACGAGCCCGACGGCGATCGCTCCGGCGAGGATGCTCTTGTCGAGGAACTCCCGGCCCAGGGTCGGGTCGATCGTGTCGCTCGACAGCTCCTCGACGGGGAACGGCAGGGAGCCGAACCGCAGGACGTTGACGAGGTTCGTGGCCTCCTTCTGGGGCAGCCCGCCGATCGACGACTCGTTCGTGATCTGGACCTGGCCGCCGGTGATCGCCTGATTGATCACGGGCGCCGAGATGACGACCGAGTCGAGCACGATCGCGAACTGCTCCTGGACATGCGCGGCGGTCCACGCGGCGAAGAGCTGGTCGCCCGCATCCTTGAGGTTGAAGTTCACGGCCCGCCCGCCGTTGCGATCCGTGCCCAGCGTCGCCGCCTCGAGCTGGTCGCCGGAGAACAGGATGCAGATGGTCGTGATCGCGCCCGTACCGCTGCACGCGGTCACGCCGGTCAGGTCGAGCGTCTGGCCCTGACCCACTGTCGTCCCGACGGGGATCGGGACGAAGTCGAGGCGGCCGGTCTGGCCGACGAGCTCACGGACGGTCGAGGTGTCGGTGACGCCCGGCAGCTCGACGACGACGCGATCCGTGCCGCTCGTGACGACGACCGGCTCGGCCACGCCGGTCGAGTTCACCCGGGCCTCGATGATCTCGCGGACGATCTCGAGGTCGGCAAGGCCCGGGGTCCGGTCGCCGACCGGGTTGACCCGATACTCGACCTTCAGTCCGCCCTGGAGGTCGAGGCCCAGCTTCGTCTCGATGAGACGGCTGCCGCCGTCGGGATCGAGCCCGGGCAGCCGCAGCCTGGGCCAGAAGTCAACGAACAGGGCAAGGGCGCCGATGACGGCGATGAAGATGACGGTGGTCCTGCGCATCGACGGCGGATGATACAGGTGCGGGAGTTCAGGCGGGAATCACGCGCTGCCAACCGGTACCTCCGAGCGGCACCCGCTCTCCGAGGGCTGAGGCGACGCCCCTGCGAGCCATCAGCCCGAGGATTCGAGGCCGGCCTTGATCTTCGCCGCGAGGGCGGTCCCGATCCCGGGGATGGCCGCGATCTGCTCGACCGGCGCATCGCGGATTCGCTTCACGGACCCGAACGTGCGGAGAAGGAGCGCCCGGCGGCGCGGCCCGATCCCGGACAGGTCGTCGAAGACCGAGCGGACCGAGGCCCGGGCCCGCAGCTTGCGGTGATACGTGATCGCGAACCGATGGGCCTCGTCGCGGATCCGCTGGACGAGGTAGAGGGCCTGCGACGTGGTCGGCAGGAGGACCGGCTCGGGGCGATTCGGCAGGACCAGTTCCTCGCGCTCCTTGGCCAGGCCGGCCAGGGGCAGGTCGTGGAGGCCCAACTCCGCGAGGACAGCCATCGCCGCGTTCACCTGGGCCCGGCCGCCGTCGATGATGACGAGGTCGGGCATGGCCCAGCGCCGCTCCTCGGCGCTGCCCTCGTCGCCGGGCCTGGCATTGCGGAAGCGGCGGCGGAGGACTTCCTGGTGGCTGGCCACGTCGCTCTGGCCCTCGACCGTCCTGATCTCGAACCGCCGGTACTCGCCGGTCCGCGGCCGGCCATCCTCGAACACGACCATGCTCCCGACGCTGTTCGTGCCCTGGAAGGTCGAGATGTCGTAGCACTCGATTCGGGCGGGCAGAACCGGCAGCTCGAGGGCCGTCGCGAGCTCCTCGAGCGCCCCGAGGGTCCGGCCCTGGTCGGCCAGCCAGCGCGCCTGCTCGCGGGCGAGCATCTCGGCCGCGTTCCGCGTGGCGAGGGCCATCAGCCGGCGCCGCTCGCCCCGTCGCGGGACCACGAGCCGGACCCCGCCGACGGGGCCCCGGCGGGTCGCGGTCGCCGTGTCGACGGTCCGGACCCAGAGCGCGGTCTCGGAGACCGGGCCAGAGCCGGCGCCGCGGGCCTCGGCGTTGACGGTGGCCCGGCGATCGGCGAGGAAGCGCTCGAAGTCGGCCGCGTCGCCGAGCTCCACCGGCACGGCGACCTCGCGGGGCACGCTCGACGCCCGGGCGTAATGCTGGCCGAGGAAGCCCGAGACGACCTCGGCGTCGGTCGATTCGCGCGGCGCCTCGAGGAGGAAGACGTCGCGCCCGATCGCCTTGCCGTTGCGGATCACGAACAGCTGGACGGCCGCCTGGCTGTCGCGCCGGGCGAGGCCGACGAGGTCGAGGTCGGTCCGGGCGAAGGCCGCCATCTTCTGGCTCTCCATCGTCCGCTCGATCGAGCGGACCTTGTCCCGGAGGGCGGCGGCTCGCTCGAACTCGAGGCGGTCGGATGCGGCCTGCATCTCGGTCCGGAGGGCCCGCGCGACGCTCTCCTGGCGGCCCTCCAGGAACAGCTCGACCTGGGCGATGTCGGCCCGGTACGCCTCCTTCGAGATGGCCTGGATGCAGGGGCCCTGGCAGCGCTTGATGTGGTAGAGGAGGCAGGGCCGCTGGAGGGCCCGCTCGCCGTCGCGAATGTCGATCGTGCAGGTCCGGAAGGGGAAGATCCGCCGGACCAGGTTCATCGCCTCGTCGACGCTCGAGGCGCTGGCGTACGGCCCGAAGTAGCGGCTGCCGTCCTGGGGCAGCTTCCGCGTCCGCTCGATCCGCGGGAAGTCGTCGGCCAGGGTGACCTTGATGAACGGGTACGACTTGTCGTCCTTGAGCCGGACGTTGAACGGCGGCTGGAAGCGCTTGATGAGGCTGTTCTCGAGAAGCAGAGCCTCGGACACCGAGTCGGTCAGCGTGTACTCGACGTCGGAGATCCGGTCGACGACCGAGCGGACGATCTGCTGGGCCGGCCCGGGGACCTCCTTCTGCCAGTAGCTCCGGACCCGGCTCCGGAGGCTCTGGGCCTTGCCGACGTAGAGGACGCTTCCGCGCGCGTCTTTCATGAGGTACACGCCCGGTTGGTCGGGCAGGTTCTTGAGCGTTGCGGCGAGGGCCGAAGACTTCGACGAGGTCGCAGCCGAGGGGGCGGTCACGCCCCCGATGGTAGGCGAGGATCAGCCTAGTGGCTCGAACCCCGGCTCCTGGTCGAGCCCGCGGCCGGCGGGTCGACGACGTCGAGGGCGAATGATCCGAGGGCCATCCCGCCCGCGACGAGGGCCACGCCGTTGCAGCCCACGCCCAGCCCGGACGTGTCGAGGACCGCCATCCAGCGCCCCGCGTCGGCCTGCCAGGTCGCTGCGGCGGTCATCACCGGACCGGCGGCTCTCGTGGTGCAGCTCCAGACCTCGAACGTGGCCGGGCCCGCGAGCGGCACGCCGTCCAGCCATGCCCTGGCCTTGAGCGGCACGGCGCGGCCGAGCGTGACCGTCAGCCCGGCCGCGTCCCCGACCGGGTCGCCCCACTCGACCGACCCCAGGTGGACGATCACCTCGAACGCCGCCGACGCCGCGTTGCCGCTCGCATCGGTCGCCGTGCAGGTCACGGTCGTGACGCCGAGCAGGATGTGCGCGCCGGGCTCGGGATCGCAGGCGACAGTCGGCGCCGGATCCCTGTCGTCCGTGGCGATCGGCATCGTGTAGTCGAGGGTGGTGCCATTCGGATCTGTGGACACGAGCTCGGAATCGACCGGCATGCCGGCCAGGGTCGGTGGGGTCGAATCGACGACCTCGGTCTCCTCGACGTCGAGGCGGAAGGTCACCGTCGTGATGCCGGTCGTGCTCGAGCCGTCGGACACGCCGGCCGGGCTGAGCGTCCGCCCATAGATCACCGATAGCTCGTAGTCGAGGCCCGGAACCGTCGGGGCCACGATCGTCACGTGGCTCGGCTCCGTCGAGGCGACCTGCATCGGCGAGGAGCAGCCGATGCTCCCGCCCGCGTCGTTGGCCCAGGCGGCCGGCACTGGCCCGACGGTCGTGCTCGTCGCGCTGATCGAGCCGCCGAGCGCCGGCTCGGTCACCTCGGCCTGCCAGACATTCACGACTTGGCCGGGATCGACGTGCCGCAGGCCGCTGCACGTGAGGACCATGTCGACGTCGTGGTAAACCGTCGTGCCGGGGGCCACGCTCCCGAGATCGACGAACGTCTGGACGCCCGGGCCGACCTGGTCGCCGTCGGCGCCGACGACGTCGGCCATCGCGATCCCCGAGGCGAGGAGGGCCGCGGCGGCGGCGAGCGTGGCCGATCGGCGAGCGACGCGACCGTACATTCGTGACCTCCCCCGTGGCGACCCCGGCGGTGTAGGAGCTGAATGTCCGCCATCCGCGTCCGCCCGCCCATGGGAGATGGGTCCCGTTTGGTGCGCCGGCGCGCCCCGCTTGCGTACCTGTGGAGCGGTGCCCGGGATCACCGACCCGGCACCTCAAGACGGGCGAATCGCTCAGCCGGTCAGGCTCGCTGCGGGTCCGGACCGGCACCGCAGGCCGCCAGGACGACGGGGGCGCCGATGAAGAGCTCGACCGAGCGGAATCGACGAGGGCGGGGCCGGTAGGCCCCGCCCTCGTCCAGGCGAACGATCAAGCCCGCGACTACGGCAGGATCGCCGGGCAGTTGTTCCCCGAGCCCGGGTTCGCATCGAAGCAGACGATGCGGCCCTGGAGGATCGGATTGATCGTCCCGGCCGTCTCGAGCCACTCGGAGACGTCCTGGTCGAGCAGGCCGCGGGTGGCGCCGCGATCGGTGTACACGGGGTAGCCGTCGCCGCCGGCTACGACGAAGTCATTCGTGGCGAGGGTGTACGACGAGCCGGCCGTGAGATCGACCGCACCGCCGGTGCAGGACCCGTCGGCCGCCTGGTAGACGGCGCCCATGACCCGTGAGCCCGCGGCGGCCTCGATGTCGTAGGTGAAGCACAGGCCGGAGACCTGGCCAAAGCGACCGTTCGCGCCCGGCATCGAGAACACCGAGTTCTCGAGCATCCCCATGAGCTCGAGGCCGTTGAGGGGGATGACGTCACCGACGTTGCCGAACGGCAGGACGGTCAGGACCTGGCCCTTGGTGATGACGTACGGCGGCGGCACGAAGGCCGGGCAGAAGTCGGTCGGGTTGTCGATCGCCGGGCAGGTCAGGTCCGCCCGGATGCCGCCCGAGTTCATGAGCGCGAAGTCCGTCTCGTACGTCTCGCGCATCGCGTCGGTGATCACGTTGCCGATGAGCGATTCACAGAGGCGGCCGGTGGAGCCGCCACAGGAGTCGGCTCGCGGGATGACCCTGGCGGCGTTGCCGACCTGCTGGGACAGGATCGGCCCCAGCTGATCGCGGTAGGGCTGGAGCATCGCCGTGATCGCGGGGTCCGGCGTGACGGCGGCCGCGGTCGGCGTGTGGAACGTGTGGGCCATCGCCTGGATGGCGCCGGTCCCGCGATGGATGGTGAGCTTCGTCGTCGAGAAGCTGATGCCCTTGGAGCGGTTTTCGAAGACGAACTGGCCGTTGATCGTGCCCGACCATTGAACATCGGTGTGGTCGCCGATGATCAGGTGGAAGCCGGAGACGCCATTGGCGAAGTCGATGAGCTCGCCCTGCGGGGTGCCGTTGTCGAACGAGGTGACGCCCTTGTGGGCGATGGCGATGAAGACGTTCGCGCCCTCGGCGGCGGCCGCCGCCTTGGCCGCCATGGCGGCTGCCACGCTGTCGGTCGGGACCATCGTCCCCATGCTGCCGGGGAAGTTGAGGCTCGGGGCCTCCTCGTTCGTGATCCCGATCACGGCGACGTTGACGCCCTTGTATTCGAAGATGGCGTAGTCACTGACGCCCGAGATGTTGGCGTCACGGTTCGAAAGGTTCGAGCTGACGTAGCGGAACGGGGTACCCGGTACCGATGGATCGGTCGACCCGGCCAGGTCGATCTGGGACTGGAGGCGACCCAGGCCGCTGTCGAAGTTGTGGTTGCCGAGGCCACCGACCTGGATGCCCATCATCCGCTCGGCCAGGATCGCCGGGACGTCCTCGAAGTAGGTCGCCAGCGGTGGCGACGCGCCGACGTCGTCGCCCGCGGTCAAGGTCAGGTTGTTGGGCGAGGTCGCCCGTACCTGGTCGAAGTAGGCCTTCAGGACGGCCGCCCCACCGATGCCGCCGACCGGGTCCAGCGCCCCGTGCCAGTCGGAGATGTCGATGATCTGGACGTTGACGGTCGGTCCCGGCACCGTCCGAGCGGCGAGGGCGCCGGCGGGGACGAGCATGGCGACGATCGCCAGGATCGCTAGGACGAGGGGGCCGCGGCCGCGGTGTGCGCGCTCGGGGAGAGGCATGGGCACGATGTCCTCCATTTCATTCTGCCGTCCGGCCGCAGGTCGGTTTCGGATCGGCACGTTCCTTGACCTAGCCTGGGATCCGGACGTCGATCCAGACCGCACGGTGATCGGAGCTCGGGACCGGGAACCCGGTGCCGGTCAGGTAGACCAGCGGATCGTCCCCCGTCGGCCAGAAGACTCCCGCCCCGGCGATCGGGATGTTCCGTCGAGGGAGCACGTAGTCGGCCCGGAGGTTGCCGGGGCCACTGCACGGCGGGAACGCCGGGGTGTCGCAGAAGTCGGCCGTGTCGTAGAGGGGATCACTCTCGTGGCCGTCGTTGAGGAAGCTCTGGACGTCTGCCCAGTACGGTCCTCCGGCGCTCCACGGCGTGACCTTCGTGTTCACGAGCGGGTGGTCGAGGAGCTGCTGGATCGAGCCGGGGATGCTGTCGCCGTCGAGCGGATCGCTGTTCTGGTCGCCGGCGATGACGAACAGCTCGCCGGGCTTGAGGCCGCCGTGCGTCCCGGCGTCGTCGTAGATGTAGGCCGACGTCGGGCCCGGCGTGACGTAGTCCGCCCAGAGCCGGATCTCGTCGCTGTTACGGGTCCCGTTTCGATCCTCCGGGCCGTCGAAGACCGGCGGCGTCGGGTGACTGACGAGGAAGTGAACGACTTTGCCGCCGATCTCGATCGGCACGTCCCAGTGGCTCTTGGATGACAGTCGGAAGACCTCGAGCTCGGCCGGCGAGTACCAGTCGGCGGGCCCGGCGGTGGCCGGGTCGTCCGGCAGGAGCGCCCCGGGCATGTCCTTCCACAGGAAGTGCTGGAACGTCCTGATCTCGTCATACCGGATCGGGTGCATCGAGAGCACGGCCATCCCGAACTGGCCCGGGAAGAATCCGAACCCGAAGGCATCGTCCCCTCCGGCAACGACGCCGTTGTTGTTGAGATCGAAGCCGGACGGGATCCCGGTGTTCGACTCGGCGACGAAGGCGTACGGGTAGTCGATCGGGGCCGCGCCGTTGTGAGCCATCTCGAGGTAGTTGTCACGGAAGGCGTCGACGAGCGGGCCGTCCGGGTGTTCGGCCGTCGGGGCGTAGTAGTCGAACTCGTTGATGAGAAGCACGTCCGGGCGGACGCGCTGGATGATCTCGGCCACCGCCGCAGCCTGGGCGTTGCCGGGCGCCGAGAGGTCGGCGAGGGCCTGGCCGGCAGAGCTCCGGTTCAGCGAGGCGTTGAAGGTCGCGAACCGGGTTGTGTCGTTCGTGGCCGTCGCGACCGGCGCGACGACGAGGACCGGCAGGAGCAGGGGCAGGATGGCGAACGGACGGAGACGTGCGTGACGCATCGGGAGCTCCTCCACGCGTAGGGCACGGGGACGTGGTGGCGACCTCTCGCGATCGGCATCAGACCGCCCAGGATGACCCTGGACCGCACACGATAGCGCGGTTTCGGCGGCCCGTTAACCGCGAGGGACTCGCAATGCAGCAATCGGTGCGCCGGTGCACCACTTCCGGTTGAGCGGCGGGTAAGCGACCCCTGTCACGATCGCCCGCATGGCGGAACACCCGGCCGTCGTGGCCCGGCTCGCGCGCCTCGCGCCGGACCAGCGCGCCGCCGCGACGGCGCCGCCGGGGCCGGTCCTGTGCGTCGCCCCGGCCGGAAGCGGCAAGACGACCACCCTCGTCGCGCGCGTCGCATGGCTGGTGGATTCGGGGGTTGACCCTGCGACGATCGCCGCGATCACCTTCAACCGGAGGGCTGCCGAGGAGCTGTCGGAGCGGCTGGCGGCCGCGCTCGAGCCCCTCGGGCGGGGCCCAGGCGCCGTCAGGGTCCGGACGTTCCACGCCCTTGGCCTCGAGATCCTCAAGGAAGCCGGCCAGCCGGTCGCTCCCCTGCTCGACCGCGAGACCGTCCTCCGGACCGCCCTGCCCCTTGCCACGGCGGCCGAACGCCGGCGGCTCGACACGGTGATCTCCCGTCTCAAGCTGGACCTCGGCGTCGACGTCGAGGCGGTCGCCGCGGATCCCGAGGCCGGACCGGCGGCCCGAGCCTTCGTGGCCTACGAGCGGGCCATCGCCGAGTCCGGCGGGCTCGACTTCGACGACCTCGTCGTCCGGGCCGTCCGGCTCCTCGAAACCGAGCCGGTGACGCTCGGGACGTGGCGCGCTCGCTGCGCCCACCTCCTCGTCGACGAGGCCCAGGACCTCGACCGGAGCCAGCTCCGGATGGCGCTCCTCCTTGCCGCCCCGGCCAACAGGATCTTCCTCGTGGGGGATGATGACCAGTCGATCTACGGCTGGCGGCTGGCGGACGTCCGGAGGCTGCTGCAACTGGCCGAGACATCGCTGCCCGGGCTCCTCCGCGTCGATCTTGTGACGAACTATCGGTGCCCTGCCTCGGTCGTCGCCCGGGCAGTCCGCCTCGTCGAAGGCAATCGCGAGCGGTTCGCGAAGCGGATCCTTGCGCGTCCGGAGGCGCCCGGGCCGGTGATCCTCGCGCCGACCGCGGCCGAGGACGCCGACCGTTGCCGGGCCGTCCTCCGATCGTTGCCGGCCGCTGGACATGGCGGATCCGACACCTGCGCGATCCTGGCCCGGACGAACCGCGAGCTCCTGCCCGCCGTCGTCGCTGCGCTCGGCGAGGACGTCCCGTTCCGGGCCGCCGGGCTCGAGCTGCCCGTGGAGTCCCCCATCGTCGACGACCTCCTCCGGGCTGCGGCGCGAGCGGGTCCGGACGAGCGACCGCTTGCCGTCATGGAGAGGCTGCGCGCCGCCGCCGCCGACGAGACCCGGCCGATCGCCGATGCGCTCCTGGCCTGGGCGCCCCCGTTCGAAAACGTGGCCGCCCTGGTGGCCGCCGTGGAGGACGTCCGGGCCCGCCTGGCCCGCCTCCGTCGCGATGACGCCGCCCTGACCCTGGCCACGGCCCACGCGACGAAGGGCCTCGAGTTCGATCACGTCGCCGTCATCGGCCTGGACGAGGGTCGCTTCCCGAGCGCTCGCTCGGTCGCCGAAGCCGAGGACCCGGCCCGCGCCCTGGAGGAAGAGCGTCGGCTGGCGTACGTGGCCTGGACCAGGGCGCGGCGCTCGTTGACGCTGGTCTACGATCCCGACGCCCCGTCGACGTTCCTCCGGGAGGCCTTCGAGCCGTGGGAGATCGAGCCCGCGGCGTAGGATCGTGAGGATGTCGACGCTGCCATCGCTCGGACCCCGCGGCGAGGGTTGGGTCGCGATCCAGCTGGCCATCTTCGCCGTCATCGCGCTCGCGGGGCTCGCCCTGCCGGGCAGCCTGGACGAACCTGCGGCAACGCTGACCAGCGTCGCGGGGTGGGCGCTCGTCGCGGCTGGCGGCGCACTCGCCGTGGCCGGGCTCGTCGGGCTCCAGGGTGGCGACGCCCTCACGGCGGTGCCGCATCCGCGCGATGAGGCCCGGCTCGTGGTCAATGGTGCCTACCGGTTCGCCCGGCATCCGGTCTACGGCGGCCTCGTCGTTGCGGCCGTCGGCTGGGCGGCGGCCCGGGGCTCGTTCGCCGCGCTGGCTGGGCGGCCCTGCTCCTCGTCTTCTTCGACCCCAAGCGCCGGCGCGAGGAAGCCTGGCTGGAGGCGCGATTCGCCGGGTACGCCGAGTATCGCGCCAGGACGCGGCGGCTCATCCCCTGGATCTACTGACGGCAAACGAACGCGAAATGGCCCCGAGGGCGGGTGCCCTCGGGGCCGCGCAGGCGGGACGAGCCCGGAACGGGCCGCTACGGCAGCTGGGTGATCCGCCCGAGCGCGGAGGGCGCCACGGGACCCGGCTGGGCCAGGAAGTACTTCTCGACGGCGTCGAGGTCGACGTCGCCGCCGAGGCGGTTGGTCCCCTGCTTCAGGACGAGGAAGTTGTCGCCGCCATCGGCCAGGAAGCTGTTGACGGTGACCCGGTAGGACGCTCCCGGGTCGATGACGACGCCGCTCAGCATGATCGACGCCGGATCCACCTTGGCGCATGCCCCGCCGCTCAGGCTCCAGGCGTAGCTGACGCTCGACGAGACCTGGAGGATCCGGTTCGAGGTCTGTCCGCAGCCGACGAACTGCTGCTCGAGGAGAGTGTCGATCTGCGCGCCGGTCAGGGTCAGCGTGACGAGGCTGTTCCCGAAGGGCTGGACCGTGAAGATCTCGCTGTAGGTGACGACCCCGTCACCCTCGCTGCCTGGGCTGCTGGCATACGTCAGATCGGCCCGGATCCCGCCCGGGTTCATGAACGCCATGACGGCATCGCCGAAGCCGGGATCCTGCGTCACGAACCACTGGGAATCGGCGATGAAGTCTCCCAGCGCGGACTCGCCGGCCGCGTTCGCGGTCCGGGTGATGTCGGCGGTGATGTGACCGACGACGCGGTTGGCCAGCGGCGCCGAGAGGGTCTTGTACTTGGCGATGAGGGCCGTCTCACCGGCATTCGCCGCCACGTCGCGGGTCACGATGCGATTGTCGATCGAGATCGAGACGGGCTCGCCGGTCGATCGGTCGATGGCCAGGTCGATGTCGGTGACGAGTCGGCCGAAGGAGCTCCCACTCGAGACCGGCCGGCCGTCAATGATGCAGTTGTAGGCCTGGTGGGTGTGGCCGCTGATGAAGAGATCGACCTCGTGGTCGGTCCGGCTGACGATGTCGACGATCGCGCCAGACGGGCCGCTGCAGCCGTTGACGTCGGTGCCGGCGAAGCCGCCCTCGTGGATGAGGACGACGACCGTCTCGATGCCCTTCTTCCTGAGCTCGGGCAGGAGCGCGTTGACCGCGTCGGCCTCGTCCTGGAAGACGACGCCGGCGACACCGGACGGGGTGACGATCGTGGGCGTCGTACGGGTCACGATGCCGACGAGCGCGATCCGGGCGCCACCGAAGCTGAACAGCTTGTAGGCCGGGAAGATCGTCTTGCCGTTCTTCGCCCACTTGACGTTCGCGGCGAGGAAGCGGAAGTCGGCGCCGGCGAAGTCGTCGCCGTCGAGGCAGCCGTCGACAGGATGGCAGCCGCCCTCCTGCATCCGGATGAGCTCCGCGACCCCCTCGTCGAACTCGTGGTTGCCCACGGCGTTGACATCGAGGCCCAGCAGGTTCATGGCCTCGATCGTCGGCTCGTCGTGGAACAGCGCCGAGAGGAGCGGGCTCGCCCCGATGAGGTCGCCCGCCGAGACGACGAGGGAGTTCTGGTTCGTCGCCTCGAGCATCGCGACGTGCGTCGCGAGGTACTCGATGCCGCCGGCGTTCGTCGTCCCGATCCGGCCCGACGAACCTGAGGGGGGCTCGAGATTGCCGTGGAAGTCGTTCATCGCCAGGAGCTGGACGTCCACGATGCCGCTCGGCGCGGCGGTCACGATCGGCACGCCAAGGGCCGTGACGAGGAGACCTGCCAGCACGACGAGGGACAACCCGCCTCTGCCCCGCGGCAGGCGCACTCGAGGTTCGATGATCACGTGCCGATTCCTCCAGATCGGGACGCAATCGACTGGGCCCAGGCGGGCATCAGGGTCGGGCGCTCCGGGATCGCGGGAGGCCCGAGAGTCACAGGATAGCCGCGCCGCGGACCCGAGTCGCGGGCTGGCCGGCCCTATTCGCCCCGATGAACCTCCCATCGGGCGACGAGCCTCAGGAGCCGGTCGATGGCGTCGAGGAACGGCTCGGTGACGGCCTCGGGCAGGGCGTCACGAATGGAGTCCTTCGGCCCGAACGCCGCCCGGCCGGCGCGGGCAGCCGCCCGGAGGCCGGGAATCGGATCGTCGCGAAGGCGGTCCGGCAGCAGTGCGAGATGGCGGGCCCAGCGCTCCGAGCCGGCCTCGAGCGCGGCGGCCAGGAGCCGATCCGCAGCACGCGCGGCGATGAGCGCGGCGGCGTCGATGTCCGGGGTTTCGTGCCGGGCCGGGAGTCGAGTCGGCATCGGCTCCTGGCTCAGCGGCTCAGTCGGGCGGGCACGACCTCATCGTAGCGCCGTCACGGGCGGCCGCTCGCCGCTCCGGGCACGCGCCACCCGCTCGAGGGCCTCCTCGATTGCCCAGATCGCCAGGGGACGCATGTAGAGCGAGGCCCGGAAGTTGCCGTCCTCGTCGTAGGCCTCGGGTGTCCGGAACCAGAAGCCCCGCTCGTACGTGACGCGGGCCGCGCCGCGGGCCGTCTGCCAGCCCTCGTCGACGAGGCCCCGGCCGATCATGAAGGCCGCGAGCGCGTAGGTCGTCCCGATCCAAACCTCCTGCGACTGCTCGCTCGAGCGGTCGACGCTGCCGTCCGGGCGGGTGCCGTTGACGGCGCCCATCTCCCCGTCGGCGAAGCCCCGGACGTTGTGCTCGAAGATCTCGCGGAGGGCCGATTCCACCCGCCACGGGGGCACGAGGTCGCCGAGGCCCAGGACGTCGAGGTACCACTGGCCGGCCAGCTGATCGGCCATCAGGCTGTCCGAGGTGGCCGTGCCGCCATCGTCGTAGCGATAGGCGCGTCCGTTCCACAGCCGCCGCTCGAAGCTCGCCGTGGCGGTTTCGAGGAGGTCGTCCCAGGCCGTCCTCCGCGTCGTGTCGCCGACCTCGGCGGCCCAGGCCGTCGCAACCCGGAGCGCGGCCAGCCAGAGACCCCCGCCGTAGGCCGACGGGCCGCTCATCGGCCACGTGTCGTAGGTCTGGTCGGGCCGGCCGTCATGCTCGGGCAGGCCGTCCCCGTCCGTGTCGAAGGCGCCGAGGTGGTCCATCGCCCGGACGACGGCCGGCCAGGCGTCACGGGGGGTCGGTCCTACGGTTCCGCGGCCGACCTCGAGCGCCCGATCCCGGGCCAGCTGCAGGACGAACTTGGGGTTGAGGTCCTTCCAGGTGTTGGGGTCCCGGAAGCGGTAGAGGTTCACCCGGGCAATCGGGTCCTCGGCCGGCCCGCCGAGGTCGTGCGGCAGCGCGTTGGCGACCTTCCGCCGGACCCGCTCGCCGGACGTTTCGACGGTCATTGGCGTCGGGTCGTCGAGCTCGACCGTCGTTGCGAAGGCCCGGCTGATCTGGAGCTCGAGATGGGGCCACAGGCGGCTCAGCGCAAACGACGCGTAGAACAGGACGTCGAGGGTGTTGTAGAAGGGGTAGTCGAAGCATTCGATGAGGGCCAGCGTCGGCTCGAGGCCGCCGTCGGCGCCGCGGACATCGGCGCCGCGGTCATCGGCGCCGCCGCCGTCGATCGCGCCACCGCCGCCTCGCCCGGTCACCTCGCGATCCGCCCACAGCGTGCCGCCGTCGACGAGGAAGTAGAGCTCGTTGAAGAGAGCCG
>Ga0209341_10002662_pt1 | contig 16892 bp, 17 predicted proteins | sample RifCSP13_2_FD_184020 | JGI IMG/M metagenome (GOLD analysis project Ga0209341, IMG submission 184020) | Soil microbial communities from Rifle, Colorado - Rifle CSP2_sed 13_2 (SPAdes) (version 2) | ecosystem: Environmental > Terrestrial > Deep subsurface > Rock core/Sediment | place: Rifle... | reverse complement strand
CAAGGAGCGGGGTGATTCCTTTACCCACGGCACCCATTCGAACGCTGGATTGGAGTGTAGCAACTGCCACATGTACACCAGCCCGCGCACCGCTGATCCGATTGAGGGTCTGGTGCCCACCGGCCATACTTTCTCGGTTGGATCGGATGCCTGTGTCGGTTGCCACCAGGACACCGTTCATACGCGGGACACGATCGTAAAATTGACCGGCGAAGTGGCCGATCTCGCCACCGCCGATACAGAGACTCTGCAGAAGACGGTTCAGGAACAAGACCAGACCATTACCAGTCTGAAGGCCCAGGGCACCGTGCGTTTGTATACCGGCCTGGCCCAGGGGGCGATCGTTGGTCTGGTGACCGGTGGCGCGGCCGCCTGGGTGGTCAGCAAGAAATTACACATCGTCGCGGAGGACGAAGATGAGCAAGAAGAGAACCAAAGTTAAACTCGAGCTCACCCGGCGCGATTTCCTGGTGGTGGCTGCCGCCGCCGCTGGTTCGGTGGTGGCTGCTGAAGCCCTGACCACTGGCCCGCTTTCGCCATTCGCCAACCTGAAACAGGGACAGCTGCAGGGTGCGGCAGAAGCGGCGCACAGCGCCGTGGGTGTCGGGTACCGCTGGGGAATGGTGATTAACCTGGATACCTGCATCGGCTGCGAATACTGCCAGCGGGCCTGTTCAGCCACCAACGATGTCGCTCCGGATATGGCCTGGAACATTGTTGTTGCGGAGAAAGGTAGCGCTGGGAATCCCTTCTTCTTCAGCCGTCCCTGCCTGCACTGCGAACACGCTCCTTGCGTGGAGGTCTGCCCTGTGCGGGCCACCTATCACCGCCCGGACGGCCTGGTGGTGATGGATTATGACCGCTGTATTGGCTGCCGTTATTGTGAAGTAGCCTGCCCATACGATGCGCGCAAATTCAATTGGGAAAAACGCACCGATGTGAACGAGTTCATCCCCACCTGGGGGATCGCCGAGGTCGAGCGCCGGCCGCGGGGCGTGGTGGAGAAATGCACCTTCTGCATCCACCGCATCGATGCCGGGCTGGAAAATGGGCTGATGCCCGGCGAAGATTACGAAGCCACCCCGGCCTGCGTGAATGTCTGCCCGGTGGGAGCGCGCATCTTTGGCGACTTGAACGATCCTGGCAGTAAGATTTCCCAGGTGATCGAGGCTAATGCCACCTTCCGGCTGCGCGAAGACCTTGGTACCAACCCACATGTGTACTATATCCCGCCCAAGGAGGGCTTGTAACCATGGCTGCCTCGCCTCAAGTCCGCAAACCGACTGCACTGACCCCAGGTCTCCTGGCCTGGTTAGCACTTTTGGGTCTGTTTTTGGTGATCGGCCTGGTTTCCGCCATCCCGGTGTTCACGCGAGGCCTGGTGCTCACCAATATGAACGACGTTGTCCCTTGGGGCTTGTGGATCACGATTGATTTGTCGTCCATTGCGCTCGGCGCGGGAGCTTTCACACTCTCCGCCGTGGTTTACCTGTTCGGCCTGAAGCGCTACCGCTCCATCCTGCGCCTGGCGGTGTTTGTCGGCTTCATCGGGTACACCTCGGCCCTCCTGACCCTGGTCATGGATATCGGCCGGCCGGATCGCTTCTGGCACCCTTGGGTCTACTGGAATGTGCATTCCGTGCTGTGGGAGATCACCTGGTGCATCACGATCTATCTGACGATCATGGTGTTTGAATTTCTACCGGTGATCACCGAGACGAAGTTCTTCGCCCGCTGGCCGTGGGTGCGTCGCGCCGCTCAAATCCTGCACAAGGCAGCGCCTGTGCTGGCCTTGTTTGGCTTGATGATCTCGCTCTTGCACCAATCTTCGCTAGGAGCCACCTATGGTATCGTCAAGTCACGGCCCATCTGGTTCAAGCCCAGCATGCCGATCATGTTTATTCTATCGGCTGTGGCAGTTGGCCCGGCAGTAACCATGGCGGTTGCCTACGTGTTGGAATGGATCACTGGCAAACGCCGGGTAGACCACATTATCTTGCGCACTATCGCTCGCTTCAGCGGTTTTGGGCTGATGGTCTATGCTTATATCAAGTTTTGGGACCTGGCGGCGGTCAACTACTACGGCAGGACTCCCGCGGTGAGCGAAGGTTTACACCTGCTGAACCAGCAGACTCCCTATAACTTCGGCTTCTGGTTTGGGGAGGTGATCATTGGGATCGTCATCCCGATCATATTCTTCCTGGTGCCACGCTTCAACCGCCGGCCAGGTTATCTGGTGTTGGGTGCATTTCTGGCGGTTATCGGTGTGGTATTTAACCGCTGGAACATCACCGTCACTGGCTTATATGTCCCGCTTTCCTATTCACCGGGCACCCTTTACCAGCTGCCGCCTGGGGTTTATTCGCCCGCCCTCGTAGAATGGGGAGTCGCGATCGGTATTCTCGGCTATGCTCTGATCATGTTAACCCTCGGGACGCGCTTTCTGCCCTTATTTGGCGATCGGGAGCATTCCTAGTGGGTGTCCGGCGCAGAACGTGCGATCCACACGGATGCGAGGCTTCAGCCGGACAAATCCGCTGACGCCTCACATCCGGGCAAAAACAAAGCATGCCCGCCAGCCGCGGTCATGCTTTGCCGATCTTATCCTTTATGGCAGCACACTCGGCCTTGAGAAATATTTAAATACTTCCCTGGATGGGTTAATATATTTTGCGTTATACTTTCGATGGCTGGAAAGCAGAGGAAAAAGTGCAATGGGTAATGCTACTCGCTGCGCGCCGCCTGGCTGGCCGCGGTGGAGGAATCGCTTATGAATAAAGCTGATGCCAATCCGTTCTTGATTGCCTTAATCTTCATCCTGCGTTGTCTGGTACCGTTGGCTGTGATGCTGGGCATCTCCTATATCTTGCGCCGGCTGAAGCTGATCGCCGAACCTCCACCCACCCCGCCAGACTGGGATGACGGTGGCAACGGGAATAACCAAAACCCACCGGAAGGAGGGCTGGCGCATGGCAAGGTTTGAGATTCACCGCAGCTGGTTTGCCGTCTTTTACCCCGTTGTTTTAATCTTTATCACCTCATTTTTGATCATCCCCTCTGTCCGGGCTGAAGAACCGTCCCAAGAGACAGAGGCCTATTGCCTGGGCTGTCACGATAATCCCGACCTGAGCCTGGAATTGCCCAGCGGAGACACTCTCTCCCTTTTCATTTCACCTGAGATTCTGAGCAAATCGATCCACAGCCCGTTGGGGATCGAATGCCAGGCCTGCCACACGCAGATCATCTCATATCCACATCCCAAGCTGGATTACCAGAGCCGGCGAGAACTATCCCGCGCTTACTACCAGGCCTGCCAGAAGTGCCACTCGGAAAACTACACCAAGACTCTGGACAGCATGCACGCCCAGGCTGCCAGCGCCGGAAACCTGGACGCGCCGATCTGCACGGATTGTCACGGCGCGCACGATGTCCAACCGCCTGACCAACCCCGGGCGAATATCTCAGCCACCTGCGGCCAATGCCACACGGCGATCTTCGCCGATTACACGGCCAGCATCCACGGCGGGGCGCTGATCCAGGAGGATAATCCCGATGTGCCGGTGTGTACCGATTGCCACGGCGTGCACAATATCCAGGACCCGCGCACCCCTCAATTTCGCGTCGAGTCCCCTGAACTGTGCGCCGGCTGTCACGCCAACCAGGAACTGATGGGCAAATACGGCCTGTCGGCCGACGTTTACAACCTTTACAACCTTTCCTGGCATGGGGTTGACATCTCCGTCTACAAGGCTAAGTGGCCGACCATCTGGCATGAGAGCGCGGTCTGTACAGACTGCCATGGGGTGCATAATATCCTGGCCACCGGTAACCCGGCCTCAATGGTCAACCCGGCCAACTTGTTGGCCACCTGCCAGAAGTGCCACCCGCAGGCCGGCCCGAACTGGACCGGCGCCTGGACCGGGCATAACCGCATCAGCCTGGAGCGTACGCCGTCTGTATTCTATACCGATGCCTTTTATTCCATCTTCTCTCCCGTCGTCTTGTGGGGCTCGATCATCTATGTCCTTCTGCAGATTATCCACTCCCTGGTGGAGCGCGTGAGGAGGAGCCTGCGATGAAACCGACCACCCCACCCCTTCCGCCAGCTTCCGAGAAGGTGCGTACCGAAGTGCACCTGGCGCGCTTCAGTCTCGGCCAGCGTTGGGAACACGCCATCCTGATCCTCAGTTTGACCGTCTTGCTGCTCACGGGACTGCCGCAGAAATACCGCACAGCGGCGTGGAGCCACAGCATTTTATCGACCCCGGAACGGGTGGAACTGGTGCAGCAGATCCACCATATCGCCGCCCTGCTCCTGACCGCCGAGGTGCTCTATCACCTGGGGCATGCGGTTTACCTGCTGGCGCGCCGCCGGCTGCCGGGCGATATGCTCCCCACCGGGCAGGATGTGCGCGATGCCTGGCAGAGTTTCAAGTACCTGCTGTTCTTATCGAAGGTCAAGCCAGCCTTTGGCAAGTACAACTTCGAGCAGAAATTCACCTACTGGTTTATCTTTTTCACCGTCGGCATCATGGTCGTCACCGGATTTATCCTGTGGTTCCCGGAAGTCTGGACACGCTTTTTCCCGGGAGGCATCATCCCAGCCGCCAAACTGGCCCACAGCACGGAGGCGATCGTGGCCGCCGTGTTCATCATCATCTGGCATTTCTATCACGTCCACTTTGAACGCTTGAACTTGAGCATGTTTACCGGCTGGCTGAATGCGCGTGACACCCGCCAATATCACCCCCTCGAATACCAGCGCCTGACTGGCGAACCCGCCGAGAATTCCGAAACAGGAGAAGGCCAGTAATGCTGTCTCGCCTCCCTGTTAGATTGATCACCAAAATTTTCGTCGGGGCAGTTCGTGGTGCGGAACTTGCTCGAGCCGCCGTCCACGGCGGCTTTTCCTGCGCCGGGGCCTGCCCTGAGTTTCGAAGGGACGGCGCAAGGAGCATTCTTACACGAGAAATTAAGCTCCTTGGGGCCTGTGCGCTACTCCTGGCTTTTTCGCTCACCATCCTGGTGCCTGGTGTCAATGCCGCGCCGCTCCCCCAGGCGGGCACTCCCACCCCGCAGGCAGAACCAACGGCTGAAACAGGCTCCTCCCCGCTATCGATCAGCGATCAAGTCTGTCTCGGTTGTCATGGAACGCCTGGGCTAACCCTGAACCTGGATAACGGGGAGGTTCTGGAGTTGTATGTCTCCGCCGAGGATCATAATGCCTCGGTCCACGGCAAGAAAGGCTATGCTTGTGTCCAGTGCCACACCACGGTTGGGGATTATCCCCACCCGCCATTCAGCGCGGCGGATTCCCGAGACGCCAGTCTCCAGCTCTACCAGGCGTGCCAGCGCTGCCATACCAGCCAGTATGAGCTCACTCAGGACAGCGTCCACGCCATTGCCCTGGCAAACGGCAACAACCAGGCGGCGATCTGTACCGACTGCCATACAGCCCACCAGGTGCGCCAACTCACCGATCCGGACAGCGGAGAATTGACCCCAGAAGCCAGGGTTTGGGTGCCGCAGACCTGCGCTAAATGTCACAACGCCATCTACCAGAAATACCTGACTACGGTGCATGGCTCAGCCCTGGTCGGAGAAGGCAACCCGGATGTGCCCACCTGCATCGATTGTCACGGCGTGCATAATATCGAGGATCCGAGGACCGCTGGCTTCCGTTTGCAATCGCCACTGATCTGTTCCAAATGTCACACCGACCCTCAGCTGATGGCGAAATATGGCCTCTCGACGCAGGTGCTTAACACTTACGTCGCCGATTTTCACGGGACTACAGTGACTCTATTCGAAAAACAATCCCCGGACGCTGAAACCAATAAACCGGTGTGCTACGATTGTCACGGCATCCACGACATCAAGCGCGTCGCCGATCCAGAGTTTGGCTTGCACGCTTCGGAAAACCTGCTCCTGCGCTGTCAGAAGTGCCATCCCGATGCCACCGCCAACTTCCCGACCGCCTGGCTGTCGCACTACATCCCCTCCGCAGAGAATAATCCCCTCGTGTATTATGTAAACCAGTTTTATAAGGTCTTTATCCCCGCCGTGTTGGGTGGCATGGCTATCCTGGTGCTGCTCGACTTTGCGAAATTGGTCCGCACCCGAGCTGGCAGACCAAAACTCAAAGGGGTAGCGCTACCAGCCACGGTCGAGCTATCCCCGGATACACCTGGCTCTGTCGAGCTGCCCCCGGAAATTCCTGCCGATATCGAGCCATTCCCAGGGACATCTGCTGGCACCGAGCTTCCCACCGCACCGCTGGCGGAGGCCGCAGACCTGGCTGGAGAAAGCCAGCCGTTGCCGCCAGACTCCTTGCCGGAAACGCCAGAAGCCGCTGAAGGCGACGAGCAGGTGAGCCATGATTGAGCCATCCCCCGCCCCTCAGGTCACGGATCACCCGGCGAAGGAAAGCCAGACCTACTCTCGTTTCGACCTTCTCCAGCGCATCCAACATATGGTTTTGCTGATTTCATTTACCGTCCTGGCGTTGACCGGCCTGCCGCAGAAGTTTGCGCTTGCCCCCGTCAGCGAGGCGCTGATCCGGGTCTACGGCGGGATTGAAACCACCCGCTTGATCCATCATGTGGCCGCCATCGTCCTGTCGGCGGTTGGCATCCTGCACATCATCGAAGTGTTGTACCGGATGATCGTGCTGCGCGCCCCATTGACCATGGTGCCTGTCCTGGAGGACTTCAAGCACCTCTTCCAGGACCTCGGTTATTATTTCAACCAACGCAGGCACAAAGCCTATTATGGGCGTTACTCCTACGGCGAGAAAGTGGAGTACCTGGCGGTCGTGTGGGGGACGATCATCATGGCTATCACCGGCTTCATCATGTGGAACCCGATCGCTTCGACGAACAGCCTGCCAGGCGCCATCGTCCCCGCTTCCAAGGCCGCCCACGGTGGAGAAGCCATCCTGGCGGTGTTGTCGATCCTCATCTGGCATTTCTACCACGTCCACCTGCGCCATTTCAACAAGAGCATGTTCACCGGAAAGTTCTCTCGGGAGGAGATGGAACATGAGCACCCCGCCGAATTGGCCCAGATTGAAGCCGGTCAGGTTGCGCAGCGCCCACCCCAAAACGTCCTGCGCCGGCGGCAGCGTCTCTACTTCCCAATCGCTGGACTGTTAACGGTAATCCTGGGATTCAGCTTATACCGGTTCGTCACCTTCGAACAGACCGCCATCGACACCATCCCGCAGGGCGAAACCGTCCAGGTCTTCGTTCCCATCACCCCGACGCCCCGCCCAACCCCCACGATTACCCCCACCATCGCGCCTGGCGCGGAGGTGGGCGCGGATACCTGGGCTGGAACTTACGAGGGCCTCTTTCGCAATCGCTGCAGCACCTGCCATGGCGTGACTTCGGTGGGAGATTTGAGCCTGGCGACCTACCAGGAGGCGCTTGAAGGCGGCAAGAGCGGCCCGGCGATCGTCCCCAGCGACTCGGATGGCAGCCTGTTGGTTCAGGTCCAGCTGACGGGCAAACACCCCGGCCAGTTGACGATCGACGAATTGAACCAGGTCATCGCCTGGATCGAAGCTGGAGCGCCGGAGAAGTAAAAGACTTCTGAAGTCTAACAGTGTCCGGTGAGGCCCTAAACATGTTGGCTGAGTTCTTCACCCGCAATATAATCGGCGTATTTTTCTTCTACGGCCTGTCCTTCTTCAGCATGGGGCTGGCGATCCTGCTCGAGATCAGCCGCTCCTCGCAGCTCGATTTCGCTCGAGCGCTGCGCCCACTGAGCTGGTTTGGGTTGATCCACGGGAGCCATGAATGGTTCGAGATGTTCTTGCTGATCAAGGCCAGCGCTCAACCTGAATACCATCCTCCAGTCTCGGTGGATGCCGTGCGGCTGGTCTTGCTGGCCTCTTCCTTCTTTTGCTTAATCGCATTTGGTGTCAGGCTGATCACCGGGGCGATCAAACCTGATCTATGGCGGTTGATCCTGCTGATCAGCGTCGTCATCTGGCTGCTGGGGTTGGCCTGGGTCTTTTCCACCCAGCCCGACGAGCTGCGGCGCACCATCTCGGCCGACGTTTACACGCGTTACTCCCTGGCGATCCCAGGCGCAGCCCTCACTGTCTGGGGGCTGCTGATCCAGCGGCGGCAGTTTTACCAGGCCGGCATGCAGAGTTTTGGGCGCGACGTCGCCCTGGCTGCCCTGGCTTTTGGGTTTTACGGGGGGATCGGCCAGCTCTTCGCCTCCCCAAGCAGCATCTTCCCTTCCCAGTACCTGAATGCGCTTCAATTCATCCAATGGTTCGGTTTCCCGGTGCAGGTGTTTCGGGCAGCCATGGCCTGCATGGCAGCCGTCTTCATCATCCGCTCCTTGCGCGCCTTCGAAGTCGAAAACCAGCGCCAGATCAACACGCTGCGCGAAGCCCAGCTGGCTGAGCGCCGCCGCCTGGAAGAGCTGCGCGCCGACCTGCTGCACCGCACCGTTGAGACGCAAGAGGCGGAGCGGCAGCGCATCGCCCAGGAGCTGCATGACGAGACCGGCCAGTCGCTGACCGCCCTCGGCCTGGGACTGCGTGGCCTGCGTAAGATGATCGAGAATAACCCGCAGCGCGCTAAGCAACAGGCTGAGCAACTGCAATCCCTGGCGACCGATGGCCTGGAGGAACTGCAGCGGATGGTCGCCGGTTTACGACCTCCCCATTTAGACGATCTGGGCTTGCTGGCAGCCCTGCGCTGGTATGCCAGCGAAACCATGTCTCGCTTCGGGCTGCCGGTCAACCTCACCTCCACCGGCAACGGCCTGGAGCTGCCTCTCAACGTCAGAGTAGTTCTATTTCGTATCGCTCAAGAGGCGATCACCAATGTGGTGCGTCATGCCAATGCCAGTCACGCTGACATCCGCCTCTCCCTTTCGGAAGCCCAGGCCAGCCTGCAGATAGAAGATGACGGGCAGGGCTTTAACGTCCAGGCCGTGCTTCAGGCAGCCATGCACCACCCTTGCTGGGGGTTGCTCGGGATGATGGAGCGCGCCACCCTGGTTGGCGGCGTCTGCAAGATAAATTCTCAGCCCGGTGCTGGCACGCGGGTTGAAGTCCAGGTAAAATTAAATCCTGGGGCGCCTGAAAATGTCTGACATCCGTCTCCTGCTCGTAGAAGATCATGAAGTGGTGCGCACCGGCCTGCGTATGCTGCTCGAGAGCCAGACGGACATGGTCATCGTCGGCGAGGCCAGCACCGGCAGCCAGGCCATCGCTATGGCGCAGGAACTCTCGCCACAGGTGGTGGTGATGGATATTACCTTGCCGGACATTTCGGGCATCGAAGTCACTCGCCGGCTCAAGCAGCTCTTCCCAGAGATGGCTATCGTCGCCCTGACCATCCACGAAGACGAACAATATTTCTTCGAGATGCTCAAGGCCGGCGCCACCGGTTATGTGCCCAAGCGCGCCGCGCCGGAGGACCTGATTTCGGCCATCCAGGCCGCCTACGCCGGCGAGGTTTATATTTATCCCTCCCTGGCCAAAGCCCTGGTTGCTGACTTTCTCAGTCGAGCAGAAGAGGGGCCGGTTAAATCCGCTATGGACGACCTGACCGAGCGCGAACAAGAGGTGTTACGTCTCCTGGCGGAGGGCTTCACCAATGATGAGATCGCCGATCAGCTGGTGATCAGCCGGCACACCGTCGCCCGCCATCGCGAGAACTTGATGCGCAAGCTCAATTTGCACAGCCGGGGGGAACTGGTCAAGTATGCCATCCGCCGGGGCTTGATTGAGGCCTGATTGGGATTGGGCTTCTGGCTTCGACATAGGGTGATCTCACTACCTAGGAAATCCCCTCTCCCCCCTATTGACCTTCCTGCCGAAATTCTATATCCTATAGATAGTGTTAACGGAACCGTGAGGAATTTATCAGAGGAGGCTGCCATGAAAAAGGTACAATTTTTAGCGGTGTTCTGGACATTGTTGCTGGCGATCCCCTTCACTGCGCTGGCGCTCACGGCGACAGCCTACATCACCGACCACCTGTTTGAAATCTCCAACGCTATCGCTTTCATCCTCGGGGATACCCTGGCTAAAGGACGAGATTTGATCTTCGAAGCCGAACTGGTGGGCTTGATCGCCGGCCAGCTGTTGATCGCGGTCGTTCTCCTGCTGACGTATTTGGCCAGCCGGAAGGAAGAGCCGGAGACGAAACCCTGAGCGTGCCCTGACGTTACATCCTTCCAATCCGCCACTAGCTGAAGCCCCTTGGTGAACCGTGTAGGACAAGATGCCTTCTTGTCCTACTGTGTTTTAACCACTCGATGAGCAGACAGAATCCAGATGGGTTTGATATAATCCACCGGGGAAATCAGTTAAATCTGTGTGATCCGTATCCCAATCGAATAGGAGACCCCCATGTCTGACCAACCCTCTTCCGGCGAACCACAAGAAAAAAGATCCAGGCGCGGCTCACCCTGGATCGGTGGGGCGGTGTTGATCTTCATCGGCCTCGTCTTTTTATTGCAGAATATCACTGGCTCGGAGCTGAACAACTGGTGGGCGATTTTCATCTTGATTCCCGCCTTCGGCATGTTCACCAGAACATACCGCGATTACCAGAGCAACGGGCGAGTGACTCCTGCCGGGCGCGGCCCGCTGATCGGCGGCCTGCTGCTGACCTTTATCGCCGTCGCCTTCCTTTTCTCCCTCGACTTTGGAAACTTGTGGCCGGTCTTCTTGATCCTGGGCGGGATCTCCTTGCTGCTCAACGCCTTCTGGTCTGGGTAAGAAGCATACTGGGGCAAAGCGACCTCGTGCAAGTATTCTAATGCGTTTTTCTGGGACCAGGCAGGGCGGTGCAGGCGCTCTGAGGTGAGCGCGTCCCATACCGTGGTGCATCTACGCTGGCTCCTCTAGAGTTTGTTATGAACTTATAGGATGTGGGTCGTAACGCTGACGAAGTTCGTGAGCATCAGGATGGCAAACGCCAGGTAGTGCAGCCCAGCCAAGGTTTCCGGCAGGCGCTCGTAATCCCGCGCCAGACGACGAAAGCGAGTAACCCAGGCAAAACTACGCTCCACCACCCAGCGCCGCAGCAGAAGCACGAACCCCTTCTTGGCTTTGGGCAATTTGACCACTTCCAATTGCAGCCCCTGTGCCAGGGCATCCCCTCTACGAAGCCGCTAGAACATACCAAGCTCAAGCTTCGCCGCTTCAGACATCATGCTTGGGTCCCAGGGCGGATCCAGGACGATTTCGACCTCGACCTCCTTGATGCCCGGCACGCCCTTGATTTTGCTTTCAGCATCCGCCTGGAGCACGGGACCCATGCCACACCCCGGCGCGGTCAGTGTCATTTTTACCTCGGCCTTGTGCCCGCCCTCGGGCAGGGGCGTGATTTGACAAACATACACGAGGCCGAGGTCAACAGCGTTGACGGGGATCTCGGGATCGTAGACGGCCCTCAACTGATCCCAGACCAGTTTCTCGACCTCCGGCGCACTGACCACAGCGGACGCTCCAATCTGAGACGCCGTGGCAGTCTCCTGGCCGAGGGCATCGGCGTCCTGGCCCGCGATGCGGACCAGATATCCCTGCTCGGTCATCACGGTGTACGTTCCGCCAAGCGACTGCGTAACCTTCACCAGGCTGCCTGCGGGAAGCACGACTGTTTCTCCGTAAGGAATCGCGATCGCTTCACAATCGCGGCTCAATGTGATTGGTTCGTTGGTCTTCATAGGTTTGTTCCCGCTCCTCATGCTTCAGGGTTCGGTTTCTACTCCGAGAATGTGTGCCCGCACCCACAGCTGTGCCGGGCCTGCGGGTTCCAAAAAATAAACTGGATCTCCCCCAAGTGGTGCTGCCTGATGTCGAGCTGAAGCCCGTCCAGGTGGCGCAGGCTTTCACGGTCAACGTAGATGTTGATCCCTTCGCTCTTGAACACCTCGTCGTTCGCGCTCGCGGGCTTTGCCTCGAAGCCTAGGGCATAGCGGAACTCCGTGCCGCTGCCCTCGCAGCCATCCCGCGTGACCCCAAGCCTCAAGGCGGTTCCTGCGGGAAACTTCTCCTGCTCCAGGAGCGCCATGCAGTATTTTCCAGCTATCGGACTCAATGTGATCATGGTGTATCTCCTCGTAAGCTATGTTTCTGGAAGCAGCACCAGCTCGCTGCCTCTTGTCAATAGGTAGAACTCTGGCATCCCTTCGCTACGCTCAGGGCAGGCTCTGAGAGCTGGCTCAGGGAGGGAGGCGCTGTTTTGGGTGTTCGTCGTTGGTTAAAAGTCCGCCATAGTGTGACCTTGTCCCAATCCGCCTACTCCGTTGAGAACGCTGCCCCGGCTTCGTTCAGCGCGGCGTGCAGGGTATGCCAGGCCAGGCTGGCGCATTTCACCCGGGCGGGAAACTCGCATACACCTGAAAGGGCGGCCAGTTTTCCGAGGTCTTGTGGATCGGCTTTTGTGTCCGGCTCTCCGATAAGCATTTTGTGGACCCTATCGAAAAGGGCTTCCGCTTCAGCCTTTGTCTTTCCTTTCAAGCTGTCGGTCATCATCGAGGCCGAGGCTCTGGAAATTGCGCAGCCCGTGCCTTGAAAACTGATGTTTCTAATCACGTCGCCCTCCAATTGCAGGTAGACGGTGACTTGATCACCGCACAGCGGGTTGTAACCTTCCGCTGTGCGGTTCGCGCCTTGCAGGTTGTGAAAGTTGCGCGGCTTTTTGTTGTGATCAAAGATGACCTGCTGGTAGAGTTCACGAAGGTCAGACATGAGCGGACACCTCCTAGTACAGTTCGCGTGGGTCAGCCTCAGCCAACGTCGCAGCGCGTGGTAAGGTCGCCTCCTCGGCCAGAGGTCGTTCTACCGGCATGGAGGCCGCGGTCAGCGCCTCCCGGCCGGTCTGGAGGGGTTCGACCTTCAGCTCAACGATGTCCGGCGGAAGGAAAAGGTCGAGGAACCAATCGAAGGCAACACGAAAGCGCCGCTCCCACCGTGGAAGGGCGAACAGGTAGTACGTTCGCCAAGCGAACCAGGCTAGGAACCCCGTGAGTCTCACGCCCAGCACCCGGCCTACCCCTCGGTAGCGTCCGAGGGTCGCCAACATGCCGATCCCGCTGTAACGGTGTGGCTCCAGCTTTTGCCCCATGAGTGACGCCACGATGTTGCGTGCCACTTGCCGGCCCTGACGAACCGCATGTTGCGCCGTGGGCGGCTGATAGCCTCCGCCTGGATCCGGAACCAGAGCGCAATCGCCGATGGCCCACAGCGTCTCGTAACCCTCCACCTGTAGATACTCGTTCACGGGGAGCCGATGGTCACTGCCCTTCGGACGCGGAACCTTGATAGAGCGGATCAACGGCGAAGGCCGGACGCCAGCAGTCCAGATGAGCGTCTCAGCGTTCAACTCGCGCCCGTCGTGGATGCGCACACGACCGGACTCGTACCCCATGACGCGCGCTCTGAGCCAGACCTCGATTCCCCGGGACTCCAAGTTCCGCTTGGCGTAACGGCCCAGTTCGGGCGGCAGCTCCTGAGCCAGGCGGTCGAGCATTTCGATAAGCACCATGCGAATCTCTCTGCGGCCGATCGCTGAGTAATCCTCTAGCGCCTTGAGAATGAAGTCGTGAAGTTCGCCCGCGACCTCGGTTCCGTTTAACCCTCCGCCCACCACCACGAAAGTCAACAGGGCCTGGCGCTCTTCCTTCGGAAGAAGAGCGGCCCGCTCCAGCAGGTTAATAACGCGATTCCGGATGCGGATGGCGTCCCCCAAGGTCTTGAGGGTCAGCGCATTCTCCGCGAGCCCCTGGATCCCGAAGAACTCCGTGACACTCCCCGAGGCGAGCACACAGTGCTCGTAGGAGAGCAATCGAGAAAGGCCGTTCTGGTCCACAAACCCCACGGTCTGCCACACCGGATCCACCGTATGGACTGTCCCCTCGATGAAACGGACCCGGTCGAGCATCCGGCGGATTGGGTTCACTACATGCCGGGACTCCACGAGGGAGGCGGCGACCTCGGCCAGCAACGGGGTGAAGAGATAGAAATTGCTGCGGCTGATGAGGATCGCTTCTGCCCTGAGGCCCAGCTTGAGCTGGCGATCCAGGGACATGGCGACGTTCATCCCACCGAAGCCGCCGCCAATGATGACGATGTCCGTGTGCTCGGAAGGTTCGATGCTGGCATCTTTGCCATCCACACTCGCTGAACGTTTACGATTGTGTTCCTCTACCGTCCGGTTCGCGCCTTCCAGTTTCTGAAAGTTGCGCGGGCTTCGATTATGGTCGAATATGACCTGCTGATAGAGTTCTCGAAGGTCAGACATTGGCAGAAAACATCTCCATAACCTTGTAAATCGCCCCGACCAGAACGTCAATTTCTGCTCGAGTGTTATAGAAGGCCAGCGACGCCCGGGCAGTGGCCGACACCCCGAAGCGCTGCATCACCGGCATGGCGCAGTGATGGCCCGCGCGGATTGCGATCCCCTCGTGATCCAGGATCGTGCCGATGTCGTGGGCGTGCACGCCCTCCAGCACGAAAGACAGCAGGCTGGCTTTCTCCCTGGCCGTTCCGATGAGGCGCAGGCCGGGGATGGCAGAGAGCGCCTCGGTCCCATAGTCGAGCAACCCCCGCTCGTAGGCGGTGATCTTGTCCAGTCCGATTCCACTCAGATAGTCAATTGCCGCGCCCAACCCGATGACGCCAGCGATGTGGGGCGTCCCAGCCTCGAACTTGTACGGCAGCTTGTTGTAGAGGGTCTTCTCGAATGTAACTGAGCTGATCATGTCGCCGCCGACCTGGTACGGGGGCATGCGCTCCAGCCAGTTGGCTTTGCCATACAAGATGCCAATGCCGGTGGGGCCTAACACTTTGTGGCCGGAAAACACATAGAAATCGCAATCGAGTTCCTGGACATCCACCGTTAAATGAGGCGCCGCCTGGGCCCCATCGATCAGAACCGGGATGCCCCGGCGATGCGCCATCGCGATCATCTGCTTGACCGGGTTGATCGTGCCGAGGGCGTTCGAGACATGAACGAGCGAAACAAACTTCGTTCTCGCGTTCAGGAGCCGCTTGTATTCATCCAGCAACAGCTCCCCGTCATCGTTGACAGGGATGACGCGGAGTCGGGCACCCACCTGCTCGCACAGGATCTGCCACGGGACAATGTTGGAATGGTGCTCGATCGCGGAGATGATGATTTCATCGCCCGCCTGGATGAACGTCCGGCCGTAGCTCTGCGCCACCAGGTTGATGCCTTCGGTGGCGCCGCGCACGAAGATGACCTCGCGTGCCTCCGCCGCACTCAGAAAACGCTGGACCTTGACCCGCGCAGCTTCATAGGCCCACGTGGCCTGTTCGCTTAAGAAGTGGATCCCACGATGAATATTCGCGTTTTCCGCCGCGTAATACCGCTCGAGCGTATCAATCACGACCTGGGGTTTCTGGCTTGTGGCGGCGTTGTCCAAGTAGACCAGCGGCCGGCCGTGGGCACGCTCTCTCAGGATCGGGAAGTCCTGCCGGACCTTCTCGACGTCGAAACCGATCAGCCAGTCCGGGTAGCGGATCGGTTCAGTGATTGGGTTAACCGTGGTGATCATCGGGCTTCCTCCAGCCGTTTCCCCTGAGGCAACCATTGCGTGACGATCGCCTCCAGGTGCTTGCGGATCGGCTCGACTTTCATGCGCTGGAGGCTCTCGCCGGCGAAGGCCGAGACCAAGAGGTTGCGCGCTGAGGTCTCGGCGAGGCCGCGGGCGCGCAGGTAGAAGAGGGCGTCCTCGTCAATCTGGCCGATGGTCGCCCCATGGGTGCACTTCACATCGTCGGCGTAGATCTCCAACTGAGGTTTGGTGTCGATCTGAGCTTCGTCAGAAAGCAACAGGTTCCGGTTGGTCTGTTTGGCGTCGGTCTTCTGGGCACCCTTATGGACGATGATCCGGCCGTGGAACACGCCCCGCGCCTGACCGTCGAGGATGCCGTTGTAGAACTGCCGGCTGTCGCAGTGCGGGCTGGCATGTTCGACCTTCATGTAGTTGTCTGTATGCTGCCGGCCGGTTGCCAAGAATAGGCCGTTGATCAGGCAGTCGCCACCCTCGCCGACCATGACCGGGTGGACATTGTTCCGCACCAGCGCGCCGCCGAGCAACACCGCGTGGGCGGCGACGCTGCTTCTGCGGCCCTGCTGAACCCGGAGGGTCGAGACGTGGAACGCCTGCGTGCTCTCCTGCTCGACCCGGTAGTGGCTCAGCACGCTGTTCTCGCCGACCACCGCTTCTGTGACGACGTTGGAGAAATAGACGCCGCCATTCAGCGACACGTAGTCCTCCACGACGGCCGCCTGGCTCTCGTCGCCCATCAAGATCAGGTTGCGCGGGTGGGTGATGGCTGGGGCGGCGGTAGCGGTCGAGACGTAGAGCAGGTAGACCGGTTCCTGGAGCACCGTCCCACGGGAGAGGCGCACGAACGCCCCGTCTTCTATGAAAGCGGTGTTGAGGGCGATAAAGGCGTCGTCTTGATAGTCGGCGTACCGGGCCAGGTGCTGCTCGAGCAAGCCCCGGTCGGACGTGAGGGTCTGGGCGAGGCTGCCGATCTGCACACCCTCCGGCAGCGGTTGCAGCCAGGAAAGCTCCGGTGCATACCGGCCGTTCACGAAAATGAGCTGACTGCAGGCTGGACCGGAGAACCGGAATGGCTCAAGCGCCCGGGGCGCCAGTTCGGCGCGGCCGTCCAGGGCGAGTTGGAAGGAGGTCTGGGCGATTGGGGCCACATTAGTGAACCGCCAGTCCTCATCGTGGAGGGTCGGGAATCCCAGCTCGGTGAAGCGGGCGATGCCACTCCGGCGTACCGAGCGCAACCACTCTGGGCCATTCCCGGCAGCGCCGTTCTCGAACTGGGCGAAACTCTCCAAGTATCTGCCTTGCGCTTGTCTCATAGT
>Ga0209341_10002657_pt1 | contig 16913 bp, 17 predicted proteins | sample RifCSP13_2_FD_184020 | JGI IMG/M metagenome (GOLD analysis project Ga0209341, IMG submission 184020) | Soil microbial communities from Rifle, Colorado - Rifle CSP2_sed 13_2 (SPAdes) (version 2) | ecosystem: Environmental > Terrestrial > Deep subsurface > Rock core/Sediment | place: Rifle... | reverse complement strand
ATGGGTTCTCCGGCTTCGACAGCGCCTCGGGCGTGTGGGGAGAAGGGCGGTGGTCCTTGCGAGACTAACCCTGCCACCCCGGTGCGCTTGCAGGATAGACCGGCAGCCCCCGGTTGTCAATGCGGCCGCGGGGCGCCTTGCGGCGGGCTGCGCGCATGTCACGCCCTGACCCTGACCGGCCTGGCCTGTAGCCTTCCTCAACCGGCGCACCCTAGACCTTTCTCGAGTCCACTCCCGCGGAGGGCTCACACCCGCCGCCCTTCAGCACGGAGGCGCGGATCAAGGAGGACGCCCAAGGCGGCCCTGGAGGAGCGCCAGGACACTTGCCCACGTATGCCTCCCGATAGGACACACCTGCCCTACGGGCACGGGCACTGAGTGCCCAGACCGCACACCTGCACCCCGTTCGGGCCGCGAAGCCCTCCCGAAGGACATCGGGACGATGCGGCCCGCCGGGGCGAGACGGCCCACTGGCACTGCGCTGGCGCGCAGCGCCAATGCATGTGTGCAGCGCACTGCACACCTGTGCACCCCGTCCGGGGGGCGAACGGCCTGCAACTGCGGTGAAGGTGGGTGCAGGGTCTTCGACGCGAACGAGCGGGTGCGCGATAGCGCGGGAAACGGAGAAGCCCCCAACTACGCTCTCTCGACGCTGCGACGCCGCCCGCTGGCGGTGTCCCCAGGATCTCGACCGAGCAGCCGACAACCCGGCGCCAGCCAGCGTCGCCCGCTTGACTCGTTCCAGAGGAACCGTATAATCGGGCCAACAAACGAGGAGCCGAAGGCTCCAATGGACGAGCGCGGGGACGCAGCTCGCGGCCTGCCGAACGGAGAGCTGCCGGTCGGTGGAAGGCAGCCGGCGACGCGAGCGATCCACTCCGCCGGCCCGAAAGGGCCACGTCGCTCCCGCAGGGGTGAGGTGACACCGTAAGGGAGACGGGTGCGCCCGGTATCGCGCCTCGAGGCCCCTTCGATTACGCTCAGGGGCGAAGGCAGGTGGCACCACGAGCGCCCCCTCGTCCTGCTGGCGAGGGGGCGTTGTGCTTAATCCGCAGGAGGTGTGGCGTGCTCGATCTGCAGTTGATTCGCGAGAAGCCGGGAGTCGTGCGGGCAAGCCTTTCCCGCCGCGGGCTTGAGCTCCCACTCGACTCGCTTCTCGAGCTCGACGCCCGCAGGCGGAGCCTCCTGGCCGAGGTGGAAACCCTCAAGGCCGAGCGCAACCGGGTCTCCAAAGAGATCGGCCGCCTGAAGGAGGCGGGCGAGCGCCAGCCGCGCATCGAGGCGATGCGCCGGGTGGGCGAGGAGATCGAGGCGCTCGACACTCAGGTGAGCGAGGTGGATCGAGATTTGCGCGCCGCTCTTCTCCAGATCCCCAACCTTGTGGACGCCTCCGTCCCCGACGGCGCCGACGAGGCCGCCAACGTCATCGTGCGCGCGCTCGGCGAGCCGCGTGCCTTCGATTTCGAGCCCCGCCCCCATTGGGATCTCGGCCCCGCCCTCGGGATTCTGGATTTCGAGCGCGGCGTGAAGATTACCGGCTCCCGTTTCTACATCCTGAGCGGCGCCGGCGCGCGCCTGCAGCGCGCCCTGATCGCCTGGATGATCGATCTGCACCGCCGGCAGGGGTATCTGGAGAAATATACGCCTTTCGTCGTCCGGGAGCAGACGCTTTGGGCCGCGGCTCAGCTGCCCAAGTTCCTCGACAATCTCTACCACGACGTCGAGGAAGATCTGTGGCTGGTGCCCACGGCGGAGGTGCCGCTCACCGGCCTGCACATGGATGAGATCCTCGAAGGGGAGAGCCTTCCTCGGCGTTACGTCGCCTACACGCCCTGCTTCCGCCGCGAAAAGATGTCGGCCGGCCGAGACGTGCGCGGCATCAAGCGCGGCCACCAATTCGACAAGGTTGAGATGTACATCTTCTGTCGGCCGGAGGAATCCGACGGCGAGCTCGAGCAGATGATCTCACACGCCGAGGCGACCTGTGCGGAGCTGGGCCTTGCCTACCGAGTAAAGGCTCTCTGCGCCGGTGATCTGGGCTTCGCCGCCCGCAAGACCTATGACGTGGAGGCCTGGGCTCCGGGTTGCGGCGAGTGGCTGGAAGTCTCTTCGGTTTCGAACTGCAGCGACTTCCAGGCTCGCCGCGCCAACGCCCGCTTCCGCCGCGGCCCGGGCTCCCACGCCGAAGTGATGCACACGCTCAACGGCTCGGGGCTGGCGCTCCCGCGGACGCTGATCGCCGTTCTCGAGAACTACCAGCAAGCCGATGGCACCGTCGTCATTCCCGAGGTGTTGCGGCCCTGGATGGGCGGCCTGGACGTGATCGGGCCCGAGGCGCCGCGGTGAGGCCATGATCGATGCCGTCAGCGAGACCCTGGTGACGATGCTCGCCGGGCTGGTGATGCTCATCGGCCTGGTGGGCATCGTCGTTCCTATCCTGCCCGGTCTCATTCTCATCTGGCTGGCCGCGCTGGGGTATGGGCTGCTCGTGGGCTGGGGCGCCAGCGGGCCGTGGCTGTTTGCCTTCATCACGATCCTGGGCGCCGCCGGGGCAGGGGCGGAAATCTGGCTGACGGGCGCGGGCGCCCGGGCCGCCGGGGCTTCGCTGTGGAGCGTCGCCGCCGGCCTCACGCTCGCGGTCCTGGGGCTGATTTTCTTTAACCTGGTGGGGGCGGCGATCGGCCTGGTGGCCGGCACCCTGCTCGCCGAGTATTACCGGCTCCGGGACTGGCGCAAAGCCCTGACCAGTGCCGGGGGCACGGCCGCCGGCTGCGGGGCCTCCTTCGGTGTGAAGTTGCTGCTCGGTCTGGGAATGATCGGCGCCTGGGTGGCGTGGGTGATGCTTCGGTGAGGCGGTTAGTCGGTTGGTCGGTTACGAGGGGATCAGCGACAGACGCAGGGATGCCCGACCACCGACGACTAGTACCCGCCAGGAAGAGAGAACATCTCCGCAGAGAGCGCAGAGCACGCAGAGATTCCACAACAGCAATCTGCGATCTCGGCGGTCTGTGCGCTGAAGCCGCTGGCACCGACGGCGCAAGGTGGCATGGGAGCTGATCCCCGCCACCAATACTGAAGCTCGACCGCGGAGTGCGCGGAGCACGCAGAGATTCCAAACCAGGACTCTGCGATCACCGCCTCTCTGCGGTAAGCGGGCATGCACCTAAGGCGATGGCGCCTCTCGCTGCCGCGCCACGGCCGTGATCCCCTCGCCGATCTCCACCCGAAGCCTCTCGGCGATGTGACGGTGGCCGCCGGAGTTCAGGTGCAGCCCGTCCCACATCAAATACCCGTCGTCCCATCCTGGAAACAAATCGACGTAGGGAAAGCCAAGCAAAGCGGACGACCTGCGCATCGCACGATTGAGGCGCTCACAGACCATCCGCCCGGGCAGCCCGGCCTGTGTGCTGGGGGGCGGACCCATCACGAAGAACGGCACGCCCGCGTCCCGGATGACGTGCAGAGCCGCCAATGTGTCCTCAAGGGTCTCCTGGATCGCCTCCGAAGCAACGCCGAGGATCAGCCCGGCGGCCACATTGATCTGGTTGGCCAGGGAGCCGCGGCTGTAGGAGTCCTCGGCCAGGTCGTCACTTCCCGCCCCCGCCGCAGGAGGCAGAGGGTAGTCTAGCTTTAGCCGCCCCAGAGCGGGAAACCGACGGGCCATGACGAAGCGCGAATTCAGCCGCAGCCTGGCCTTCCCCCCGCTCACCTCTTTTGCGATCCAACGGGCATTCGGCACTGCCGGGAGAGAGCGCACGTGAAGCACCAGGAGATCGATCCCGTCCTTCACAAGCTGTGCAACCCGCTCGGGCGCACGGGCCTCAAAATGCCGTGAGATCACAAGGCGCACCTCGACCCCGTACTGCTCTGCGAGGCGCCTCGACAGGATCCGATAGAACAGTTGGTTGAGGGGGATGTCCCTCTGGTGAGAGAGGCAACCGCCGCAGAAGCCCATCCTAAGGGTCGTCATCGGGATGGGCCTCCAGATACGCGCGTGCGGCGACAATCTCATGCGGGGAAATGAATCTTCCCAGCCGAGGCTCAATCACAAAGCCGTGTTCGCGCCCTTTCCTTTGTCCGTAGGCAGAGACGACCCATCGCGCGTGGGCGCGAGCCTCAGCCACGCTGGGAACCGGCCGCCGCAGCACGAGCTCCGGCACCGTCTTGGAGGGTGCCTCAAGCGCAGCCAGGATCTGCGCCTCCGCCAGAGTGGACACCACGTACGGGCGACGGCAGAGCATTCCCAGCCTGGCAACCAGCTGGCGGAAGAGCTCCCCATCGGCGATCGCATCGACCGGGGTGTGGACATACTCATACCCCTCACTCTCCACCTGCGCGATCAGTCCCTGCAGGAAATCCCAGAACCCCTGGGTGTCTTGCTCCCAGAAGGGCCAACGGCCCGTGTCGAGGCAGTGATCGAAGGCGCCGTACATAACCCGCCGGACCTGGCCGTCGCCGAATCGCTTCCTCAGCCCGGCGAGGAGCGCGCCGAGATTGTCCACGCCGCGCCCGGTCTCGACCAGTGGGATCACCTCCTGGCACGAAGCGCCCACCCGGGCGCACTGCCCGAGGAACTCCTCCACCGTCTCCGCCTCCTCCACTTTCGGCAACACGACGCTTCGGAGCGGACCCCAAGCGGCGAGCTCTCCGAGAAGCAAGAGGTCCTTCTGTATCTCCGGCGTCTTCAGACCATTGACGCGCACGGTCAGCGGAGTCATCCCGCCGGCGGCACGGTCGGCGGCCAGGTCCAACAGCAAGCGCCGTGCGGCAGATTTCCTTTCCGCGGTTCGCAACGGATCGTCGGGGTCCCAGTAGGTGTCTTCCAGATCGAAGACGACCTGGACGCCTCGGGATTCGATCCGGCGGGTGAAGCGGCGGAAGGCTGGGCCCGGAAGAATCGTGGAAAAGTGAAGAAGGGAGTAGGGTGGCTGCATAGCCTGAGGGCAGGGCCGGCTGCCGTCGTGAAGTGGCCGGACGCGGGACGGGGGGACTCCGCCCGGATAGCGCTGATCGGCCCCGGTTGCGTCTAAGGCTTGAAATACACCATCCCCACACCCATCCGCTCGAGAGCTTCTTCGGCCCAGTGTTGCACCAGGGCCGAGGGGTCGTCCAGGAGCGAGTAGAGGGCGGGGATGGCGCGCTGGTCTCCGATCCCGGCCAGGGCGCGGACGGCTTCGATCTTCGCCGCCGGCCCGGCCTGGGCGATCAACTCGATGAGATCGGGCGTCGCCCGAGGCCCGACGGCGATGAGGGCATCGCCGGCGAGGCGCGCCGTGAGGCGGTCGGGGTCGTTCAGCGCGGCGCACAGGGCGTGCACCGCCCCAGCGACGGGTTGGTGGCGCAGGCCCAGAGCAGCGCACTGGCGGATCTCTGATTCAGGGTCCTGGAGGGCGCGCACGAGGGCTGAGATCGCCCCGTCTCCACCCAGGGCGGCGAGGGCCCGCGTGGCCCACCAGCGCCGGTCGCGATCAGGGGTCCTCAGAAGCTCCAGAAGCCCCGGGAGGGCGGCCTCGCCGAGAGCAGCCAGGCCCGGGACGGCGCTCTCCGCCCGCGCCTCGTCGCCGGAGGTCAGATCGGCCAGGAGCGCGCGGAGATCCGGCTGCACCGGCTAGTCTTCGGGGGGTGGGACCGGCAAGTCGGCCTCGGCAACCGCGGCCCACTTGTCGCCGGTCTCGATCAGCATCACGGGGATGTCATCGAGGATGGGGTACTTCCGGCCGCAGTCCGGCTCCTGGCAGACGAGCCAGGTATCCTTCACCAGCTTGAGCAGGCCCTCTTTCTCTCGCACGCAATGAGGGCAACGCAGGATTTCGAGGAGGTCGGCTGGGATCATGATGGCCTCCGGATGCGCCGGGATTGTACTATGCCGTTCCGGCAAGCGATACGCCAGCACCGGCTACTCGTCATCGCCGTCCGCGACGTTGGCGCCCGGCGGGAGCTCCGTCCCCGGACCAAACTCGTAAATCGCCCGCCAGGGGAGGTAGTGAGTGGAGAAGCGATCCTGGTGGAGGACTGCTCCGTTCCGGGTGACGGTGCGGGTCACGACCACATCGGCGCCGTCGGCCGAATAGTCGACCTGTTTGATCTCGCCGGGGTCCAGATCCGGGTTTTCGCGATAGAGCGCTTCCGGGTGCTCGATGACGTCGACCAGGCCGGTGGACGAGTACTGAACCGTGCGCCCGTCGGACGTCGAGTAGATCTTCCACAGCAGCTGATTGCCGGCGATGTAGGTCTCCAGAAGGAGCCAGTAGGGCGAGTCGTTCGTAAACCGAAAGTCGACCAGCGGGGCAAAGACCGTGGCATCGAAGCCGGCGCAGGAGGGGCTGAGATCGCAGCGCTGCTCGTAGTAAAGAACCCGATACGCGTGAGGATACCTCTCGTCGATCTGATACCCCCCAAAGAAAGCGGACCGAAAGAGGGTCGTGCTCACCTGGCACACCCCGCCGCCCACCCCGTTGATGGTGCGATCGCCGTAGATGATCAGGGCTTCGGCATACCCCGTGTCCAGGCTGATATCGCCCAATACCTCCACCATCGAGAGGGTTTCGCCGGGGCCCACCAGCAAGCCGTGGAACCGCTGCGAAGCGATCGTGATGTTCTGGATGCGGGAAGGACTCGATCCGGCGAAGTAGGTGGAGACGGCGACCACGTTCTCGGTGATCCCCAAAGACTCGGCTGTGGCCTCGCTGCCCACCTCGGGCTGGATCGACTGGAACACGAGGGGGATCTCGTGCAAGCCGGCGTTCAGACCATCATTGATGGCCTGGATGCCGGCCGGCAGATCCAGCGCACGGCCGATCACTGCCTCGCGCAGAAGATCCAGCTGTCGGGTGTCGTCATTGAAGATGAAGCGGGCGTTCTCTGCCGGGCGTTCCAGGTCGGGCGCGAGCGGCCCCAGGAAAGCCGCGAGCAGGTCGGCGTCGAGGGCCACCTCGATGCGCGCCTGTGGGGCCTCCCTCGGCCGACTGAAGCGCATCATCGAGGCCAGCTGCTCCGGCTCGAGCGTCAGGGGAGAGGCGCCTTCCGCGGTCAGCCGAAGAGGCTGGCTCAAGATCTCGCTTGCAACGGCTGCCTGCTCCGAGGCGTCGAGGACTTCGGGCGGAAGCTCGAGGATGGTCAGAGGCAGGGCTGCGTCATGAAAGCGCGTCACGACCGGCACCAAATCATCGAGGGTGGCGGAGATATCCAGCCGGCGTCCGATCTGGCCAGGGATCATTTCGACAGTGAGCCCACGCAGCACCAAGGCCGCTTCCACGGTGGGCCGGTCGACCTGTGCGGCCAATCCCTGCAGGTAGGAGGCGGCGACTCGTTGATCGAAGAGGACAATCGATGGAATCGCTTCAGCCTGAGCCCAGGCCTTAACCTGCGTCCCCAATCGCTGGGCAAGGCTCCCGCTGCGGCCGACGCCGAGCGCCCGCTCCGCCATGCCGGGGATATCGATGATGACGCCCAGCTCAATCGGATGGGTCGGCCAGATTCGGCCGCCGTCCCGGAAGACAACCAGGCCGCTATCCGGATAGGTGAGGCGCTGCGTCAGCACGGTCTCGATCTGAGCGCGGCTCCTGCCGGCGAGGCTTACGCCGGCCGCGCTCACGCCGGGATACGCTCGGCCCGCGTAAGCGAGGCGTACCGCCAATAGGGAGAGAAGCGCCCCGGCCGAGAGCACCATGGCGGCGGCCGTGCCCGCCACCGCCAGACGCAGCAACTGGCGGAGGGGGTCGGTCTTCCTGCCTGGAAGAGTGCTAGAGATGCTCACGGCGCGGCCTTGGAGGGCGGGATTATAACACTCGGTGATCGGTGATCAGTGATCAGTGATCGGTGATCGGTGGTGGACGTCCCTACGATTGGGAGCCTCCCTACCGATCACCATCCGCTCCAGTCTCAAGTCCCTTTGTCTGCCCAGGGTTTCAGGTCATCTCGCCTCACTGCCGGCGAGCCACCGATCCCTTACCTTCGCAGGAAGATCTCGAGCGTCGTGAAGTGGAGAAAGCCCGAGCCGTCGGGCGCCGATTCGTAGAGGGCGATGAGACCGTATTGAGAGTAGGGGATCGAATACTCCAGGTCGACCGCGAATCTCCCCGCCACTCCGACGCCCCGCGGCTCAAGCCAGACCTCTTCGCTCCCAAGCGTCTCGCCGGCCTGGCTCAAGATGGCCACAGTGACGGGCTGTTCCACCATGGTCCAGCCTCCGCCCTCGACATGGAGCCGCCCGCCGCTGACTGATGAGTCGGGTCGTGGCGAAAGAATCGCCAGTTGCTCCGGCCCGTCGATGGTGGGATAGATGAGCGGGCTGCCGGCGGAAAGGAGAGTGATGTTTACCGTAGCTACATGTCCCAGGCGGCTGGTGCGCGGGTCGTCGGTGCGCACCTCCAGGCGGCCCGCCTCGGCGACGAGGGGGATGTCGAAGGCCAAGTCGGTGTAGAAAGGGCCGGTCTGCCCTGCGAACGCGTAGAGGTAGATCGTCCGCTGGGCCACCACCCGGCCGTCTTCCCCGAAGAGCCGGATGTGCACCCGCTCGTAGGCTGCGGGGCCGCCCCGCCCCTCGATGCGGATCGGGCTCCGCACCTGTGAGCCCGGGCCGGGAAGCAGGATGGCCAGGCGTTCCGACGGGAGCGGCAGCGTGATCCCGCCCATGGTGGGTGTGGGGGCGGCTGCGGTCGGCTCAACGATGATGGCCGGTGTCACCTGCGAAAGTACTGCACGGGTGGGCGTCCCGATCGGGAGATCGAGGGGGGTTGGCGAGGGTGGGGTGAGCTCCGTCGCGGGTGCGGCGGGCGGCGTGGGGCGCGGGGAGACGGGCGCATTGCAGGCCGCGGCGATCAGGGCCAGTGCGAGAAGAGCCGGAACGGCACGGCTGCCGGCCATCGGCTAACCCAGAGCCGCCCAGATCTCGAGCTTGGAACAGACGCGGCGGATGATCTCGTCGGTGAAGGCGGCGGTCGTCGTCTGGCCTCCGAGATCGAAGGTGCTCACTCCCTGGGCCAGGGCTTCAAAGACGGATTCGTAGATCGCTCGGGAGGATCGCTCCGCGGCCGGTGTGCCCAGGTAGCCCAGAAGCGCCGCCCCGGCCAGGATCATGCCCATGGGATTGGCGAGGTTCTTCCCTTGCAGCCCGGGCGCCGTGCCATGGGGCGCCTCCGCCATGACCACGCTCACCCGCAGCTTGTCTTCGTCGAAGGCGAGCACCAGCGATTCCGAGCCGGCGATCGAGCCGTACATCTGGAGGACAAGATCCGATAGGGTGTCGCCATCGCGGTTGAGAGCCGGGATCACCAGGGCTTCGCCCGCGCTCTGGAGCAAGAGGGCATAGGTTGCGTCGATCAGGTGGGGCTCGTAGCGGGCGCCGGGATGGCGGGCCGCTGCGGCATCCAACTCCTCCTTGAACATCCCTTCGTAGATCGGGCTGACCGTGTATTTCGGCCCGCCGAAGACCTTGGCCGCATGTCGCTCGGCCAGCTGGAAGGCGAACTCGGCCACAGCCCGGCACGTGCGCCTTGAGAGGCGTTCCGTCCGCAGGGCGATTTCGTCGCCGTTCTCTGTCGTCTCGCGCCATTCCCGGGCTCCGTAGGCGTCCCCGACCGCCATCCGCACGACCGAGATCGGCGCGTGCACTCCCCCCACGGGACGAACGTTCGGAAGCCGCCGGCCTGTCCGCAGGATGACCTTTCCATCGATCGCCTCGCGTAGGATCGCGTTGGGGCTGCCGACGTCTTCCGGATCTTCCGGAGTGACCGTCGCCGCCTTCAGGCCCAGGCCGGCACGGCCCATCGCCTCGGCGGCCTGCTCGAGCACGCCGTTGCGGGTGCGGCGCCGATTCGCCAGGCTGCAGTCGTAGCGCTCAAAAGCAAGCGCAATCCGGATGACCTCCGGCGCCAGGAGACGGAGCGCCTCTTCGAGCAGCTCCTGGCCGGTCTCGTCTCCTTCGAGGACGACGAGAGTGCGGGGGGCAGAGGTGGGCGGCGAGTTCTGCATGCTGTCGTGATCGGTTGCTCGGCGATCGGTGATCGGTTCCGAGGGGATGGGTGCCCAATCCCCGATCAGTGATCACTGATCACCGATCACCTTTTCCCTCATCCCGTCCCCCCGGCTCGGAGAGCGATCCCGGCCAAGAAGAACCCCAGCACAGCATACATCCACGCCGCGCGGCGATCGTCGCGCCCGCGGCTGAGCGCGTAGGCGGCGGGCAGCGTCAGCGCAGTCACGATGCCGTAGAGGATGTGAATCCCGCGCTCGGCCCGCGCTCCGGCGAGAAGTTGGAGCACGCCGATCGCCCCCTGGGCAAGAAACAAGATCTCGCCGCTGGCATAGACCCCCCAGGTGGTGCCGTCGATCCCCAGGCTCCGCAGCGCCCGCACGAGCGACCAGATCCCCAGGATCAGGCTGAAGATCAGGATCGCTCTCGCCAGGCTCTCGTGGATCAGCGAGAGACTCACGCTTTCACCTCGCTATCAGGTCTCACAGCTTGTAGATTTCCCCGAACTTGCCCCGAAGATAGCGGACGTAGGCTTCCGGGCTGAGCGGATGTCCGGTGGCACGCCGGATCAACTCGACGGCCTCATACTTGCCTCCGAACTGGTGAACGCGGGTCCGGAGCCATTCCAGGAGCCCGGAAAAGTCCTTGCGCGCGATACGCTTCGTCAGATCGGGGATCTCCTTCTCGGCTGCCTCCCAGAGTTGCGCCGAAAGCAGGTTGCCCAGCGCGTAGGTGGGGAAGTAGCCGAAGGCCCCGACGGACCAGTGGATATCCTGGAGCACCCCGTCGCCATCGTGAGGCGGAGTGATTCCAAGATACTCTTGCATGCGGGCGTTCCAGGCTTCCGGCAGGTCGGCCACAGCGAGCGAGCCTTCCATCAGAGCCAGTTCCAGCTCGAAGCGAAGCATGATGTGCAGATTGTAGGTGGCCTCGTCGGCGTCCGTTCGGATCAGCGACGGGCCCACCTTGTTGATCGCCCGATAGAAGGCTTCCAGGCTCACTTCGCCCAACTGCCGGGGGAAGATCTCCCGAAGGCGAGGATAGAACGCCTTCCAGAAGGCCCGGCTGCGCCCAACCAGGTTTTCCCACGTGCGCGACTGCGATTCGTGGACGGTCGAGGAGAGACGGCTGGCCAGAAGGGTGCGGTCGAAGCGGGCAGGGATCCCCTGCCCATAGAGAGCATGACCGGCCTCATGGAACGACCCGAACATTCCGGTGGGAAGATACTTCGGCCTGAGTCGCGTCGTGATGCGAACGTCTCCGGTCCAGAAATCGGTTGTAAACGGATGGGCCGAGCGGTCTTGCCGGCCGTGCTCGAGATCGTAGCCAAAGCGCCGGATGATCTCCATCCCAAAGTCCCACTGTTTCTTCTCGTCGAAGGCCTTATGCAGGGGGCGGTCGTCGACGACATTGCCCTTGGCGGCGATGGCGCGAACCAGCTCCACCTGCTGAGGCCGCAGGGCATCGAAGATCGCCCGCACTGTGGCGGTCTTCATCCCCGGCTCGAAATCGTCGAGCAGCGGATCGTAGACCGAATCGTAAGGGGCGAAGAAGCCGGCGTACTGTCGCCGCAGCCCAACGATCTTCTCCAGGTGCGGCCGGAAGAGTGTAAAGTCGGCGGTGGCCCTCGCCTTCTGCCAGTCCTGCTGGGCCAGCGATGTTTCCAGGCTGAACTCCGCCACCCACTGACTCGGCACCTTGCGATCTTTCTCATACACCCGCCGGGTGACGCTCAGCAGACGAGCGTCGTCGGAATCTAGATCGGCGCCGGACATCTCGGGCTCGAGGTGATCGAGCAGCTCGCCGATGCGGTCATCGACGAACCGCTCATGGGCCAGGCGGCTGAGCGTCGAAAGCACGATCGCCCGCCCTGGGGCGCCACCGGGCGGCATGTAAGTCTGCTCATCCCACGAAAGGACCGAGTTGGCGGCACGCAGATCGGCGACCTCCCCCAGGACATTCTTGAGATCACGCAGCGCGTCGGTCATGGGGTCTCCTCACCGTTATGCCACGCGCCAGCGCAGAGGCTCGCCGTGCAATGCGGCCAGCACTTCTTGCGCAATATCGATGGCGGCGCGCCGCTGCGCCTCGGCTGTTTGGGCCGCGATGTGCGGCGTGGCGATTACTTTCGGATGCAAGATCAGCGCGCCCAGTTGGGGCGGCTCTTCGGCGAAAACGTCCAGGCCTGCGCCTGCCAGCCGGCCGCTCTCGAGCGCCTCCAGCAGCGCCTCTTCGTCCACGAGGCCTCCGCGGGCGGTATTGATCAGCCGCGCCCCGGGCTTCATCCGACGGAACGCCTCTCGGCCGATCATCCCCCGCGTCGCCTCGCTCAGTGGGACGTGCAGGCTGAGGTAGTCGGCCTCGGCAACAAGCGGCTCGAGGGCGAGCGGCTCGGCACCGCCTTCCCGGATCACCTCATCCGGGATCAGCGGGTCGTACGCCGCCACGCGCATCCCCAGCGCGGCGGCTCGATCGCCCAACGCCCGGCCGATCCTGCCGAAGCCCACCAATCCCAGCGTCTTGCCCGCGAGCTCGACGCCCTCCCAATCCCACTTGTGCCACTCGCCTCGCTTCATCGAGGCGTCGGCCTGAGAGATGCGGCGCGCCAGGGAGAGCATGAGGCCGAGGGCATGTTCCGACAACATCGAGCTGGCCGCCTGCGGAGCGTTGACGACGATCACTCCCGCCGCCTGCGCTGCGGCCAGATCGATGTTGTCCACGCCCACGCCGGCCCGGCCGATGGCACGCAGCCGCGGCCTCGCCCGCTCGATGTCGCTCGCCGGCAGATGGGTCCGGCTGCGCACGACGACCGCGTCGAATGAGGCCAGCGCCTCCAGCCCGTTCTCTTCAACGGTCTCGGCCTCGGCGCGCAGCAGCGCGATGCCCTCCGGGGCCAGCCCATCGGTGATCAGGATTCGCCAGCCTCGACTCATGGGTAGGCCGGCCTATTCTACACCTTGGGGGTGGAGGGACGGGGAGGAGTGATCAGTGATCGGTGATCAGTGATCGGTGGTCGGTGATCGGTGATCGGTAATGAGTGATCAGTGATCAGTGATCGGTGATCGGTATCAAGCATCTGGGCACCTTGACGCTCAATCGCCAACTCACCGATCACCGAGTAGCCGAGTAACCGATCACCCTCCCTCTGGCGGTCAGGCGCCTCTCCTGCGATGCCGCTCCTCAATCGCCTCCAGCTCAGCCAGCGCGGCGTCATCCTCGGGGTTGGGCTTGTAGGAGGTGGAGAACCAGGTCTCGAGGATCTCCTTGGCGACGGCTTCCGAGGCCCGCCGCAGGGAGAGGCAGAGGATGTTGGCGTTGTCCCACAGGCGGGCGCCGCGCGCCGTTTCGGCGTCGTCGCAGAGCGCGGCCCGAATGCCGGGGACCTTGTTGGCCGCCAGGCTCACGCCGGTCCCCGTCCAACAGAACAGGACGCCTTCCTCGGCCCGCCCCTCAGCCACCGCCTCGGCCACCTTGCGCGCCACCGCCGGCCAGGCCTTCTTCTCGCCCGCCAGCGGGCCCACGAGGCTCAGCTCGTGGCCTCTGCGCTTCAGCTCTTCGACGATGACGTCGGTGAGGGCGGTCTTCTCATCCGATCCCACGGCGATTCGCATCCCACCCTCAGCGGCTAAGATTGGCGGTCTAGATGATACCCGAGAGGACGCCGGGGCCTCAAGGCCCCGCTTGCGACTTTCCGAAACCGGGCCGAAATGCGCCCGCTGGATGATGATCGGTGATCAATAGACAGGCGCTGTGGCACCCGGGCACCACGTGCCTTGGCGCCTAAGCGCCCAATCACCGCGCCCGCCGCCGTGGCCCCCTCATCGGTCCCCGATAGAGCCCGGCCGGGTTCACGCCCAGCAGGCCGGCGCGGAGCGAGCGCTCATCGAGCCGGCTCAGGCCTCGCGCCATCGCCGGCGTGATCAGCCGGATGCGAGGCACTCGATCGGTGTGGCGGGCGATCGTCTCCAGCCCCTCGTCGCTCACCTCCCAATCCAGGCGATCGAAACGCGCCAGGCGAATCTGCTGCGTGTAGGTGCGAAGCGTCTTCTCGCCGGCCAGATTGTAGAAGGCCTCGAAGTACGACATCGCCAGCTCGCGCAGGCTGCGATAGACCGGCTCACGGTAGCGAAGCCCAACGAAATTCGATTTCGCCACTGCGCCCCAGCAGCCGCTGCGCCGGAAGATCGCAATCAGATGATCATCGTCGCGCACGGCGTGCATATCGACGATCAGCGCCGGAAACCCGAGCCGGCGCAGGGCCGCGGCCGCGAAGAGGGCGCCGTCGAAACAGTGCGCTTTGCGGTCTTCGATCACACGCCGCGGGCAGCGGTAGAACTTCTCGGCGCTGTAGGGGATGGGATCGAGAAACTCCTGGACGTGCGCCGGGGAGCTCAGGCTCCTCAGCACCCTCCGCCCTTGTGGCTGCAGCGATTCCTCCAGCGACGTCATCGCCCGTCGCCCTTCACCCCCAGAAAGACCTCCCATTCCCCCTCCAGACGGGAGCCTTTCGCCGGGACAAGTCTTGGGGTGAACCCCGCTTCCGACAGCAAGCCCATCCAGGTGGCCCGGGGGAAAATGCCGAAGACGTGCCGGTCGTAGCTGCAGCGGATGTCATCTCCCTCCCGCAAGATGTAGGTGAATTCCCCGAAGTACGTCGTATCCTCGGGGTCCGGGTCCCAATCCCATTCCAGGTAGCGGACCCCGCGGCCCTCCCCGTCGTGGCCGCCCCAATCGGTCTTGAGTTGCAGGCTCTCGCGCACGTGGTCCGGCGCGAACAGGGCGGCGCCGCCGGGGCGGCAGTGGACGAAAGCCGAGACAATGGCCTGGCGTAGGTCCGCCTCCGTGGTCATATACATGATGGCGTCGTGAACGAAGACGGCGTCGAATTCCCTCCCCAACCGGACCAGGCGCATGTCCCCCTCGAGGTGTTCGCACTCGGGGTTCAGCGCCCGGCTGACGGCCAGCATCGCCGGCGATCGATCGACCAGGGTCAGCTTGAAGTGGGCTTTCATGTGCGAGGCGTTGTTCCCGCCTCCGCTCCCCAACTCCAGGACGGTGTGAGGCGCAGTCCGGCAGGCCTGCCTGAGTTGGTTCGCGTAGAACGACGCCTCCGCGCCGTATTCGTCAGGGCTGGAGAGAAGCGGCCACCAGGATGCAAGGTCGGTGTAGAGCAGCGGAAGCGGATTGGCCATGATCACCTCATCCAGAGCGTGCGGCACAAGGGCACCGGAGCACTCGGGCGCTATCTCCTCCGGGCGAGCTCGCTTGCATAGCGAGCCCCGAGCGAGCCCTGATTCTCGCTCACCCACTCGCTGAGCCGCGTCGGGCCGGCGGGAGGGGCATCGACATACAGCAATCCGCTCATCAACCCCTCGATCTCCTCCCGCGTGATGACCACGTCGCCCACGAAAGCGCCGATCATCCGGCCGGCCCACAGGCCGAGCCAAGGCGGCACAGAGACGACCGGGCGCCGGACGCCGATCCGATCGGCGATCATGCGGGCCAGATCGCGGTAGGCGTAGGTCTCCGGCCCGATCGCCTCCACCGTCGCCGGCTCCCGGCGCTCCCCCTCCCGCACGGCGAGCGCGGCGAAGTCATCGACGTAGATCGGTTGGAGACGATATCGACCGTCGCCGAAGACTCCGAAGATCGGAAGATGGCGCAGCGCCCAGGCGATGTTGTTGATCAGGATGTCTTCCCGCCCAAAGAGCACTGTCGGGCGGAGAATGGCGTAGGAAAGGCCGGATTCCCGAAGCGCCCGCTCGAGGATCGCCTTGCCCCGGAAGTATTCCAGCGGCGAGGTCTCGGATGGGGTGGTGATGCTCACGTGGACGATGCGCTCCACCCCGGCCCTCTTGGCCGCCTCGAAGAGCGCCCGCGTGTTGCGCACCGCCTGCAAGTGGGTGAAGAGGCGGTGGTTGAACCGCACCCAGTAGGTGTTGTAAAGCACCCGGGCGCCGCGAAGGCTGGCTTCGAGCTCTCCGGGGTGATCAAATCGCAGGGGAAACGCCTGTACCTTGCCATCCAGGTCGCCGGCGCGATGGGGCGAGTTCGTCAGGGTGATGACCGGCTCTCCTTCGGCCAGCAGTCTCCGGGCGATGTAGCGCCCGGAATAGCCAAAGGCGCCCGTAACGGCGTGCAACCGCCGGGGAAGGGTCATCGCCGCCTCAATCACCCGTGAGGGGCCGAGCCGAGTGTGGGATCACGGAGCGGAGCCGATGGTTACCAACACGCCCAAGTGGTCGGAGGCCGTGCTTTGCACGACTTGCGCCTCGAGGGCCGCAAGATCCGCAGTATGCCAGACCCAATCGATCCGCTCAAACGGGCCGCTCGCCGGCCAGGTGAGCCCTTCGCCCTCGCCCACCTCGGCCCACGAATCGATGAGCCCGGCCTCTCGGATCAGGTCCATCTCGGGGAAATCAGGCAAGGAGTTGAGGTCGCCCATCAGGAGGGCCTGTGGCCTTCCGTCCCAGAACCGCAGCAAGACCGGCACCTGTTCCAGGCGCGGCCCGTGCTCGCTCTCGATGTGATGGAGGTGCGTGGCGATCACCAGGAGGGGCTCAGGCCCGCCGGCCTCCACCTCCGCCCATAGAAAGCCGCGCGCCAGGAGCGTCCCTGCCAGCGGCAGGCGGCCCCACCCGTAAGCGACAACGGGGTAGCGCGAGAGGATGGCATTGCCCCACATGGGATCCGTCGTCCCGTTGAAGAGATAGGGCATCCCCAGCCGGCGCGAGAGCCACTCGGGCAGGTCGGTCGCTCCGTCGATGAGCCAGCCGCGGGAGACCTCCTGCAGCGCGACGATATCTGCTCCCGTGCCCTCGATCACCTGAGCGATGGCCTCCGGGTCCTGGCGGCCTTCAGTGTTGAAGGCCGAGTGGATGTTGTAGGTGAGCACTCGGATCGGCAGCCCTTGGGGCGCGGCGAAGGAGGGCGCCGGGCC
>Ga0209341_10002655_pt1 | contig 16917 bp, 15 predicted proteins | sample RifCSP13_2_FD_184020 | JGI IMG/M metagenome (GOLD analysis project Ga0209341, IMG submission 184020) | Soil microbial communities from Rifle, Colorado - Rifle CSP2_sed 13_2 (SPAdes) (version 2) | ecosystem: Environmental > Terrestrial > Deep subsurface > Rock core/Sediment | place: Rifle... | reverse complement strand
AAGGACCGAGACGTCGCGATGGTCTTCCAGAACTACGCCCTGTATCCGCACATGTCCGTGTACGACAACATGGCCTTCGCTTTGAAGATCCGGAAGATGGGCAGGCGCGAGATCGAGCGCCGCGTGAAAGATGCGGCGCGGATCCTCGGGATGATGGAGTTCCTCCAACGGAAGCCCAAGAGCCTTTCTGGTGGACAGCGGCAGCGTGTGGCGATGGGCCGGGCCATCGTGCGAGAGCCCCAGGCGTTCCTGATGGACGAGCCGCTCTCGAACCTGGACGCGAAGCTCCGCGTCCAGATGCGCGCCGAGATCGCCCGGATCCAGGCGGACCTCGGGGTCACCACGATCTACGTGACTCACGATCAGACCGAGGCCATGACCATGGGAGACCGGGTCGCGGTGATCAAGAAGGGGCACCTCCAGCAGGTGGACGCGCCGCAGATCCTCTACGACCGTCCCGTCAATCTCTTCGTGGCGGGCTTCATCGGATCCCCGGCGATGAACATGGTGGAGGCGAGCCTTACCCGCGACGACGGCAGCCTCTACGTCGGGTTCGGATCCCACCGACTCGAGATCGACCCGGAGGCGATCGGGGAGCGTCCGACGCTCGGGCGGTACGCGGGCCGGAGGGTCGTCGTGGGCATCCGCCCCGAGGACATCGAGGACGTGAGCATCGCTGCGGGCGCGCCTCCGGAGCGCCGCCTCGCAACGAGGGTCGATCTACGTGAGGCGCTGGGCTCGGAGGTCCTCGCCTACTTCTCGGTGGACGCTCCGCCCGTGCTAACTGAGGACACGAAGGAGCTCGCTCGGGACCTCGGCACGAGCGAGGATCTCGAAGACCTCGCGCAGCAGCGGCAGTCGATCTTCGTCGCCAGATTGGACCCCCGGACCGGGGCGCGCGAGGGCCAGCAGATGGAGCTCGCCGTGGACACCTCGCGACTGCACTTCTTCGATCCCGAGGATGGCCTCGCGATCCGTGGAGCGTGACACCGACAGTCACTCGCCCATCGGTCGCGGGACCACCTTCAACAGGCTCGTCGGACCGACACGCACCGGGACGTACGAGAACCCAGCCGCGCTCAGCTCGGAGAGGCGCTCGGAGACCAGCACGGGTCTCGTCGCGCTCTGCTCCCTGATGTAGTCGACGACCGAGGCGGCCAGCCCATCCAGATCGTCAGCAGCATACGTCTCGTGGAACATCAGGTCCGTCCTGCCCATCTCCACGTGGGCCACGTAGACGTACGGGTAGAGCAGCTCCCAGTCCGTGAAGACGATCGCGTCCTCGGGGAGCTCCGCAACCGTCGCCGTGAGCGCGGGGTGCAAGGTCGTCGCCACATAGTCGTCGTACGGGTAGCCCTCGTACTCGAAGGGCGGGACCTCGCCGGCAAGGGCCTGGGACAGGTTCTGACGTGCGATCGGGAGGACGCCGACGAGAAGAGCGGCGACGGCGACGATGGCCGCTGCGATCATTCGTGTCACCCCCGGCACCGGGATCCTCGCCACGACCCGGGCAACGGCGCTCATTCCAACCGAAGCGAGGAGGGCGATCAGCAGGTACGCGGGTACGTAGAAGACGTAGATGAGCCCCCCGATGTCGTAGCTGAAGGCGTACAGCAGGTGGGTCGCGAGGGCGACGAGCACGAGCGCGGCGACTCGCCCTTCCCGCCGCAGCAGCCATAGGGCACCGATCGCGGCGAGACCGAGCAGGGGCAGCGCCACCTCGGTCGGCAGCGTCGTTCGGAACTCCGCGAAACGCTCGGACATCAGGTTCATTGGATCTCTGAACATCAACGACCTGAACTGGCGGGCGGTCCAGTCGAAGCGGAGCCTGTCCAACGGGCCGTCGATCCGGCTCGGCTCGAGACCCCAGGCCGAATGCGACGGAGCGACGACGGCGTCGAAGTACTGCGACGGAGGATCGGAGACGTCCACCGCGACGAAGGCGGCGAGTGCCGTCGCGACCCCCGCCGTCGCGCCAACCATCGCGGGAAGCCACACGGCGCGTGCGGCGGCGACGGAGATCACGCCGCCGCAGTGGCGTCGCGCCGCGAGCAGGAGGAACACCGCCACGGCGGGCAGGTACAGCCCGATCGTGAAGTGCACGCCGAGGCTCATCCCGCCGGCCACGCCGGCCACGATGAGCCAACGTGGTCGCAACCTCTGGTACCAGAGAAGGACCGCCACGAGCACGAGCGTGCCGAGCGCCGCCGCAGGTGTGTACACCTCGGCGATGATCGCCTGGGACCAGAACGTCGGGGACGCAGCGATGGCCAACGCGGGGACGACCGCGATCACCTTCGGCGCCCGGAGCAGCCGGGCCAGGAAGTAGAGCAGGGCGACGGTGACCCCGCCCATGAACGCCGAGAACGCGGAGACCCGGCTCGTGAACTCACCGATGGGGATCGCCGCGAAGGCCCTGCCGACGACCGTGTACACCTCGTACCCGGTGGGGTGGGTGTGGCCCAACAGCCGGGTCATGGTCTGGAACTCGCCGCTGTCGTCGATCAGGAGGCCGGGCGCCAGGGTCCTCAGGTACAGGAAGAACGTCGCGAGGGCGACGAGCCCGGCAACGACGGCGTCGACCCGGTCGAGGCCAGCACCCGTCCGTGCGGGCGATCCTCCGACCTCAACGGCTGGCGAGGAGACGTGGCCGATCATCACGCTGGGCCTTGATCTCCGGAGGGACGGGCTCGAGCCCGTCGGTCTTGGCCCCTTCCCCTCGAGCGTCGCACGCGGCGAGCGTCACGACCGGCAGGGGACGGACGCCGAGAGCGCCGCGTTCGGGGCGATCATCTCGCTCCCGTGAGGGTGAGACCGCGGACGATCCACTTCTGCGAGAGGGCGAAGACGATCAGCACGGGGATCACCATCAAGACCGAGGCGGCCATCACCAGGTTGGGCTGCGCGTCGTGCTGCCCCGAGTACCAGGTGAGGATGATCGGAAGCGTCCTCTTGCTCTGCTCGGTGAGGACGATCAGCGGCCACAGGTAGGCGTTCCAGTGGAACATGAACGTCAACATTCCGAGCGTGGCCAGCGCCGGTTTGAGCTGCGGGAGCACGACCGACCGGTAGATCCGCCATTCGGATGCGCCGTCGACGCGTGCCGAGTGGATCTCGTCGTTGGGTATGGACACGATGAACTGGCGCATCAGGAAGACGGCGAACGCATCGATCAGGGACGGGAGGATCAGGCCCCATAGGTTGTTGAGCAGGCCGAGCTGAACGAGGATCAGGTAACCGGGGATCATCGTCACCTGGGCCGGAATCATCATCGTGGCGAGGATGAACCAGAAGAACGCCTGTCTCCCGGGGAACGTGTACTTCGCGAAGACGTAGCCGAGCAGCGAAGCGGTGAACAACGTGGCGAGCACGTTCATCACCGCCACGAAGAGGGAGTTGCGATAGAAGAGCGTCAGCGGGAGCTCCGGGTCGTTGAGGATCGTCTCGTAGTTCCCGAGGGAGGCGTCCCGGGGCCAGAACGTCGGTGGGATCTCTCGGATCTCCGCTCCAGACTTGAACGAGGCGAGGATCATCCACACGAACGGGATCGCCGCGATGATGCCGAGTAGCCCGAGCACCAAGTAGAGGCACACCCGTGCGAGTTTCCGGCGCGACGGTCGGAGGGGTCGGCTGGCGCCGCGCCGAGGATCCCGCTCGGTCTCGTGTGATCGCTTGAGGGTGGTCGCCATCTCAGTATTCCCACTGGGACCGCAGGAACCTGGTCTGCACGAGCGAGATCACGAACACCAGCACGAACAGCACCACGGATACGGCGGCGGCCCATCCCATACGCTGGAAGCGGAAGGCGTTCTGGTAGATGTCCAGCGAGAGGGCCCGCGTCTGGTCGTGGGGGCCGCCGTCGGTCATGACCTGGAACAGGTCGAACACCTGGAACGAGGAGATCATCGTGAGGACCGATGCGAGCAGGATCGTCGGCTTGAGCAGCGGCAAGGTGATGTAGCGGAACCTCTGCCAGGCGCTTGCCCCGTCGACCAGCGCCGCGTCTTTCACCGACTGCGGGATCGCCTGATGGGCGGCGATGAAGATCACGAGGTTGTAGCCGATGTCCTGCCACAGGTAGGCCACGATGATCGCGAGCAGGGCAACCGGGATCCCGAAGAAAAGGAAGTTCGGGTCGGTGATCCAGGCGATGACCGTGACCTTACCCGTGATCTTCGAGATGAGGCCGTTCAGGAGGCCGCGCTGCGGGTGCAGGACGAAGCCCCAGATGATGGCGACGCCGACCGCGGAGGTGAGGACGGGAAGGAAGAAGATCGTCCTGAAGACCACTTTCAGCCGATCGTGGACCGAGTCGATCATCGCCGCCAGCGGGAGCGTGATCGCCAGGTTGAGGGGGAGGACAAGGAACGCGAAGATCAACGTGACCTTGACGGCCGTATGGAACTGTCTGACGTTGAGCGGCGCCTGCTCCGAGAAGTCGAGCATCGCGCGGAAGTGGTCGAGCCCGACGAACGGGTTCTCCGCCCCGAGCCCCAGGATGGGGCCGCCGGTGCGACGGGGGCTGAACTCGAAGAAGGCGAGCGCGGCGGCCCAGATGATCGGGAGCAGCGAGAGCGCCGCCATGTAGAGGGCGGCCGGCGTGATCACCGCGGCGACGAACCGCTTCTGGGCGCCTTCACGCCCGCCGAACCAGCGGCGCTTCGTCCCGACGTCGATGGCTGGGCGGCTCCTATCCGAAGGACTCGTTCGCTTCCCTCTCCATCGCCTGCAGCGCATCGTCGATGCTCTCCGCTCCCTGAAGGGCGTTGAGGAGGTGGGGGTAGGCGATGTCGTACCACAGCAGGTCCCGGTCCGGCAGATTCCCGACGTAGTGGCCGCTCTCCAGCAGCGGGAACCACGGCTCGAAGTGCGGGAACTCGGCAACCAACACATCACGCGCGCTTCCCTCGGCGTTCTCCCTCAACGCGGGTAGCGTGCCCGACGCGGCGTTCCACTCCGCGGCGTTCTCCGCGTCCAGGGTCACGAAGGAGATGAAGTCCCAGGCCGCGTCGGCAGCGGCGCTCCCTTTGGACACGGTCAGGCCCCATCCCGAATCAGCGACGAAGTCGGGCGAACCGCTCAGCGTGGGCAGCGGGACGTACACCGTCTTCTCGGCAACCTCGGGGAAGTCGCCGGCGTATTCCGGAACCACCCATGGACCCACGAGGCCCATCGCGCACGCTTCCTCGAAGTAGCAGTCGCCGACCCAGTTGGACTCGTCGTTGAAGAGCACCGGGTCGATCGCCCCTGCCTCCACGAAGGACATCAGCAGCTCGAGCGCCTCTCTACCCTCGGGCGTGTCGATCGTGAACGACGTGCCGTCCTCGCCGAGGAACTGACCTCCACCCTGCAGGATGAGCGAGAAGAACGAGTAGGAGAGCCCGTCGGCCGCCGTGAAGTGGTACCCGGCTCGGGTGATGGCGCCGTCCTGGACGTTCGTCATCGCGACCGCGTCCGCGCGGAAGGCATCCCACGAGTCCCACCCGGCCGCAACGTCGACTCCGGCGGCCTCGGCGATCCCCGTGTTCACGAGTGTGGCCCCGTACTCGATGTTGAACTCCTGCGGGAAGCCGTAGAGCGTATCGTCACAGATGTATCCCCCGAGCGGGGCAGCGAAGAACGCGTCCTCGACGTCGGGTAGCGGCGCCACCTCCGTCGGCACGGGTGCCAGGTTGTCCGCGTAGCTGCAGGTCCACGTCCCGAACATCTGCAGGATGTCGGCTTCCGTCCCGGCCGGGAGCGCCGTCTGCAGGGTCTGGATGTACGTCTCGTAGTCGAACGTCTCGAACTCGAACGTCACTTCCGGGTGATCCTGCGTGTACTCATCAGCCAGCGCATTCAGCCCACGGTTGAACGACCTGTTCTGGTGGGTCCACACGCGGACCTTGATGGGCCCGCCGGGCTCAACATCGCCTCCGCCTTCCTCCGGGCCGAAGGTGCACGATCCTGCGACCAGCATGACCACTACCGCGAGGGTGGACCATCGGACCGCTGTCACGCGTCGCGCCATGACCGCTCCTTTCATCGCGTTGTGTCTAGCTTTTCCCCGTCCGCTCTTCGTGTCAGGACACCTCCCGTGGGGGATCCGCCACGGCTCACGAGAGCACCACCGAGCGGGAGAGATGGCGGGGTTTGTCGGGATCGAGACCGCGGGCCTCCGCCAGGGCCACCGCGGTCCTCTGCACGAGGACGAGCTCGGCCATCGGGTCGAGCTCGCCGCCTAGGACGGTCGCACCGGTCGCGCGCACGTCACGGTCGAGATCTGGGTCGGGCGCCCCCAGGGTCCAAACGAGGCTGCGCGGTCCGGCAAGGCTGATCGGCCCGTGGCGGAACTCCATCGCCGGGTAGGACTCCGCCCACGCGCCCGCCGCCTCTCGGAGCTTGAGCGCCGCCTCGTTCGCCAACCCCACCGTCCACCCCCTTCCAAGGGATACGAAGTGATCGAACCTCGCGGGATCGACGGGCAGGGGAGCGGCGATCGCCGCCTCCGCATCGGCGATCGCGGGCTCGAGGTCACCGCCGACGTGCGCGCGCAGGAGCGCCAGCGCCGAGGTCGCGGATCGCGTCTGAACCACCGAGCGTTCGTCGGCGAAGGGGAGCGTGATCGTGGCCCCGGCCGAACGGGTGGCCGGGGAGCCGTCGACGGCGGTAACGACGGTAGTCGCGGAGCCGCCGAGGGTCTCGAGGAGTCTTAGCACCTCGGTGGTCGTGCCGGAGCGCGTTATCACGAGCACGAGGTCGTAGGCCCGGCCGGGAGGCATCTCCGAGGCGGTGAAGGCGTCGGTCTCGCCCTGCCCGGTCGCCTCGCGCAGCGCCCCGAACGACTGCGCCACGAACCACGAGGTCCCGCAGCCGACGACCGCGACGCGAGCTCCCGGGGTCGGGAGGGCGTCGGCGTGGGTAGGAGCTGCCTCGGCGGCCTTCCTCCAGCACTCCGGCTGGGTCGCGATCTCGCGCGCGATTTCGCTCATTCGGAGGCACTCTAGAGCAGAAGTGTGCACGAATGCAACGCGAACCGCGCTCGCTCCCTATACTCGGGACATGCGCCAGGCCGAGCGCCTTTCCGCGATCCTCGAGCGCCTCTCCGACGGGGGCAGCGTCGGCGTCGCGGCCCTCTGCGCCGACCTGGGGGTCTCGGCGGCAACCGTGCGGCGCGATCTGGAGCTACTGGAGGAGCAGAGGCTCCTGGCGCGGACCCACGGCGGCGCCGTGGCGCAGGGCGTGTCCTACGAGCTGCCGCTCCGGTACAAGGGCGCGCACCACCATGAGGAGAAGCGCCGGATCGCTCGAGCGGCCGCGGAGATGGTTGCCGACGGCATGGCGGTCGGGCTCACCGGCGGGACGACCACGACCGAGGTGGCGCGGGCGCTCGTGGACCGGAGGCGGCTCACCGTCGTGACGAACGCGTTGAACATCGCCTCGGAGCTTGCGGTCCGACCGAACCTGAAGCTCGTGGTCACCGGAGGTGTCGCCAGGAGCGAGTCCTACGAGCTCGTCGGCCCTCTCGCGGAGCACAGTCTCTCGGGTCTGAACCTGGACGTCGTATTCCTAGGGGTGGACGGCATCTCGTCGGAGGTTGGGTTGACGACCCACCACGAGATCGAGGCTCACACGAACCGCGCGCTGGTCGAGAGGGCGAAGCGCGTCGTCGTCGTCGCCGATAGCTCGAAGATAGGCAGGGTCGCGTTCGCGCAGATCTGCCCGATCGAGCTGGTCGACCGTCTGATCACCGACGACCCGGGCGACCGCGACACGCTTGCCGCGCTGGCGGACGGCGGCGTCGAAGTCACGACGGTCTGAGTCTGTGGACCCCTCCGGGATCGACCCCGCCCTCCGCGAGCTCCGCCTGGGCGACTACCGGCCGGCGCCATCGCTCCGGCTCGAGGCCCACGAGGTTCCGCGCGCCCGGTTCCCTGTGGTCGACGCCCACAACCATCTGGGACGCTGGCCCGAGCCGGGGCGGGGTTGGGCCGCGCCCGACGTACCGGCGCTGCTCGATCTGATGGACGCATGCAACTTGCGCGCGGTCGTGAACCTCGACGGGCTCTGGGGTGACGAGCTGGAGGCGAACCTCGATCGGTACGACCGGGCCCACCCGGGGCGGTTCGCGACCTTCTGCCACCCTGACTGGTCGGTGCTCGGGGATCCGGGATCGGGCGAACGGCTTGCGGCACAGCTGGAACGGGCTGCCGAGGCGGGCGCGAAGGGCCTCAAGGTCTGGAAGGACCTCGGGCTCCGGCTCCGCGATGAACGCGGCGAGCTCCTGATGCCCGACGACGAGCGCCTGGCGGATCTCTGGGAGGCAGCGGCCGACCTCCGGCTGCCCGTCCTCATCCACGTCGGCGATCCCGTCGCCTTCTTCGGCCCGCTCGATGCTACGAACGAGCGACTCGAGGAGCTGCTCGCGCATCCGGACTGGTGGTTCGGGGACCGCGAACGCTTCCCGGCGTTCGAGCGCATCATCGATGCGCTCGAGTCGCTCGTGGCCCGGCACCATCGGACGACGTTCGTCGGTGCCCACGTCGGGTGCTACGCGGAGGACCTCGCGTGGGTCTCGGGGATGCTCGAGGCCTACCCGAACTTCCACGTCGACATCGCGGCGCGGATCGCCGAGCTCGGCCGACAGCCTCGTGCGGCCAGGCGGCTGTTCCTAGAGCATCCCGATCGCATCGTTTTCGGCATGGATCTCACGCCGGACATCGCCGAGTACGCGATCCACTTCCGGTACCTGGAGACCGATGACGAGCACTTCGCATACTCGACGGAAGAGGTTCCGCCGCAGGGCAGATGGGCGATCTCTGGCCTCGGTCTCCCCGACGACGAGCTCCGGAATGTCTACGCGGACAACGCGCTCCGGCTGATCCCCAGACTCGCCGCGTGAAGGCCACCCGCGTGTCGGCGCTGGTCGGGGTGCAGGTGCTCTTCGTCCTGTTCGGGATGCTCATCGCGGCGTTCTTCCCGTTCTTCGCGCCGTTCCTGCGCTCCAGGGATCTTCGCCCCGAGCAGATAGGAACCGTCTTCTCGTTGATGGCGCTGGCCCGGATCGCGATGAACCCTTGGTGGGGGCATCTCGCCGACACCCGGTTCGGCCGTCGCACGATCCTGCAGACCGGGTCGGTTGCGGCCGCGGTGTTCGCGCTCCTCCTCTTCGCCGCGGAGGGCGGCTTCGCCGTGATAGCGCCGGCGGCGATGCTCTTCGCCGCGGTCGGGGGCACCCTCGGCCCGAACGTCGACGCGATCGCGCTGGCGCTGTTGGGCGAGGAGCGCATCCACCGCTACGGCTTCATCCGTGCCTGGGAGAGCCTGAGCTACGCGCTCATGACGCTGCTGCTCGGTCTGTGGCTCTCGAGCGTGGGCGTTGAGTGGACGCTCATCGCTTTCGCGGCGATGGCGGTGACGATCCTCGCGTGGAGCTTCGCGCTCGGGCGCGACGAGCCGAGCCGCTCGGAGGGCCACGGTCGTCTGGGCGCCGTCGGGACCGTGCTACGTGAGTCCTCGCGTTACCGGGCCTTCCTCGCCGCGTCGCTCCTAACGTGGACCGGTTTCGCCGCCGCCTGGAACTTCATCGCGCTCCGGATCGAGGACAGTGGCGGCGGCCTGCGCACGGTCGGCTTCGGTCTCGCCCTCGGCGGTGCGGTCGAGGTGCCGGTGATGCTGGCTTCATCCCGGATGGCGGCGCGCTTCGGCCTGCGGTTCGTCTACCTGGTCGGGGCGGTCGTGTACGCGACCGGCTTCCTCGTCTGGGGGCTCATCACCAGCCCGGTGCTCCTCTCGCTCACCACTGTGTTCGAGGGGGTCGGGTTCGGGTTGCTGTTCACGAGCGGCATCGCGATCGTAGGCAAACTCGTGCGCCCGGCGCTGCACTCAACCGGTCTGTCGATCTCGGGAACGGTCGGGTTCGGCATGGGCCAGATCTTCGGGAGCCTCCTCGGCGGGTTCCTCTACGGTCGCTTCGGCTCGGTCACCGTCTACGTCGCGGCCTCGGCCCTCGCCTTCGCAGGAGCCGCGCTCGCCGCGTTCGCTCTCGACACCCCTCTTCTGCGCCGACCGCAGGAGATCGATGTCGCCCCGGTGCCGCCGCACGGCTCCGAGGCCGGCTAACGACGTATGCCTGCGGGCATCAGCGCGCCGTGAGCCTCGATCAGCTGGTCGCACATCGCGACGATCTCCTCGGTCGTTAGCGTCGCGGCGGTGTTCGGGTCGAGCAGCGCCGCCTGGTAGACGAGGTCGCGGCTCTCCTCGAGCGCTGCGCTCACCGTGAGCTCGACGACGTTCAGGAACGTTCGGTGAAGCGCCAGGAGCTGCGAGGGGAGCGCACCGATCCGTCGTGGGTGGACGCCGCCGGCATCGACGGTCGCCGGCACCTCGACGCAGGCGTCCGCGGAGAGCCCGTCTATCAGGTCGCCGTTCCGAACGTTCACGTACAGCTCACGGGGCGCGTCCGTCTCGATCGCGTGCACTATCTCGGAGGCGAGCTCGCTCGTAGGGGCGATCGGGAACCCGTCCCCCTCGACCGCCGCCTTGACGCGCTCGTACTCCTCCAGGTTCTCGCGGCTGCGGAGGATGTATTCGTCGACGGGGATCCGGAACCGCTCGATCTGGTCCTCGTGGGGGAGGAACCATGGCACATACTCGCTCGAGTGCTCGCTCGATTCCGTGGGGAAGTAGCCGAACCGCTTGAAGAGCTCCGCGCGAACCCTGCGGCCCAACCCATCGGGGTCGGCCTCGACCATCTCCCGTAGGCGCGGGTAGAGGTCCTCACCTGTTGCCTTGCGCCGGAACGTGAGGACGAACGCCTGGTGGTTGAAGCCGGCCGTGGCGAACTCGATCTGGTCCTGCGGGACTCCCACCGTCCGGGCGAGGAACGCGTGCGTGTCGCGCACCGAGTGGCAGACCCCGACAACGTTTCCGAATCGCGAGCCCGCGTATATGCCCCACGGCACCATCGCCATCGGATTGGTGTAGTTGAGGAGCAGCCCGTCGGGGCAACGTTCCGCCATCTCGTTCGCCATCACGACCATGACCGGGATCGTGCGGAGGCCGCGGAAGATGCCGCCGATCCCCAGCGTGTCGGCGATCGTCTGGCGAACGCCGAACTTCCGGGGGATCTCGAAGTCTCGGAGCGTCGCGTCGAAGCCGCCGACCTGGATCTCGTTCACCAGGTAGTCGGCGCCGTCGAACGCCGGACCGCGGTCGACGTGCGCCTCGATCATCGCCCCGGCGCCGGTGCGCTCGCTCGTGACGCGGGCGACCTTCTCGGCCGTCGCCAAGCGCTCCGGGTCGATGTCGTGGAGCGCGATCCGGAGCTGGCCCCGGAGCTCCTCGAACGAGCAGATGTCCGCGAGGATGCTCCGCGTGAACTCGACGCTGCCAGCGCCGATCAGGGTGACCTTGGGCATGTCCTCTCCCTGCGAGTGAGTCACGAACGATACCAGCGCGGCTCCGGGCGCTATCCCTGTCGCGACCCCCCGACGGGCGCCGCACCGCTCGTTGGCGGGCGCTCCGAGGGAAAGGCTACGATGTGGGTCCCTGATCCGAGGAGGCGACCGTGGTCAGCGCATACATCCTTATCCAGACCGAGGTAGGCAAGGCCACGCACGTGACCCGTGAGCTCTCGGGGATAAAGGGCATCATCGCGGTGGACGGTGTGACCGGTCCCTACGACGTGATAGCCCGTGCCGACGCCGACGACCTCGACGGGCTGGCCAAGAGCGTCGTGCTCAGGATCCAGGAGGTCGAAGGGGTCACCCGCACCCTCACCTGCCCGGTCCTCCAGTTCTAGTCGCTTCAGCGAGCCGCGTCCCGCGCCGATTACCTAGGATGCGGCGCGGAAGCCCCGCGCTGTCGCCGGAGGTGTGCGATGCGCACGGAACGCGGGGAGATGAGCCTTGGCCCGGTGGTCGCGATGGTGCTCCTCGCCGGGGTCCTCGCCACCCTTCCGATCTTCCTCCTGGTCGACCGTCAGGAGGGGGCGCTCGATCAAGGGCTCGCCACGGTCTCGACGGCCAACAATCTCTCGGCCCAGACCGACCTGCGGAACGCCATGGCGGGAGCGCAGGTGTACTTCGTCGACCGTGGGTCGTTCGTGGGCTTCTCGCCGCAGGTCGCCGAGCAGTACGAGCCGAGCGCCTCCTTCACTACCGGAGCTGCGGGCCCCGAGCAGATCGGCATCCGCGGCGTGACCGACACGACGGTCGTGATGGTGACGGAGAGCGGGTCGGGCGCGGCGCTCTGCATCGCGGCCACCTACGACCTTGTCACCTACGGACGCGTCGACACGTCGAGCGCGTCTCAGTGCTCGGGCGGCTGGTAGCCCCTAACGGGGAGTCGGGCTAGGCTCGGCCTCGTGATCGAGGTTCGCCGCGACGCCGAGATCTACGCGAAGGACGGCGGGTGGTTCCGCGCCCGCTGGCACTTCTCCTTCGACGAGTACTTCGACCCGACGAACATGGGCTTCGGCACGCTCCGGGTGTTCAACGACGACATGCTGGTCCCCGGTGCGATCTGGCCGATGCATCCTCACCGCGATATCGAGGGGCTCACCTACGTCGTGTCAGGGACGTTCCGGCACCAAGACGACGTGGGCGGGCCTCCTGGGATGCTGCCCGCCGGATCGGTGCAGCGGATGACGCTCGGCCGCGGCGCGTGGCACTCGGAGCAGAACGGCTCGGAAACCGAACCCCTTCGGTTCATCCAGATGTGGATCCTTCCCGCGGAGCCCGGGCTCGAGCCGGGGGTCGAGCAGAAGGCGTTCCCGAGAAAGGACCGGACCGACCGGCTGCTGAAGGTCGTGAGCGGCGAGGGGAGGGACGCGGTGCGCGTGCATCAGGACGCCGCGGTGTACGTGTCGTCGATGACCGCAGGCTCCCGGCTGAACCACGAGTTCGATCGAGACCAGGGCGGGTACCTCTATGTGATCGAGGGGTCGCTAAGCGTGAACGACGAGAAGGTACTCACCGGGGACGGGGCGCGCATCGTCGTCGAACCGAGGATCGCGCTCCAGGCCGAGGAGCCGACGGAGCTGCTGATGGTGGAGGTCCGGCTGCCGGCCTCCTGACCTGCGCGCCCAGCGCAAGCCGCGAGCCGGCGTAGAGTGCCCTCATGCGCACGGAGGAGCGCGTGCCTGCGCCCGCGACCTCCGCGAGGACCCTCGCCGAGGAGGTCGGTGTCGTCCTGGCGCTGTCGCTCGTCGGGAGCGCCGTCTACGCCGTCATCGACCTGTTCGAGGCACCGGTTGCGGGCGTCTACACCTTCTCGTTCCCGCAGGTGAATCTCGCCCGGCAGCTCGCCGGCACGATCCTTGACCTGGCTCCGGTCTGGCTCGTCCTGCACCTGGTGCGCCGGAGCGGCGGGGGGGCACAGGCGATCGGGCTGGGCCGAGGCCGGCGAGGCCGGGACTTCGTCCGCGGGTTGGCGCTCTTCGCCGTGACCGGCCTCGCCGGCCTCGGGGTCTACCTCGTTTCCGTCGAGCTTGGCGTTAACCGCTTCGTCGTGCCCGTGCCGCCGCTCGGGCACTGGTGGACGATCCCCGTACTCCTCCTCGGGTCGGTGCAGGCCGCCCTCCTCGAGGAGGTCGTCGCGGTCGGGTACCTGGTGACACGTCTGCGGCAGCTGCGGTGGACCGGCTCGGCCGCCGTCGGGGCCAGCGCCCTCCTTCGCGGCGCCTACCACCTCTATCAGGGGTGGGGCGCGTTCGCCGGCAACCTCGCGCTCGGTCTCCTTTTCGGCGCTGTGTTCCTGCGGACCAGGCGCGCCTGGCCGCTCGTGGTGGCCCACTTCCTCCTCGACGTCGCCGCGGGAGTCGGCTTCATCCTCTTCCGCGACCGGCTGCCGGGGTTCTGAAGATGCCCGCGCTCGCTCGCGATCTCGACCTTCGCGCCTCGCTCCGCGCGGCCGCGCGCGACGGTGCCGCCCACGTGCCGCGTGCGCTGGACGACGGGTTTGGCCGCCGGCTCCGACGCGAGATCGACGCCGGCCCGTTCGCTCCCTTCGAGGAGGAGTTCGGTCCCGTGCGGCAGCAGATCGACGGCTACGACATCCGCGCGCCGATGGACGCGTTCCCGCTCACGCGGCAGCTCTGCGAGCACCTCCGGGTCCTGGTCCGCTCGCACGGCGGCGGCGTCCGCGGGCTAGCGAGCTGGAAACCGAACGAGGTCGGCGTCGCGCACTACCTCCCCGGGTCGATCGGCATCACCCCGCATCTCGACGGCAAGTGGTACCGGCGTCTGGTCGCGGTCGTGACGCTGTACGGCGCCGCGCGGTTCGCCGTGTGCGGCTCTCGAGATCCGGGCGACGTCGTGGTCGACTGGCGGGTCCGTCCCGGCGACCTCGTGCTGATGCGCGCGCCGGGCCTCGCCCGCCGCCGCGACGGCCGGCCCTTCCACCTAGTCGAGGGTCCCCGGCGCGGCGAGCGGCTGTCGCTCGGCGTCCGGATGGCCGTGGGCGCCCCCGCGTAGCTACTGGAGCTCGCGAGGGAAGGTCCGGTCCCACCTGCGCTGCCAGCGGAGCTCTCCGTTCTCCTTGACGTCGAGCTCGAGCTCCAGGTGGTAGGCGCGGGCGTCGCTCCGGAACCGCTGGCGGGCTTCCGCCTGCACCTCGACCTGTGGCCAGCGGAGCTCGTACGTCGCGCGCGCGATCGCCCACGCGTTCCCCGGATCGGTGGTCGAGACGCCGACCTCTCCGCCGTACGACGTGTCCATCCGCGGCCCTACACCCTCGGCCTCCGACGAGCCCCAGCTCGAGGCGAACGCGCGCCGCTCCCGACGCAGAACGTCCTCCTCGATCCGCCAGGTCACGTGCCAGGAGTCGTTCCCGTCGGGCGCACGCTCTTGCTCCTCTGTGGACTCAGGCAGCTGCGGGCGTTCCCGCAGGGGCGACGGCCCTTCCACGACGGGCAACACGAGCGAGGAACCGGAGCGGTCGATCGTGAGCGTCACCGGCTGGGGCGGCGGCCACGTGTTCGGCCAGTCGGAGCCGGCGAGGTCCAGGCGGAGCCGGTGACCCTGCTCGAAGACCCACGAAGTCACCTCCAGCTCGAGCTCCACCTCGTAGGGCCTCCCCGGCTCGAGGGGCGATGGGCTCTCGCGCGACTCGCGGTGCGTGAGGTTGAGCAGTCCGCGCGAGACGAGCGCGGAGGTGCCGTTCGCGAACACGTCGCAGAGCTTCGCGGACAGGTAGGCGACCGGCGCCGACGATGTCACCGTTACCCGTAGCAGCGGGTGACCCAGGATCTCGAGCTCCTCCTCGAGCAGCGCCCAGTCGTAGACGAGGGAGTAGGCCTCGTCGGGGCGCTGGTCCTGCGGAAGGCCGTAGGGGAAGTGGCCGGCGCACGAGATCCAACCCGTCCACCCGACGTCGCCGCGTACAGCGAGCTCGTCGGGGCCGCCGCCCTCGCGACCGGGCGTGTCGGCCTTCTCGAGCTCCAGCGGGAGCTCTACGCCGCGCTCGAGCGGCCATGTCGGCTCATAGCGCCACTCGCCGCGCATGTGCGCGAGATCGGGCGCGGGCTCGGTCGAGCGCCTCACGTAGACGACGATCGGCGGCTCGCGATCGACGCCGTTGTCGATCCCCTTCAGCCACCGGTCCCACCACCGAAGCATCTCGGGCACGATGTCGACGTTCGGTCCCGGGATCGCCGAGTCCGGCGACGCATGCGCCCAGGGACCGATGATCGCGCGCTTGGGGCACCGCATCCCCGCGAAGCCGCGGAAGGTGATCGCGCGGTACCCATCGGCCCACCCGGCGAGGATCATCGTCGCGGCCTCGATGGCCTCGTAGTCGGGCCGAACCGTCCCGTGCTTCCAGTAGTCGTCGAAGGTCTGGTGCTCGTGCCACCGGATGGTCCACGGCTCGGTTCCCGCGACGCGCCGCTCCCACTCCTCGCGCCAGCCCTCGCCGTAGACCGGGGGAGCCGGCGGCAGCGCGTTCTCCGCGACCATGTAGAGGGGGTAGTCGAGCAGGTCGAGCGCCTTCAGAGCGCCGCCGAAGTAGTGGACGTCGTCGGCGTAGCGGTCGTCGCTCGCGTAGATCGGGATGATGGCCTTGAGCGCCGGTGGGCGGAGCATCGCGACCTGCAGCGAGTTGAACCCGGAGTAGGAGTAGCCGTACATCCCGATGTTGCCGTTGGACCACTCCTGCTTGGAGAGCCAGTCGATCACCTCGAGCAGGTCCTGGTGCTCTGTCGCCGTGTACTCGTCCTCCGCGATGCCCTCCGAGGAGCCGGTCCCGCGCACGTCCAGGCGACACACGGCGTACCCGGCCTCGTGTACCCGCTGGTACTCGGAGTGATAGCTCGAGGTGACGTCGTCCTTGCGATACGGGGTGGCCTCGAGGATCGCCGGCCACGGTCCCTCGCCTTCGGGGACGAGGAGCGTAGCGGCCAGGCGAACGCCGTCGCGCAGCGTTATGAAGACGTCGTTCCAGGCCACGCGGGGATGGTATCGGCTGCTACCTCCCCCGGCGGAAGGATCGCAGCCGGCCGGTGACCGCAGGTCAGACCCACCGGTCCCCCAACCACATGCGATGCTGCCAGGCCTCCGTGGTGATCGGCCCGCCGGTCAGCACCGGCCAGAAGAACGCGAACAGCACGACGGCCGCGGCTACCACTCCGAAGGCGAGGGGAAGGAACGGCCGGACCCCTCGTTCCTCTGTCTCGGAGCCGATGCCGGACACGCGGAGCGACGACAGGTCGCGAAGCGTGTAAACGACGGCGAGCACGATGAACGGCACCACCGGAGTCATGTAGAACAGGAACTGCACGCGCCCCGCGAAGAACCAGGGCACGTATTGCAGAACGATGGGAAGAAGCAGGGCTCCCGCCCGCCAGTCGCGCTTCCAGCCCCAGGCGGTGGGCAGGTAGACGATCGCCGGGATGCTCGCCCAGAAGACGGCCGGGTTCCCGACGGCAAGGATCGTCTC
>Ga0209341_10002650_pt1 | contig 16935 bp, 14 predicted proteins | sample RifCSP13_2_FD_184020 | JGI IMG/M metagenome (GOLD analysis project Ga0209341, IMG submission 184020) | Soil microbial communities from Rifle, Colorado - Rifle CSP2_sed 13_2 (SPAdes) (version 2) | ecosystem: Environmental > Terrestrial > Deep subsurface > Rock core/Sediment | place: Rifle... | reverse complement strand
AAGTGAGCACGCCGCCCGTGGGATGGGAGATTTGGATGTTCGCGATCTGCGCGAGGGGCGGGAGCTGGGAGAACAGGACAGGGTTGTCGAACGTGTTCACGTACTGGATGGTCCCAGCCTGCAACTCCTGAAGTGCCGTCGCGCTCGAGGGGATGATTTTGATCACGATCTTGTCGACGCCTGGCTTCCCGCCCCAGTAGTCCGGGTTCGCGGCCAGGGTGATCGACTGGGCCGGGATGTGGCTCACGAACTTGAAGGGGCCCGTGCCGATGGGAGCCTGGTTGTGCGAGTTCGCCGTGATGTTCGTGCCCTCGTACAGATGCTTCGGGAGGATGTTCAGCCCGAAGTCGGATCCGAAGGCGAGGAGCGTCAGCCAGCCCGCGTCCGGCTGCTTGAGGACAAAGGTGATGTTCAGGGGGTCGTTCACGACCGTGGAGTTCACGGGTTGCAGGTAGGCGATGGCCCAGGTCGGCAGCGCGACCGCGGTGTCCATCGTGAACTTCACGTCGTCCGCGGTGAAGGCCACGCCGTCGTGCCACTTGACGCCGGGTCGGAGATGGAACGTGTAGTTGAGCCCGTCCGACGAGATGGTCCAGCTCTGGGCGAGCTGCGGGATGATTGTCTGCTGGTCGTAGCTGAGGTGGACGAGCTCGCTCCAGACGTTGTAATGCACGAAGAACGAGCCGAGGGTGTCCCCCAGCATGTTGTTCAGGATTCCTGGGTCCGACTGCTGAGCCACGACGAGCACGGTCTCCCCTTGGGCGCGTGCGGCGTTGCTGGTGACAACCCCGACGGCCGAGACGGACAGCACCGTGGCCAAGACACATGCCAGTACGAGAGACCTCTTCATGCCCTCTCCCCGCGTTGCTGCCGGTATGGTCCTGGGGATAATAAAAATGGACTGGATAGTCGGAATTAAATAGGGAACCTGTATTACCGAACGAGGCTTGCGACTCCGACTCCCTCTTTTCGATTGCGCTCCCAGAGGGGCGCCCTCTTGGTCCTCCGCGCGCGGCACCGCGCGCGGGCCGGTCGCAAACGATTTAATCACAGGCGCGATGACACAGCCGACGGGAATTGCAGCCGAGGGGAGAATACGGGCGGCTCCGGGAGCTGAGAGATCGGGCGATCGCGTTCTGGAAGGACTTCCGCACGGACAAGGCGGCGGTCTTCGGACTCGCTGTCGTCGTGTTCTTCGCCATCCTCGCGCTCCTCCCGTGGCTCTTCGCACCCTACTCCCCGACGTCGATCGCCTTCGCGCAGCTTGAGACGCCCTCCGGCGCCCATCTCTTCGGGACGGACGACATCGGGCGGGACGTCCTGAGCCGCATCATCTGGGGATCCCGGGTCTCGCTCCTCTTCGGCATCCTCGCCGCTTCGCTGTCGCTCGCCCTCGGGGCGACCCTCGGACTCCTCTCAGGGTACTACGGAGGCTGGGTGGACCAGATCCTCTCCCGTTCCTTCGAGATCGTCCTCATGATCCCCGCCTTCTTCCTCCTCGTGATGGTCGTGGCAATCTTCGGCAACAACATCAACTTCGAGATCCTCGTCGTCGGGATCACGATCTGGCCGGCGAACGCGCGCATCATGAGGGCCTCCGTGCTGTCTCTGAAGGAGCGGCAGTTCGTCCGCGCCGCCGTGGCCACCGGGGCCTCCCACGGCCGCATCCTCATCCAGCACATCCTGCCCAACGCGATCCAGCCGGTCATTGTGAACTCGAACCTGCAGATCGGCCAGGCGATCCTCTTCGAGGCCGGGATGAGCTTCCTCGGCCTGAGCGACCCGAACGTGGTGAGCTGGGGCGCGATGGTCAACGTCGGCGCCTTCCATCTCGTGGACGCCTGGTGGCTCGCGTTCTTCCCCGGTGTCGCGCTCGCGGTCCTCATCCTGAGCTTCAACCTGATCGGCGACGGCGTGGGCAAGGTGTACGGGGCGACGAGCGTCGTCGCGAGGAAGATGGAAACCCCGAAGGTCGCCGCATGACCCTAGACATCCGCGACCTGCGACTCGATTATGCCCTTCCGGGCGGCCTGTCCGTGCGGGCCCTCGACGGCGTCGACCTCCGCATTGACGACGACGAGATCGTCGGGCTCGTGGGCGAGTCCGGGTGCGGCAAGTCGACCCTGGCCTATTCGATTCTCCGGGTCTTGCCGGAGAACGCGGACATCGTCGAGGGCCGGATCCTCTACCGGAATCGCGACCTGATCGGCCTGAGCGAGGGGCGGATGCGGAACATCCGCTGGTCGAAGATCTCGATGGTCTTCCAGAGCTCGATGAACGCGTTCTCGCCCGTGCACCGGATCGTCGACCAGCTCGCCGCCGTCCACATGGCCCACACGGGCTCGGACAAGCGGGCCGCGCTGAAGGTCGCCGAAAAGGCCCTCACCCGGATGGGAATCCCCGCGAGCCGGACCTGGAGCTATCCGCACGAGTTCTCCGGCGGCATGCGGCAGCGGGCGGCGATCGCCCTGGCCCTCCTGCTGGACCCGGAGATCCTCATCGCGGACGAGCCGACGACCGCCCTGGACGTCGTGATCCAGGACCGGATCCTCCAGATCATCCAGGACTGGCAGCGGGAGAGCGGCCGCTCCGTGATCTTCGTGTCCCACGACATGGCCGTCGTGGCGGAGATCTGCGACCGGATCGCGGTCATGTACGCCGGGCTCGTCGTGGAGCTCGCGGACAAGGTCGACCTTCTGAAGGAGCCGCGTCATCCCTACACCCAGGCACTCCTCGACTGCGTCCCGAACGTGAAGGGGCGAGGGTCGAGGCTCCAGTCCCTGTCCGGGAGCCCGCCGGATCTCCGCCAGCGGCACGAGGGCTGCCTCTTCCGACCGCGCTGCGCGAAGGCCTTCGCGGACTGCGCCACGGTAAAGCCGGACCTCTTCGAGGTTGGGGACCGCCATCCCGCGCGATGCCTCCTTTACCGTCCGGAGGCCTCATGACGCCCGAGGCAGGGAGCACCGTCGTCCGAGCGGTCGGCGTCCGGAAGCACTTCCGCCCGAACCGGGGGATCGTCGCGTCGCTGCTCGGCGGGAAGGCCGACATCGTGCGGGCGGTCGAGGACGTGAGCCTGGAGATTCGGCGGGGCGAGATCCTCAGCCTCGTCGGGGAGAGCGGCAGCGGCAAGACGACCCTGGGCGAGGTCCTGACGCTGCTCCAGCGGCCCACCGCGGGGAACATCTTCCTAGACGGGACCGACCTCAGCCGGCTCAAGCCGGGGAAGCTCCGCTCCCACCGCAGGCGCATGCAGGTCGTCTTCCAGGACCCGTACCAGTCCCTGGACCCGCGCATGACGATCTACCGCGCGGTCGCGGAGCCCCTCCAGGTGAACGAGCACCTGCAGAAGGAGGAGCTCTACACGCGCGTAGCGAACATGCTCGAGGGGGTGGGCCTGAGCCCCGCCGAGGCGTTCCTGTACAAGTACCCGCGCGAGCTCAGCGGGGGCCAGCGGCAGAGGGTGGCGATTGCCCGGGCCCTCATCCTGGACCCGGACTTCGTCGTCGCGGACGAGCCGGTTTCCATGCTCGACGTCTCCGTGGCCTCCGGGATTCTGAACCTCATGCTCGACCTGCGGGCGAGGTTGGGCACGGCGTTCCTCTTCATCACGCACGACCTGGCCGTCGCCCGCTACATCAGCGACCGGATCGCGATTATGTACCGGGGTCGCATCGTCGAGATCGGGCCCGCCGTGGTCGTCACTCAGCATCCGATCCACCCCTACACGCAGCTCCTGCTGTCGGCCGTCCCGGCGATCGACCTCACGACGCGGCGCGAACGCGTGGTGAGCGACCTGGAGACGGCGGACCGCGAGCACGCGGTCCGGGGCTGCAGCTTCCAGTTCCGCTGCCCCTTCGTCTATGACCAGTGCCGCGGCACGGTGCCCTCCCTCCTGGAGGTCGAACCCGCGCACTCGGCGGCGTGCTTCAAGTACTCCGCACCCGCGTGACGGTTCCCCTCCGCGAGCCGCGGGATTGCTGCCCGGGGCGTCAGGCCGCGCGGAGCTTCCCCGCGGGGACGTACGGGCCTTTGTAGCCCATCGCCGACAGGGTCGGCGTGAAGAGAGCCGCGGCCCCTTTGCCTCTCCAGTTGGGCTGCGCCTCGAGGACGAAGACGGCGATCTCGGCGCCGGCCGCGAGATCCGCGTTCGTGACCGCGCGGCCGTCCGGCCTCAGGAAGCAGATACGGTCCGGCGCCACGGCCGCGAGCCCGCCGTCCTTCCAGGCGATCATGTTTTCGTTCATCGACTTCACCCGAACCCGCGCTCCCGCGTGGGCTCCGTTCCCCGCAATCTCGAGATTGCCAAACGTGTAGCTCCCGGCGGTCTCGGTCTCGAAGCGGTCCACCGCGCCCCGCACGAGCTCCCAGCCGCCCGTGATGCCGAGGACGGCCTGGAGGGCATCGCCTCCGGAGGCCGTCGCGAGGCGGACCGCGCGGCCGACCGCCCTCGCGAGCGAGACCGTTCCCGCGACGGCGGCCCTCTTCGCCATAGCGCCTGCCATTGGATAGCAGGCGAGCCCTGCGGACCATCCGAAGAACTCGAGCGCGCTAATCGCGGCCTTCTCAGCCAGCGCGCACTCCTCCGCCCGGATCACGATGCTCCGCCCCCGGGCGTCGGCCAGGGCGAGCGGCGCCAGGGGGAGTTTGCGGGCGAAGAACAGGGTCTGGTTGAGCTGTGGGATCGCACGGCCCGCCCCATCCGCGTCGAGGACCGCCACGGCCCGCGACGCCGCGACGGTCATCGGCGTCAGGAAGTTGAACCCGCTCGTCTCCAGGGGGATCACGTACCTCGTCCCCGGGGCCGCCTCGCGGGACAGGGCATCGAAGGCGTGCCTTGCCTCCGTGGTGAACGGGGTCCGGAGCATCGCCTCGGGGGACCCCATCCCGGCGATGGAGACCACCTTCGCGTGGTCATGGACCTCCTTCAGGGGCACGAGGCGCACGGTCTTCCGGCGCAGGATCCGCTTCGCCAGATGCTCGGCCGTCCGGTACGATCCGCCTCCTCCCGTCCCGAGGATCGTCCCTCCGAGGGCGATGTCCAGGAAGTCCGGGTACGAGAGCCTCGTGGTCGCCCCCTCCTCAGGAGGCGGCGCCGAGGGCGCCGCACGCCTTCACGCGCACGCGCACCGCGTTGCCGGGCAGGTACGTGATCGGGATTTCTTCGACGTTCGCGATCCGGGTCTTCCGCGGATCGGCCCCGGAGGCCACCGCCCGGTCGATCGCCATTTGGCACGTCCGGTCGATCCCCTCCCGCCGCGAGCTTGTCTCGTAGGTCAGGATCGTGTCCACGTCGGCTCCGACCTCCGCGATCGCGACGCCGATCGCGTTGGCCACATCGAAGTGCTCCGGCCGGATGACCTGGGAGACGCCCTTGAGCCGGTTCCGGAGGAGGATGCTCCCGCCCCCCACGAGGACGACGGGGAGCGGGTCCGGCGTGATGCGGACCTTGTCGATCCCGTCCTCGACCATCCCGTGGACCTTCGCGTCCACCGCCTTGAGGAGCTCCCTGGAGCGGTCCGTCATCCGGCCGGGGTCCCCGAGCTTGCAACGGCCCAGCGCGACGGCGACGTCTGTCGCCGTCAGGGTCGAACCGCCGAAGACGACGGAGTCCTTCGTCAGGTGATAGCCCACGCTGTCCGGTCCGACGGTGACCCCGCTCCGGTACCGGATCCGGCTGCCGCCGCCGAGGGCCATGCTCAGCATGTCGGGCATCCGGAAGTTCGTCCGGACGCCGCCGATGACCACGGGGCGAGCGGACTCGAGGGGGAATCCGTCCTTGAGGAGCCCGATGTCCGTCGACGTGCCGCCGACGTCCACGACGATGGAGTTCTTGACCCCCGCGAGGAACGCGGCTCCCCGGATGCTGTTTGTCGGGCCCGAGGCCACGGTGAGGATCGGATAGCGCAGGGCCGAATCCACGTTCATCAGCGTGCCGTCGTTCTGCCCGAGGTACAGAGTGGACCGGAGGCCGAGCTTTGTCACGGCGTCGCGGAACCCCCGGACGGCGGTCCGGGAGACGCTCCTCAGAGCCGCGTTCAGGACCGTGGCGTTCTCGCGCTCGAGGAGGCCGATCGTGGCGATCTCGTGGCTCACGCTGATGAAGACCGATTCGCCGAGGGCTTCCGCGAGGAGGTCGCGCGCCGTGTTCTCGTGGTCCCCGCTGACGGGAGAGAAGATCGAGGTGACGGCGACCGACTTCACCTTGCCGTCCAGTTCGGAGGCGATCGTCCGAATCCTGCGCTCGTTCAGATCCCCGATCGGCCGCCCGTCGAACTCGTTCCCCCCTTCCACGAGGTACGTGTCGTGGCAGACCGCCTCTCGCAGGTCGGCGGGCCAATCGAACAGGGGCGGGATTGCCTTTGACGCGGGCGCGCCGATGCGGATGACCGCGACGCGATTGAGGCTGCGCCGTTCCAGGATGGCGTTCACACAGTGGGTCGTCCCCAGCATGCAGTACTGGACCGCATCGCGGTCCGTCCCGGACTCCTCGAGGACCAACGTCAGGGCCTGCTCGATCCCGTGGCTCACGTCCGGCGTGGTCGGAGTCTTCGTCTTCGCGAGCACCCGGTTCCGCTGGTCGAGAATCGCGGCATCCGTGTTCGTCCCGCCGACGTCGATGCCGACTTTGTAGACCAAGGACTCACCTCAAGATGCGTTCTACGGGTCGGTACGGCGCCGTGTAGCCGAAGTACCCGGGGCCGACGACCTCGAGGCCCTTCGCGGACCGCCACTTGCTGTGGCACGGGATCGCGACGACCGCGACCCGGAGGCCGTACCGCAGGCCCTCCGTCGTGACCGGAACGCTGGTCTCCGTGTCGACCATCGAAATGAGGTCTGGGACGCTCACGAGCACGCTGCCGTCGAGCTCGGCGATCAGGTTCTCGTTCTGGAAATGCACGACGAGCTCCTTCCCCTTGTCCTCGTCGATCCCGGAGAGCTTCACGGACCCCTGGGCGAAGCCCCTCTCCGTCCGACGCTCGAGGTCGACGACCTTCCCGCGGAAGGCGAGGTATCCCTTCGTCTCGCTCAGGATCGCGTCGAGCGGATCCGCGCGGGTCCTCCAGGCCTTGGTGAGCCGGTTCCCGATCCGTCGCGCGAAGCTAATCGAACCGGCGATGAGCGCCTTCTTCGCCTGCTTCCCCGTCATCGGGTAGAGGGCGATCATCGCGGAGCAGCCCATGTCGATCGTGGCGCTCCGGGCGAGCCGCTCCGTCCACCGGTTCGTGATCGTATGCTTCAGGATCACGACGTCGCCCTTCTCGTCCGCGAGGGCCATGGGGGTCGCCGGGATATCGTAGAGCGTCGGCGACACCATCTGGATCTCGGGGAAGGCCCGGCCCATGCCGTCCGCGTCGATAAGGGGAATCCCGAGCTTCGCGGCGGTCCCGATGGGAATCGTCGAGTTCAAGCCTCCCGCCTCGATCGAGTACGTCGCGAAGGCGCGCTCGCCGAGGAACTCCTCGAGGGCGAGGAACGCGGTCACGGCCTCTTCGCCGCTGGGCACCTTCTCCACGAACACGGTCGGGGCGCCCATCATCGCGGAGGCGATCACGAGCGCGCGGTCCGGGACCTCTCGGAGGCCAATCAGACGGACGGGACGGCCGCTGGACATCGCCTGGCGCGCGATGAGCTTGCCGATGTACGGATCGCCCCCGCCTCCCGTCCCCAGGATGGGAGCGCCGAGCGCGATCGCCTCGAGGTCCTCTTGCCGGAGGAAGGTCTCCATTTCGTGTCCCCAGGGCCCCGCTCCCGCTCAGAACTCCGCGACGGGGCACGCCGCGGTGATCCCGCCGTCCACGGGGAATACGCCCCCCGTGATATACGACGCCCGATCGCTCGCAAGGAAGAACATGAGCTCGGCGACCTCCTCGGCCGTCCCCAGGCGGTTCAGCGGGTGGGCCTTGGCAAGGGCCTTCTGGAGGGCGTCCGGATTCGGGACGGACTTGAACAGCCCGTCGAGCATGCGCGTATGGAGCGTGGACGTCGGCGCCACCGCGTTCACGCGGATGTTCTTGTCCCCGTACTCCAGGGCGAGGGCCCGCGTGAGCTGGATGATGCCACCCTTGGAGGCGCAGTAGGCGCCAAGGTTCGCGAAGCCGACGACCCCGGCATCCGAGGCGGTGTTGATGATCGCCCCGCTGCCCCGGGAGACGAAGTGGGGGATCACATGCTTGGACATGAAGAAGGCCCCCTTCAGGTTCGTGTTGAGGATCTTGTCCCACTGGGCCTCGGTCGTCTCCGTGATCTTCGCGACGAGAGCGATCCCCGCGTTGTTGATCAGGATGTCGACCCTGCCGTAGCGACTCAGCGTCTGTTCGACGCAACGGGCGGCGTCGTCCTCCTTCGTGACGTCCGTTTGCACGAAGTGCGCTTCCCCGCCGGCCGACTGGATCAGTTTGACTGTCTCCGCGCCCCACTCCCGGTCGATGTCCGCCACCACGATCTTCGCACCATCCTTCGCGAGGCGAAGCGCGGTCGCGCGCCCGATTCCCGACGACGCGCCCGTGACAATTGCAACCCTACCCCCGAGCTCCATGCAAATCACACGCGCATCGCGAATCTCCTACAAAAGCGTTTTCGGAAGGTCGTCGCGAGACGCCTCACTCGTGCGGCGCAAGACCCCGCAGCGGAGTTGACTTGGAGAGAACGCAAGGGGGGCATGGAGCTTCCCTATTTAGTTCTAAGCACTGGACCTAGATTTATGATGGTCACAGCCATTACGGGCCGAGCCGCTGAATTTCGTTTCAACGTTCCGCGGCGCACGGTGGGGAGAGGCATGGGCCAGGTTACGATCGACGGCGTGAAGGCGAAACCAGGTACCAAGGTCACAGGATATCTGAAGGTTGCAGAGCATCCGGACGGCTCAGCGGAGGAGCTGCCCTTCATCCTGATCAACGGGAAAGACGCGGGGCCGTGTCTGTGGATTACGGCCTGCGAACACGGGGACGAGGTCCTCGCCGCGGCATCCGTCGTCGAGTTCATCGCCGGGCTCAACCCGAAGAACGTCAGCGGCCAGGTCGTGGCCTTCCCTGTCCTGGACAGCACCGCGTTCAACATCAAGCGACGCTTCAGCCCGATCGACAGCTACGACTTCAGCCGCGCATGGCCCGGGTTCCGAAACGGCTGGCTCGCGCAGCAGGTGGCCGCGCGTCTCTTCGAACTCATGGTCGAGCACGCGGACTACGTGATCGATGTGCACAACGGTATGCCCGGCATCGCGGAGGTCACTCCCTACATGATCGCCGGATACGAACGGAAGGAACAGTGGACGAAGGGGCTCAAGGACTTCGCGGAGTCCTTCCTATTCGAGAAGATCATCCACTGGGTCGGAACCTCGACGGAGCGAGGCGCCCGGACGTCCACGATGATGGCCGCCTTGATGAAAAAGGGGATCCCCTCCTTCGTCCCCGAAATCGGTCCGGACACGAAGACGGGCCTCGAGGTCGCGCTCCGCGGCTACGAGAACTCGATGAAGTACCTCGGCATGTTGCCCGGGGAACCGAAGAAGCTCCCCCGGTATCTGGCCTTCCCCGACGTGATCCACATCTTCCCGACGCGGGGAGGCGTGTTCACCTCCTACGTCGCACTCGACGACGAGATCAAGGAAGGGCAGAAGCTCGCGTCGATCCGTAACTTCGACGGCGAGATCACCGAGGAGCTCGTCTCGCCGGCGCATGGGATCGTCATCGCGATTTGGGTCCTTCCAATGATCGGCTCAGGAGACTTCTCGGCCTACGAAATCGCGACGTTCGACGAGTTCAAGAAACCGTGGCCGGGAGAGCGATAGGACGCATGGGGGTGTAGGACGTGAAGACACTCAGTCTGGAAGACGTGAGCGCGAAGCCCGGAACGAAAGCCTTCGGTAACCTGAAGGTCGCGGAGCACCCGGACGGATCGCCGGAGAAACTGGCCTTCATCCTGGCGAACGGCGCCAAGGAAGGGCCCTGCCTTTGGATCACCGGCTGCGAGCACGGTGACGAGACCCTGGCCACCGCCACGATCATCGAGTTCATGAGCCGACTCGACCCGCGGAAGGTCAAGGGCAGCGTCGTCGCATTCCCCGTCCTGGACAGCACCGCATTCAACGTGAAGCGGCGGTACAGTCCGATCGACAGCTACGACCTCAGCCGCGCCTATCCGGGCTTCAAGAACGGATGGCTCGCGCAGCAGGTGACGTACCGGGTCACGGAGCTCATGACCGAGAGCGCGCAGTACGTGATCGACGTCCACAACGGGATTCCGGGAATCCTTGACGTCAGCCCGTACTGCGTGGCCACGTACGCGAAGAAGGAGGAGTGGGAGTCGGGGCTGAAGGACTTCACGGAATCCTTCCTGTTCCCCAAGATCATCCACTGGATCGGCACGTCGACGGAGCGGGGAGCGCGCCTGTCGACGATGATGTCCACCCTCATGAAGCGAGGAATCCCCTCCTTCGTCCCCGAGGTCGGACCGGACACGAAGGGCGGGATCCGGACCGGGGTGAGGGGCTTCGAGAACTCGCTCCGCTACCTCGGGATGCTGCCGGGGAAGGCTCTCAAACTCAAGAAGTACCATTCGTTCCCCGACGTGATCCACATCTTCCCCACCCACGGGGGAGTCTTCACCTCCTACGTCGAGCTCGACGAGCAGGTGAAGGCCGGCCAGAAGATCGCGTCGATTAAGAACTTCAACGGGGATATCACGGAGGAGCTCGTGTCGCCGGCGGACGGCGTCATCGTCGTCGTGTGGACGAACCCCGTGATCGGCTCCGGGGACTTCGCGGCCTTCGAAGTCGCGACGTTCAAGGAGTTCAAGAAACCCTGGCCCGGGGAGCGTTGAACGCCATGGACCGCGGCGGGCGGTCCGCACAGGTCGAGGAGGGCGAGTCGGAGGAGAGGTGAGACGGGATGAGCGCAACCACGAACATCGATGTGATCAAGAAGGAGATCAAGGCGTTCAACGAGCGCGACTGGGACACGTATCTTTCGTGCTTCGACGGGTCAGCCGTGACGCTCGAGCCCGACGAGGGGGATCCGATTCTCGGGCACGAGGGCCTCAAGCGGCGGATCATCGCGTACACGAACGCCTTCCCCGACGTGCGGCTGGAGACGGAGCGCCTCTTCGGGCAGGGCGACCTCGTGTGCCTCAACACCCTGTTCATCGGAACGCACCGGGGGGACCTGCCGGGGCCGAACGGGACCACGATTCCCGCGACGAAGAAACCGGTCCGGGTCCACGGGTGCTCCGTGTTCCGGTTCCGCGGCGGGAAGATCACCGAGTTCATCGGGTACTACGACCAGGTCGAGCTCTTCTCCCAGATCGGGAAGAAAGTGCGCGTGGGCTAGGATCCACGAAACCGGCCGGGAGGCTAGTCGATGAACGATGCATGCGTGCGCAGGTGCGAGTGAGGCCGCGGGAAGGCGCGTCGCCATGGACCTCGTGGAACTTGGCCGGAGCGGGACCCGCGTCTCTTCGATCGGGATCGGGACCTGGCAGGCCGGGGACGACACCTGGGGCCCGGATGTGAACGACCGGGATTGCATCGACGCGATCGTGCGGGCGACCGAGCTGGGCATGACGCTGGTCGACACCGCGGAGAACTACGGCCGGGGCCACTCGGAGGAGGTCCTGGGCAAGGCGATCCGGAAGGTGGGGAGGGAGAACGTCTTCGTCGCCACGAAGGTCTCCGACCACCACATGCGGCCCGAGGACGTGGCGAAGGCGTGCGAGGCCAGCCTGCGGCGGCTCGGCATCAAATCCATCGACCTGTACCAGGTGCACTGGCCCGACCCCTACGACCAGGTGCCGCTGCGCGACACGATGAAGGCGATGGAATGGCTGGAGAGGCGGGGCAAGGTGGGGCACATCGGGGTGAGCAATTTCGCGATCCGCGACCTGGAAGAGGCCCGCGCCGCGCTCTCCCGGACGGACATCGTGTCGGACCAAGTCCAGTACAGCCTCCTCCATAGGAACATCGAGGCCGAAGTCGCCCCTTACTGCGCACGGGAGAAGATCACGATCCTGGCGTACAGCCCCCTGGCCCGCGGCGCGTTGACGGGCAAGTACCGGCCGACCCAGCGGCCCGGGGACCAGGTCCGAACGCGGGACGTCTTCTTCCGGGCGGCGAACCTGCGCCGAATCCGCCCGTTGATCGCCGCAATGGAGCGGATCGGGAGAACGCATGACAGGACCGCGGCCCAGGTCGCGCTCGCTTGGCTGCGCTCGCACCCGGGCGTGGTCCCGATCCCCGGAGCGAAGCGCCCGGCCCAAGCGGAAGGGAACGCGGGCGGGGCCGGCTGGCGCCTGACGCGGGAAGAACGAGGTCGTCTGGACCGGATCTCGAGCGGGCTCCGCCTGGACACGTTCTAGGAGCGTGAGGTCCCGATGCACGCGGAAGAGCTCGACACACCGGAAGCCCCTCGAGCACACGACGGCCACAGAGGGACGGAAAGCGCCAGGGGATCCGCGAGCCAGGACGACACGGAGGCGGTACGATGAACCGAGAACTGGAGTACGCGTTGGGAGTGACGGCGGAACCGGGCACGAAAACGAAGGGCTTCCTCAAGGTCGCCGAGCATCCGGACGGATCCGAGGAGACGCTCCCGTTCGTGCTCGCGCGGGGGAAGGAGGACGGCCCCACCCTCTGGCTGACGGCCTGCGAACACGGGGACGAGGTCCTGAGCGCCGCTTCCGTCGTCGAGTTCGTCTCCCGGCTCCAGCCGAACACGATGAAGGGGAAGCTCGTCGCGTTCCCCGTCCTCGCGAGCACCGCCTTCAACATCAAGCACCGCTTCAGTCCGATCGACAGCTACGACTTCAGCCGCGCGTGGCCCGGGTTCCGGAACGGATGGCTCGCGCAGCAGGTGGCCGCGCAGCTGCTGGACCTCATGGTGGACGACGCGGACTACGTCGTCAACGTGCACAACGGCCTGCCGGGGGTCCTTATGCCCACGCCGTACATCATCGCGACGTACAACGACCCGCGGGACTGGGAGAACACGTTCCAGGGCCTCACGGAGTCGTTCCTCCTCGAGAAGGTCGTGCACTGGATCGGGAAGTCCACGGAACGCGGCGCACGCATGTCCACGATGATGGCCGCGCTTCTCGAGAAGGGCATCCCCAGCGTGGTGCCGGAAATAGGCCCCGAGACGAAGGAGGGCCTCACGGCGGGTCTCCGGGGATACGAGAACTGCATGAAGTTCCTCGGCATGCTCCCGGGAAAACCGGAGAAGCTGCGGAAGTACCGGGCGTTTCCGGACGTGGTGCACATCTTCCCAACCCGGGGGGGTGTTTTCATTCCCCACGTTGACTGGAACGACCAGGTGAAGGCAGGTCAGAAGCTCGCGTCCATCAGAAACTTCAGCGGCGAAATCACCGAGACCTTGGTTGCGCCAGCCGCGGGGGTGATCATCGCAAAGTGGCTCTTACCCATGATCGGAAGCGGAGACTTCGCCGCCTTCGAGCTTGCCACTTTCAAAGAGTTCAAGAAGCCATGGCCTGGTGAGCGGTAGCTCGCCCGAGGTGCTAGTCCGCGGGCGCAGTTTGGATACTGTGTACCTAAGAGGCGAGTGTCTCGATTCAGGTTACTAGCCGTTGGAGCCATGCTTCAATAATGGCAAGTCGAGCCATCCCGATTCTCCTCTAGGAGCTATCGGTGTGTGGAGAAAGGTGGACAGGGGTCGGAGACGGAGGGGTGCATCGTCGAGGGGACTCGATAGACGTGCGTCAGAGGGAGCATGGAATTGCACCGATGTGGGGATCTCGAAATGTCTCAACGGAACCGTGTTGCATTCCTCCACGTCACGCACCGCTTCGGCGTTCCCACGCCTCTGGATTCACCAAGTTCGGAGGCGCCCTTCCCTCGAAGAACGCCACCATGTTGGATGCCACCATCTCAGCCATCCTGGATCGGGTTTCCAGGCTGCCACTCGAGATGTGTGGGGCCACAACCAGGTTATCTAATCTCAATAATGGGTTGTCCGGGCGAATCGGTTCGGTCTCGAACACGTCAAGTCCCGCGCCTGCAATCCATCCTTCGCTCAGGGCCGTGAAGAGGGCGCGCTCGTCCACGACCGACCCTCGTGCATTGTTGATCAAACACGCATCCGATTTCATCGTTCTGAGTTTTGCGTCATCGACGAAGTGATATGTCGCTTTGGTCAGAGGAAGATTGACGGTAATGAAGTCGGCGGTCCTGAAGAGCTCGTCGATGGAGGCAAATTCAATCCCGTATCGGAGCTCGACATCAGGCTTCCTCTCGACATCGTAGTACAGCAACCTCATGCCGAAGCCTTTGGCCCTTCTCGCGATTGCATTGCCGATGCGCCCCAAACCGACGATTCCTAGAGTGGCTCCATGGATGTCTCGTCCCAACAACATCTTTGGATGCCATCCGACCCTCCATTGGCCGCTGCGCACGTACCTGTCTGCCTCTACCACCCTTCGTGCCACCGCCATCAGCAGGGCCCATGCGAAATCGGCAGTCGTTTCCGTGAGAACGCCAGGAGTGTTTGTCACGCAGATCATGCGTTTCGTGGCCTCGGCAACATCAATGTTATCGAATCCAACGGCCATCTGGGCCACCATCTTGAGGCTTGGAGCGGATTCGAACAATTCTGCATCAATTGTGTCCGAGACAAGCGTCGCAAGACCGTCGGCGGTTGCTGCCTTCTTGAGCAGGAAGCTTTTCGGCGGGGCCTCGTATCCTGGCCAGACTTCGATGTCAAAATGCGCGGCGAGCATCCGGAGGCCTCGTTCGGGCAGTTCCCGTGTCACGTAGATGAATGGTTTCGGCATGCTGGGCTCCCTTCCCCGGTTCGACCTGCATTCCCGATGATGGCGGTGAACCCATATCACGATTGCTGCGCAATCCTAAGACCAAGAGAACAAATGGCGGCGACCCCGTGGCTAGTCACTCAGCCAACTCGGATCCAGTTGACGATCCGACCTGCTTGGCGTTCATTCCGATTTGGATAAGATCACCTTCAGAAAGAGGGACTAGGGCATCTCCGGGACCGCGATCAGGACCTGGAGAGATCGCCAAGGGTGGCAAACTGGATTCGGGATTTCGCTCCCCATTGTCTCGATGGTGAACGAGGACCGAAGTTGAGTCTAGCGCGCCGGCCTCCGTACCGAAGCTCACCCTTACCTCGCTCATTCTGAACTTCGCCGGCTTAGGATCAAGATGACGTAGGCCCAACGGAGGGTCAAGACCCTCGTGTCGGATTCGGAGTGAGTGGGGCCGGAGCGCGGTTCTCCCACGTTACTTACGGGCCCCTCTGGCCGGCGTGATACTCCAGTCGAGGATGAACAGGGCGCCCATCCCGAGAAGGATCGTGGGAACGATGCTGAAGGCACGATCGACGAGGAGGTTCACGAAGAACGAGATGCATTGCCCGCCGAGGATTCGGATGAGGACGCAACTGATAGCCGGGCTGAGTCCGATGACGATGAGGACGAGGCCGATAATGACCCCGATTAGCCCTCGGACGACGTTCATCATGTCCACAGGCGCTCTCTGACCTGTGTCGGGAGGGGGCGTTGGGCTGCGGTTGCTGATATCGCGGGTACTGCGGAAACGTGTTGGCAACGGTGGGACCGTCCGCGGGCGGACCTGAGGGGATCACCTGCATCCAGCCGCACGTGTCACAAAACCAGGCTCCGTCACGGAGGTAGGCTCCACAATGACTCCATTGAATCAAGGATTCCCTCCTACGGTTGCGTACTGCCATGACCGCATTCTTGCATAAACCCTCCCGGCCGGCTCGACGGGAGGGAAATCCTCACCTTCACCCGGCTAGATGTGTAGGAACGGTTTTACGACACGACTGCACCAGACTTGACCAGCTCCCGAAGCGCCGGCGTTGCCCGGATCTCTCGGCGTTGAAGGGCCGAGTTGAAAGCTCCGAGAACGAGCCGCTGGATACGCTGATCGAAGACGGTCAATTTGGCAGTCGCTTCCAAGAACTCTCCAAGTCTCCCTCCGGTGAAGCAAGAGAAGCAGCAGCGGCGTTCCACCTCAGCGGAATGATGCACTTAGTGGGGCGCAGAATCGACCTAATGGAGAAGTAGGAGCCGACGCAGCGAGAGTACATCGTGACATCCGAAGCGACGAAGGCCGAACTGGGCGGCGAGATTCAGAAGTACGAGTCAAACCTCCTCCGAGGCTAAGGGCTGTAGATAGGATTGCCTCTTTGACGCTCTTTGAGGTCAACGGCGTTTCAGTACTCATAGGGGTCGTCACGGGTATCGGCTGACCCTCTTCTCATCACAAACGCGGGGCGACGATGGACGCCCGTCTAGAAAGAACTTCCCTCCCGCGATTGCTGGCTCTCAGGCGATAAACTTTCAGCGCAAGCTACTTAACATGATAATAACGTCCGGCGCGCGATGGAAGTCCCTCCGGGTCGCGTGGAAAGGGTCTCCGACGGGGGACCCGAGGTCATCCGCACGATCCTAACGGACCTCCGCGCGTCCAAGTTCAACGGGCTCCTCAAGACGTCCGTATTCCGAGGCGACGTGCCGTCCCAAGGCGTGCTGGTGTTCCGGAACGGGGACGGGGTCCTCGCGGAGCATCGCTCTGCGGAAGACCTCGAAGGGCCTCCGGCCCTCCCCGAAATCCTCCGGGACGCGACGAGCGAGCGTGCCCAGCTCGAGGTCCGCACATACGACTACGGCCACTCCTCGATCAGCGTCGACCAGCTCCAGAAGAGCTACCCGGAGGCCGCCGTCACGGGCATTGGGGATGCGGACGGCCTCCTCGCGACCGTCGTGGCGGAGGAATCCGCCGCGCGCGAGTCGTACCAGCGCGACCTGGCCGCTCGTCGGGAGCAGGAGCGCCGGCTCATCGACAAGGAAGAGGAACTCTACCGCCGCAAGTGGGAGCTGGAGCAGGAGTACCAGCGGAGCGCGGTGCGGCAGAAGGAGCTCGATTCCTTGCGGTCGGAGCTGCAGGCC
>Ga0209341_10002648_pt1 | contig 16939 bp, 10 predicted proteins | sample RifCSP13_2_FD_184020 | JGI IMG/M metagenome (GOLD analysis project Ga0209341, IMG submission 184020) | Soil microbial communities from Rifle, Colorado - Rifle CSP2_sed 13_2 (SPAdes) (version 2) | ecosystem: Environmental > Terrestrial > Deep subsurface > Rock core/Sediment | place: Rifle... | reverse complement strand
GATCACGCCCGGCAGTGAGGATGGCCTGGAGATCGTGGGTACGCTGTACACCCTGGTGGGGGCGCCAACCTCACTGCCGGGCGTGATCATCCTGCCCATGCACATCGAAGATCAAACCGCCTGGAAGCCGTTCGCAACCCAACTCGCCCTGGCGGGCTACGCGGCGCTCACTGTGGACCTGCGCGGCCAGGGCGAAACCGGCGGCACCGCTGACTGGCAAAAAGCCAGCGCAGACATGCGCCTGGTCTGGCGGGAATTCGCCCGGCGGGAAGAGGTGGACGAAACCCGCACCGCGCTCCTCGGCGTCAGCATGGGTGCCAACCTGGCCCTGGTAGCCGCATCTGCTGAGCCGGCGATCAGGACCTTGGTCTTGATCTCGCCCGGGCTGGTCTACAACGGCGTCGCCACACCGGAGGCGATCGGAGCCTATGGGAGCCGCCCAATCATGCTGATCGGCAGTAAAGCCGATCCGATTGCCCAAAACGGGGCGGTGGAGCTGGCCAGGCTGGCCCAGGGGGAGGTGACGCTGAGAGAAATGGAAGGATCGCTGCACGGCACCACTCTGTTTACCAATGAGCCGAGCCTCGCCGATGCGATCATCAGGTTCCTGGACGACAAATTGAAAGGTCAGCCAGTTGCGCAACCGCCGCCAGCCGCCCCCGGATACGGTCTGGGTTCGCTCTTTCTCGGTTTTCTGGCAAGCGTGGCAGGCGCCTTGTTGATCGGCGCTGGCGTATATCAGGCTTACAACCGGTTGAGCAAGCCCACCCCGGTCAGCGAGCTGCTTTCCATCCACGAGCTGGTCCCGCAGAGAGGTCTGGTGCTGATCAAGGGCGTGATCGCCGAGGTGCCGAAACCGTTGGATAAGGATGAGAACAGACCACTTGCAGCGCTACGCCTGCTGATCGAGGAGCACGACCCAGAGAAAGGCTGGAGATCACGCTATGATGAGCTGAAATCCACGCCTTTCTGGCTGCGGGAAGCGCGCGGCCTGGTTTGGGTGGCTGCCGACAAGCTGGATAAAACCCAGCTCGGAGAGGGATACTACGCCTCCACCCGGCAAGCCGAACAGGCCCTGCAGATACTGGGGCGCGCTAAAAACGCCGCCTGGGGCAAGGGCTTACGCCACAAAATATGGGAGCTGCGCGGCGGTCAGGTGGTCAGCGTCACCGGACAGGTGCGCCAGAAGCTCGAGCTGGTCTCCACGCCAAGCCAGCCGCTGGTCATCTCCCCCCTGGCAGGCGGCGCCCCCGCCAAAGCCCCGCCAGCCGTCAGCGGGAAGACCAGAATTGGGACGATCCTGTTCTTACTGCTGGTGGGCGCCTCCATGCTGTGCATGGGTTCAGCCGGAGTGGTGAACACGCTGCTGAGCTGGCTGCGTTGAGCGCTCTCCATCTATTATGCAGATAAACGGGCGCAGGTAGCGCCCGGTGTAGGAATCATCCCGGGCGCAGACTTCCTCGGGCGTGCCCACTGCCACCACCCACCCGCCGCGGTCGCCCCCTTCAGGCCCCAGGTCGATGATGTAATCCGCCACCTTGATGATATCCAGGTTGTGCTCGATGATCAGCACGCTGTTGCCGGAATCCACCAGGCGCTGCAGCACCTCGATCAGCTTGTGGACATCAGCGGCGTGCAAGCCCACCGAAGGCTCATCCAGAACGTACAGCGTGCGACCGGTGGAGCGCTTGGAGAGCTCGCGAGCCAGCTTCACCCGCTGGGCCTCGCCGCCCGAAAGCGTGGGCGCCGGTTGCCCCACGCGGATATACCCCAGGCCCACTTCTTGCAAGGTCTGCAGGCGGCTTACCATGGAAGGAAAGGCTTCGAAGGTCCCCAGGGCGTGGTCCACGGTCATATCCAGCACTTCGGCGATGTTGTATTCTTTGAAGCGCACCTGGAGCGTCTCGCGGTTAAAGCGCGCCCCGTGGCACACATCGCAGGGGACGTAAACATCGGGCAGGAACTGCATCTCGATACGCAACTGGCCCTGCCCCTGGCAGGCTTCGCAGCGCCCGCCGTGGACGTTGAACGAGAACCGCCCCGGCCGGTAGCCGCGGATTTTGCTCTCAGGCAGCTCGGCGAACAGAGCGCGGATGTGGTCGAACAGGCCAGTATAAGTGCCGGGGTTGGAGCGCGGCGTGCGCCCAATGGGGGACTGGTCGATATTGATGATCTTGTCGATGTGCTCCATGCCCTCAATCAAGTCGTGACTCCCGGGCAGGCTGCGCGCGCCGTGCAACTGGCGTGCCAGCGCCTTGTACAGGATCTCCACCATCAAGGTAGATTTGCCCGACCCCGAAACCCCTGTGATGCAGACCAGCCTGCCCAGGGGGATGCGCACGTCGATATCCTTCAGGTTGTTCTCGCGCGCCCCAATCACACGGATCGATTTGCCGTTGCCGGTGCGCCGCCTTTCCGGGATCGGTACACGTAGGCGCCCGGTGAGGTAAGCCCCGGTGAGCGAGCGCTCATGATTCAAGATAGCTTCCAGCGGGCCTTCGGCAACCACCTCGCCGCCGTGCTCGCCCGCCAGCGGGCCGAGATCGAGCACCCAATCGGCGGTGCGGATGGTCTCCTCATCGTGCTCCACCACCAGCACGGTGTTCCCCAGGTCGCGCAGGCCTTTGAGGGTGTTCAGCAGACGGTTGTTGTCGCGCGGGTGCAGGCCGATGGAGGGCTCGTCGAGCACGTAGAGCACGCCCATCAGGCGCGAGCCGATCTGGGTTGCCAGGCGGATGCGCTGGGCTTCGCCCCCGGAGAGCGAAGCCGCCGAGCGCTGCAAGGTCAGGTAATCCAGACCCACATCCACCAGAAAACCTAATCGGGCTATGATTTCCTTCAAGATGCGCTCAGCAATTGCCTGCTGGCGGGCGCTTAAAGGCGTATCCGCGCTTCTCAACCGCTGCACCCATTCCAGGGTGCGCAGCACGGGCCACTGGGTGACGGTGACAATGCCCACCTCATCCACGGTGACCGCCAGGGCCTCCCGGCGCAGGCGCGCCCCGTTGCAGGTGGGGCAAATGCGCTCGCTCATGAACTCGGAGATCTTATCCCGCATGTACTCGGAATTGGTTTCGCTATAGCGGCGCTGCAGGTTGCCAATCACGCCCTCGAAGGGGGCGTTGAAAGTCGCCCGGCGCCCATCGCGGTTGCGGTAGTGCACGGTGACTTCTTTACCATTGGTGCCGTACAAGACGATATCCAGTTTTTCTTTCGACAGGGCGCTCACCGGGGCGTCCAGGTCGATGCCATACTCGCGGGCGGCAGCCTCAAGAGTCTGCCAGTAATAGCCGCCCTCCTCGCGCGGGCCGCTCCACTCCGAGACGGCGATAGCGCCCTCGTTCAGCGAGAGCTGCGGGTCAGGGATGAGCAATTCGGGATCGATCTCCAGCTTGCCGCCCAGCCCCTGGCAATCGGGGCAGGCGCCGTGGGGGGTGTTAAACGAAAAGGTGCGCGGCTCGATCTCGGGCAGGACTGAGCCGTGCTCCGGGCAAGCCAGATGCTCGGAAAAGTGCAGGTCCGCTGGATGGTCGGGATCGGTCACATCCTGGATCACCAGATAGCCATCCCCGAATTTCAGGGCGGTCTCAACGGAATCGGTCAAACGCGAGCGAAACGACTGGGCTTCCGTCTCATCTTCTGCCCGGCGCAAGACCAGGCGGTCTACCACCGCTTCAATGGTGTGCATCTTGTAGCGATCCATCTGGATATCCTCATCCAGCTCATGTACCTGCCCGTCGACGCGAGCGCGCACGAAGCCGGACTTGCGGATTTCGTCCAGCACGGCTTGGTGGGTGCCTTTACGGCCGCGCACCAGCGGGGAGAGGACCAGCAGGCGCGCCTCAGCCGGCAAGGCCTCGACCGCATCCACGATCTCCTGCGCCGACTGGCGAGCCACCTCGCGACCGCACTCCGGGCAGTGGGGGGTGCCCGCCCGGGCGTACAGCAGGCGCAGGAAGTCATAGACCTCGGTGACGGTGCCCACGGTGGAGCGCGGGTTGTGCGAGGCGCCTTTCTGGTCGATCGAGACCGCCGGGGAAAGGCCTTCGATGTAGTCCACGTCTGGCTTGTCCATCTGGCCGAGGAACTGGCGTGCGTAAGCCGAGAGCGATTCGACGTAACGCCGCTGACCTTCGGCGAAGATGGTGTCAAAAGCCAGGGAAGATTTGCCCGAGCCAGACAGGCCGGTGATCACCACCAGCTTATCCCGGGGGATCTCTACGGTGATATTCTTGAGATTATGGACACGCGCGCCTACCACACGGATAACGTTCTGGGACATATGATAACCTATTGGCTCGATCTGCTTTGGACGGTATAGCTGGATCGTTATTATAGCACAGGTGTTTTATTATTTGCCAGACCTGGCGGGTTTTTAACTGAAGAAATATGATCGCGTTGCTATCGGTGATGTACAAGATTTCAGACCACATAAGTGAGCAAACCCGTCAGGTCTCATTCGTTAAGTGCCAAACCTTTATTATACCAAGGCACAGGCTGTGTTCCGCTTTCGCCTCGTTAGAATTGGGGCGCGTTTTAACTTTCGCCTCTTCTTAGCGTCATGAGTTTCAATAAACGCCCCTGCTTCAATTTTGCGCTGCAAGGATGCCGTATCTAATCTATAATACCCATGTCTGATCACGCCCTTGACAGTGAAATGGAGAGAAGATGGGCTTTTTTCAGAAGCTCGCCAGATTCCTATCCCCGCCGAGAAAAACAGAGTCCTCGATCTACCGGGTTCACGCCCGCTGCAGCCGTTGCGGTGAGGAGCTGTCCGCCAGGGTGAACCTGTACCATGAGTTGAGCCTGGAATATGATGGTGAACGGCCGTATTATCACTGCCGCAAAGTGCTGATGGGCGAAGGTCATTGCTTCCAAAAGGTCGAGATGTGGCTGACCTTCGATCAGGACCGCCAGCTCAGCGATCGCCAGATCAGCGGCGGCACATTCTTTGAACCCGAGGAGAAGGCATGAACGAAACCGTCGTTTCCATTCTGGATTTCACCAAGAAGTACGGGGATTTCACTGCAGTGAATGGCATCAGCTTCGAGGTGCGGCGAGGGGAGATCTTCGGTTTGCTCGGTCCCAACGGGGCGGGCAAGACCAGCACCCTGGAATGCCTGGAGGGTATTCGCCAGCCCGATGGGGGCAGCCTGAGCGCGCTGGGCGTTGACCCCAGCCGGGCGCCGCGCCGCCTGGCAGGCGTGATCGGAGTCCAGCTCCAGACCTCCGGGCTGCCGGCCGAGATGACTGCCCGCGAAGCGATGAAGTTTTTCTGCGCCTACCACGGCGTGGCAAGCCGCGAAGACCTGCTGGAGCGCCTGGGCCTTCAAGAGAAGCGCAACACGCAATATCACCAGCTCTCGACCGGGCAGAAGCGCAGACTGGCGCTGGCGCTGGCAGTGGCGCACAACCCCCAGGTGATCATCCTGGACGAGCCCACCGCTGGCCTGGATGTGGCCTCGCGCGCCGAGCTGCACAGCCTGATGCAGGAGCTCAAGGAGCAGGGCGCTACCATCCTGCTGGCGACTCACGATATGGCTGAAGCCGAGAAGATGGCAGATCGGGTATCGATCTTGCTGAGGGGCAGGATCGTGGCTACCGGCTCGCCGCGCGAGCTGACCGCCACCGGCTCGGGATATACCAAGATCTCAGTGCGCTCGGAAAACTCGGTCCTGCATGGGAATGACGCTGCTATCCCGGCAGTGAGCCAGAAAGCGGTCAAAGAAGAATACGCCATCTACTTCAGCGCTGACCCCGGGCTCACCGTCACCGCCGTACTAGAATTTTTGAAATCCAGGGAGGACAAGCTGATCGACCTGCGCGTGGAGCGCCCTTCGCTGGAGGAGCGCTTCTTAGAGATCACCACCGAGGGAGGGGTGCGATGACCGCCTTTATCCACCATTTTGCCTTCGAGTTCAAAACCGGGCTGCGCAACCCGACCTTGATGCTGATGAACTATCTTTTTCCGCTCGGCTTTTACGCCTTGATGGGCGCGGTGATGATCCCAATCAACCCCGGCTTTGCCGAGGTGCTCATCCCCGCCATCGTGATCGTGGCGGTGATGGTCAGCACCCTGCTGGGCCTGCCTGGTCCCCTGGTGGAAGCGCGCGAGGCGGGCATCTTTCGCAGCTTCAAGATCAACGGCGTGCCGGCGCTTTCGATCCTATCGATCCCCGCTCTCAGCACCATCTTCCATGCCCTGATCGTCTCGACCCTGATCGCCCTGGCCGGCGGCCCGCTTTTCAAAGCCGCAGTCCCGAGCTCCTGGCCCAGCTTTGTCTGGATCACCCTGCTAACCGCGTTCACCTTCGGCTCCATCGGAGCCCTGATCGGCGTGATCGCCACCGGCTCGCGCTCCACCGTGCTCTGGTCGCAGCTCATCTTCCTGCCCTCGATGCTGATCGGCGGACTGATGGTGCCGCTCTCACTCCTGCCCGAGTCGGTCCGCTCGCTGTCGGGGCTGCTGCCCACCTCGTACGCCATGCAGGCATACGTGGGCTACGCTTACGGCCAGGCTACGATCTTCGATCCGGGGATATCCGCCCTGGTGCTGGGCACCAGCGGCGTATTGGCTTTCGCCCTGGCTATCTACCTGTTCAACTGGGATAGCCAGAACCGCGCCCGCCGCGGCCACCCCCTGCTGGCCCTGCTGAGCTGGGCGCCTTACGTGGTGGGGATTTTCCTGGTGTAACAAAGATAAAAACTTGCGCCCGGCTGAGAAACGGCCGGGCGCAGGTTCAATTGATTGGTTTTAATTGTCCTCCAATTTTACGGTCTCCGAGAGCTCTTCCCCCTCAGCTCCTGGCGGATCTGGCCCCAGTTCTGGCCCGCGGCGCGCATGGCGAAGATCTCGGCTACGGGCGTCGCGTAGCTCTGGCTGAGGCCGTAGGCCTGGTCGATGTCTGCGAAGCTGTGGCCTCGGTTGTACCAGCCCATGATGACCTCGTACGGGACGCCATAGCGTGACGCCAGGTCCTGCCCGGATTGGTTCCGTTGGGGTCCGTTGGACCTGCCTGGCGGCTCGTTATTGGGATTATTCCCCCGACCAGGCGGTTCATTATTGGGATTGTTTCCCCGACCGGGTGGCTCGTTTTTGGGATTATTCGACCTGCCGGGCGGCTCAAAGGCGGGCTCAGACTCGGCGGGCTCCTCCGTGGGAGTCTCGGGCAGAGTCTTGAGCCAGTTCTTGATCTGGCCCCAGCCCAGGCCGGAGCGGCGCATTTCAAAGAGCTGCGCTGCCGTAATGCCCTTATCTTGATACTGGGCGGCCAGTGTGTAAGCCAGGTCGATCTCGCCGAAGCCAAAGCGCTGGCAGAACCAGCCCATGATCTCCTCGTACAGCACGCCGTGCTCTTCCGCGAGCATCATGCCCTTAGGGTGCTGTTCGTTGCCGGTGCAGTCCGTCACCAGGCTGGAGGCGACCGTCTCGCTGTCGCTGTTGGAGGTCACCGTGACGCCGTCAACCTGCCCGCTTGCAACCGCCACGTTGGTGACCGAACCGGCAACCAGGTCAGCCTCGGTGATCGTATAGCTGGCTTTACAGGTGAAGGATTCCCCAGGCAGCAGGCTGGCCGGCGCCAGGCTGCAATCCACGGCTGCGATCTTGTCGTCGCTGACCGAGAACGGCCCGCTAATGGGTATCGAGCCGGCGTTGCTGACCTGGTAGGTGTAGCTGATCACGTCGCCGACGGCGTCGAACTCGGTTGGGCTGGCGCTCTTGTCCAGGGCAAGCTGCGCAGCCCCCAGCACGGAAGTGACCGTCGCGCTATCGGTGTTGGAGGTCACAGCGGCCCCGGCTGCGTGGGCAACCGCCACGTTGGTGACCGAGCCGGCAACCAGGTCAGCCGCAGTGATGGTATAGCTGGCGGTGCAGGTGAAATCCGCTCCCGGAGTCAGGCTGGCAGGCGCCGAGCTGCAATCCACGGCCGCGACCTTGTCGTCGCTGACCGAGAATGGACCGGCGATGCCGACCGTTCCGGTATTCGTGACCGTGTAGCTATAGGCGATCACGTCCCCGATGGTGTCGTATTCGGTCAGGCTGGCGCTCTTCTCGAGGGCAAGGGCCGTCTCTCCAGCCACGAAAAGTACCGTTGCGGTGTCCGTGTTGGAGGTTACCAGGCTGCCGCTGTTATCTGCGGTCGCATAGGCGGAATTGGTGACCAAGCCAGCCAAGATATCCGCCACAGTGATGGTATAGCTTGCGTTGCAGGTGAGCTCTTCGCCCGGGGCCAGGCTGGCCGGCGCCGCTAGGCATGCTTCATCTGCGGCCAAATCATCGACGACGGCGAAGGGGCCGGAGATCGTCGCATCGCCTGTGTTGCTGATCACGTAGCTGTAGCTGATCACCTCGCCGACCGCGCTGTATTCCGTGGGGCTGGCGCTCTTCGCCAGGGTCAGGGCAGGCTCAGGGGAAGGTTCCGGCGCGGGCTCCTCGGCCAGCGATTCGATCTTCAGCGCCAGCCAGGCGTCATCCGGCTGGACCTCAAAAGTCACTTCCACCGGGTCGTACAACGCCAGATCGTCGTCCAGCTCGGTAAAGCCTTCAACCACCGAGAGGGGTATGCCGCTTACGACCCAGGGATCCATCGAATCGAGCACGCCAGTGAAGGATGATTTTGGTTCACCGCCGGCCTGCACCTCGATGTGATAAGCTTCAAGTACGCCTCCCGCATATACATGGCCCTCGACTTCAACGAAGTCCAGGACCTGCGGGTCACCTTCGATGACTGCGTCCTCTGCCAGGTCGAAATTCACCCCATTCACCTCCCACGGATCCATATCGTTGAGCACGCCTTTCAGCTCAAATTGATAATCCGCATCCAGGGCTGCCAGGCCGGGTTCGACGGCAGTGATCTGACCGGGGAGCAGCCAGACCTCGGAGCCTTGGGAGCTGACCAGTACCTTACCCTTGTTGACGGTAAAGCGCGATTGGCCTGCCGGGTCTACATCCACACGGAAAGTTGTCCCGTGCACGCTGGCGGTGCCGGAGGGCGTATTGACATGGTAGAGGCTGTTGTCTCCATGCAAAGGAACCACGCTGTGGACGGTCTCGCCCATGCGCTGGTCCAGCACTACCTGCAAGGTCCGGCCCCAGCCACCCCGGAGCTGGCGCAAAGTGACATCGGTGTAGGAACCTAGAAGAGCGCGCGTGCCTTCATAAAAGACAAGCGTTGCGCTGCCACCCGCTCCGGTGCGGATGCGCTGGCCTTCCACTACCCGGAAGCCATCGCTCGCCAGGCGCCAGTCGGCTGCTGCGGCGCTGGAAGAGACCTCCACCTGCCCGCTGATCGACATCAAAGTGGCCGCCTGGGCGCTGCGCGGCCCGGCTAACCACACCCCCACACCCACCAGGGAGGCAAACATCATCACCAGGACCATGGCGACGAGCAGGCCTCCGGAAAGCAAAAGAGCCGGGCGAGGCTGAGCCCAGTTGAGGCGCCAAAACGGGGTGGCTTTCCGGGAACGGGCCTGCTGGCGCCGGCGTTGGATCAGCTTGCCTTGCAGGCTGGGATGTGGGTGAGGCAATCCACGCACGGCGCTGGCCAGGTAGATCAAATCCGACAACCCGGAAGCCTCTCCTGGAAGTTCATCCAGTACGGTCTCCAGCGGTTTGCCGTTTTCCAGGGCTTCGAGCTGGTTTTGCAAAAGATCGTCCATTTCAGACATAGGAAACCTCCCACTCGGTTAAGATCTCGCGCAGGGCGAGCAAGCCACGCCTTTGCAGGCCTTTGATCGAATCAACACTTTTGTGCAGCGTTTGAGCGACCTGTTCGAGGCGCATGCCATTGACGAAGCGCAGGACCAAAACATCCCGCTGGTCTTCGCTCAGCCTGTTCAGCGCCTTGATCAGCTTATCGCTGGTCAATTTGCGCTCGACTGCGCTGTCCACATCTGTTGTCTCAGCGACCATTTCCTCCTCCAAAGACACGTGATTGCGCACATTCATTTTGCGCAGGTGATCGACCGCCAGATTGCGGGCGATCTGGAGCAGCCAGGCGTCGAAGGGCACATCACTTTGGGAGCGATAGCCGCGCAGGGAGCGGATCATGCGGATAAATACTTCAGAGGTCAAGTCTTCGGACGCATGCCTATCCCCGAGCCGGTAGTACAGGTAGCGAAAAACATCCAGGTTGTAGCGTTCGTATAACTCGCCAATCACCTCGGAATCGCCGTTTTTCGCCCGGGCTATCACTTCAGCGTTGACAGCTTCGATCGTCATTGTTACGCGTTTGGTGTTGCTCCTCGCTAATCTTAACGTATGAGGGGTATGAAATGAGTCGTATTTCGGGCAAGACTTAAACACACCTTAATTGTATCGGGGGGAGGGATTAATATATATCCCCCTTTGCACACTCGTTCGGCTAACCCTGAGTGGTTTTGACCGAATTCAAATCATGATTCAACTGGATTGTATCATGGTTCTGGGAATCGCCGTGGTAGAACACCGGATTTGGGGATGTGAGCGTGTGTAGGCACGCTCACATCCCCAAATCCGGGACTTTCCACGGAAGCTCCCAGAGAGCCTGTATCATAATTGCAAGTCCCGCATACCGAGGTGCCAGAATAGTGAGATTATCAGGCAGTTATGCGAGATCGATCCCGGCGGGCCGTTTGGCATCGCGGCATTGATCGAGACGCATATTTTCATTGCTTCGGCGCGAGAGAGCAAACCCAGCCGGGCCATTCAGTTTTCTATTGAGGGATTATATAAAATCTTCGCAGAGGATCTCCAACTGGATGTGATGATGCTACGCCGCGTTGCTCGGGCTGCCTTCGAAAGGCCGCACGCCACCCGCTTTCTTCTTACTGCGGTTTACTCCTGATAAGATCGGGATTTTGCCGACTAGTTTAGCTGCTGGACTTGCTGGGCAAATGGGGCAGGATGGCTTTGGCCAGGTTGCTGGTGGGCATGGTCTGCAGCCAGACGCGACCCGGACCTTTGAGGGTCGCCAGGAACAGCCCCTCGCCGCCAAACATGATGTTGGTGAAGCCCTTGACCGTTTCCACATCGAATGAAACAGTGGGTTCGTACATGGCAATATGGCCGGTGTCAACCTTCAAAACCTGGTTGGAGCCCAGAGTGTATTCCATGATCTCGCCATCCAGGCAGACGAACGCCACGCCTGGACCGGTGAGTTTCTGCAAGATGAACCCTTCCCCACCGAACAGGCCCGCGCCCAGCCGTTTGCGGAAATGGATATCCAGCCCGACAGTCTTCTCAGCGCACAGAAAGGCGGTTTTCTGGCAGATCATTTGTTGACCGTTGCCCAGGTTCAAAGGGACGATCTTGCCGGGGAAATCGGAGGCGAATGCCACCAGGCCTTTGCCGCCTTGGCTGGTATATTCAACCAGGAAAAGCGATTCGCCGCTCACGGCGCGCTTCAAGGCGCTGCCCAGGCCGCCGCCGCGACCGCTGGTTTTCATCTCGATATTTCCGCTCATCCAGGCCATGCCGCCGCTCTCGGAATAGACGGTTTCTCCCGGGTCCAGCTCGAGGATCACTGCCTGCAAGGTGCTGCCAATGATGCGGTATTCCATGCCGGTAACCCCCCGCCCGCTCTCGGCTATCGGGGCATCGGGCAGGTCCAGGCGCTGACCGGGGACATTAGGTGTAGCGCTCATGATTATTCTCCTCTCAAGATCAATTTTGCGATGACCGCGGTTTATAAACAGCCTATCCGATCATAGCACTTTTTTGCCCGGGTCACAACTCTCAACTTTATCAAACGGTGGGAATAGTTCTGTCGAGTTCCCCCGATAAGGAACGCGGACAAGCGCGGAGAACCCGGATTTTTTCTCAGAGCTACTATCTCGGGCTTTACGATGGAATGACTTATCTCCGCGTTCATTTGTGCTCGTCCGTGTACTGTCAAGGTGCGTTCTTCAGGTGTTGATTGAAGAACTCGATGGTGCGAGTCATCGCCGAACTAAAATATTGGGAAAGATTGTGATTATCTCCTGGATAGATGTAAAACTCGGCGGGCTTTCCCGCCTCCTGCAACTGCTGATAAAGGATCTCGGAGAACTCAAGCGGCACGCTTTCATCCGCCGTGCCGTGATGCAATTGCAGCGGCCCAGAAAGATCGGCCAGGTACGTGTTAGCCGAAATGCCATTCCAGAAATCCGGGTTCTCCTCCGGCAAGCCGTACAGGCTGGTCCAATCCAGGCGCCAGCGCCGGGATGATACAGCGGGAGGCGCGGGCGTTGGTCTTGAGCCACGCCGCCAGCGGGTGAGCAGGTCCGGGTAGGAAGCTACCACACCGGCCCAAATCACCCCGGCGCGAATATCGGGGGAAATCACCATGGCACGCAAAGTAAGATAACCGCCCATCGAATGCCCCCACATGCCAATCCGGTTGGGGTCCGCCTGCGGGAAGCGCTGCAGGGCAGATACAGCGTTCAGCACATCCGCGGTGTAGCCGGTATCCCCGTAAGCGCCGCGCGCCTCGCCTTCCGAGCGGTCGTGACCGCGGTAGTCAATCCGGAAAACGATGTAGCCGCTGCGAGCCAGCCAATCCACATAGGCGATGTAGCGCTCGGTGGTGCGGTATTGGTTTGGGGAGATGTAGCCGTGATTGAAGACGATGGCCGGCCAGCCGCTCGGAGGCTGCTCACCGTTGGGTATGGTGAGCAGGGCGTAGATCTTCAACCCTTCGGAGAGGTAGGAAACGTAGTAACGCCGGTAATTAGCTCCCCGTTCCAGTTCGCTTTCGATGACGATCTCGCTGCCCGGGTAAGGGGTCTGGCGCTGCGCCAGGATGTGCATCGGATGCAGCGTAGGTGTCGGCGTGATTGTGACTGTGGGGCTGCTGGTGGCTGTCGGGGAGGGTGGCAGGGTTGGCGTCGGCGTACCTGTCGAGGAATGTGTCTGGTTGTCCAGTACAACTGAAGGCGCCTGAGCAACCGGTGTGTTTACCGCAGGCGCGGCCCCGATTACCTGCGGGGCGCAGGCAGACAGAAGCACGCAACCAAGGGACAACCAATAAAAAAGAGAAGCGCGTAAATTTATCATCCGGGCACCTGTATTTAGGAGACAATCTTACCAGAAAACTGGCGCCCAAGGAAAAAGCAACGCAAAAACGATAAAGTTGAGCTGCTCGCTGACGCCGTTCACTTCTTTTGCCAGCGGCTGGCGAGCATGGCTCCAAAATACAGGCCGATGGCGAGCAAATACAGGCTTTTAATACCCCACCAGATTGAAGCGTATTCCAACACCCCCCCAACAACCGACCCGCTGAAGTTGGATGCCAGCGGCTTGGAAGTTTCGCCAAAGCGGCGCAAGGATTCAGAGAAGATAATCCCGGCAAAAAACAACGGCATGGTGAGTAAAAAGGTGCTGGTGGCCCCGCGCAGCACGGGGTGCAATCCTGCCAGGCGGCTCAAAGGGAATAAAAGGCTTACCAGCAGGCTGAGGAAGAGCAAGATATAGATGGCTCGCAGGTTGATCCGCCTGGTTCGCAACACGAGCAGGTTTGCCAGCAAGGCCATGACCAACACGCCAGAGATCGCCAGAGCGTTCACCAGCCAGGTTGTCCCAAAGAGCAAAGCCAGCTCGGTAATGGCCTTGAACTCGATCAGCAAGAAGGCAGCCCCCAACAGCCAGAAGTGCCAGTTCGGGCGCAAAGCCTCGGGGAAGGAGCGCGATATCAGGGCCAGGCAAAGCACACCGATCAACAAGAGAGATTGCCAGTAGGCAGGAGGGACTTTCCTGCCGCGCATGTACAGATACGGCCAGTCATCAGTAGCCAGCGGTACTTGGTCGTAGTCTGGGTCAGGCTGCCAGTGCGTGAGCCCGGATTGGGAAACCTGTTCCTCGCTGAGAGGGCCAGCAACGAACGTCAGGCCCAATTCCGCTTCATAGAAGTAGAGTCTCTCAGCCCCAAACACGGATGCCATCATCCGCGCGATCCTCTCCCCGATCCACCTCTCATTGGCCGCAAAGGTAAGGGCCACGATCCCATTTTCTTTCAATAAGCCTTCGACCTGCTCGAAACTCTGGACGGTGTAAACGAATGAATCCAGGCGCACGCTGGACATACTCGAAAGCAGGGTATGCGAGTCGAGCAGCCCAAAAACGATCAGGTCGAATTTCTCTGTGCTCTTGTTGAAATACGAGCGGGCGTCATCCACGACGATGTGGACGCGAGCATCTTCATAAGGTTTTTCTGGATGATAGCGCACACCGTAATCGACGATCGAAGCGTCGATTTCGACAGCCTCCACCGATCCCATATGATTGCGGATCGCCGCGGCGACATCGTTTCCCATTCCCGCCCCAACGATCAGCACTTTGCTGCCCGGGTTGACGAACTGGTAGGGTAAATTGTATTCATACGCTATGGTGTCCAAATCCGCTATGTTAGCTTCGCGGACAAAATCCTCGGATAGATTGAGGGCAGATTGGTAAAAAACTTGTTGAACGTTCAGGTGATACCCAATTTTCAGCGGTTCCCCATCTTCACTTTGCACCTCTACATCCGTAAGGCTCAAACGATTGTATGGTGACCAGGTAGCCTGGCTGCCGGATAAAAGGATCGCGGCTAACGGAAAAACTAAAAACAACAGGGCCAAACGGTTACTGTCACCCTGTGGCCGCCCATAAAGGACAAACCCAATAACGAACAATCCAAACCAAAAGAGTGGTGGGGTGCGCAGGTAAGAAACCAGCGTGAAAGCCCAAACCCCGAACAGGCTGGCCAGGATATTGACAACATAGGCCGGCACGGGCTGATGCCGGGCCATTTCCTCGCCAATGAGCTGCCCCAAGGGGATGAATAAAAACACGATGAACAAGAAAAAAACGAGGACCGTGCCGAGAAATATAATCAATGAAAGCCAGCTCGATAGTTGGGCAGGAAACCAGAAAAATTCATCTCCACCCCCCGGGTAAATAATCGATTTCGAAGAGGTAACTTTGTTGAAGGCAATCACCAGGAGCACAAAAATCGCCAATAATGGCGCAAAGTTCGAACGATAATCCCGTCCTTTGCCTACCAGGCCGAACCCAATGGAGAGTCCCAGAAAAGCCGCCAGGAGAGGCAGGTTCTTGAAATAAGCGAACAACCTGACCTCGCCCGCTATCCAGCGGATGACAGTTAGCTCCAGAAAAAGGCTCAGCGCGCTGATCAAGAATAATGGACCCCATCTGGTCAGCAAATTCTGTTTTGCAATGGATTGGGAAGCCAGCACTGCCGGGCTTATCGTCTCACCTTGGGTCGACATCTTTTCCTCCACGGATTTGGGAATCAGTGTATTTTACACTCGAAAGCCGTTCTGGGATTGCAGATCGCTCAAGAAACCAATTATCCCCTACTTTGCGGATTGCAAGGCGATTTCCAGCTTTTCATTTTTGATAACTTATATATTCGATTTATAATTCACCCCCGGAGAGTTTATCCATGCAAAAAGATTGGCCGCGTCTGCTCAAAATGCTGCATGATGAGCTGGGATATACCGTGCGCGAGGGTAAATCCGCCCTGGGTTACGAGCTATTCAACGTCGATCTTTCCTCTTGGAAGCTGCGCCTGCCCAACCGGGCGCCGGTCATTTGGGTGAAGACGAAAGACCTGGACAGCGTTTCAGCCCAACACGTGATGCAAAGCCTGGCGGACGTGGTGCGTGAGCGCAACCTCAGCCGCCAGATCGTGCTGGTGCTGCTGGACGGAAACAGCTACCCGCTGCTGAAGCATAAGACCAGCATGAATTACAACCTGGTGCTGGTCGGCGCTGAAGAGCAAAAGAATGTCGTCCAGTCCCGGCGGCCGAGCGGTGAATTATTGGATTTAATCTCTGCCCAGGTACCCATCTCTTACCTGTCGCCCTACGAAACCCGCGCCCCGGTCACGGGCAGCCGCTTCTTCGGGCGCGAGCAGGAGATCTCGCGTATCCTGGCCAATCCGGACAGCAACCACGCCATCCTGGGCATCCGGCGGATCGGCAAGACCTCGCTGCTGCGCGAAACCGAGCGCATCCTGAAAGAGCGCGAGGAGGAAGCCCGGGTGGTTTACCTGGAATGCAGCGACCTGCTCTCGACTGATGACTATATTCGCGAGGTGGTGCGTAAGCTCAACCCGCGCGAGCTGCCCCGCCTGCACATGCAGAAATACGTTTTCTTCTTCCCGAACTTCCTGGAGCGGATGAGCAAGCTGCTCAAAGCCAAGATCATCTTCCTGCTCGATGAGGTGGATAACCTGGTCATTATGCAGCGCGGCGATTGGGAGCTGTTCCGCATGTTGAGAGCCTCCTCCAACAAGGGCGCCTGCCAATACATCCTGGCCGGCTTCCGGGAGGCCATGCAGGAGCAGTACATGCTCGATTCGCCGTTTTATAACTTTGCCCAGGAGATCCGCCTGAGCGAGTTCACCCGCCAGCAGGCGCGCGAGCTGATCGTCACGCCCATGGAGAACCTGCGGGTTCGCATCCGCAGCGAAGATGAAGTCGTCAGCCGTATTTACGAGGAGACCGCCGGGCATCCCAACCTGATCCAGTATTACTGCCTGATCTTGCTCCGCCACCTGGATATGAGCGGAAGCCGGGAGATCACCCCAGACAGCCTGATCGATGTTTACACCGACGAGGGTTTTACGAGTCACCTGCTGACTTCGTTCATGCAGAACACCGAAAACCGGGAAAAGGCGTTAATCTATGCCATCTTAATGTCCGCCCAAAGCGGTGGAGCCAAGGGTTTCAGCCAGGAGGAGATTGACGCTGTGTTGCGCAAAGGCGGCATCATCCTGACCCAGCGGGCAATCGATGAGGCCTGCAGCGTGCTCACCCTGGCCGGGATTATCCACCGCAAAGGGCAGGTCTATCGTTTCACCTCGCCGGTTTTTACCAAGGTGCTGCAGCAAACTTACGATCTGAACTTCCTGTTCCGCAAGGTCAAGGAGGAAGGCTATGATCGGGGCTGACTTCACCGTGGGTGCTCCAGCAACCG
>Ga0209341_10002646_pt1 | contig 16942 bp, 16 predicted proteins | sample RifCSP13_2_FD_184020 | JGI IMG/M metagenome (GOLD analysis project Ga0209341, IMG submission 184020) | Soil microbial communities from Rifle, Colorado - Rifle CSP2_sed 13_2 (SPAdes) (version 2) | ecosystem: Environmental > Terrestrial > Deep subsurface > Rock core/Sediment | place: Rifle... | reverse complement strand
CCGTCTCGCGCCCGAGCCCGCTCTCGGGCGCTCGTGCTACGAAGCGACAACGCTCGGGGCGTTCTTCCCCGGCCGCGGCGCGAGCCGCAGGACGCCTTTCGTGCTGCCTCCCCCGGAAGCCGACAACTCTCCCGGGGATCGTCCCTGCCCGTGCGGGCGCAGGATAGGAGGCGGGCGAGAGAGCGCCCGCTCCCGAGGACCGGTACGGCTCACGGCTTGAAGCGCAGGATTCGAACCTGCAACCCCCCGATAGCAAACGGGTGCTCTACCCTTGAGCTAGCGACTGGCGTTCCAAGGCCAGTTGGTTGCCGACACCCCCCTTCGTCAGAACCCGTGCGCGGAATGCGTCTCGCCGATCGCGGCGAACGCACCGCCGGCCCGGGAGCCATCGGCCTCGATGCGGGGGGCCGCGGCTACGCGACGCGGACGAGACGATCCGCGGCGCGGCTCGCGGCCCAGCTCTCGGGCTTGATGACGGCCCGGAACCCCTGGCTCACGACCAGGCCCACCAGCTCCTGCACGTACGCGCTGCTCTTGTGCCGCGCGATCGGGTTGGCGTCGATGTGGACATGCAGCGGCCCCGGGACGACCGGGTGGAGCCGCAGCCCCAGCTCGACCGACAGCCACACCTCGCGCAACAGCCGCTCGCGCAGCGACGCGATCCGCGGACTGACGGCGCGCGTCCAGATCGCGCGGCCCCCGCGGCCCGGCGTCAGGATCGCGACGACCGTCACGAAGCGCGTGTGACGGGCGAGCTGCAGCGAGTCGGTCCCGAGGTGAACGACCTGGCCGTCGCGCGCGTGATCGCGCACGAAGTCCACGACGTCCGCGATCGGCCGACCCGTCAGCGTCTTCCACATGGACGTCATTCTCCTCCTCGCGCTCCTTCGTGTCCTTCACCGCCAACCGCGCCCCTCCCCGTCGCCCCAGCCCGCCAGGGCTCGCAGAGCGACCCCCCGGAAAGCGAAAAGGCCTTCCGGGTTTCACCCCGGAAGGCCTTCGACGAGCGAACGTTTCGCTTCAGGCTTCGCTAGGGTCTGATCCCCTCCCCGCTGGGCACGCCGAGCTCACAGGCGTAGAACGCGCCCTGGCTCTTCAGCCAGGACAAGGCGTCCTGTGTGCGTGGGCTCGCGACCCGCGACGCGTTCGATCGATGAAGCTGCACTTTCTTCCTCACAACCTCACACAAGTTAGGCAGCGACCCGGTTCCTGTCAAGAGGAAACTGAGACTTGCCATTGACGGTCGCGAGATCGTTCCCTACATTGTCTGCGAGGTTGAAGTGACGATCCGACTCTTCAATGCGCAGTGCCCGTCAATGGCGTGGCCGCTCTATTTGGCTGTCGCGATACGACCCGTCGTCCGCGTGTCGAGATTCACGACCGAGACGTGGATCAATCGCCATGGCGCCACGGTCGATGGCGGCAAGGAGGGCGATCCCCTGGAGGGCCTTTTTTGTTTTGGCCTCAAGCCCGGCAAGAGAACGGCGGGCCAGGCTGGAGGGAGCGTGTGTCTCGGGGTGCGTGTCGATGGGCCGGTGAACGACACCGGCCAAACCAGAGCGAATGTGGGGTAACGGTCGCCCACGGGCCTTCCAAGCCTTGAGGTACGGGTTCGAATCCCGTCATTCGCTCCAGGCCTGGTCAACTCCACTCCCTCTGTAGTGTCAACGCAGCATGCCGGGCTCTTAACCCGTGAGGTGGTGGTTCGAGTCCACCCGGAGGGACCATCTCGGCTCGTGGCATGGTGAGCACCCAGTCTCAAGTACGACCAGCGAGCCGGTGTGGTCATAGCGCTCGGCTGAAGCCCGAGAGAACGTGGTTCGATCCCACGGCTGGTCACCAGCTTCAATCCCCTCGTAGGCTAATGGCACGAGACCGCCGGGCTACGAACCCGAGAGTGGAGGTTGGAGTCCTCCCGAGGGGACCACGAGAGACCGAATCTCTCCCTCTCCTCCATTCCTTTCAGAACTCGCGATATGGGATGCGCCATTTCAAGACCTGACCCCGCGGAGGCGGGGCTAGAATGACGGAGGTCGGACGCCGCGACCTTCCTCGAGGAGCAACCCATGAGTGACGCGGGGCAGGCCTTCCAGGTTCTGCCGTTGGATAACGGACTGGTCGAGTTGCGGTTCGACCTGCCCGGCGAGTCGGTCAACAAGTTCAACGCGGTGGCGCTGGCCTCTCTCAAGGCCGCTGTCGACGAGCTGCGCTCGCGGAAGGGTCTCCGCGGGGTCCTGCTGACGAGCGGCAAGGACGCCTTCTGCGTGGGTGCCGACATCACGGAGTTCCTGGCGCACTTCAAGAAGAGCGAAGCCGACCTGACCCGCTGGATCCTCGAGACCCATGCGGTCTTCTCGGCGCTCGAGGATCTGGACGCTCCGGGCGTGGCCGCGATCAATGGTGTCGGCGTCGGAGGCGGCTTCGAGCTGTGTCTCACCGCGAGCTACCGCGCGATGTCGCAGGCGGCGCAGGTGGGCCTGCCGGAGACGAAGCTCGGGCTCTTCCCTGGCTGGGGCGGGACGGTCCGGCTGTCGCGCCTGTGCGGGGCCGACACCGCGATCGAGTGGATCGCGGGCGGGGAGCAGTGGGCGGCGACGGACGCGCTCAAGGCGGGCGCGGTGGACGCGGTCACGGCGCCCGGCGATCTGCGCGATGCGGCGCTCGGCATGCTGCGCGACGCGGCGGACGGCAAGCTCGACTGGAAGGCTCGCCGCGCGGAGAAGACGGCTCCGCTGAAGCTCAACGCGATCGAGGCGGGAATGGCGTTCGCCACCTCGAAGGCGTTCGTGGCGGGCAAGGCCGGCCCGCACTACCCCGCCCCGCTCGCCGCCATCGAGGTGATCGAGAAGGGCGCGGGCAAGGGCCGCGACGAGGCGCTGGCGATCGAGGCGGCCGGCTTCGCGAGGATCGCCAAGACGAGCGTCGCCCACGCGCTCGTCAGCGTCTTCCTCGGCGACCAGGCGGTGAAGCGGATCGCGAAGAAGCAGGCCAAGGCCGCGCAACCGGTCAAGCGCGCGGCCGTGCTCGGTGCCGGCATCATGGGCGGCGGCATCTCTTATCAGTCCGCCTCGAAGGGCGTGCCGGTGCTGATGAAGGACGTCGCAGCGAAGGCACTCGAGGCTGGCGTGGCGGAGGCCACGAAGCTGCTCGAGAAGCAGGTCGAGCGCGGGAAGCTCACGACCGGCAAGATGGCGCAGGTTCTAGCCGGGATCACGCCGACGCTGTCCTACGGCGACTTCGGCTCCGTCGACTTCGTGGTCGAGGCCGTGGTCGAGAACGAAGCGGTCAAGAAGAGGCTGTTGGCGGAGGTCGAGGCGCTGCTGCCCGAGCACGCGATTCTCGCCTCCAACACCTCGACCATCTCGATCACGCGCCTCGCGGCGGCCTTGAAGCGGCCTGAGAGCTTCTGCGGGCTGCACTTCTTCAACCCCGTGCCGCGCATGCCGCTCGTCGAGGTGATCCGCGGCGAGAAGTCGAGCGAAGCGGCGATTGCGACGGCGGTCGGCTACGCGCAGACGCTCGGCAAGACACCGATCGTGGTCAAGGACTGCGGCGGTTTCCTGGTCAACCGCGTGCTGTTCCCCTACTTCGCGGCCTTCGATCTGCTGCTCAAGGACGGGGTCGACTACGAGCGCATCGACAAGGCGATGGAGAAGTGGGGCTGGCCGATGGGCCCGGCGCTGCTCGTCGACGTGATCGGCATCGACACCTGCGTCCACGCCGACAAGGTGGTGGCCGAGGCCTACCCGGACCGCCTGCGTCACGAAGGCCAGAGCGCCATCGAGGCGATGGTCGGGGCCTCTCGGCTGGGGCAGAAGAACGGCAAGGGCTTCTACGCCTGGCGGCCCGAGAAGAAGGGGCCGCCGAGCAAGCAGAGCGACCCCGACGCGAAGGCGCTCGTCGGCGCGCTCGCGGAAGGCAAGGGCAGGGGCGACGTGGCGGACGACGAGATCGTGGAGCGCCTGATGCTGCCGATGCTGCTCGAGTCCTCGCGCGTGCTCGAGGAGGGGATCGTCGCGACGCCGGTAGAGGTGGATATGGCGCTTCTCTACGGCCTGGGCTTCCCACCGTTCCGGGGCGGCATCTTCCGCTGGGCCGACGCCACCACCCCCGCGTCGTTGATGAAGGCCGCGGAGAAGCACCGGGCGCTCGGCCCGCTCTACGCGCCGACACGGCAGCTCACCACCCTGGCCGGCTCCGGCCAGGGCTTCCACGCGGAGTGACGCCATGAGGGAAGCGGTCGTCGTCGATGCGGTGCGGACGCCGATGGGGCGCTCGAAGGGCGGCATGTTCCGGAACGTGCGCTCCGAGGTGCTGTCGGCCGAGGTGATGAATGCGCTCCTGCGGCGCAACCCGGAACTCGACCCGAAGCAGATCGAGGACATCATCTGGGGCTGCGTGCAGCAGACGCTCGAGCAGGCATTCAACGTGGCTCGCTTCGCTCAGCTGCTGACGCCGATCCCCAAGGAGGTCGGCGCGCAGACGGTGAACCGGCTGTGCGGCTCCTCGATGACGGCGCTCCACGGTGCCGTCGCGTCGATCCTGGCCGGCTACGGCGACGTGTTCCTGGTGGGCGGCGTCGAGCACATGGGCCACCTGCCGATGACCTACGGCCTCGATTTCAGCCCGCTGAGCACGAAGCGCAACGCCAAAGCCGCCGGCGCCATGGGCCTCACCGCCGAGTACCTGGCGCGGATCCACGGCATCTCGCGGCAGCAGCAGGACGAGTTCGCGCTGCGCTCGCAGAGGCGCGCGCACCAGGCGACCGTCTCGGGGGCCTTCAAGGACGAGATCGTCCCGGTCGAAGGCCACGACGAGAAGGGCGGGCTCAAGCGATGCGACACCGACGAGGTGATCCGCCCCGACACGACGCTCGAGGCGCTTGCGGGATTGAAGCCCGCCTTCGATCCGAAGCACGGCACGATCACCGCGGGGAACGCGTCGGGCGTCTCCGACGGCGCGGCAGGCCTGCTGGTGATGTCCGCCGAGAAAGCCCGGGCGCTCGGCAAGAAGCCGCTGGCGAAGGTCGTCTCGATGTCGGCCGTCGGCGTCGACCCGTCGATCATGGGCTACGGCCCGGTACCGGCGGTGAAGAAGGCGCTCGAGCGCGTGAAGATGAAGACGAGCGACGTCGATCTCTACGAGCTCAACGAGGCCTTCGCGGCTCAGTCGCTGCCCGTTCTCAAAGATCTCGAGCTCCTCGGCAAAATGGACGACAAGGTCAACCTGAATGGCGGCGCCATCGCGCTCGGCCATCCGCTCGGCTGCTCCGGCGCCCGGATCATCACGACGCTGCTCCACCAGATGAAGGCCCGGAACAGGTCGACCGGCGTCGCCACCATGTGCGTCGGCTTCGGGCAGGGCACGGCGACCGTGTTCGAGCGGGCCTGACCGCTTGCCCACGCCGATCCTGATCGACACCGACACGGCCTCGGACGACGCGGTCGCGCTCGTCATGGCTCTCCGCGACCCCTCCTTCGAGGTCGTCGCGATCACGGTGGTGGCGGGCAACGTCTCGCTGCCGCAGGGCAGCCGCAACGCGCGCTACACCGTCGAGCTGTGCGGCGCCACGGTGCCCGTCTACGAGGGCGCTGCGAAGCCGCTCCGGCGCCCGCCGATCGACGCGAGCTTCTTTCACGGCCAGGACGGACTCGGAGACCAGGGCTACCCGCCGCCGAAGGCCGCCCCCGCCGTGGGGTTCGGCCCGGACGTGCTGGTCGATCGCATCCGCGAGCGGCCCGGGATGCTGCTCGTGACGCTCGGTCCCCTCACCAACGTCGCGATCGCCCTCGAGAAAGCGCCCGACATCGCCTCGAAGGTCGGCCGCTGCGTCGTCATGGGCGGCGCCGCCTGCACCGTCGGGAACGTGACGCCCGCCGCAGAGTACAACATCTGGTGCGACCCGGAGGCCGCGCGCACGGTGTTTCGCTCGGGGATGCCGATCGAGATGGTGGGCTGGGAGCATTGCCGGGGTGCCGCCAACCTGGACGACGCCGACATCGCCCGCGTCCGCGCGCTCGGCACGCCGCGCGCCCACTTCACGATCGACGCCAACAAGATCGCGCTCGAGGCCAACCGGCGCTTGTTTCACGACCCAGGCATCGGCCTGCCCGACCCGGTGGCGATGGCGGTCGCGCTCGAGCCGGGGATCGCGACGCGCACGAGCCGCCACGCCGTCGAGGTGGAATGCGACAGCCCGCTCACGCGTGGCATGACCGTGGTCGACTCGCTCGACGTCGTTCCCCGCCAGCTCGGGGACCCGGCTGGCTGGCCGAACGCTGCTGTGTCGGGGCCGCCGAACGTCACGGTGGTGTGGCAGATCGACGTGAGCCGCTTCAAGGAGCGCCTGTTCCGGGCTCTGGCCTGAAGCGCGTACGCCTTCAGGCTGCGGGCGGCTTCTCCGTGAAGTGAACGATGCTGAAGCTCTCGGGAATGTGCGAGTCGTAGACGCCGTGGGGGTTCAGGCTCCAGCCGGGGTTCTCAGGCAGCGGTTTGCCGTGGACACGAAGGGCCTCGAAGCGCGAGAAGTCGCAGCGTAGCGCCTCGCCCTCCCTCGGTGGCAGCGTGCGGCCGTCGAGCAGGAAGGCGAGGCTCCTCCACGGCAGCGCCATCTCGACGCTCCAGCCGCGGTCGATCGTGGTCGGGTCGTTGATCGTCCCGTCCACGCGCACGGAGGTCTCGAGCCCGGCGAGATCGAAGTCGAGGAACGCGAAGCGGCGGCCGCGCGGGTGCTTCCCGTAGCGGCTCGCGTCCTGGAAGCCGCCCAGCAGGTCGACGTTGCGGCTCATCGGGTCGAAGCCCGCGCGGTCGAAGCGGCTTCCCCGCCGCAGTGAGTCTTGCCAGACGAAGAACGCCTCGTAGACGGTGCCGAAGGCGTTGACCTCGAGCTCGTAGTAACAGTCGTCGCCCGCGACGAAAAGCTCGACGTCGTTGTCGTTCCAGATGAAGCTGTCGCGCTCGGTGAGCGTCGCCTTCACCTGCGGCTCCTCGATCCAGTAGGCGACGTAGAAGCGCTCCTGGTCCCACTGGCAGGCGACGCGCGTGTCGTAGAGCGCCGGCTCGCCGCTCACCATGTCGACGAAGCGCGACGAGCGCGGTACGTCGCGCCACGCCGGCTTGGAGAGGTCACCGTCGACCGTGATTCGAGCGTTGGCCCGGTAGCAAGTGATCTGGGCCAGGCGCTCTTCGTCTACACCGTACCGCTGCGTCATCAGGGTGCCGAGATTAGCCCGAAGTGGGCCGGCTGTCCCGGAGCGGACCGGGTGGGGTGACCCCCGCCCCTTCAGCGACTTGGTATCAGGCATTAGTGTGGTAGATTGATAGCATCTCATCAATCATCTGGACTCATATCAAGTTGAGCCTTAGCTTTAGGGGGAAGGAGGACGGGATGGCCAGGCCGAAGACCCCCAGGGAGTACCTGCTCGCGAGCGACTTCGATCAGACGCTGAGCTTCAACGACTCCGGGATCGTCCTCGGCGAGCTGCTCGGGACGCACGGCTTCGAGGAGAAAGTGAAGGGGCTCGCCCAAATCAACCTCGTGCAGCAGGGCGGCGAGCTCACGTACCTGCTGCTCCACGACCCGGAGTACCGCAAGGTGCGCCGCGAGCACCTCGTGGAGGTGGGACGCAGGATCCGTCTGAAGCCCAACATCGGCCGGCTGGTGGAGATCCTGGGGCACGGCATCGATGGCCACCGTTTCTCCTTCTACGTCGTCTCGGCCGCGCCCCAGGAAGTGGTCGAGTCCGCGCTCGACGGGATCGTGCCCAGCGGGCGGATCCGCGGCACCCGCTTCGAGTACGACTCCGCCAGCGGGGAGATCCGAAGCGTCGAGAGGGTCTCCGCAGGCTACGGAAAGGTGGCGGCGCTCGCCGAGCTGCAGGAAGAGCTGCAGGTGAGCCCCGACCACGTGGTCTACGTGGGGGACGGCAGCTCCGACGTGCACGTGATGCTCCACGTCAACCGCCTCGACGGCTACACCATCGCCGTGTCCGAGAACCCCTACATCGCTCCGATCGCGCGGCGGACGATCCTCTCCGAGGACGCGCTCAGCGTACTGGTGCCGATCCTCGAGGACATCGTGGGCTGGGACGCGCTGCAGGTGCGCGCGCTCTTCGAGCGCCACGGATTGCAGATCCAGGGCTGGGACAAGGTGCGCACAGACTTCGTCACGATCCGCGACTCGCCGGGGGCGCTGCCCGCGTGAGCGGCACCGACCTCGTCGGCTGGGCCGCAACCGCGCTCTTCGCGGCGTCCTACTTTTGCCGCGAGCCGCGCGCGCTGCGACTGACCCAGGCGGCCGCGGCCCTGCTCTGGCTCGCCTACGGAATCGCGCTCCACGCGATGCCGGTCATCGTCGCCAACGTGATCGTGGCGAGCCTCGCGCTCTGGTCCGCGTGGTCCGCAACGCCGCGCGGGACTCCGCCCGAGGCCGCCGGCTCGTAGGCTCGGGCCACGCGCTCCGCCGCGCGCGCGCGTTCAGGCGGACGTCACGACATGACGCTCGCGCCACGCTCCAGGATCCCCAGCAGGCCAGCGCGGGCGCGGTCGAAGACTGCGGGGTCGCCCTGCAGCAGGAACATGCCGTTGGCCGCAAGCAGCATGGCGTTCAGCTCGAAGGCAATCTGCTTCGGGTCCGCCGAGCGATCGAGCTCGCCGGCCGTGCGCGCTTGCGCGGCCTGCCGCTCGAGCGTCTCCATCCACTCACGCTGGAAGGCGGCGATGCGCTCGCGCACCGGCCCGGCGCGGCTGTCGAGCTCGGCCGCGGCCGCGGCGAAGAAGCAGCCCCCGGGGAAGACGCGCCGCTCGACGTGGCTCAGAAACGCTTCGCTGAGCGCCACCAGCCGGCGGACCCCGGTAGGCGCGGCAAGACCCGGCCTCAGCACGTCGTCGGCGAATACCCGTCCCGCCGCCTCGATCGTGGCGATCTCCAGCTCCTGCTTCGAGCCGAAGTGCGCGAACAGTCCGCTCTTGCTGATCCCGAGACGGCCGGCGAGCGCGCCGAGCGAGAGACCCTCGAGCCCCTCGACCGAGGCCATCTCGGCGGCGGCTTGCAGGATCGCCTGACGGCTTCTCTCTCCGTCCGCACGCCTGCGGCGCTTCGGAGCCGCCGGCGTGCGCACCCTTCGTCTCGTCGGCTGGGTCGGCATGGTCTCTCCCGTGCTCACCGTCGGAACAATCTAGCACGAACGGTCGTACTGATGTCAAGCTAATAGCACGAACGGTCGTTCGTTAATTTAGCGGGAGGCCAGCCATGTCAGGCAGCGTGAGCGCCGTCGCCGGTCGAGAGTCTAAGAACCCTACGCACCAATTGTTTACCGAGATCAAGTCTCGCCAGCAGCGAATGTGAGCGCGCGGCGACTACGCCGCGGGAGACGCCGAGCGCCTGCCGGTCGAGGATGCGGGCTTCGACGCCGTGCGCTCCATCAGCGCGACGCACCGGCACTTCACGTTCCGCTACCTGTCGCCGCAGCACTTCGTGGAGTTCTTCCGGCTCCACTACGGCCCCACCTTGAAGGCCTTCGAAGCGCTCGAGCCCGAGCGACGCGAGGCGCTGGCCGCGGAGCTCGAGGATCTCGCCCGCCGCTCGAATCGCAACGGACGCGGCGCGCTTGCGATCCCGGCCGAGTACCTGGAGGTCGTCGCGGTCAGGGACTGAGACGAGCCTCGGCCGGGCGGTGGCGCGACACCGGCCGGCCCCCGCCGGGGGTAGACTCGCCGGCGAGCACGTGGCCATGCCCGAATCGCCCACGCGGCGCACGTTCCTCCTCACGCTCGCCACGCCCCTGGTGCCGAGGACCCTGCCAGGGGCCGGCGAGCCGACGCCGCTCGCGGCGCGGGCACCAAAGATCAAGCTCAGCTGCAACCTCTACTCTTTCAACGGCCCGCTCCGCAACGGCGAGATGAGCCTCGAGCAGGCGATCGACTTCTGCGCCGAGCTCGGCTTCGAGGCGGTGGACCCCACCGGCTACTACTTCCCCGGCCATCCCGCGCCGCCGCCCGACGCGTACGTCCACTCGATCAAGCGGCGCGCGTTCCTGAACGGCCTCGGCGTGAGCGGCACCGGCGTGCGCAACGACTTCACGCTGCCCGATGCCGCGGCGCGTGCCGCGGACGTGGCGCACGTGAAGCGCTGGGTCGAGGTGGCGGCGAAGCTGGGCGCGCCGGTGCTGCGGGTGTTCGACGGCCGAGCCGAGGTGAAGGGCCCGAGCCGCGAGCAGATGACGGGCTTTGTGGTCGAGGCCTTCCGTGAGTGTGCGGCTCACGGCGAGCTCCACGGCGTGATGATCGGCTACCAGAACCACGACGAGCTGCTCAAGACCGCCGACGAGGTGCTGGCGCTGCGCGAGCGGGTCGGCTCGCCCTGGTTCGGGCTCAACGTCGACGTCGGCAGCCTGCGCAGCGTCGATCCCTACGAGGAGATCGCCCGGCTCGCTCCGTACGCGTGCACCTGGCAGATCAAGGAGCGGCTGTATCGCCGCGGCGTGGAGGAGAAGACCGACCTGCGGCGCGTGTTCGGCATCCTCAAGGGCGCCGGCTACCGAGGCTACGCCCCGATCGAGACGCTCGGTCCAGGCAACCCGCGCGAGAAGGTGCGCCGCTTCCTCGCCGAGGTCCGCGAGGCCTTGGCCTAGTGCTATCCTCCCGCGACCTCACATGACCGACGCCCAGCCGCGCAGCTCCTTCCCGCGCACGTTCTGGATCGCGAACGTGATGGAGCTCTTCGAGCGGGCCGCCTACTACGGGATGAACTCCGTGCTCGCGGTCTACCTCGCGGGCGAGGCGACCCTTGGCGGCCTCGGCTTCAGCGAGCAGTCGGTCGGCTTCCTGCAGAGCATCGTGTACGCGGCGACCTACGTGATCCCGATCCTGGGCGGAGCGCTCGCCGACCGCTACGGCTACCGCCGGATGCTGCTCGTGGCCTTCTCGTTCATGGCCACGGGCTACTTCGCGGCCGGCTACGCCTCGGCCTACGCCCTCGTGTTCCTCGCGCTGCTGGTGATGGCGACCGGCTCGGGTCTGTTCAAGCCGATCATCTCCGGCACCATCGCCCGCACCACCGACGAGTCGAACTCGGCCTTCGGCTTCGGCATCTACTACTGGATGATCAACCTCGGCGCGTTCCTGGCGCCGCTCGTCGTCAGCGTGCTGAAGGGCTTCTCCTGGCACTACGTGTTCATGGCCTCGGCGCTCTACACGGGGCTGATGCTGCTGCCGACGCTTCTCGTGTTCCGCGACCCGCCACGGCCGGCGAGCACCAAGAGCCTGCGCGAGGTGCTGGTCGGCGCCGCCGAGGTGCTGGGCGACGCCCGCTTCATGCTGATGATCTTCGTCTACTCCGGCTTCTGGGTGCTCTATTTCCAGAACTTCGGCTCGGTGCTCTGGTACCTGCGCGACTTCGTGGACGGCACGCCGGTGAACGAGGCCATAGGCTCGCTCCTGCAGCGGCTCGGGCTCGACTGGAGCTTCCACTTCGACGCCGAGCACGTGACGGTGATCAACGCGGGCACGATCATCCTGCTGCAGGTGCTGGTGAGCCGCATCGTCAAGGACTGGAAGCCGTTGCCGACGATGGTCACCGGCATGGCGATCGGCGCCCTGGGCTTCCTGCTGCTCGCCTCGTCGCGCAGCCCCTGGATTCTCATCCTCGGGATCGCCGTGTTCTCGCTCGGCGAGATGACCGCGCACCCGAAGTACTACAGCTTCGTCGGGCAGGTCGCCCCCGCCGACCGCAAGGCCGTCTACATGGGCTACGCCTTCCTCTACGGGGTCTTCGGCTCGCTGCTCGGCTCGAGCCTGGGCGCCTTCCTGTACGAGCGCATGCTGAAGCCGGCGCTCGGCACGCCGGAAGCGGACGCGCGGGCGCGGCTGTTCTGGCTGCTGTTCGCGGTGCTCGACGTGGTCGCGGCCGTGGGGCTCGTACTCTTCGCGCGCGCCTTCAGCCAGGACACCGCCGAGACGCGCCGGCGCGCGCACGCGATCATGCGCGGGGTATACGGCGGCGTGCTGCTGCTGGGCGTGCTGTTCTTGTACGTCGCGTTCTCACAGACGCCGGTGCAGGCCCGCGTCGCGGTGCAGGCCACGATCTTCATCGCGCTCGGCGGCTTCGGCCTCGTGGCCGGCCGATCGCGCGAGCCGCGACCCGCCTCAGCCGCCTGAGGCGGCGGGCGGATACTCGCCCTCCCAGCGCGCGATCACGACCGTCGCCAGGCAGTTGCCGATCACGTTCACGGACGTGCGCGCCATGTCCATCAGCTCGTCGATCCCCAGCAGGATCAGGATCGGCCACTCGGGCAGCCCGAACGACGCGGCCGTGCCCATCAGGATCACGAGCACGGCGCGCGGCACACCCGCGACGCCTTTGCTGGTGATCATCAGCGTGATCACGATCGCCAGCTGCTGCGTGAACGAGAGGTGGATGCCGGCGGCCTGGGCGACGAACACCGAGGCGAGCGCCAGGTACAGCGTCGAGCCGTCCAGGTTGAAGCTGTAGCCGGTCGGCATCACGAAGGCGACCGTCTGGCGCGGGACGCCGAACTGCTCCATGCGCTCCATCGCCAGCGGCAGCGCCGCTTCCGAGCTGGTGGTGGCAAACGCGATCGAGACGGGCTCGGCGATCGCCTTCACGAAAGCCCGCAGCGGAACCTTCGCCAGCAGCGCCACCGGCAGGAGCACGAACAGCACGAAGGCGACGAGCGCCAGGTAGAAGGTGGCGAGAGCCTTGGCCAGGTTCACCAGGATGCCGATGCCCATGTGGCCCACGGTGTACGCGATCGCGGCCCCGACGCCTATGGGAGCGAACAGCATCACGATGTTCGTGAACTTGAACATGGTCGCGGCGAGCGAGTCCGCGAACTGAAGCATCGGCCGGCGCTTCTCCTCGGACAGCAGCGACAGGGCCACGGCGAAGATCAGGCTGAAGACCACGATCTGCAGCACGTGGCCCTCGACGACGGCCTTCGCCACGTTCTCGGGGAAGGCGTGCAGGATGACGTCGGAGAGCGACTGCGGGGGTGGGCGCGGACCCGCGGGCTGGAGGGCCGCGGGCGCCTCGATCCCCACGCCCGCCTGCGAGAGGTTGATCGCGGCGAGGCCGATGAAGAGCGCGAGCGTCGTGACGGCCTCGAAGTACACGAGCGCCTTCACGCCCATCCGGCCGACGTGGCGCAGGTTGGGGTGGCCGGCGATGCCCACCACCAGCGTCGCGAACAGCAGCGGCGCGATGATGGTCTTGATCATCCGGATGAAGATCTGGCTGAGCAGCCGCGCCGCCATGCCGGTCTCGGGCCAGTCGTAGCCGACCCAAGCACCCACGAGCATCGAGACCAGGATCCACGAAGTGAGCGTGCGCCTGCGCCACGCCCAGAGCACGAGGCCCGCGATGAGCAGCCAGCGCCCCGCGAAGCCGACGCTCGGCCAGCCGAGGAGCCACGCCAGGGACGCGGTGAGCGCGCCCGCGCCGAAGAGGCCCGCGGCGAGCGCAGCGGGGCCCGTCACGCCTGCGGGGTGCTCGTCATCGTGGCGCGACTCAGGCCCGCGTCGCCCAGCCGATCCAGGCCCGCTGCGGGCCCTGGTGCGTCCACTGGATCCCGTAGCGCGGGCGCCCCCAGCCTCCGCTCGTCCACACGATGCGGCCGGTGGCCGGCACCGGCTGGCGCGGGCGGGCGAAGTTCAGCCACAGGATCACCTCGTCGCCCACCGCGAGGTCGCGCGTCTGCAGCGCGAGGCAGGCGCCGCCGGCGGAGAGGTTCAGGGCTTCGCCGAGCGCCAGGGCCGCGGCCTCGGTCTCGGCCGTGACCTGGACGACGTGGATGGGCTCCTCCCGGTCGAAACGACGCGCGTCGGAGAGATTGGCTTCGTCCATGCCTGCCTCCTGCCTGCCGAGCCGAGTATCCCACGAGCGCCAAGCCTGCGTCACGGGGCGAAGGGCCGCGGCCTCGCGGGTCGGATAAGATGGCACACGGATTACGACCATGCAGGTGCTGGGGATCGACGCGGGAGGCACGAAAACGGTCTGCTACCTCGCCGACGAGGACGGCAAGGTGCTGGGCGAGGGCCGTTCCGGGGGCGCCAACTTGAAGGCCGACGGCGAGCTCGCCGTGGAGAAAGTGCTCCACACGGTGATGGACCAGGCGATCGGCGACCGCGACCGGGACATCGCCGCGATCTGCCTGGGAATCACCGGTGCCGAGCGCGACGACGACAACGCGATCGTGCGTGGGATCATGCGCCGCATCGGCGCGCGCGCGCGGATCGTGGTCGTCAACGATGCGCTGGTGGCACTCGTCGCGGGCATCGGCGACGCTCCCGGCGTCGTGATCATCTGCGGCACCGGCTCGATCGCCTACGGCCGCAGCGCCGACCGCGCGGCGCGCGCCGGCGGCTGGGGGCACATCCTGGGCGACGAGGGCAGCGGCTACTGGATCGGCCGGCAGGCGATGCGCGCCGTGGCGCGCGCCGCCGACGGGCGCGGGCCGGCCACCTCGCTCAGCGCGCGCGTGCTCAACCACTTCGCCGTGGCGAAGCCCTCCGATCTGGTCGCCGAGGTCTACGACCGCCAGCTCCGCCACCACGCGCTCGCGCAGCTCGCCCGCGTCGTGCAGCAGGCGCGCGACGAGGGCGACGAGGTCGCGACGCAGATCCTCGAGCAGGCGGCCCACGAGCTGGTGCGCGCCGCGCGCTCGGTGGTGGACCGGCTGCAGATGCAGGAGGAGGCCGTCCACTTCGTGCTCGCCGGCGGTGTCTTCACGGGCCTGCCCTGGCTCGCCGAAGAGCTCAAGCGGCGCCTGCCCGCCACCGCCCCGCGCGGCCTGGTGAAGCGGCTCGAGGTCGAGCCGGCCCTGGGCGCGGTGCACCTCGCGCTCGCCGAGGTGCAGGGCGGCGGCGCTCGGATCCCGAGCTACTGGAGCTGATGCAGGCGCGCGTCCGCGCCGCGCGGCCGGGCCCGCGACTCGCGGACGGCTGGGACGACCCCGCCTGGGCGCAGGCCGAGACGCTCGAGCTCGTCCACTTTCGCCCGGAGGGCAGCGACCACCGCCCGCGCACGCAAGCGCGCCTGCTGCATGCCCCGGACGGCCTCAGCGGGATCTTCCGGGTGGAGGACCGCTACGTGCGCTCGGTCCATGAGCACTTCGGCGATCCCGTCCACGAGGACAGCTGCGTCGAGATCTTCCTGCTGCCCCGGCCGGGACGAGGCTACCTGAACTTCGAGATGAACTGCGGCGGGACGCTCCACGCGTGCCACATCACCGACCACCGGCGCATGCCGGGCGGCTTCGCCGCGTTCACGCCGCTCAGCGAGAAGGAGGGCCGGCGGGTGCTGGTGCGCTCCTCGCAGCCCCGTACGCTCGACCCCGAGGTCGAGGCACCGCTCGCGTGGCAGCTCGCCTTCTTCATCCCGACGGCGCTCCTCGAGCGCTACGTGGGCGAGCTGGGGCCGCTCCCGGGTCAGGCGTGGCGCGGCAACCTCTACAAGTGTGGCGACAAGACCTCGCACCCGCACTGGGCCTCGTGGGCCCCGCTGGAGGCACGGAACTTCCACCTGCCCGAGTGCTTCGGGACGCTCCATTTTGAGGCGTAGCAGGCTGCGAGCGGCGCTTGAGTAGAATCGGATGATGCCGCGCCACCTGACGCCGATCCTGCTGCTGCTCGTCGCCTCCACGACCATGCGCGCCGCGGCTGAGCCACCGCGCGCGACCGGGCCCGACAAGAAGGCCGCGGCCTGGGCCAGGAAGACGCTCGCGAAGATGACGCTCGACGAGCGCATCGCGCAGCTCGTGGTGCCGGGGCTCGCCGGCGTCTTCACCCCGACCGACAGCAACGCCGCGGACAAGCTCGAACGCCTGGTGCGCGAGCGGCGCATCGGAGGCTTCCACGTGTTCGGGGGCAGCGAAGCGCTGCCGTCGGCGCTGCTCAACGCCGTCTACGGCACGGCTGGCGGACGCGCGATCAAGGGCGAGGCGCTCGCGATCGCCGCACTCCTGAACCGCCTGCAACGCGCCTCCGCGCTGCCGCTGCTGTTCACCGCCGACTTCGAGGGCGGCGCGGGCTACATCGTGGAAGGAGCCACACGCCTGCCGCGTGCGATGGCCCTCGGCGCGACGCGCGATCCCGGGCTCGCCGAGCGCGCCGGCCGCCTCGGCGCCGGCGAAGGCCGAGCCATGGGCGTCCACCTCGACTTCTACCCGGTGGTCGACGTGAACGTGAACCCGGCGAACCCGGTGATCGGCATCCGCTCGTTCGGCGAGGACCCGGAGTTCGTGGCGCGAATGGCCACTGCCTACATGCGCGGGATCCAGGCAGGAGGGATGCTCGCGACCGCCAAGCACTTCCCCGGCCACGGTGACACGGCGACCGACACACACCTGGACCTGGCTGTCGTCGAGCACGCGCGCGCGCGGCTCGACGCCGTCGAGCTCGTGCCGTTCCGCGCGGCGATCGCCGCGGGCATCGACGCCGTGATGTCGTCGCACATCAGGCTCCCGGCGCTCGATCCCACCGAGGGCCTGCCGGCGACGCTCAGCCCCAAGGTCCTGACGGGGCTGCTGCGGCAGGAGCTGGGCTTCACGGGCCTGGTCCTGACCGACTCGATGTCGATGTACGCGATCAGCCGGCGCTTCACCCCCGAGCAGGCGGCGGCCATGGCCGTCCAGGCCGGGGCGGACATCGTTCTCGACCCGCCCGATCCGGATGCGGCGTTGCGCGGGATCCGTGAAGCGGTCGAACGGGGCTCGATCCCGCGCGAGCAGATCGACCGCTCGGTCGAGCGGATCCTGAGCGCGAAGGCGCGCCTGGGGCTCCACCGCGCGCGCACGGTGGACGTGGAGGCGGTGCCCGCCGCCGTCGGGGGCCGCGCCCACGAGGCGGTGGCGGTCGAGGTTGCCTCGCGCGCGGTCACGCTGCTGAAGGACGAGCGCGGCCAGGTCCCGCTGCGGCTGGCGGCGGG
>Ga0209341_10002640_pt1 | contig 16966 bp, 13 predicted proteins | sample RifCSP13_2_FD_184020 | JGI IMG/M metagenome (GOLD analysis project Ga0209341, IMG submission 184020) | Soil microbial communities from Rifle, Colorado - Rifle CSP2_sed 13_2 (SPAdes) (version 2) | ecosystem: Environmental > Terrestrial > Deep subsurface > Rock core/Sediment | place: Rifle... | reverse complement strand
TATGCAAAGTCTCGCGTCGGAGAGGGGTTTCCCATTTCCAGGGTTTCCCTTCTGAGGAGCCTCGTTATTACCGAGGGGATAAGGAACTCGGATTTTTGCCGGGGTCCGTAGTGGTTGAACGCCCGCGAAATACTGATATCCATATCATACATTTCTGCAAAAGATAGTGCCAGGCTTTCCCCTGAGAGCTTGCTGGCCGAGTAAATATCAATAGGCCGCGCAGGGCTGTCCTCAGTTATCGGGACGCGGTCCTGCTTCCCATAGATGTGGCAAGTGCTAACATAGACTACTTTTCCCACATGCTGCTCCCTGGCAGCCATCAGGAAGTTGAGGGTTCCGAGAGAGTTCGTCGAGAACGTGTTGAAAATTTTCGCCCGTGTCTCAGGTATTACCGTGATTGCGGCAAGGTGAAAGGCCACATCGACACCTTTCAAGGCCTCCAAAAGACTCTGGTAATCCTGGACATCACCTACTACAGCATTTACCCTGGGACCCACGACAGGGAGCTTCCGGTCTGATCGGACAAAGCATCGCACACTCGAGCCTAGCGCATTGAGCTGCTCGCAGAGGTGTCCGCCCGCAAAACCTGTCGACCCAGTGACAAGAACAGCCTTGTCCCCCCAAAACGAAGCGTCCGGGTCGCCCTGCGCCATTTCTGATTCCGAGCCCGTTGTGATGGAGCTTGGAAGATAAGGGTTAGTAGCTCTGCCCGACAGCTTCAGGCCTCTGTGTTGCTTTCTGAACTTTAATAGACTGGGCCGGGGCGGAGGAAAGCATGTTGCCTGGAGTGAGAATACAGGACCTGAGGAAGAACGTTGACGAGAGAGGGTTCTTTGCCGAGGTGCTCCGGGAGGACTGGAAAGAGCTTCTCGGGGAGGACAAGATTGTCCAGGCGAACCTATCCTTTAGCTATCCGGGAATGATTAGGGCTTGGCACAGGCACAACAGGGGCCAGGTAGACTATTTCATAGTGCTAAAGGGGTCGGTGAAGATTTGTGCCTACGATGACAAGGTCGGGTCGCCCACCAATGGGCAGCTGGATGAGATGGTCGCGAGCGAGGAGAAACTTCAGGTAGTCAGGATTCCAGGCCTCTACTGGCACGGCACTAAGACTCTAGGGGACAGTCCGTCTCTCACCGTGTATTGCGTCAACCGGCTCTATGACGCGAAGAATCCGGACGAGGAGAGGAGGCCCTGGAACGATATGACAATAGCGGAGAGCAAGACCGGCAAGCCCTACGACTGGAACAGACCGCCTCACAAATGATTCGGGAGCTGCGCGGAAGTACCTGTGGCGGCCCTCACCTGTTCCCTCATTCTGACGAGGCCTTCTTCTGCCGACAGAAAACGAAAATCCAAGGTCTTCTCGGCAAGACCTACGGAGAGACAGCTGTTCTGTGGACGTTTAGCTAGCTGCCTGAACTCCCCACTAGAAACAGGCTCAACCTTGTCCTCAGGGTAGCCAAAGACCCGTGCAAGCTGAACTGCAAAGTCGTACCTGCTCAAGCATGAACGCCCCGCGGTGTGAAGAACCATGTTTAGCGCTCGAGTTGCCATGCAAAGGAGGGCCTCGGCTAGATTATCGGCGAATGTAGGCGTGCTGAATTGATCGCTGACGGCTTTGACTGTGTCTCCATTCTGAAGCTTTTCCAGAACAAACATGGCAAAGTTCAGAGTTTTTCCCGAGCTAGAAGGAGTACGGATCTTCTCGAGGGCGTTCCATCCGTAGATGACGCTGGGACGTGCAATGGCGAAACTAGGAAGCCCGGATACAATCCTCTCGCCTTCTAGCTTTGTCCATGCGTAATGGTGAAGTGGATTGGGCCGGTCGGATTCTGTGTAAGACCCCTTTTTTCCGTCGAACACATAGTCGGTCGAAACGTAGACTAGCGTGGACCGGGTACTGTCGGCCGCTTCCGCAAGATTTCTCGTGCCCTCAACGTTGACCCTCACTGCCTCCTCCTTGTGGGACTCGCAATAGTCCACATTGTGGAGAGCCGCGGTGTGTATGATAGCATCTGGACGGACTCTTTTTGCCAGTTCGATTGTCGCTGCTCTGTCGGTTATGTCCAAATTATACGAGTTCGAAAAAGGTCCCCGGCGGGCGTTCTGCGTGCAGTGGGGCTCATACCCGAAACTTGGAGCGAGCTCCGCAACCTTGGAACCCACAAGACCCGTGGCTCCAATGACCAGAAGCCTCTTCAAGGCCAGAGCGAATTCTGGGGCTAGCCTTTTCAAGCTTCGGAAGGAGTCATTTCTCTAGCGGGTGAGACGGTTTGGTCATATTGGTCACGGGGGGCTGCGGTTACATAGGTTCACAGCTGATCAGAGATCTTGCTACGGACAAGCGATTCGAGGGCAGCACTGTAAGGGTCCTCGATAACATGATGAGGGAGAGGTATGTCAGTCTCATGGACCTGCCTGCCCAGGGAGACTTCGAGTTTATCGAGGGGGACATTAGGAAGGACGAGGATCTACGCCTCGCCTTCCGTGATGTGGAAGAGGTAGTGGATTTGGCAGGCATCACCAATGCGCCTGTCTCTTTCGAGAGAAAGGAATTGACCTTCGATGTCAACGTGAACGGTGGCCGAAGAGTTGTGGAACACGCGCTCAAGAACGACGTTGATAGGTTCATCTATTCTTCTACCGCTTCAGTCTATGGACCGACCATCGGAATCGTTGACGAGGAGTCACCGTGTAAGCCTATAAGCCCGTATGGTAAATCAAAACTCCAGGCAGAACGTGCGGTCATCGATGCTGCAAGATCTGGGTTAAACGCGACCGTGCTACGGCTGGGAACTGTCTTCGGCTACTCAGTCGGCATGCGCTTCGACACAGTAGTAGACAGGTTCACCTACCTCGCGTGCATAGGGATGGCCCTGACGGTGTGGGAGTCTGCCCAACGAGAAAAGCGGCCTTACCTCCACCTCCGCGACGCTACAGACGCACTTGTCTTTGCGATGCGTCGAGACGACATGAAGGGAGCCACCTATAATGTCGTAGGAGAGAATGCTTCGATAGGCAGAATTACGTCCGTCATACAACAGTTCGTACCTGATGTTCGCGTAATTGTCACTCCGACCCCTAGCCTGAACCAAGTCTCCTACGAGCTGGACGCGTCAAGGATTGGGAGACTTGGATTCCGCACAGGACGTAGTCTTGAGGAGGGCGTTCGGGAAATCACTGATCGATTTCGTCACCTCTTGAAAAGGCACACTCGTCTACACCCGTCTGAAGTTGGGTCGGAGCTGGCGCAGGAGCTTTCAGAGTCCTAGAGGCTCACAAAGGTGCTCTCGCCGACGACGAAACGGCGTCCCGTTGGGCGATGAGTGCCATTGGACACTATCCAAGAATTCTTCCCAATGATACTATCCACAATTCTCTCCCTGCAATCTATTGTAGTGCCATCGAGAATGATGCTGTTCTCTATTTCCGCACCAAGAATCTTGACCTTGCTCCCTACAGATGTGTAGGGACCAAGGTAGGTTCCTGACCCTATTTCGGAATATTCCCCAATAACAACAGGACCCCTAAGGGTGGCCCCTCTGCGGATGATGGTTCCCTCGCCAACCTCAATATTGCCAGAAAGCGCGACCCCATCATCGAGCTTTCCTCTGATAGATCTCCGAAGGTCTCCCAGAACAAGCTGGTTAGCTTCGAGAATGTCCTCAGGACGGCCGGTATCTTTCCACCAGCCAGAAATCTCATGATAGGTTATCTTGCCCCCTGAATCCAGAAGCGTCTGAATAGCCTCTGTGATCTCAAGCTCGTTCCTCCAGCTGGGTTTCAGCTTTGATATTGCGTTGAAGATTGGAGAGCGGAAGAAATAGAGCCCAGCAAGCGCATAGTCGCTAACGTAATCCTTTGGCTTTTCCACAAGCCTTACGATTCGTCCGTCTTTTACCTGGACCACTCCGAACCTACTAGGGTCCTTTACCCGGCTAACAAACACTGTCGCGTCCGCGTCGGAATTCCTGAACTCGTCCACTAGCGATGGGATTCTCTCCTTCAAGAGATTATCCCCTAAGTGGACCACGAAAGGCTCATCGCCAAGAAACCCTTTCGAGATCAGAACCGCGTGCGCTATGCCTTTCGGGTCTGGCTGGTCAAGGTACTGGATCTTGACTCCGAACCTTGAACCGTCTCCGAGAGCTTCTACAATGCCCTCCTGAAGTGGGCCAAGGACAACGCCGATTTCCCGGATGCCAGCAGCAATCATTTGGTCAAAGCCATACATCAGCATCGGCTTGTTGGCTATTGGGAGCATGTGCTTGTTCCCTGTATATGTTAGCGGCCGAAGCCTGGTTCCATGCCCACCTGCCAACAATAGTCCCTTCATGGATCTGACCCCAGGCCTATTTCGAGGATGGGCGACTCAGAAGGATAAATGGATTCGGTTCCGGACCAGTACAATACTCTGGTTAAAGCCTGAACAGGTGCAAACGGGGGCTCTTGCGAAGAGACGGCCTGCTCAGCTTAAAGTTAGAAGGATGTGCTCTGCTGCTCGATCAGTATGTTGTCGAGATAGATTCCTGTTTGACTCGTCAGTACTAACCCTACAAATACAAAGGACTCCAAACCATTTGCGGTGAACGAGACGGTGTAGTTCGCATATGAGGTAGAAGATTCACTCGACGAAGCAAAGACGATAGAAGAAACGGTGTCTGCTCTCGTCTTGACGGAGAACTTGTGATTATACCCTAGTTGAGGGTCCCCCACGGGAGTTACCAAGGCGGAGACAAGGAATTTCGTCACGTTCGTGCGTAGAAAGTCTCCGGCAAGAGTTGAATCAGTCTTCATTCGGAGTGTAGCTCGATAGGATCCGGGTGGCAACCAGACCTCCGTACTGTTCCAGAAGGAACTGCTTCCAGTCAGGGCATGAAAGAGAGCGCTGCCAGAGGACGATGAAGAGTCCGAGACAATTCTCGCATCGAGAATCCTCAAATTCCTCCAGTCCAAGACTACCCTCGCAGGTTCAAACGTAACTGGGAAGTCCGAGTAGTTCTTCTTGAAGAGCAAGACCTCGCCTACCTGAGCCATCAGCCCGTGAACAGCTAACTCTCGAATTCTTGGCAGTGTGAGGAGGGTTGAGATCTGGTCTGTCAAATGGTCAAGGAGTACATACTCGGAGGCGTTTAGCCACTGGACGAAGGTCGCGTTGAACGATGTGCCCGGTGGAAACAGAGAGACCATTGGAATCACGTAGGCGTTCACTCGGCTTGAGACGAGAGGGAAGAGGTTTGGCTGAGTGAGAATCGATGCGTTATGCGGAATGGTTGACACAAGCTCCCTTACCTTTGACTCGTGCGACCCTACCGAGAAGACCTGGTAGGGGGGTGACGGTGGTACCAGACCGAGGAACCAAGGGGTCAAAGGCGTAGCGGCTAAAAAGATCACCAACGAGGCCACTGTCAAGCTTCTTCTAAGGCTCTCTTTGTTCATGTGCAGGTGCCTGATAGATGCACCAACTTTTGCGAATCCTTCAACGGCTCCGAGGAAGATGAACGGAGCGACGAAAGAGGGATACTGGTACCCGACAACATAGAAGGGAATGTAATTGCTGACCGAGGCCACCCCGAGCCAAGGCAATGTCAACAGGGTAAGAGAGCGCGAGCGGAGAGGGAGAAAGAGTAGCGGCCCGAAAAGCAGGGCGAGGTATCCTAGCTTAATCCACCAGTCATACCAGAGAGCTAAGAGGGCGGCTACCGGGTTAAGGAGGACTCGCAAAGGGACCTCGGTTATGTTTCGGGCACCAAGTACCGTCCAGTACAACGGGGCCCCTCCATAGTAGAAGACGTTGATGGGGTTGAGCGCCTTGATCACGCTAAGGGCGATTACCAGCCAGACAGCTGAAGTTGCCACTGTGACCAGAGGGATAAGCGAGGAGGATTCTGCCAGGTCTCTTACATGACGGATGGAAAGAATCTTGGACCTCTCTTTCCAAGCGAAGTAGAGTCCAAGGCCGCCCACGATTACAGGGGCAGTCTCGATGGAGGCGAGAGCGACAAGAATGCATGCGAAATAGCTGAGCCATTTTTTCCTAGTCCAAAAGTAGACTGCACCTAGAACGGATGGTGGAATGAAGATTTCCGGGTGGAAATCGTACCAGTTGATACCGACAATCATTGGACTTATCAGGTAAGCTAGGGCGAATAGTACGGGCGTCTTCTTCTCGCCTAGCTTGTTGACGCCATAGTAGTAAAGTGGCGGTGCGCCGAGTGCTAGGACTGCTGCTTGAATTGTGACAAGCGTGATCGGGCTCGGAAATAGGAGGTAGAATGGAGCAACGAGGAGAAGAGCGGGGCTGAAGTGTATTCCGAAGAGGCTTCCCGAGGGATTGGCCGGGAGGTCCGCTGTGTAGTAGAATAGTTTTCCTTCAAATAGAGTTGAGTAGATGGCTTGGTTGTATATGCCCATATCCCAGGCTGTAGTCTGGAGACCGAGATACCTGACGGTGGAGTAAAGAGAAAATAGTGCTGAATAACCCACCACCATTAACCATACTGACAGGGGAGGGGGCGGAAGCTTCCATGTTCTTGCTGACTTTACTATCCTGACTAGATTGGAGAAGTCAATACCCAGCCGCAGAAGCCCTTCTCTCCAATCGACGCTTGTTCCGAATGCGCAGTGGCTTGTTAATAGCCATTATTTCTGCTCTCGATTTTCGCTGAGATACTGTTTCGTACCTATATCTGGGGGGGCGATTCTTGCGTGAGTATTATGTTGTCAAATCTAATGTCTGCACTTGAGGAAACATTCATTCCAGGGAATATGAAAAATCGAAAGTTGTCTGAGGTGAAACTCAGTGATATCGTGACATACTGGGTTGTCGCAAAGTCTGCCCGGTGTAGAAGTGTTGTGCTGTAGGACGTTGGAAGCGGGTCAGGGTAAACGGGAAAGCTAAGTGCGACCCCCTGTCCAGGGATACCAGCATGGCCTTGACCAACGTTCATCTTGTAGGATACTACCCCTAAGGTAAGCACATAATCCGAGGTTGACGCTAGAAGCCTTAGCCGGAAGTCCAGTCTGTAGTTTCCCGGAGGCAGAAGAACCCACGGGCCCGTCCAAAAGTCTCCAGATATTCCAGAAGTGGACTCATGCGAGAAGACCCAGTGGCTCACCGATTCAGGGTCCTTGGCCGACCGACAGCAAAGAAGGCTGAGGTTAGTGTAGTTGTAGGTCCTAATGTAATTGCTGATGACCTGTGGCGAGCCTGAGTAGTCTCTGGCAAACAAGAGAGCTCCGTCGGCAGTAGCTTGCAAAGCGAAACCATTTGGTTTCAGGAGGAGAAAGACGAGGTATGCGGAAGCGGGGTCGTTAAATGGATCGATAAGCACGTAGCTGACCTTTTGTATGTAGGTTGTGAGCTGCGTTTGAAAAGAAGTGCCAACTGGAAAGAACGACCTTGTTGGCACTACGTATGCATCATACCTGCCTGAGAGGAGAGGAAAGATATTGTCCTGCGTCAGAATAGAAGCGTTGCTCGGAACAAGTGAGGCCAGGCTGAGGACGGCCATGTCATGGGTGTTCACCGAAGGAAATCCGTACGGGCCTGAGTAGGGATGCCCCGCTAGACCGCCTAGAGCTAGAGGGCTCAGGAATGCCGACGAGACGATCGCGTACAGAGCGAATACTTGAAATCCGCGTCGGGTGAGTTTTCTTGATGTGTGAACAGCCGCGGCTATGGCGTATGGTATGATGAACGCCGGGTACTGAGTGGCCAGGGAGTAGTAGACAGGGTTGTCCGAGAGAAGGGCGACGCCAAGCCAAGCGAAACCGACTGCAGTGATAGACAGAGCGGCGAATGGCAGAAAGCCCAGAGGGCCGAAGACTGCAAGGATGAATCCGAGTTTTTGGGGGCCATTTGCCAAGAAAGCAGCGATTGCACTCGCGGGATTTAATAGTGCAGTGACCGGGACAGCCAGAAGGCTGTTTGCTCCCAACGTCTGCCAAGTGTAAAGTCCTCCGAAGAGAGTAAGTTCGCTGGGGTTTAGCTGCCGGATACTGTAAAGAGCCCCTGTAAGCCATACAATTGACATTAGAACGGTTAACGTCGCGACCCGCAATGGAGTAGATGATAGATTTCGGCTGCCTAACGCCCGGCGAATTTCGGTTCTGTTTCTCCAGCCGTAATAGACTCCTGTCAAGAGCACTAGGAATGCAGCAGGCTCCATTGTTGATAGAGTGAGCAGAGTTGATCCGAAATATTTGCCCCAGTTTTTCTTTTCAAGAAAGTAGAGTGAAAGGAGCGAAAATGCCGGAATGAATCCTTCTGGATGAAACTCGACCCAGTTCACACCCTGTATCGCCGGGTTGGTCAAGTAGACTGTGGCAAGAGCCAATGCCTTAGGCCTTGAGCCAAGCTTAGCAAGGGCGAGACCGTAAATGGGTAGGGCACCTATGGCTAGAAAGACCGACTGAATCGTCAGCAGAGTTTCTGGACGGGGGGCAAGTGCGTAGAACGGAAGAATAAGGAAAAGTATTATGGAGAAATGAACTCCTAGGATGCTCCCTGAGGGATTCGCGGGAAGGTCCGCCGTGTAGTGGAGTAGCCCGTCTCCACTCAGGGTATTGTACATTGCCTGGTTGTAGTTTCCTAGGTCCCAGGCATGCATGTGAAAGCTGTAGAGTCTAATTATCGTAGTGTACGAGAAGATTAGCGTGTAGGAGACGACAGATAGTACAAGGACAATCTCACTAACGAATAATCTGCCAATTTTTCGGTTCAGAATTCCCAGCACCCTCGCATAGGAGGCCTGAACCAGCTGGCGTGATCTTTTCAACAGTTCAAGATGCTTCATGATGATTTCGCTCGGAAGGAGTCGCGTAACCAGATATGTGGGAGCAGGACGACAAGAAGAAGGATCATCACCGCGAAGTTTGTGATTATTGCGATGTTCATTCCTATGTCGGACAAATAGAAAGAGAGTATAAGAGCACTAAAGGTATTTGAAAACGCAGGTCCCTGCAAGGCTTCCGGTATCCATTTGGACCAGTATGTCAGCAGCCCGTGCATCGAGACGAAGGTTGTTAGAGAGAGCACTACCGGAATTATTGGGGCCCATTTCCTCTTTGAGGCAACTAGCGGTGGTATCAGGAGGGCCGTTGCTATGACGAAGTACCTCCCTGAAACTCTAGTGGGGAAGAAAAACGAGAGAAACGTGACTACTCCAATTAGGGCGATGCCTCGATAGCCCAACAATCCACGTTTTTCCCTGAGGCTGAAAATCAATAGCGGGAGGGAAATTCCGAGGAATAATGCCCTGCCAAGGAAAAGATAACTCAACGATACGGATCCGGGGGAATTCAGATCCGAGGTCCACATTCTATCTCGTCCCGAAATGCCGCTTAGTCCTGATACCAATGGCAGAAAGGAATACGCGTCAGCTGAGATCGGTGTTCCGAAAGGGGTTTGACCGAACGTGAATTCGAAAGCTCTCTGGACAAGTTGACTAAAAAGGATGAAGGGTGAGTAACCCGAAAGGAGAAATGGAATCAAGACGACTATCGAGGTTGAGGCAACAGTTCCCAAGCCCAAAAGGGTCTTCCGGAGACCCTTGCCCGCTATGAATATCACGGCCATAACAGCTATTGGAACAAGAGCAGTCTGTTTCGTCAGAATACCGAGTGTGGCTGACCCCCAGAACAATCGATCATGATGGGTCAAGAGCAAATATGAAGCAAGCATGAGAAAGACCATGAGGAAAGAATCTGTTTCGCCCCAAACCGCAGAGTCGTAAATGAGGCTCGGAACAACTCCATATAACGTGGCGGAGGCAAGGCCCGACTTGTGGTCACCCCCTAGTTTTCTCACTATGAAGTAGGAAACCCCTGCACCGACACAGTCCGCCAGAGCGTTGAGGAGCTTGATTGTGCCTTCGAGGGGAACGAAACCTAGCGACGCGATGTTAAGGGCGCCAGCCGCCCCAAAGAACGCTGCGAGGAGAGGCGGGTATGGAAAGAAGGCGGAGAGGTAGGGAGTTCCTCCAAAAGCTGCTGCCGCAGTGGTTACAGCTGGACGTAGATAGAGCTGACCTAGGCCTTCTTTGAGAAGAACGCTACTCCAAATGCCCTCAACATAAATGTCATAAGGGTGCCTTCCAAGTCCGAATAGTGGCAAGCGTAACAAGAAGGCAGCCGCGAGGACAACCAATAGGCTTCTCGGAAGTCCTGCAAGGAGTCGAGCCAGCTTCCTGAATACCCTGAGCGAAGAAGAGACCAGCTCCTTCGTCTCAACAAGTAGGATCCCGATGAGGAAGGAAACTAGAGGATAGATTCGCCAATCAAGAACCTTTGGACCCACCCAGGGATTGTGGGGAATGTCTATCTCAAATCGCGTGATTGCGAGACTCGTTTCATTCCCACCATCCGTAGTTCCCAAGGAACTAACACTAATGGCTCTGACACCAGACTGAAGGATTGGGTCAAACTCTCCACCATCAAAGACCTTAACGTAGTTGGTCAATGAGTTCGTGATCACAAGGCCTAATGACTGTTGGACTCTCACGTCCAAGGAGATTGAGAACGGGTCACTGACCGAGTAGGAACCGATAGGAGTTCGCAGTGGGACTGTAATTCCACCTATTCCTGCGATGACCAGAATTATCGAATGGTTTGAGGAGAAAAACTCGACAGCTAAACTAACTGGAACAAGCGGGGCATAGACCATCACTCTGAAGGGGACAGAATTGTTACCTTCGGATTCTATCTTCGCTGTTAGTGTTGACAAGAACGACACTTGGGATGTGGAGAGTATTACAGATGGCGTCGCTCCTGGAGGCGAAGTGATCCTTAGAGTCGATGGGTCGACGTTCACGCTGCCTGACGACGAATCAATGTAGAGGAAGTCCTTGTCAAACCCTGTGAGATGAGTATCATAAGAGGGAGAAGCCCAAGGCCCAAGAACTAGAACGACTAGAACGACTATAGAGAGTGTTGACGTGACGGTTCTTTGATTGTTCTTGGTTGCAAAGGTGAGGGCGAGGGCCTGAAGAAGGGACCTGACTCTAGCGTGAAAGTTCCAAGTCAGAATTGTCTGTCCCCAGCCCCTGGCCTACGACAAAATCTTCAAACGAATCGGTGCTAGCGTTCCAGGTGAAACGGCTGGCCATCTTAAGCCCTCTCTGGGAGAGCCTCTCCCAAGTGGCCTTGTCCTCTAGAAGGGTCCCACAGAGTCTTGACATGCTCTCGATATCGCCGAATGGGTATACAAGCCCGTTTTCGCCGTGGCGGACGGCGTCCTGGGGAACGCCATCACTGACAACTACAGGTGTCCCACAAGCGTTTGCTTCAACGGTAGTCATGCTGAACCCCTCCACGGGGGAGGGTTGAAGGAGGACCTTGCAACGTTTCAAAATGTCAGCTTTCTCATAGGGGGGGATAGCACCTGGGTAGATTCTGAACTCCACAGATTCATCGACCCCAATTAGGCGAGCCTGTTTCCGCAGGCTTGCTAGATACTCGAGGTCGTTCCGGGCCACGCTGCCTGCAATTATCAGGCGACAACCACCACGAACGTCTGCCAGCCTCTTCAGGGCGAGTAGCGCATGGTCGACTCGCTTGTACTTCCGAATCTTCCCTATGAAGACCATGGTATCCTCTCTGCTTTCGAACGGGAGGGGCTCCTGACCCAGTTGGGGGTCAATGAGTGCTGCTGATGGCACGATTCCAATTCTGAGGGCGTCAAGCCCCATCTTCGCCAGTTCTGTGGCAGACTTCTGCGACAGTGTCGCTACTGGATATTTCCTGTAGAGCCTCGCAAGGACTCTTTCCGCGAGAGAGAGCAAGATGGCTAGTCCCTTAGGGTACTGTTCCGCAAAAATCCTATCGTGGCACTGGTACCACATTGCCACAAGGCGCCCCCGAGAGTAGAGAAAGGCAAGTGTCGGGACCTTTTTGCCCCCAAGAATCTCCTCAACCGTTACATCGACGGAGTTCCTTATTCGAAGGAACTGGCGAAAGAGGCGGATCGGATAAAGTAATCCGGGCGTCACTCGTCGTATTTCAACTCCGTCGAGATTCTCATGCGTCGATTTTCCATCAGGAGAAGCTGCAAAATAGACGACACTGTGTCCTCTTTTGGCAAGGCCGCGAGCCAGATTGCCAAGGTAAAAGTCCCCGCCAGCAGCCTCAGGGTGGGCCCAGTCTCGGCTTGCTAGGAAGCAAAATCTCAAGCATGTATCCGAACTAGAAAGTCAGTATGTGCCATATCATGCGTAGCCCGATACCGAAGCCCTTCCATTTTCCTGAGCCTGCTCCCTTAGAGGTTCCCCAGCGCTTTCTAAACGTAACCGGAACTTCAACAACCTTGAGCCCGTCAGCGATGGCGGCCATCAACATATGGGGAGAAAAGTGGTGTCCACCGATATACAGCTTGTCGATTATGGCCCGGAGGGCTTCGGCCCTGATCGCTCTCATTGTACAGCCAACGTCAGTTAATCGGACTCTTCCCCAGTGTTTTATGTCAAAGAACTTGACCTGTACTAGCTTAGCTAGGAGCATGTTTCCCCATACGTAGAACCAGTCCAGCTGGGAATCCCCAGTTGTGAGTTCCTGTGTCGTCCTCGTGCCGACGACCATGTCCACGTTGTCAAGGTAGGGAACTAGTTTGGAAAGGTCTTTCCCGGCGAATGTCATGTCGCCTTCGACAAGAACCACAACGTTAACTTTTGGAAATTCGAGAGCCTCTCTGAGGCCTCTCATACAGGCGTATCCGTAGCCCTGTAGCGGCTCGGGAACGACTCGGGCCCCGGCTGCGACTGCAGATTCTCTGGTTTTGTCGGCGCTGTTATTGTCGACAACTATCACTTCCTTCACATCAGGTTGAGACCTAAACTCTTGAACCGCGCTGTAGATTGAAGCCTCGTCGTTGTACGCGGTCATTGCGACGACAATGTTGTGGTTAGGTATGATGTCCCAACGCACATGGTGCGCTATACTCTTCCATCTTTTCTTGGAAAAGAGAAGGAAGAGGAGTATCTCAGCCGACAGGAGTATCGGGAGAGCGGTGGCCATCCAGATCACTGGCCTTGGAACTGAGAGAAGGACGGACCCGTCTATTGGGTGCCCTGTCATCATTGAGGAGACTGCGCTTCCGAAAGTCCAGAACGCGAGGGCAAGGTAGCTGATGATAGTTGCCACTACTATCCCGAACATTGAAACGTAGACTTTGCCCAGTCCAGACTCTCCTCCAGTCGCCCGCCTCAGCCTGAGTATTTTAGAAATCGCTCGAACATCGACCTGTCACACCATATTCTCAAATGCGTGGAGAATCGCGCAACTTTAGGGTCCAATATTAAGGGCACGACACCCAACTAGTGGAAGCCTAGGCGGCCTTCATGCCACTCGAAACGTCCAAGTTCGCCCAGCCTCTGCTCACCTGAGCCCAGGCGAAAGGCCTTTTCAGCAGAATCTCTTCCGAGAGGACTGACTATGAAGTTCGCAGGCCTTGGCTCTCACTCCTGGGCATGCGTTGGAGGGGGCGAAGACGTGCTTCATTCCTTCGGTGCAAACCAAGGGTTCGTTGTCAGCGGAGACTCGTGTCTAGTGGTCGACTCTGGCTTCCACAATAGAACAGCCCTAGAGATTCTCCGGAGGATTGGGAAGTTTCGCCCAAAGAGGATCATCCTGGTTAACACGCACTACCATTCAGATCATGTTCTTGGGAACAGCGTCTTCGCCCACGAAGGTAGCGTGGTATTGTCGCACGAGAAGTGTAGGAAGAGTATGCGGAGGCATTCTGAACGTCTCCTCGCAAAGTACAGGGCAAGAAACCCTGAGCTTGCTCGTTTGCTGGAAAGGGTGAAGGTTTCATACCCTTCGCTGACGTATCGGGATAGCGTTTGTCTTTTGTCTGAGGATGACTTCCAGGTCGAAGTGTTTCATCCCGGGGTGAGGGCCCATACTGACGGCGACTCTATCGTCCATGTTCCTGATGACCGGGTTGTGTTCGCGGGTGATGTTCTCTGGGTCGGGTATCATCCGAACCTTGAAGATTCCAGCATCCAGGGCCAAGTACGGGCGTTGAAGATGATACTGACGCTGAACCCGAGAAAGATTGTTCCAGGACACGGGCCGGTCTGCGGGCTTTCTGAGGTTAGGCGTTTCATACGCTACCTGGAAGCGCTGGACCAGAACAGTAGGAGAGCCGTGCGAGACGGGCTGAGCCCGAAGGATGCTGTCAACAGCCTGACTCCGTCATGGTCTCGGGGTTGGAGAATGAAGAAGCTTGTTGTAGCCTACTTGGAGAAGCTTTCTCGTCGAGGAAACTAGTTGCTAGCCTCTTGGCCTCTTCGTCAGGATCTAATCGTCTCAGGACAGGCATAGAGCTGGACTCTGTCCTGGAAGGGTCCGATCGTCGTATTAGTTCCACCAAGTGCTGTTCTGTCCTCTGGTCAAGGAAACCTGAGGGACGGGTTACCGCCTGCCGGACTGTTTCGTCCGAAAGCACTTCCTCTAGTTCCCGGTTTGCTCGTCTGAGTTTTCGGAAAAGGACTGCAGCGACTGCGCTGAACCCGGTTATCGTGGTCAGGGCGAGGGCGATGAATCCTGTTCCCTGGAGGCTGGTGTTGACGTAGGACTGGAGGTACTGGTTGTTCTGGAATTCCTGGTATATCCAGAAGGACAAGAAGAGAATTACAAAGGTTTGGAACGCCATGATCGCTTTCGCATAACCTGGTAGGCTTCTCGGTGCTGGGGTATGGTCGTTCTCCGACAATATTCAGACTCGCTAGGTCTCTTCCGTGCTCGTCCCGGCCCACGGTTGATACGTGGCTGGGAGGATTTGGGCGAATTGTGTCCCTTGAATCGATGCCGTAGTATCTTGGTAGCGAACCGTTCAGCGTTCGCGGCCGAGCTGCTAGGAGGCTATTGGCCCCGGCTTCTCGGCCTCAGAGGGAGGCTCTTTCTTCTCAGTTACGACAGGACCCGATGGATTCTGACCCGGTTTGTGCTCTAGGGTCACAGACCCAGTTGGGGTTACTACCACAGTAGTTTGGGCCGTAGGGGAAGGTTGAAGGCCGGGAGCGGCCGCAGGTCGTCTGGCCCGCCTGGACGGTGTCTTCCTCCGTCCCTGGTTGTCCGCTTCGTCGCGTGTGGAATGTATCCTCTGAATCGAAAGGTAGAGCTTCAACGCTATTATTGCGGACCCTGCTCCGAACCCGACGCTGAGTGCTGGTATTAGGACTGGCGAGATGCTGTTGATGTAGTTACTGTAGTAGATGTTGTTGAAGTATTCTGAGATTAGGGAGGACCCTAGGAAGATGATGACTATGAACTGTGTTAGTATGAGGAACCAGGCGTTTCGGGGAAAGTTCCACCAGGTCAGTAGCGCTATATGGGCCTCCTCCGGTCTATCTGGGCTATGTTCTACCCCTGCCCGGGGAGGGATTTGTGCCGCTTGTAACCTGACGCTCGACAGGGAGGGGTGTTATGAAAACGGCCGCTGCCCAGAAAGGTCTTACACTGCAGGGGGCTGTCCTCTAGCCCTGTCCCGTTCAGGGAATAGGTATGCCCTTAGTCCCTGGGCTGTTCCGAGGGCAAGGGCTCCTGCCTGGAGGATGTGGCCGAGACTGATGAGGGTGAGGGCTCTACGGCTGAAGGCGAAGGCTGCAAGTGGAATGTTGTTGTCGCCTGCGTAGAGCAGTGTTAGGGTTACGATGCTGGTGAGGGTTACTATCATTGGAAGACTGTCTTTGTTCGGCCTGGTGAACTGTCGGTAGTCGCCGTTTTTCAAGGCGTATACGGCGACCAGGAGCAGCGCGCCTGTTTCCAGCACTGTGTCAACAAGCCCTGGTATGCCTAGGTTGAGCCCGACTGTCGCGTCGGTTATCGGGTAGAGGGGTGGTATGTCGCCTACTAGGCTGTCGGTCAGGACGTGGCTGAGTAGGCCGGCGCTGAAGGCTGCACCGAGCCGTTTGTACCGTAGTGTGAGAAGTATTGAGATGGGTCCGAGAACTAGAATGGAGTGGGTGTAGGTGTGGTGCTGGAGGTAGGGCTGGAAGTAGATGTCAAAGTCCGGCAGGACTCCTGACAGGAGGGCGAGGTAGAGGGGAAGATTCACGTTGAGCTTTTGACCGGTGGCTTTGCTGATGAGGTAACTCCAGCAGCTGTGTCCTAAGAGGAACATGGTTGTGGTTTGCTTTGCTGTTCTGTTCTTTCGTGCGCCCGGCGTCTGGAGGCCTACTAATGGTTAATGTCCGATGGTCGTTTTTTGGCTGAAACGGCGTGCTCGGGGCTGTTCTGGCGCATTTGCGTGTGGAAAGCGCGCCGTCTCCGAAAAAACAGGCCTAGGTTACTGGACTACTAGGGCGATGGCGAGACTGTGGGAGGTGGAGCCACTCGTCCCCACTACAAGAACGGTGTACGTGAGCCGCGGGGTATTGCTGGCTGTACTGATGACTAAGTTCGACCCCTGAGTCCCACCTGGGGAAATCGTGACTTGGACAGGGGTCAGAGACGCCGTCGGACGATTGGAAACCACCGGAGTTACCGCAACCGTCAAAGTTACGTTTCCCTCGAAGCCACCAATACTGGTGACCAGGATCGCGGAGAAACCGGATGAGCCTGCTGTCATGGTTAGGGAGGGCGGTGACGACAGGGAGAAATCAGGGGGAGGAGGCGGCGTGACTAAGAGAAAGGTCAGGACCGAGCGGACCAGCCTTCCGCTTGTACCTGTAACATTCAGCGTGTAGCTGCCGACGGGGGTTGCTTGGCCTATGGCCACTGTCAGCCCGGAGGTTGCTGAGCCGGTAAACAGAGAGACTGTTACCGGGTTGAGGGCGATGGAAATGTTCTGCGCGCTCGGCGACATGAAGACGGTCAGCGTTACGCTTCCTGCAAAGTCCTCTAGACTAGCTAGGTCCACGTTGAAGGTTGCAAGCTGGCCCTGGGGTATGCTCTGACTGGCCGGGAGGGCTGCGATGGTGAAGTCTGGGGAATTTTGGGACCGTGACTCGGCCGAGATCTG
>Ga0209341_10002639_pt1 | contig 16970 bp, 27 predicted proteins | sample RifCSP13_2_FD_184020 | JGI IMG/M metagenome (GOLD analysis project Ga0209341, IMG submission 184020) | Soil microbial communities from Rifle, Colorado - Rifle CSP2_sed 13_2 (SPAdes) (version 2) | ecosystem: Environmental > Terrestrial > Deep subsurface > Rock core/Sediment | place: Rifle... | reverse complement strand
TGAACTATCCTGAGACGGTTTACAAGGCACAGATCGTCGAGAGTAAGAAGCGGCCGTCGGCTAAGGGGATGATCGTGAAGAGCCCAACCTTAGCGAAAATACTCAAATTGATGGGGGAGTCAGTGTGATCACGGATTTGTACAAGACGGCTGAAGCTATCTCCCGTCAGCGGAAGGTCAGACTCTTACGACAAGACGTACGAGAGCCGGACGAGGTGACGGCCACGTTGCTGAGGGGTGAGGGGTATACCATCGAACGACTCGGCCTGCCTCTCGGTGACTGGAACTGGGATGTACGTGAGGAGTCTTGGCTGAGCCAGCGCGGGTATGTAAACGTCACGGTGGAACGCAAGACTTTGGCTGACTTGAGGGACGTAGACAGACTGGACAACCAACTCGGCCGGGCGAGGATGTTGTTGGCCGAGGAGAAGTATGGACAGAAGACGTTGTTCGTGGTGCTGGTCGAGTATGCGTTCGACAGAGACAGACAGAGAAGGTGGTCCGAGCTAGCCGTGAGACACGCGAAACTGTCCATGCAGCTTGGGGGGATCAAGGTGACTGAGTGTGGGGAGAATGGGATAGCTGAGGCGGTGGACGGGTTGTACAAGTGGAGTCAGAAGCTAGGCCATTCGTTGGCCGGGAGTGTGTAATGAAATCTCTCTATGCTCTTAATGATCGTATGGGAACCCTACACATCGAACGCGACCTTTCACTGGGCTACCATCGTTTCCGTTTTGGGCCTGTGAAGTTGTGGTGGAAGTCTGTTCCTGGTTACGAAATAGTCTTCATCACAGAAGAGGAAGATGAAGGGGTACACATGTTCTTGTCGGATAAGGGAGCATTCGTAATACACCTGACGGGGAGCATAAGCTATGCCCATGACTAACGACCGCTTCTTCGACATCGTAGGCGCCGTGCTGCAACGCTGTCTTGAGGTGCTGAACGAGAAGGGTCGTGACTACGCTGGCGAGGACAACCGGCTGCGGAACTTCGAAGAAGACGCCGCGGCACTCAACCTACCTACGTGGAAGGTACTGCAAGTCTGGGCGCAGAAGCACGAGAAGGCTATCCGGGTCTTTCGTGAGACGGGGCAGGTCAGGTCTGAGTCGGCTGAGATGCGGTATGTGGATCGGATCAACTACCTGTTGCTCGACTTGGCTGATGCGATGGCTAACGGATATGAGCCGCGGGAGGAGTGGTTGATTATGGCTTCTCAGGCAGAGAGAACACGAACCAAACTGACCATCATCGGCGATGACGACCAAGACTATGCTTAATCATATGTTCCGTAGATACATCGAGTGTTGGATAGTCGTACTGTATCCGTGGGTCTTGTTGACTGAGTGTTATGCTGTTCCACTGGAGGGACCAGTAGAGGAGAAAAATTGATAGCTTGTGACATGGACGGAATAGTCACGAACTTCAGCTTGGGATTCAGCCAGGTGGTGAACAAGCTGACTGACGGCCGGGCGCCGCTGGTCACGAGTCACGATCAGGTAAAGGCTTGGCAGTGGAAGCCGTGGTACTGGCCTGAAGGATTCACGAACAAACTGAACGAGAAAGCGTGGGACTGGATACATGCCAGCCCGACGTTCTGGCGCGACCTTGAGCCCTTGTTCCCCGATGACATACCCTACCTTGCCTCGATAGCCCGGACTGAGCCGGTTGTGTTCATGACCCGGCGTGAGGGTCTGGGTGCGTGGGAACAAACTGTTCTTTGGCTACAGAATCACGGGATCGAGGAGCCGTTGGTTGTGCGAGTGAGGTCCGGCGAAGAGAAGTGGGAGATATGTCAACGGATGGGTATCCGAGTGTTGATAGACGACAATCCGAAGACACTGATGGCAGCTAAGGAGGCGGGGATGGATGCACTTAGAATTGACTGGCCTTATAACGAACACTTGATTGGTATCCCTTATGGGGACAGACTCGCAAGTGTCCTTGGCTATGGGACGTTCATAGCAGGCTTGGTCTAGTCTTGGAAGTCATATCTCAGAACGTCAAGACAGCCAAGTCCTTATTCCTACCACTCCAAGAAACAATCATCATGCCCATAGGCGACGTACAGTATGCCGGCGGTGGGGTGAACGACGCCTGTGACCTTGATAGGCTACAACGTCATCTCGAATGGGGGATGAAACGCGGCGCTTATTTCCTCGGCATGGGGGACTACATCGACGTAGCCAGCCCGTCGAACCGTGATGCAGTGCGTCATGCCAAGATGTATGACTCACTACAAGACGCGCTTGAGGAGATTAACGAGCAGTACCTTGAGAAGTTCAAGTCTGTGTTGAAGGGGACAGAGGGACGGTGGCTTGGGCTGCTTGAGGGGCACCACTTTTGGGAGTTTGCAGATGGTGCTACCACTGACACAAGGTTGTGCCAAGCACTAAAGGCCCCATTCCTTGGCGACTGTGCGTTCGTTAGGCTGGTGTTCAAGTCCAACGGCAAGCAACGTACTGGCTGCACCATTTGGTGTCATCATGGCGTTGGTAGTGGCAAACTAGCCGGCGCCCCGCTGAACTCCTTGGAACATATCATCAAGGCTTTCGAGGCTGACATCTACTTGATGGGCCACATGCACAAGAAGGTAGCGGCGCCGATGAACCGGGTGTACGTCAACTGGGATGAAGACCCGCCGCGGATGAGGCACAGGAATGTCATCATTGGTTGTACTGGTGGGTTCCTGTGCGGGTACTTGCAGGGATCAAAGCGAGCTGGACGGGCGCAGGGAACGTATGTTGAGCAGAAGATGCTGAACCCCACAGCGTTAGGCGGACTGGTTGTGTACGTCCGGCCCAGAAATACACACGGCCGTTATGGAGTTGATCTAAGCGTGGAGCAGTAGGGTGGGGGACAACGATGATCTATACAGAGGCGGTATCGAGTCCATCCACTATCCAGACATCCCTACCACGCTGTCCGAAGTCGCAGCGGATGTCTTGCAGGAGGACATACGCAGACGAGAGGGTATAGCCAAGTCCCGGCGCAACGACACCAAGAAAGACTACAACGTCCAACTAGCTGAGGACCACACTCTAGCACCGGCTGAAGATCATGCACACCATCTGGTGATTACCAAAGAGAAGAGCCACCAAAAAGCCAACAGGAAGATAACCCGATTTGAAGCTTACTGCAAGGTGTGTGAGCGAATAGACACTTGGGCAACGGAGGATGTGATGAAACTTAGGGATATTAGAAGCCGTGAGTAAGAAGTGTGGGCATAAGGACTTGAAGCCTGGGGATGTGATACGCGTGGTGTGGAAAGACCACTACACAAGTAGTTCTGGGGCGTTTCCAGCCCCTGAAGCCATGTTGGTTGAGAGCTTTGGCCTAGTAAAAGCCATAACCCATGATGGGCTGGCTATCTATCAGAACCGGATAGTCAACAGTGAGACGTTCGAGCGGATGTCTGAGAATATGGACGGGCTGTTTGTGTTGCTTCCAGTAATAGTGGAGATTGAGAAACTTACCTAGTCGCTAGGTTCACGATTACCAACACTAGACCCACCAGTATCGTCACCAAGATTCCTTGGAAGAGTCTGGTGAGTCCGTCGATGGATTTCTGAAGTTGAAGTACTTCGTTCTCATGCACCTCTCGTGGAACAAACCGGCTTCGGACATCGTTTAGCTGTTCTTCGGTGTGGATGCGTGTTCTGTCCGCAGCCATGTGAAGAGCTTGATGTGCTTCCCAATTAGTCTCGATTAAACGATATAGCTGCTTTATCTTCTCATCAAAGAAGTCTCGCAGGCTGACGCCGTAACCGTTTACGTTCTTTCCTTCAGCCACTTAGCCTTCCCTCTTCTGGAAGTAAAACCCTAAAGCCATACCCATCGGGCCAGCTATGGCAGCGGTCGCTTCAATTGGTAGGCCAGCAACTACTGAGTAGATGAACGCCCCTACAAGGGCAAAGCACACGGTTGGTCTGACCGCAGCTTGTAGATCAGTCTTCATTATCCTACCCCCCTCTACATGAAAGCTGTGTACTCTATCCAACCGCCGTAAGATGTAACCGTGCGCCCGACTGTATCGCCTGCGTCCGCTCCTAAGCGTTGCAGGCGCCAACGAATGATATCATCGGCTTCGAAGTTTGAGCCCGCGAATGGTCGGGAGAATAGTTTGAACACGTTGGTAGCTAGGGTGTTATCAATGTTGACAGCATTTTCAAGATTCCACGAGGACAGAGTATCGCCGTCCTTATGTGTCTCTGCGTAGCTGCGGAGTACGATAGTCGGGGGTCCGGCCGTGCCTGATTGTATCAGCAAGATGTTCAGGCTGATGCTGGTGTTAGGCACCCAGTCACTAGGCACCGGACAGCCCCATTGCATAGTACCAGTCGCGGCATCAGGGAAGGCTACGTTGGCGTTGCTAGTCGCTACTGCTGCAATGGGGTCAATCTCTGATGTAGAGAGTGTGGACATCGGCATCTTCCTCGTCCGTGCCCAGACGGTATGACCATTCTCTAGTTCGAGGATGTCAGTGAAGGTAGTGTCAGGTCTACCCAAACGAGAGGAGAGGGAAGGCTGGAAAGCACGAAGTTGCGACTCGAGCGCAGCTTGTTTTTCTTGGAGTTTCTTGAACTCTTCTTCCAAGGCCATCTATGCACTCCCCACAGCTAGGTCGCCGTAGAGTTCAATGCGCTTGATGGCCGGTGGGACACGGGAGGCCGCGGATGTGCCGGTGAAGGCTACGTGGAGCGTCAAGCGGGAGATGTCGTGACGGTTGATGGGACGTTCATGTCTCACGGCGCCGCTGCGTATAGGTGTGCCGACGTTGATGTCCTCGCCGTTCTGGTCGATGAGAGAGATTTGCCACTCGTCACCTGATACCCGGTCTTCACTAGTGTAGACCACGAGGCGTGTGAGGGTTAATGAGTCAGGGAATTCTAGTGTGGACATGAACGCTTCAGCCGAGGTCTGGACCGCGTGTGTGTCAGCACGAGAACGGAAGGGTCCGGCCCGCTGATCGAGTACGTGGTAGGCCAGGTCATCGTTGTCACCGAAGAAGAGTGTCGGGGTGAAATAGGTAGACGCAAGGGGCTGACTCTGAGCAGAGACGAAGATACCGGCTAGATGCTGGGCATCTTGTAATGTGGCTGTGCCCATAACCTGCCAAGTGAGTTGCCGCGGGTCGCCGGTCTTGGAGTAACCGCAGAGGATGAGAACGTTTGTTGAACTCACGAGCGGCTGGTAGATAGCCCACACGTAGTCACCTGTAGGGTGAACGCCCATGTAGCGACCGCCGTGAAGTTCAGTCACACCTGATGCGGGCATACCACCTGATTTGGTTTCGATACCGATGTTGACGGGTAGTTCCCCCGGCACCCACCAGAGAAGTCCAGTAGGGTGAGGGATGAGCAACCCACCACGCCAAGAGGGCATCGGGATGTTATCGAAGACGTTACGCCATGAACGGAAGTCCTCGAAGACGAGTCCAGAACGGGCCTGAGCATTGAACGAGAACAACCCCTCGACTGTAAGGACGAAGGAGAGTCCGCTGAGACCTGAGATAGCGGCTGGCCTTTCGTTCTTGTCTCCAACTTTGAAGTACGAGCCCCAGTCTGCGGTTGTAGTAGGGGTGCCATCTACTCCGAGGATAGCAAACCCATTAGCTGTGAGTCCTGCTATCATCTGGCCATTCATGTTGCCAAGGTGGTCTGCCCCACCAGCAGTCCAAGCACTTGACGCCGCCAATTCACCCGATGGAGCACCCGTAGCGGGAGTCAGTTTGCGTGGGTCAAACTCATCACCATCTGGCAGCCACCAGAAGGATTGGTAACGGGTGGGTTGCCCACACTTTTTCAGATTGGTGAGTGTGTAGTTGCCAGTTTCCAATGTGGCGAAGGTGCTGTTGAACAAGTCTACCTTTTCCAGATAACAAGGTGTATTGCCTGCCCGCCCGCCACGCTGACAATAGAGGTGACTAGGACCGGGAGAGGTTCCCGCAACTGAGGCCCCTATCTCCACCCAAGCATTAGAAGCACCAAGAGTGTGGGTCATGGTTCCTGCGGCCGATCCTGCCTTGTAGCTGGCCGTACCTCTCATGTCGTTACCAGCATTCAAGACAGTGGCAATCAATGTTTCCGCAGCTTCTTTAGTGTCAGTAGTGTTGGCGTGACATGCACTGCCCATAACCATGATCTCGTTGGAAGCACTATCTATTCCGGTTTTAGCAATGCTGGTCCCTGTGCCCGTGGCGCTAAAACTGGCCCGTACAGGGGCACTCTGGTTGGCTGTGTAGAGGCTCATAGCGATGACGACCATATCAAACGTAGGCCCAGTAGGGTCAAACACCAGAGTCTTAACGATGTCATGTGTCCCTACATCCGGGTTGATCAGATAGTACAGAGAACCGATGAATGTCCCACTGAACACGGCACTCTTCGCTAATGTCAGAGCATCACCGTTGAATGTTTGCGTACCACTCTCTGCTGCCGAGGACGCGTTGTAGAAAACCCAAACTAGCAACACGCGGTTTGGTTGGTCTGCTACTGCATGAGAGACTGTTACACTTTGGCCAGAGGTAAGATTGTTTCCAGAGCCAGAGGAAGTAGCGTCTATTGTTGGAGTTTGACTGGCTACGGGTTCCTCGAAGAAATACTGATAGTGGTGACTCTCATCAATCCCCACAGCTATGGTATTCTTCAACGGCGCAACCCGAAGTTCCCCCGGCAATCCTAGCAACCCCGAAGCATAGTACATCCCCGGAGTCTGGCCGTCGTCGATGGGATAGCCGATACCAGCAGACCAGTCGGACCAGCGTTTGACTAGACGTTCAGCCACTATCTGAAGTTCCCGCGGATGGTAGACTTGGTTGGTGTCATTGTCTTTGCGATAGGAAAGACAGCTACACGTAGGTTAGCGGCCTTGGAGTCTAGCGCCGCAGCGAGGCCCTCCTTCTCCGCTCGTCGTGCAGCAAGGGCCAAGTCTTCCAAGAGACTAGCGGCCGTGAAGTAAGCCACGACATCCTTGTGCGCGGCTGTGGTGTCGGCGTCTTTTAGTACCGCTGTGGCGCCAGCAAAGAGAGCGACGTTCTTACGCGCCTTGATCCACAGGCCGTTACGCGGACGCTTGGTGAACGTGTACCGTGCAGCAACGACGCCAGTGTCGTCTCGCTCGGAGTTGACGTGATCGAAGAACACAGGCGGGGACTCGTTGACTCGGTAGGCGTTCAAGTCTCCCGTGCCACTCAGGCCATTACCCAACGGCAACTCGTACACGTTCTTGACATCGTGCGCGTACTCAAGCAAGTCAGGGATGTCGAAGAACTGGTTACTCAGCGGCCAGTGGATGACGTAGGACCAGAAGGTCGCGTCGGTGTCGGCCGGGGATTCGAGGTCTACGCGGGCCAACTCGCAGGTTGCAGGGACTTGATACTGGAAGGAGAGAGTGACCCAGCCGGTTTGGGCTGAGGTAGCGTCGGCGTCGGTGATGTACCCTGCATTGGTCACGTCGTAAACACGAAGACGTGCGGAGTCACCGGAGGTTATGTAGACCTCGGCAACTATCAGAACTTGATCCCCACCCTTAACGGGTATCGACGCACTCCGAGCTTGGCCGTTCACGGCCGTCGCCAGAACCTTGAGCGACTGCTTGCCGTGGCGAGTCGAGGCTGCCGTGGTGTCCTTCGTGAGTGTAGCACTCGAAGCCGTCCAGTTCGTCACACCGGAAGTCTGCATGTGGCCGTCTGTTACTTGGCTGAGAGGGATTAGGTAGTTCTGACGGAGACTGCCCATCACGGTGTCTAGGTGGGTGTGGATTATGGAGGGGTGGAATGATCGGTGAATTTCGTAGCCCTGTCCGACAACCATCTGACAACTCAAGGCTGGTGTGATGGTCACAGCGACGGCGGCGACTGAGAAGTCTACGTTGGTTATGTTGGCTATCTCACCAACTGCGGGCCCGATACGCCAAACACCAAGAGCATCAGCGTGAGTCGCCGCAGTTGTGCTCTGAATAGCGCGGGTGATAGTGAGAACATTCCCCACGATATTCGTAATGAGCATGATCTCGGCATCCAGTGTACCTATAGTAGCACCGAACTGGATACCGTCGCCAATCGCCAGCTTCGTGCCATCTGTTACCGTGACACTCGTGTCAGAGGCGCTGATGCCCCCAGCGTCGTTCATATCAGCCGTGGAGTCAACGGCGACTGGTTGAGTAGAGACATATATCCACTTACTCACCAAGTCCTCGACTTGGCCAACAGGGGAGAGAACAGAGTCTCGAAGCTCAGTCGTGAGGTTAGACAGCGCCGTGACTGTAGATGAAACAGGGTACGCCGTAGGATCGATGATCTTCAGGATGTCTTGGCGTAGGTTGGTACGCGAACGTGTGGGGAGTCCCATCTAGTATTTACTTCCCATCCGCTTCTTGTGCTTCTTCATCTCGTCGTCGGACATCATGTGTCCACCTGGCATCTTGTGCATACCGGACTTCTTGGCTGGTTTCTTGCTCATCTTCTTCTTCGCCATTAGCTGTACCCCTTCTTCCTACGCCAGTCCATGTACTCACGTATCGCCCCAACGGCTTCAGGTGGGACGTTGCCTTGTCTCATTGGGCGGGAGTCTACGCGCTCCATCTGCCAGTCGAAGTAATCTCTGAGTTGCTGGATTTCCATCGTGTCAGAGCCGGGGATGATGACACCGATCTTGTACAGACCGCCAATAAGAGCCTGGCGTTCAGTCTGCGGGTCTGGGTAAGGATTGGGTAGGTAGAGCTTAGGCACCAGCAAGTCTCCCACGAGGGCGACGTTTGTTGTCGGCAGCGATACCAGCCGCCGTCTTGCGGATACCTTCTGAATTTACCTTTGGGGGAACCAAGCCCACTTCTTTATGTTCAGCGGTGATATTCCGGTGCTGCAACTCAGCCTTACTACGCGGGTCTAGGCTGGCTGTTTCGTTGAAACGTGAGTCAGCACGGGCTTGAGTGTGTCCTCGGCCAGCGCCGGTTCCGCCTTGGACAACGATACCCGCGGGGGGTTTGATTACATGTGGGCTTGGCCTGGCACAAGGGTCACAGCAAGTAGCATCACCACACCAAGAACCCGTGCAGGGGTAGGTCTGTGGTATGTCCTGACTGAAGGGTATGTTAACGTCGAACTCACCATGTTCAGGGCAGTTGAAGACTTGAGTAGCCACTTAGCTAAATGCCTTTCCACACTGTTCACAGCGAGTCACGCCGTCCTCCCCCAGCCATGCCGTGCGATGCCCGCAAGCAGCCTGACGCTTGGTTTCCCAGTCGGTTATCTCTTCTCGTACGATTGCGCGTATCTCCTTCTCGGTCATCATTCCTCCTGTGCTACTTCCAATACCGATTTGACATACCCCCCGGCGGTATCCCAAAATAAGTGGCCTGCTACGAAGCCCATGAAGTTTGTCCAGAGGATGAAAGGCAACGCCTTCCAGCCGAAGTACATGGGTAGCAGGATTTCTCCAGTAACGAAGCAGGTTGTGGTTAAGGCTACAATCGGCCAGACACGCCACGGGTGATGCCGTGTCCAGTCACGAATCTGGTAGGTCCACGGACGGCCTGTTGTTGGTCGCCAGAAGAACTCGTAGATTCGGCCGAGGAACCTGAGCATTACGCGACCGAGCCACCATTGATCGGGATGTAGCGCAGAGTGTAGTCGATTGCTCCTGCGTTAGTGTTGCCCACGCCGCTGTGAGCCGTGAGAATAATGGTTCCATTTAGTACCGCACCAAGAGAGCCACCCATCGCTGCTGGGAGTGTCGCAGCTTCGGTTTCGGTTGGTGTCGCGTCTATCCACAAATCCCCGGCATCCAAGTCGAGTGCTAATGTGGCTGCAATGAATCTCGCTACGCTGCCGGTTGTACCGAGTGAGAGGGATGAAGTCGCAGCACTTTCCCCAAGGTTAACAGCCACCACTGGAACTAGATGAACAACTAAGATGCTGCCAGTGACGGTGAAGATCGTAGCGTTGGTACCTGTCGCACCAAGGTTAGCCGCACCTGTGTAGGTAACTCTCTTTGTGAGTTCGTAGGTAGGAGCGTTGCGTCCTCGTATCAGTTCCATCACTACGTCCTCTTGCTCGTGTTACCGTAGGAACACTTGATTACTGCATCCGCCCCTGTGCGGATAGCTTGGAAGTCTTGGAGTTGGTCATGGTTGCGGAGATGAATCACATCTCCCGGCTCAGCCAAGTGCCCCTCTGTTGCGGTCGGGGCTGTTCCATCAAGCCGGAACCTGATGGGCGCCGTCTCAACGGTGATGAACGCGTAAGGCCGCGGACCATATGTAGCTACAGTCAGGATAACGGCTGTAGAAGAGACGCTGATACTCTCATAAGCATCATAAGTCGAACCTAGAACTGCTACTGTTTGCATCGCTTTTACCACCTACCTTCCTAGCGATGTGTGAGATTGGGCCGGGGCTACGTGCCGGAGGAAAGCAGCGTACCCCGGCTTACTCTCAGGGGTTATTCAGTTGTTAGTCCATTGTCAGGTAAACTGCTCCGAACTCACCGGCTGTGGTCGGGACGCTCAGGTTTACACCAATGACATCAAGGATGGCAGTGGATACACCCGCACGACCAGCAGCTGCCACAATTGCTCCGGCCTTATTACCCACAACCATAGACGCAGCTTGGTTAACCGCTGCGATTCCGCCTGTCTGAAGCCAGCCGAAGTAATCAGCAGTGATAGGCGTCTGTGCTACGCCAACGATTCGGTTGGTAATGGTTGTAGCAATAGCCTGAATGACATCGGTGTAGACATTCTTAGCGAAGCCAACCTCGTCACTGACTGCAAGGGCTGTCTCTACAGGGTCTTGCAAGGTGATGAGAACTCCCGCCGCAGCCGAGAAGATGATGTGACTTGCTACACGGTAGACACGAGCAGCGCGGACGCCGCCCTTGTTGACGAAACAGTGGCCGAATGCGCCGACACCACGAGGGTCGCCGTAGGTGTTGGCCGCTGTAGTCGTGGTCGGAGTCACAGAGAGAGTAGTGGCACCAATGGCCGCTGCCGCGTCTACTACAATGTCCGTATAGTCGGCTGTTACAACAGCAGGCCCCTGAATCAAGTCACCAGGGACAAGCAGAGTACCACCGTTCTCAACGAACCGCCACTTGCGCCCATCTTCATACTCCATCTGTCGGCCCATCATACGGCCTTTGACAGTAGAGTCGTTCTGGCGATGTGCTAGACCCTCTGAGGACGTGTAGATTACATTTGGAAAACTCATTTCTTATACCTTTCCTGCCGGTACGACCAGTTTAGTTCCGGCTTTCCGACCCGCTGGTGCGGGATTCCAGAATGTGCTGGGCCACTAGCCTCCTAAGAGAGCTATGTAATCGGTTGGCTCGGCTGTGAGGTCATGCTTTTGAGGCAAGTACTTATCAGCCGGGTCTACAGTCGGTGGCTCGTAGTGCAAGCCCGGAGGAGCAGGCCCTAGCCGGAGCCCACGTAGTTTGTAGCCTATCATGTTCCCTGGGTCGGCTAGGAGCCTGAACTCTTGTCCGGTCTTGGGGTTGTGGTAAATCGCCCTGGGACAGCCTTCACCGGCTGCTTCGTCGGCTACTGTTCCGGGTAATACGCTGATAGCATACCCCGCACCGGCGAGTTGAGCCTTCTCAGTCTGATTCAGAACGATTCCCATCAACCTACCTCACTACGTAGCTGTGGTTACTGCACCAATTTCGTACCGCATCGGAGCGCCACGAGCGTCGTCAACCTCGAACGGCTGGTAGTCAGCCACGGTGACTAGTTCGGTAGCGCGATACGATGCGTCGCGCTGGGTTTCAGTGGACAAGCCCTTCTGAGTCAGAAGACCCAGAGCACCGCGGTCGAAGATGGCTCCGTAGCCACTGTCCACACCGGAAATTTTGTCGATCTCACCAGTCTGGAAGACAGGCACGTTGTTGACTGAGAACTCGTAGAACCTTTCGAGAAGGCTACGCGCCCAATCAAGGCTCGGTGCTGTCCAACGTGGCGAGGCTGCGACCAACTGCTTGTTCACGACCTCGAACAGAGCATTCGGGTGGTGGATGATCACCAGATCGGAACCAAACTTGTTGGCCTGTGCATGGTTGATACAGGCTGCCAGGTTGTCAAGGGTCAGGTACTTGTTGTCGGCACCAAGGGTTGTTCCGCCGTTGAGGGCTGAGAACAGAGTAATGGCATCGCGTTCCATGAACCTGCCCATTGCATCGCCAGCCTGCTTGCCTACGATGGTGTATACTGACTCGTTCTCCTGTCGTGCCAGCTTATCGGTCAGGATGACCTTGAGGCCGACTTCGGTGGTAGACACGTCGAACGTGGTCATCCCGATGGCCTGTTCCTCAGTCATGTCAACACCGTCCGTGAGACGAGCGGCGGTGAACTGAGCGACCTTCGGAACTGTTAGGGTTTTCTCGCCCTGACCAAGAGTAAAGGGCTGTAGGAGATTAGCGGTCGGGCGGTTGTGTTCTGCTGTGAATAGAGTGTTGGCTATGATAATCCGCTGGGCATTCTCAAGCTGAGATGTAGTTGCGGTCTGGATACTAAAAGGCTGCTATCCCTTTCCTAGGGTAGCGAATGTGGCTACCTATTCTTACGAGCCTCTTCGTATACCGCTACGGAGACTTCACCTCTGCCATAAGCAGTCTCGATTTCCTCGAAGGTCGTGGGCTTCGGGCCTTTGCCTTTGGTGCCAGTCTTATCGGCACCCCCGATTTCTTCTCGTTTAGCCAACCCCAGTTCAATCAACTGAGCCTTGACTTCAGCCTGAACGTTATCGGCCCGTGTCTTGTTCGCCAACTCTTCTCCAAGAGCAAGGGCGAACTCGGCATGGGCGCCCTTCTCGCTAATCACCTTCTGCCTGATTTCCTCAACCTTGTCGGCGCCCAACACAGTTCCGAAGCTGGCTTTAAGACCTTCTTCGATTGCGTCACTGGTTTGCCTGATTGCATCCATCTCGACTGTCCGTGTGCTTAACTGATTGGCTACCCGTTTGCCTAGCCCCTCGAAGTCCCCTTCAGCAGCCATACGCTGAAGCTCTGTGTCTCTTTGTGTTTGTTCCGCAGCCCGGCGCTCTGCTTCCGCCTTGGCTTGGAGTCTACGTTCCGCTTCGGCTTCCTTCCGGTCGGATTCCGACTGAATGGTCCGGCGAAGGTATTCCTTGGCTTCGTGTGAAAGAGAGTTGGGGTCGAACTGATCCGACCCGCCGTCTTCGGATTCGTCTGTATTCTGTTGTTCGTTGTCGTCCGTCATGGTTCTCCTGTGCTTACTCCTGAACGAATCCAGAAGGCTACTAGAATGTTTGTACCAGTGTAGGACACCAGTTCTGATTTAAGTGTACCAGATAAACGAAGTTGACGCAATAGTTACAGTGTAAATTACTTTTATGTGGTTATGTACGTCCAGTAAGCGCGGCAGGGGGTCATCACATCGTCGCCATCGGATACTGGGGCCATTCTCGTTCGTATACCACAATAGGCCACATCGTGCTTATCTGTTTCTCATGGGCCGCATCAGCTCCACCGGTGGAGATTGTCGCCCCCACTTCGGCCTCGTCCCATTTCGTGTAGCTCCAGGGTGCGGGAGTAGCCTCAAACGTGTCCGTCTTCACCCACACGTCGTCACGGGTCTTGGACTGCCATGCCGTGACCGATGGCAGGACCGCGCCGTCAACCGGCGTGCCCGTTCCCTGGCGGCCCGTGGGCTTGGCTACGGCGTTGTCTGGCGTGGCGGCATCCTGATGCCGGTAACGGGTGCAGACCGCCACGATAGACCTTCGCTCGGCCATCCCCGTCTTCGCGGTCAGTGAGTACCCCTCCGTGTCTTCAATGTTCGTGGTGTCCGAGCGGTCAGGGAGAGTTGATATCTCGTCATCATCCACGGTGAAGTGCCGGTTGTAGTCGGTGGCGTCGTTCGTGCTGGGGTTGCTTGCGGCCGAGTCCTCCCATTCGGTGTAGGAGCCCGTACCGTCCGCGCCCGCCTTGGCCGCCCAGGTCGCGGAAACGCCGTCTCCGGTGGGCTTGGCGAGCAGCACGCCCATCTCGTTCGTGCTACCCTGGCCGTCCGTCACCACCAAGTCATCCACGATGTAGGTGAGGGTTTGTCCCTTCGTGCCGACGACAGGCTGGAACACAACTTCGTTGAAGTCACCTGTGTTGGTGTTCGTCCCCGCCCCCGCCTGCCTGGCCCAGAGGTAGCCGCCGGTCAGGCCAGCGCCGACTCCGAGTAGCTTGTCTTTTGCGCTGGGTTGCGTGTAGTAGAGACACCGCTCGCTGGACACGGGTACTACCTGATAGATGGCCGCGTCGATGTAGTCGTAGGTCTCGCCTGTCTCGATGTTTGTGACGAGCCTGATGCCAAGTGCCAACGCATTTGTCGGAAGAAAAGCTGCGACAGGCGTAGAAGCGACTACAGTTCCTCCACCCCCAGAAGTCGTCACTTGAAAGCCCATCGATGTCGCCGAGCCCGTGAGCCAGACAAACCGGCCAGGACCGCTGGCGTGGCGGATGCTGAACAGCAGTTGCGGGCTGGGAGGGGCGGCGTTGATGGTCTGGAAGCGTAGCAAAACGCGGACACAGGCGAGGCGCCCCAAACCAGCGGGAAGTTGAATCGTCGCTGTGTCGGTCAAGGCGTCGCTGTCCGTGAACCGTTTGGCATAGCGCCCCGACCCGTAGGGGTTGCCGTTGACGGCGGTCACGAGTTCGGTTGTGCCGCTCTCGCTGGTACATTCCTGGTTTAGCGTCAGTCCGCATTCCCAGCCGACACCGATGTTCACGGTCACGAGTCCACCTCCACCACGCCGCCCCTGAACCTGGGCGCTAGCTCAATGATAGGGACGACGATCCTCACGTCCGGCCAGACCTGCCGGACGGCCTGTGTCACCTTCACCATCGCCTCCTCACGGTCATAGGGTCGCGTCAAGGGAAGCGTGGGAATGTCAACGGTCAAACTCAGGCCGTCGGCGTCCTCTACGGTCAGGATACCAGCGCTGACAGAAACCCTGGTCAATCTAGCCACTGCTCCCCCTTCCAGGCCAGCCACATACTCTTGATGTGGGCAGCAAGCCCAGGCTGTGGCGGGGTCAATGCCAGCAACGCCGTAAACCACTTCTTGAGCAGCGCCTTGCTCGGCCAGTCGGCCACCGTCGTCTGGTAGGACTTCGCGTAGCCGGAGAGGTTGAAGCTGGAGACGATAGTAGCGCTGGCCGTCCTGTCGGCGGCGCTGAGCTTCGCCCCCATCTGGCGGAACAGTTCGCGCATCATGTCATGGCAGTAGTGTGGGATGTTCTCAGGGAGTCTCGCGTTGGTGAAGGTGGAGCCCCGCGACTGGATATCCTTGACGGAGCCCTGGAACTTAGCGCCGGTGAAGTCACAGTTGATAGCGTCCACCCCAGGCGGGCCGGAGCCTCCCAGGTCGCCGAAGACACAGTTGCGGAACGAGCCCGTCAGGTAGGCGAACGGCAGGGCCGCGAACGTCTCCCCGTTGTGGTTGCCTGATATCACAGGCCGCATCAGTCCACCGTTCCTATCAGGAGCACGAGAAGGTCACGCCCTGCGGCGTCCGCCGTGTCAAGGTCAAGCACGAGAAGGTCACCCTTACCCACCTGCCTATACTGTGCGGGGCGGGTGAGCGCGAGGCTCTTACCGAGTGCGGCAGAGCCGATAATAACCCCCTCCTGGGCGCGCCGGTAGGTCGTGCTCGCCGCGATGTCGGCGGGCCAGGCGAAGTCCACCACTAACGTATCAATGTCAGTAATCGAGGCCACCTTTCGCATCACCCCGCTCTGGGCTCCGCTCGTCGGCTCGATAAGCTGGCCGACCACGAAATCCGTGGTGAAAGCTACCCCACCCGCGCCTTGGACAGTGGTTCCAGTAGAGGAGATTGTGCCAGCCAGGTTCGCGGTCACGCCGGAGCATTCCAACTCCCATTTCAGGGTAGCGGAGACGGGATTGTCGGTGATGTTCTCATAGCAGCGGATCGTTGCCTTGCAGTCATTGGCTTCGGCTATCTTGACTGTGGTCTGAATCGTGTCGAACGTAGCGTTCCAGGGTGCGGAGACGTGCCAGGATACGTCATCGCCGCCCGCCAACCAGCCAGGCTGGGAGAGCGTGAGCACAGCGGGGTAGCCGCCAACACGATACGGTTTCAGCTTGGAGGGCATTCTAGTCCTTCATCTCCAAGCCGTAGACGAGGCAGTGAACCGCCGAAGCGGTAGCGCAGCCACCACGGAGCAGGTCAGTGGTGTTGAGGTAGATGCCCAGTTCCAGCACCACAGGGAAGCCGTCGCCTGGAATCGAGGCGGCGTTCATAATCTTGAACGGGTTAGCCCCAGCGGTGTCCGCGTGGTCGATCGTCACGGCGGCGGCGGAATTCGTGATGTTCGTCAATACGATGCGCTCTATCTTCACGCCAGCCTCGCTGCCGGGGGCGGTCACGAGAGTTGTAGTTAGCGTCGTCGTCAAGAGGCCCTTGTAAAGAATCTTGGGGTCGTAGATTGTTGGGCTCGCGCCTGCGGCCATTAGCTACCTCCTAGGCCCCAAATTGAGGCGTAATTCGTGAACGTGCCGCCGCCACCAGATGCCGCGATGGAGATGTCGTTTCCCGTCTGGGTCAGGGTAACGTTGGTGCCGCCGGTGAGGGTTATCGTCCCGTATATCGCAACGTCTCCCGCTTTGTGAACGGTGCTGACGCCACGATGAACGTGGCCGTCACGAGCCAGCGAGGCGGACTCACCAGGGTCGGCTGTTCCACTTACGTCCGAGGGCGTGGCGTCGCTGGTGATGCTTTTCCAGGCAGGACGAAGGTCGGTGCTCTCAACGCCAAGAACATTCACATATCCCGCGGCGGGGATGGAGATTGCAAGCTTGCTCCACTTCGGGGTGACGTTGCCAATGATGATATCGCCATCAACAGGAGCAGCGGCGCCTGTAGTATCGCCGTGAGCGGCCGAAAAGATATTATGTGCTTCAGTATGGTGCTGGTCGGCAGTTACATCGGTCAGACCAGAGTGTAG
>Ga0209341_10002638_pt1 | contig 16979 bp, 17 predicted proteins | sample RifCSP13_2_FD_184020 | JGI IMG/M metagenome (GOLD analysis project Ga0209341, IMG submission 184020) | Soil microbial communities from Rifle, Colorado - Rifle CSP2_sed 13_2 (SPAdes) (version 2) | ecosystem: Environmental > Terrestrial > Deep subsurface > Rock core/Sediment | place: Rifle... | reverse complement strand
ATCCGTTGTTAATCAGGAATCCTGCCGCATCGCCGACGACGAGGACGCCGTTCGCGACATACCGGGCCCGCATTCCGAGGCCGAGCTCGGGCACGAGGTGCGCGGAGTACTCGAGGACCTTCCCGCCCTTGATCAGACGCTGGACGCTCGGGTGCATCCGGAACCGCTCCATGATCTCCGGCACCGCGAGCTTCTTGCGGGACACGTCCTCCGACGAGACGACGAGGCCGAGGGACACGGACGCCTTATTCGTGTAGAGGAACCCACCGCCGCGGGCCCCGCCGCTCACGTCGCCCGCGTACACGAAGGCCGCGCCATCCCTGTCCCCGAGACCGAGGCGTTCCTGGAGAACGGGCGCGGGGACCTCAATCGTCTCCTTCACGCCGACGGATACCGCGGCGGGTGTGAGGTCCGGCGCAAGGCCCGCCTGCTGCGCGAGCGGCGCCATCGCACCCTCCGCGAGGATCACGAGATCGGCTTCGACGCGGTCGGGGCCCGCCACGATCCCGTGGACGCGCCCGCCGTCTCGGAGCAGCTCGTCGACCCGGATTCCCGTGATGAGAGTGGCGCCGGCGGCCTCCGCCTTTTTCGCGAGCCATTCGTCGAACTTGGGCCGGAGGGCCGTGAAACTCGCTGCCTTGCCGGAGGCCAGGTGCGGCGACTCGAATTCGAGCGCGAGGGACGCCTCGCCGGAGAGGAACACGATGTGCTCGCGCGTGACGAACCGCTCGACGGGACAGTCCTTCTCCCATCCCGGGATCAGATCGAAGAGCGGCCAGGCGTAGATCCGACCGCCGAACATGTTCTTGACGCCCGCTGCACGCCCTCGCTCGACGAGGAGTGTCGAAACCTTTTCCCGCGCGAGCGCGAGCGCGGCCGCGCTGCCCGTAGGGCCCGCGCCGACGACAATCGCGTCGAACCGCTCCGCCATGGAGTCCCGCGGCGGTCGCAGGAGCCGATTCCGTATAAGGCTTTGGCGGACTCACGGCCAAGCAACGGGCGGACCTCGGTTCTTTCGATCGGAGTTCTCCTCCATGAGAAGCTCGTCGCGCGGGTACGACGGTTTAAATACACTCTGAAGGGTGGGTTCGCCGTTCCGCATGCCCGACGCACCGAAGCCTCCCGCGGAGGAGCGGCTCTCCGTCGACGACCGCCTCGCGCTCGACAAGTTCGAGCCGGACGCGGAACCGTTCATCGTCGTCGCGACGGACATCTGCCGGACGTGCGACACGAAGCCTTGCCTCTACATTTGCCCCGCGCAGGTGTACCGGATCGCCGAGGGCGAGCTCGTGTACAACACGGATGGATGCATCGAGCTCGGCGCGTGCGGGATCGTGTGCAAGCACATCGGAAAAGGCGCAATCCGATGGAACTATCCGCGAGGCGGGACCGGGGTCGAATTCCGCTACGGATGACGCTGCGGTTCCACGCGCCAGAGTGTCAAGCTAGATAAGGGCTCCCGCATTCGTCCGCGCCATGCTGGCGGAGAAGAAGCCCGACTGGCTCCGGGTCCGTCCGCCGTCGGGGGAGAACTACAGGCAGCTCAAGGGTCTCCTCCGGTCCCTCGACCTCCATACGGTCTGCGAGGAAGCGCACTGCCCGAACGTCTGGGAGTGCTGGGGCGGCGGCACCGCAACGATCATGCTGATGGGCGACACCTGCACGCGCGGCTGCCGCTTTTGTGCGGTGAACTCCGGGAACCCGCATGCGGTCCTCGACCTCGATGAGCCGCGGAAGGTCGCGATCGCCCTTTCCGAGCTCGCCTTGTCGTACGTCGTTCTCACGTCCGTCGACCGCGACGACCTCCCCGATGGCGGGGCCTCGCACTTCGCGCGGACGGTCCGCGAGATCAAGGTCCGGCGGCCCGAGATGATCGTTGAGGCCCTCATCCCCGATTTCCAGGGAGACCTCGACGCGGTGCGGACCGTTGTGGACGCCGGCGTCGACGTCCTCGACCACAACGTGGAAACCGTCGAGCGCCTTCAGTCGAAGGTCCGAGACCCACGCGCGAACTACCGCCAGAGCCTGAAGGTCCTCGAGGGCGCGAAGGGGATGCGGCCCGGTCTGTTTACGAAGTCCTCGATCATGCTCGGCCTCGGCGAGGAGGAGGACGAGGTCGTCGCGACGATGCGGGACCTCCGCGGGATCGGCGTCGATATCGTGACCCTCGGCCAGTACTTGCGGCCCTCGAACTGGCACCTCCCCGTCGACGTGTATGTGCGGCCGGAGGAGTTCGACCGGTACCGCGAAATCGGCGAGTCCCTCGGGTTTGCGTACGTCGCGAGCGGCCCCCTCGTCCGGTCCTCGTATCGCGCGGGCGAGTACTTCCTCGAAAAGGTTATCCAGGAGCGTCGAAATCTGATCCGTGCGGCGGAGTGAGCCCGTGGTCGTGGAAGATCTCTATCAGATCGTGGAGCCCGCCGGAACGTTCAACGAGAAGCTCGACCCGCACCTCCCGAAGGACGACCTTCTCAAGATCTACCGGACGATGTTCCTCGTTCGGACCCTCGACAACCGGATGCTGTCCCTCCAGCGCCAGGGCCGGATCGGATTCTATGTCCCGTCGACGGGCCAAGAGGCGTGTCAGGTCGGGGGGGCGTACTGCCTGAACCCGGAGGATTGGGTGTTCCCCGCGTACCGCGAGCCGGGCGCCGCCCTGTGGCGGGGATTCCCGCTCCTCAAGCTCGTCAACCAGTTCTACGGGAACGCGGACGACATCCTCAAGGGCCGGCAGATGCCGAACCACTATGGGAACCGCGACATCAACTACGTCACGGCGTCGAGCCCCGTCGGCACGCAGATTCCGATCGCGGTCGGCGCCGCGTGGGCGGCGCAGATCCGCGGGGACAAGATCGTGACCCTCACGTTCTTCGGCGACGGCGCGACGAGCGGGGGCGACTTCCACGCCGCCGCGAACTTTGCGGCCGTGTTCAAAGTCCCGTGTGTCCTCTTCTGCCAGAACAACCAGTGGGCGATCTCCCTCCCGCGGGAGATGCAGACCGCCTCGAAGACAATTGCAATCAAGGCGCAGGCGTACGGCATGGAGGGCATCCGCGTCGACGGCAACGACGTCCTCGCGATCATCGATGCGACCCGACGCGCGGTCGAGAAGGCCCGCGTTGGCGGGGGACCGACCCTCATCGAGGCCGTCACGTACCGCATGGGGCCGCACTCCTCGTCCGACGACCCGACGCGATACCGACCCGCCTCGCAGGTCGAGGAGTGGAAGCAGAAGGACCCGATCTCACGCTTCCGGCTGTACCTCGAGGGCCGCACGCTCTGGGACGCGGAGGACCAGGCCGCCCTCGAGAAGGAGTTCGACGACCTCATCACGAGTGTCGTGCGCCAAGCGGAGAAGGTCCCACCGCCATCCTTGGAGACCGTGTTCACGGACGTGTATGCGGAGATGCCCCCGCACCTCAAGGAACAGATGGAGGAGTTCATGAGGAGCGGGGAGCGGCGGCGGCCCGAAATCAGCGACAAGTTCCCACTGTGATGGCCGCGCTCAAGCGCGCTTTCGAGAGAGACGTCCGACCGCCCTCGCGATCGCGGTTCCGGTCTCGCTGCACTTCGCGGATCCGCCGAGGTCGTACGTCAGGGCCTTTCCTGCCTTCAGCACGTTGACGACGGCCGCCTCAACACCCGTCGCTGCAGCCTGGAGGGCTCGATCTCTCTTTCGCCGACCCAGCCAATCGAGCATCATCTGCGTGGCGAGGATCATCGCGATTGGATTCACCGTGTCCCTCCCCGCGTGCTTCGGGGCGGAACCGTGGACCGGCTCGAACATTCCGTGCTCGTCGCCGATGTTCGCGCCCGCCGCCATCCCCATCCCCCCCTGGAGGACCGCCGCAAGGTCCGTCGCGATGTCCCCCCACTCGTTCGGAGCGACGGCGACGTCGTACGCCTCCGGGGAGCGGACGAGCCACTGGAGGAACGCGTCGATGTACGCGTAGTCCCGCTCGACGCCGGGGTACTGCGCAGCGACCTCGTCGTACACCTTCCGCCAGAGCCGGTCGCCCGCGGTCACGTTCGACTTGTCCACGCAGGTGACGCGCTTCTTGCCATCTCCCGGCGCGCCATCGCGCTGCTTCGAGAGCTCAAACGCGAACCGGATCACCCGCTCCGCACCCTTCCGCGTGATCACGCGGCTATCAATCGCGAGCTCGTCCGTGCCGCCACGGGAGAGAACGCCCCGAGCGGGTGTGTAGAGTCCTTCCGTGTTCTCCCGCACAATCACGAGGTCGACCTTGTCGGATTCCCACACGGACTTGAACGCGTCGTGGACCTTGTGCCGCACGTTCGGGTACAGCTTCGTCGGGCGCACGTTCGCGTAGAGGTCAAGGCCGAACCGCAGCCCGAAGATCACACCCGCTCCCGCAAGGTCTCCGTTCGGAAGGCGGGCCTCGGGAATCCCGACGGCACCGAGGAGGATCGCGTCCGCGGCCTTGCACGACTCGAACGCCCCGTCGGGCCATTCCTCGCCCGTCTCGAGGTAGTGCTTCCCACCGCACGGATACGGAACGAAGTCGAACGAGAGACCGAACCCCGATTCCACGGCCTTGAGGACCTTAACGGCCTCCCGCATCACCTCAGGGCCGGTGCCGTCCCCGGCAAGCAGGACGATCCTAGGGGCCGCCATCAAGGGGCCGCCATGGGGGCGGCGGGTTTAAGAATTGCTGGGGGCAACGGGTACGCTAATATCTGCTGACCGTCGGTAGTCCAACCGTCTCCACCAGTCGTACCGTGTCGATCGTCGCGCGGATGGTAGTTCCAATCGTGGTACGGGTTTGGCTCTTCTTGGAAAGCCTTGGCGTGGCGGAACCCAGCCCGGTTACGGCGGTTTCCGCGCGGTAGAACGCTTATGCCATGAGCCCGCATTGACCAGGTCCACCGCAGGGGAGAGCGGCAAGGGGGTGCAACCGCGAAAGTCTTCTTGCTCGGAGGCGCCGGGCAATACGGCCTAGCGATAGGTCGGTTGCTCGTGGCTCAGGACTTCGTCTCGGAAGTCATCGTCGCGGGAAGAAATCGCAAAAACGCGAGAAGCGTGGCCGACACCCTGGGACCACCGAGTACAGTGGATGCAAAGGATGAGGACTCAACAGCGACTTACTACAGGGGACAAGTTTGGAGGCAAGAGTACTGTGTCGCCAGACGGCAAACACTACAAAGTGGCACAAGTCGAGAATCCGAGTTCGGTTTCGTCCGACGGCCGATTCCTGCTTTACACGGATTGGCGTGCGCTGAACGTTAATGTCCGTGACCTTAAGACGGGCGAGGACCGTCGTTTAATCGACGGCTGGTTTCCCAAGATATCGCCCGACGGCAAGCGAGTCGCCTACGCGGCATTGAACGAAGAAGGTTTCGAAGAGCTGCGGATTGTCAGCCTTGAGGGCTCCAAGCCGCAGGTCGTCTACAACAATGGGAAAATTGGATGGATCGAGCCGAAGGAGTGGTCCCCGGACGGAAAACAGATTCTGGCGGTCTTGCTAACAAATGACAGGACCAAAAACAAGGTTGCCACGGTGTCGGTTGCGGACTCCTCTTTGCGTGTTCTCAAAGAGCTAACAGATTGGCGTACTCCCGGGAAGATGAGCTTTTCGCCGGACGGGCGCCACATCGCTTATGAGTTTCCTTCGAACGAAGACTCTCCTGAGCTGGACATCTTCGTGCTGTGGACCGACTCGGCTCGTCAAGTTCTCCTGGTTGACCACCCCGGCGACGATCTCCTTCTTGGCTGGACCCCAGATGGAAAGGAAGTTCTGTTTGCCAGCGACGAAGCGGGTACGTGGGATGCTTGGCTCGTAAAGGTCACAAATGGAAAACCTCGGGGCGCTCCTAAGCTGGTTAAGAGGGACCTGGGGTCAATTTGGGAAGGGCTCGGTTTCGCCCCGGATGGTTCCTACTACTATGGCGTCTTCAACTGGGTGAATGACGTTTACGTCTCGGCGTTCGATCCGGCCACGGGCCAACTGCAGCCTCCCAGAAAGCTAGTTAGCCACGTGGGCTTCGACACATCGATCGAGTGGTCACCAGACGGCCAGCATTTGGCGTACGTATCAGGGCACGGCTATGAGCTTTATTCGTTTGTCCTCGGTGTCCGCTCTTTCGTACCCGAAGGGGAGCGCCGGCTACGGCCCAAGATGACGAGGTTTGGGAGTCACGCATTTGAACCTCATTGGTCGCCCAACAGCGGTTTCCTTCTGGCTCAGGGTCGGGATCGCAAAGGTCCGCAGGGGCGTCAAGGTCTTTACCGAATCAACGCTCAGAGCGGAGAGGTTACGCCAGCTGTGCCTGGAGAAGAAAACGGTGGCCTGTTGGAATGGCCGGTGTGGTGTCCGGATGGGAAAGTGATTTTCACTCGCTGGAAAAGATGGCCTGGGCGAACCATCGTTATACGGGATCTCAAGAGTGGCCGACAAGAAGAACTCTACGAGGTAGCCGCTCCCGTCGGGATTGCGCGCTTGGCTGTCTCGGTCGACGGTCAGCGATTGGCTTTCGTCCAGTGGGACTCGAAAACGGGGATGACGGCGCTGGTTGTAATGCCGCTTTCCGGCGGTGAGGTTCGCGAAATAGTTAAGCTACCTTCACAGGAGTTGAGCTACTCCCAGCCGCTCTTTGCCCTGGCGTGGACGCCGGACTCGCGCCACATCATCTACGCACCTACAATGGCTGGTCAGAAGCCGAGGTTCGAGCTGTGGCGAATCTCGGCCGAAGGTGGAGAACCGCAGAACCTTGGTCTCACTATGCAAGGTCTGCTTCCTTACGGCCTGAGCGTCCACCCCGATGGGCGACGCATTGCTTTCACGGCTGGGACGGAGCCCCGCTCAGAAGTCTGGGTGCTGAAGGGCCTCCTGCCCGCACTCAAGGCTGCCAGACCAATGATGAGGTGAGGAGGCGTGTTACGTGCAAAAATACGAAAGGAGCTAAGAATGCTTAAGCCAAAGGGAATCATGTTTATCTTTCTAGTTGTCGCCTTGGCGCTCATCGGATCCCCGGTTCGCGCTCAGGAGGCGCGGCAAGCAGACCCGAGACGGTGGAAAATCGTCTTCGACTCACCCCGTGACGGAAGCGGAGCCAGTTCGGCTTGTCTCTCCCGGGCTCGACACAGCGAGCGTGGAATCTAAGAAAGCGGTCCGCCTTTACCGTTTCGCAAAGATGCTCGTGGGCGACGGCGACCTTGCGTACGAATGGATCGACGGTTGGGCGCGGCTTCCGGATACCGAGGCGGCCCGTGCGGCGTGGCCGCACCACGGCATCGTCGCAACCCCGAGGGGCGAGATCGTCACGTTCCATCCGGCGGAGCCCCGGCTTCTGGCGTTCGACCTCGATGTAGAACGCTTATGCCATGAGCCCGCATTGACCAGGTCCACCGCAGGGGAGAGCGGCAAGGGGGGGCAACCGCGAAAGTCTTCTTGCTCGGAGGCGCCGGGCAATACGGCCTAGCGATAGGTCGGTTGCTCGTGGCTCAGGACTTCGTCTCGGAAGTCATCGTCGCGGGAAGAAACCTGGAGAACGCCAAGAGCGCAGCCGCGAAGCTGGGCCAAAAAGCAACTCCAGTTCAAGTGGACGCAAAGGATGAGGAGCGACTCGCATCCCAGCTCGAGAGCAGGGACATTCTGGTCAACGCCGCCTATGAGGATGTCGTAATGCCCGCCCTACGAGCGGCAATTCGCGCCGGGGCACATTATTGCGATCTCGATGCGCCGGATCAGGCTTTCGATCTTGACGATGAGGCCAGAGCCGCAGGAATTACGGCGGGAATACAGGGGGGTTTCCCCCGGAACCTGATGATCATGCACGCGGCGAGCCAACTCGATGAAGTCCTCGAAGTTCATATCGGCGGCGCATGGATACGAACACGCCGTCTCGCCCGCGCTTTCGCCTCACGCGACAACTGGCGGGAGACCGTTGCCGCGCTTCGCGAGAGTATCGGACCGGGGTACGGGCTCGTCGAGTGGTGGCTGACGAGACCGTGGAATCGTCGTGACGAGCCGAGCCGCCGAATGATCAAAACTCATCACGACGGTAGGTGGGTAGCCGTCGACCCCCTGATGAGCGGTGTCGAAATACCACGGGAGCACGGGGTTTCGGTCACGGCATTTCCGATTTTCGCGGGTGCAGGTGAATTGGTCCGGCCGCAGTATCTGAAGGATATCCGGCAAATCGCCTTCCACTTCAGTCGTTTTCCCCCTGCCCTTAGCGAACTGCTCCAGACGCAGCTAAAGCGTGTCGTCGAAGGTGAGGCCGCTTGGCGGCAGGCCTCCCACGCGTTCTACGAGGCCGTGGAACGAGATCCCGAACGTTGGCTGGCGGGAGAGGATGCGTTCCTGACATTTCCCGACCTGCCGGCCTGGTGGGTGCGGGCGATCGGATACAAGGCGGGAGCGGCAGCGCGCTTCACCTGCTGGATCACGCCACAGAGCAACGTCGATGACGGAGAGTACGTAAGCGTGCCAGGAGCCGTCGCCGCGCTTACGATCCTGCGCGGAGAGGCTCGAGGGCCTGGCGTCCTGCCTCCTGAGGGATGTTTTGAACCTGGCCCCTTCTTCGACAAAGTCGCGAGCCTCTTGTCCGAGAAACCGTCTGGGGGGAGGCTGTTGGGGGACAGATTCGAGTGGCTCCATTAGCCCGAGGGCCTTTTCTCGAGCCAGGGACGCGATGAGAAACGGCTCGCGAGGGGGACTGATCCCGCGGAGACGTTCGACGGCGTCGTGCTGTGCAGGTCCGGTAGGGGCGTGAAACCGGAGACGTTAACCCGTATCGACAGAGCTATTCTTGCCTGTAACCGCTGTAGCAGACAACCTCTATTTCCCCCGCAAGTCCCTCATCGGACAAGAAGGGTTTGAGGGCGGATTGGCACTCGTCCCTGAACTGACGCTTCTCTTCCTCGGACATCTCTCGGTATGCTAGGCGCCATGAAAAGAGGGAATCCAGGAACGCTTCTATGGTGGGGAAAACCTGTCTATGGTAGGTAATCCACGCTTCCAGCCCCCGGAAGCCCGTCTCTCGGAGGAAACGCATCGTTCCCGAGGGGTCGGAGGGCTCAGACAGCGGACCGTAGGAATAGAAACCCAGGACGACTCCCAGACGCGTTGCCTCAATTAGCTTCCTCAGCAGCTCGGAAGGCTCCTTGGGAAAGTGTTTCTGGTAGAGACCAAAGGCGAATTGCCAATAGTCGGGACCTGGCCCCGGTTTGCCCAACATCGAGAAGGTGAGTTTCCCGCCCTTCTTCAGGACCCTATACGCTTCCTTGACTCCCACGCCTGGGGGAAAAGAACCGTAGATGGCCAGGCTTGAGATCACGTGGTCAAAGCTTTCATCGGGAAAGGTTAGGTTAGACAATTCCATCTGCTGGAACTCAATGTTCTTGGCCCCCAGGCTCTCCGCCTTCTGCCTCGCAACCTGCAACATGCCCTCGGCGTTGTCCACCCCGACAACCGACCCGCTTGGTCCAACCACCTTGAGCGCCTCGAAGGCTGCTGCGCCGGTCCCGGTTCCGATGTCTAGAACTTTCGATCCGAGAGGTATGTTTGCCCGCCTTATGAGCTCTTGATATCTTGGCAGCCATTCTCGGGAAATTTTCGCATCATAAGCCTCGGCGATGCTGCTATACCAGTCTGACCATGCCCGCAAAGCTTCCTTGATATCCGTTCGCGGCCCCCCAGGGGCGGAGCGGGAATCTCCCCTTAAAGGCTCCCCACAATCGATGAGCTTCCCATCTTGAGGCCGTGTTCGTCATGAAACTTCAGACCAAATCCCTTCCGGTCGCAAGGGAAATGCAAGATGGCCTTGGGAGAGGCACACCTTTAGCCGGCAGACTCTACGAAGAAGTAGAATTGAAGCACCGGTCCAAACTCCCGGATATGCGACAATCGGCCTACCGATCGTCATCGTAGCTCCGCGCCGAGGAAGACACGTCACGGTTTCGCAGCGAGTTCCTTCTTCAGCTTCGGGACGAGCCCGCCCGCCTCGAGGATTTCGAGGACGTTTGGCGGGAGCGGTTTGAACCGCATCACCTCTCCCGATGGGGGGCGGACCTCGCCCGCGGCCAGATCGAGCTCGATCACGTCGCCCGCGCTTACCTTGTTCCGGAGGCCGGGACACTCAATCACGGGAAAACCAAGATTGATTGCGTTCCGGAAGAAGATCCGCGCGAACGAGTTCGCGAGAATCGACGAAATCCCGAGCGTCTTCAGGGCGATCGGGGCCTGCTCCCGACTCGAGCCACAGCCAAAGTTGTCACCTGCGACAATCAGGTCACCGACCTGGACCTTCTTCGCCCACGTCGGATCGACGGCCTCGAACGCGTGTTCTGCGAAGACCTTCGGGTCCGTCGTGCCGAGGTACCTTCCCGCAATGATGTGGTCCGTGGAAATGTCGTCGCTGAACGTCCACACGCGGCCGCGAAACCGGGTCTGCATTGGGTCTCGGAACGCCCGCTCGAAGATAAGGCTTGGCGGGAGGCGGAGAGAGCTCGGCGAGTGCTGCACTATTTCGATTCCTTGCCCGAGTCGCTCGCCTCGATGAATGACCCCGCGATCGGCTCTGTTCGGGCCCGTTGGCGGGCCACCGCGAGCGCGACCGTCGCGATCGAGAGAAGAATGGTGAACGGAATCAGCAGACCGCACAGGAAGACGAGCGCCAAAGGCGGGAACCCCCGGCTGGCGAGTAATCCCGCAAACGCCCACAACAGGGATGCAGCTATCCATCCGCTGAGGATCTTCATGGGCGTGAGTGCACCTCGCGGTGGAGTGGGAAGGGCTCGCGGCCACGGCCATGGCATCGTGGGTTTCCACATCGAATGTCTCGAGGGCACGGTGGGATGATGAATTTTTCCCGGGGGATGCCACGTCGTCCACACGCGAACCGCCAAAAAGGTTGGGCATGTCGCCGGAATCAATCCCCGCACAGAGCGGCCGGCTAAGCCTTCCGAGGGGTCGTTGATCTCCCCGTGGATTACCGACGTCGATACGGGCTGGGGGTTGGTCCCCTTCGCAGCCGGAACACCGTGGCCAACGCGAGCGCGATCGTGAGCGGGAGCATTAGACAGACGACACCCCACATCGCCTCCGGATAGTCGGCGACCAGGATGAGGTACGCGAACGGGCTCCACAGAACCCCGAGGAAAATCCATCCGAAAAGGTGTGGAGTCATCCCCGACCACCGCGGCCCTGGCGGTCCCTGCGCGGTCGTCGACGGCGACGCCATCGAGGATACAAGAAGCCGTGAGGGAAAATGGTTTCGCGAGGAGCCACCGTTCGACGAAGGCCGGATTCGGAGAGCCTGGCGAGCCTAGACCGCTCGCGGGTCGGTGATCTCGCCGTAGATCGCCGAGGCCGCCACAGTCCATGGCGACGCGAGGTACACCTGCGCCTGCGGCGAGCCCATGCGGCCGGGATAGTTCCGGTTCGTCGAGGAGATGCACACCTCGTTCCCCGCGAGCGTGCCCATGTGCCCACCGAAGCACGGCCCGCACGTTGATGACGTGAAGATGGCGCCCGCGTCCATGAAGACCTCCACGAGCCCCTCCTTCAGTGCCTCTCGATAAATCCTCTGGGATGCGGGGGTGATTTGGAAGCGAACGCCGGTCGCGACCTTCTCCCCCGTGAGCAGCTCGGCCGCAATCCGGAGGTCCTCGATTCGCGCGTTCGTGCACGACCCGAGGAACGCGACGTCGATCTTCGTGCCCTGAACGTCCTCGACCGGCTTCAGGTTCGCAGGGTTCGACGGGCACGCGACTTGCGGCCCCATGCCGTCGACATCGAACGCATGCGTCTTCGCGAACGCCGCATCCTCGTCCGAGGCGATCCGGTGGAACGGACGTCCCGTGTGCGCGAGGTATTCCTTCGTGACCTCGTCCGCGGCAATCATGCCCACCTTCGCGCCCATCTCCGTCGTCATGTTGCACAAGACGAGGCGCTCGTGCATCGGGAAGCCCGCGACGGTCGGGCCGGAAAACTCGACGGCCGCGTAGCGGGCCCCGTCGTCGCCCGTGGTCCCGATGACCTTGAGGATCACGTCCTTCGCACCCGTCCGCCTGTCGAGGGTGCCGTCGACGACGACCCGCATCGTCTCCGGAACGCGGAGCCAGAGGCGGCCCGTCGCCATTACGGCCGCGGTGTCCGTCGCGCCAATCCCCGCCGCGAATGCGCCGACGGCGCCGACCATGTTCGTGTGGCTGTCGCTCCCAATCACGAGGTCCCCCGGATGCGCGTACCCGCGCTCCGCGATGAGCTGATGGACAATGCCATGGTCTCCGACGTCATGAAAGTGCTCGATCCCCTGCTTCTTGCAGAACTCTCGGATCGTCTGGTGCATCTTCGCGATTTCCGGCGTCGGCGGCGGAACCCAGTGGTCGAGGGTGACGACAATCTTCGACGGGTCCCACACCTTCTCGACGCCAATCTCATTCAGCGGAAGGATGGCCATCGCGAGCATCTCGTGCATGTACAGAAGGTCCACGTTCGCCTCGACGATGTCGCCGGGGGCTACGCGCTCCCGCCCGCTCGCTTTCTCGAGGATCTTCTCCGAAATCGTCTGGCCGCCCATCGGCCTCAGCGGTCCCTATTGCACCCGCGCTTCATAAGCCTGGCTCCTTAATTCGCGACATCGGTCCTTCCGGGGGCGACCAACCTTTTAGGCGGCGTGCGTTTCCCCCAACCGTGGCGAAGGCGTCACCCAAGCTCGCGTTCGAGTCGCGGTTCCGCGTGAAGGGGAAAGTCGTCGAAAGCGTGATGTGCGACTGCGAGGAGGAGGGCCACGTCGGGATCCGCGTGTCACGGCGGCCGAACCGGAGTTGGGACTACTCGAAAGACTCCCGGGATACCTACTACGACATCGTCGCGTACAGTTCGGACAACGCGTTCCAGCGCCTCCGCCCGGGCGACTGGATCGAGGCGGACGTCACGATCCGCGGGCAGATGTCCACGGTTCCCTCGGGGGACATCGACCGGCGCGGGATCAGCGACGGCCACCGCTACGAGGGGCGCGTCGTGAAGCTGAGCCCCACAATCGAAGTGGACTTCGGGACTTTCGTTGCCACCGTGCAGTTCAACGACGACGCGGCGCGGAGGACTGTAGTCGAGGCTGAGGGCCTGAGGCAGAAGGCCTACGTGGAATCCGAATGCGCGGTTGAGGCGGCTGTGCTCCGGCACGGGCCGAAGGAGGAGATCCTCGGCCGCTCCCGCCGGGTCTTCCCGCGCCGGAACCACCCGTAAACCCGACAGTGCTTTGCTGGAGAACACGATGGCGGGCCGATGGCGATTGTTCAGGACATCGGACACGTAATCCTCCAAGTCGGCGACATGGACGCCGCCGTTCGGCTGTACCGCGACGTCCTGGGCCTGGGATTGCCAGGTGGGATGAACCCAGTGTGGACCGTCGCAACGACGGTAGGCGGGTCCATCACCTTGTACCGGACCGAGAGCCCCGTACCGTGCGCGCTTCCTGGAAACGAGACGCCGTTGAAGCTGCATGTGCGGAATTTCGAGGAAGCCGCGCGGGAACTCGGGGGGAAGGGATACACCGTGCGCCGCGAGGACGCCCACAGCGGGGTCCTCATCGACCCCTGGGGAAACGTGATCGGACTCCACGACCACCGAGAATCGGAGTAATCAGGCGGAAACCCGAGTCGATCCCTAGGGTTTCGTGTGCTCCTTCCCGAGGAGGCGGCGCGCGACGATGAGCTTCATGATCTCCGTCGAACCCTCCGCGAGCTTATAGGACCGTACCGCACGGAGGATCGACTCCTCCGGGCAGTCCTTCGTGTACCCGTACGCGCCCTGCCACTGGACGGACGCGTTCACCGCGTCGAACGCCCACTCTGGTGCGAGCATCTTCGCCTCCGCGACGGCCTGGGAGACCTCGAGCCGCGAGAACCGGCCGGACCGCTGCTCCTGCTCGAACATCCACAGCGCGCGGTACGCGAGCTGGCGGGCGGCCTCGATCTTCGCGTGGTGCTCCGCGAGCTCGAACTGGAGGGCCTGGAACTGCGCGAGCGGTTTCCCGAACGCTTTGCGGGCCTTCAGGTACTCGATTCCGTCGCGCTCCGCACGGCGCGCAGCGCCAACGCACGCGAGTGCGACGAGGCAGCGGGCGAACTCGTACCCTTCGTGGACGATCCGCATCCCCTGGCCGGGTATGCCAATTACCATCGATGCGTCGATCTTCGTGGCGGGGACCTTGAAGCCGCCCCACGAGCACGAGTGGCGGCCCATCCCCTCCAGGTAGCTCACCTCGAACTCGGGGCTCCACGGGAGGTAGAACGCCGTGAGCCCGCCGGCGGACTCGTCGCGGCCGAGGCACACGAAGCCCCCGCCATGGCGATCGACCTCGCGGATCATCGAAATGTATTGCTTCTCGCCCTCGACGCGGTATCCGTCCCGCTCGCGGACCATCGTCATCCGCGTGCCCGCGATATCGGACCCGACGTCGGGCTCCGTCGTCGCGATGCCGACGAGGGTCTCGCCTCGCGCGACGGGCCTGAGGACCTCCTCCCGCAACTTCGTCGAGCCGTGCTTCCACGCGAAGTAGGACCAGGACGCATCGACGAGGTAGAGCACGGGGATGCCGAGTGTCGCGTCTGCGGCACCGATCTCCTCTGCGACGATCCCCGCGGACACTGGATCGAGCCCGGGCCCGCCAAGGTCCGGCGGGAGACACGGGGCGAGCAGGCCCATTCCTCGCAGGCTCTCAATGATCGGTTTCGGAATCTCGATGCTCTTCGCGAGGAGCGCCGCGCGGGGGGCGATCTCGCTCTCGCAGAACTGACGCACGACACTGCGCAGGAGCTCCTGCTCCCCGTCAAAGGCGTAGTCGACCATGGAAGCCCCGCATCGTGCGGGGCGGGGTGCGGTTTGAACGTTCGGAATGTACAGGCTTGACACGAAGGCGCAGCGCCTACGGGACTCCGGATGGCGGCGCAAGTCCGACCTTCCGGGTGATGTCCCAGAATTCCGTGTCGCTGACCCCGCGGCGCTTCTCCTCCCGCTCGCGATACATGTCGATCCACGCTTTCTGTTCCTCCTTCGAACGGGATTCCGCGAGCTCCTTCACCATCTGGACGATCGTCTGGACCTGTTCCTTCGTCGCGTCGACTCCGTGCTTCCGGAGCTTGTCCTCGACCGCGGAAGAGCCCGTGTGTTTGCCGAAGATGAATCGCCGCTGTCGGCCGACCCACTCGGGTTGCATCGGTTCGTACGTCGCGGTCATCTTGATCACCCCGTCCGCGTGGATTCCGCTCTCGTGGCTGAAGCTGTTGTACCCGACGATCGCCTTGTTCACGCCCACGGGGACGCCGCTCAGCTTCTCGACGAGGCGGGACACCTCAGCCATGCGGGAGAGGTCGATCCCCGTCTTGTAACCGTACAGCACCTCGAGGGACATCACGAGCTCCTCGAAGCTCGCGTTCCCCGCCCGTTCGCCGAGGCCGTTCACGGTCGTGTGCGGGACCTCGACACCGACCTCGCACGCCGCCAAGCTGTTCGCGACCGCGAGGCCGAAGTCATCGTGGCAGTGGACGCTGAGCTGCGCGGGCTTCAACCGCTGTCGGATTCGGGCGAGGAACCACTTCATCGTCGACGGTGTCACGTACCCGACGGTGTCGCTGAAGACGACGCGGGTCGCGCCCGCATCGATCGCCGCGTTGTACAACTGCACGACATACTCGGAGTCCGCCCGGAACGTGTCCTCCGTGACGAACGTGACGCCGACGCCGTGGGCCTTCGCGTACTCGCACTCCCGCACGGAGGCCTCGACGACCTGTTCCCGAGTCATGTTGAGCTTGTACTTCAGGTGGAGGTCCGAGCACGCAATGAAAATCGAGACCTCGTCGACGTCGCACTCGATGCACGCCTCGACGTCCCGCCGCACGGCCCGGCACGCGCCCAGGATCGACGCCTCGAGCCCCGCGTTCGCGACGAGCTTCACCCCGCGGTGCTCCTCCTTCGAGACGACGGGGATCCCGACGTCCATGATGTGGATCCCCATCCCGCTCAGGAGAGTCGCGATCTCGAGCTTCTCCTCCGGGGAGAAGTACACTCCGGGCGTCTGCTCGCCGTCCCGCAAGGTCTCGTCCCAGAACAGGATCTTCCGCGGGAGCGATGTCCCGAGCCCGGACTCGATATTGTAGTTCCGGGTGAGGTTCTCCTCCGCCAACTCCGTTCCCCGCCACTCCAGATGTGAGGAAATCGGCGTGCGGAATATAAAGGGCACATGAGAGGGGCTAGCACGAATCACACGCGGAGGCGCGCGGTGGCCTTATGGCGTCCCTCTCCATCGTGGGCCCCGTGGCACGGAAGCCGATCGAGACCTCCGTCGAGTTCGAGGCCCGCTTCCCGATCAAGGGCCGCGTCCTCTGGACCGTGATGTGCGACCACTGCGAGGCGGAGGGCGAGCTCCGAATCCGGATGGCGCGGGACCCGACGAAGGGCTGGGACTACCGCCTTGACGACAAGGCGAGCTTCGTCGATGTCCACGCGGTCGACGCGAGCAAAGTGTACGACAAGGTCCGCGCAGGGGAGTGGGTCGCGGGCCACCTCATCGTCTTCGGGTCGCTGAAGAAGGTGTGGGGCGGCCGGGTCGGCTTGGGGGGCCCGCTCCTCGGGGACGGCACGCGCCTCACCGGGAAGGTGTCCCTCGGCGAGCGCCACGCTGAGGTCGACTTCGACCTCTTCAAGGCGTACCTCCGGTTCGAGAACGAAGAGCAGATGCGACGGGTCCTGAAGTACGAGGGGATGCGCGAGGGCGGGTACGTCGCGACGGATGTGAACGTCGACGTCAAGATCGAGCGGTGGGGCCGGAAGCCGGAAATCCTTCATGAGAAGGCGCGCCGCTGACGTCAGGGCTTCGACTTCCTCTGGGCGAGGAGCGACGCGAGGAACTGCGCCTCGAGCAGGAACCCGTTCCGGTATGGCTTGTCGAGCTGCTCGACGAGGACGCGCTTCGCGGCTCGGACCGAGGGCCAGGGCCGGGCAGCGATC
>Ga0209341_10002637_pt1 | contig 16987 bp, 31 predicted proteins | sample RifCSP13_2_FD_184020 | JGI IMG/M metagenome (GOLD analysis project Ga0209341, IMG submission 184020) | Soil microbial communities from Rifle, Colorado - Rifle CSP2_sed 13_2 (SPAdes) (version 2) | ecosystem: Environmental > Terrestrial > Deep subsurface > Rock core/Sediment | place: Rifle... | reverse complement strand
GATAGAGTTTTTCTGCTTTATTCATTTTCTTTTCCATTCCCCGCAGTGCTTACAGACGGTTACCCTGCGCCAGGAATGCTTCCCATCAGGGCTAAATTTACACTTTTCTTCTAATTGCTTAGCGACTGGTTTTTTACCCAGCCTTGAAAACTTTGTCATTATTTATACTTTTTCAAAATACCAAGAATATCATTAATTGTCATGGTCTTAAGTTTCTTAAAAACCAATTTCATTATCTCTTTGACTTGGGCGACCGACACACTTTTCTTTAAGCCTTCATTAAGAGTGATTTCCTTGGCAAGTTTATTCAAATTCACGCTCATTATTCTCACCCCCACTTCTTGAAAGTAACCAGATACCTCTCTGGCTTTCTATTCCCAATATTCCAATAGTCACGTTGCATCTGTTTGGCTTTATCTGCAGAACTGGCAAATCCATAGATTCCACCAGCGCTTCCGAGAACCGCCCACATCTCTCTTTGTCCTTCTTTCATGGGCCATTTTTCTTCTGGACGCAGTTCGTCTATAAGTTCATTGATTTTATCGATAACCCTCACCAGCCCCACGGCGGTTGCTGTTCCAAATGGAAAGTCGGGGGCAGCGGTTCGAATGTCTTCTGGTCCTAATTTTATTTTTTTAATCATTTCCTTTTACAAGTTTTTCTTGCCACGCTTTAGCTTCTTTTCCATAAATTTTACGGATGGAACAGTTTCTATGCTTGGCGCAAAACTCAATTACATGGCTTCCAAAGTCTTTATGAATTAAAAGATGTTCGTTTTTCATAATAGGAGTCAAAAACCTAGGATAACTGCACTATTTAGTATATACACCATATATATATTTTGTCAACTTTCTCAAGATATGGTACCTCTTTTTAGCCTTGAGGGGGGTTCATCCCCATCTTATTGGCATACCAAACAATGAAACCAATCACATCTTCTATTCTATGAAGATTGTAATCAGGCTTAAACTCCTTTAAGTACCTTCTGAGCGTGTTTCTGTGCAGCCCGAAATACTCTGCAAGCTGGCCTATGCCTATAAAGGGGCGGTTCGGATTATAAGATGAACGTGGTTTTGACATGTAGGAGTCAATAATACAGGATAATTGCACCAATGTCAAGGTTGGTGGTCGGAATTTTTGGTGAACGGAGGCACACAATACCCTATCCCTATACAATATATCAACCCCTATAACCCTTTTTCCAGAAAGGGGTGGCTAACTTTTTAAGTAGCCTCCAGAAACAACGACCACCACCACCCGACCCCCCTACCCCTATAAAAAAGACCGAAAGCACGGGACAAAGTGGGACTACTATTCCTGCCCCCCCTATTATCCCCCCCACTACAATGTCGCAAAAGCATTATTGTACGACTAATAGTTGAGGCTAACGCATTAGACGACACAACTATGGGGTTAAAATGGGCGGTTTGGGTGCAGGTGTTCGGAAGTGTCGGGTCGGGTCGGGACTAAAAATGGGCGGTTTGGAAAAAGACCGAAAGTATGGACTAATTTGCCCCTTGACAAAGATAGGGGAAGATATGGTAAGATGGCATAGTCAAAGTTGAACCTTAAAAATCAAAAAAATCGAGGCACAAAGGGAAGCCGAATTAAAGCCCCCCCAGCCCCGACCAACTTAAACCCGACCATTATAGGTCAACGAAGGGTGGTGAAAAATTATGAACCTATACGAAGTTAAAGCAACATTTGGAAGCCAAAAACAGATATCACAGGAACTTGAGGCTTACAACAGCAAGGAAGCCATTTTAATCTTTGTAGCCCGAAGTTTTATCGAAAACACAATTGAGGATGAAGACGGGGAAACTAAAGACAAACTGATTAGAATTGAGGCTAAAGAACTTGAAAAGTGAGTTAGCCAGAAGCCCCGACCAATTCGAGGCTTCGAACAAACCCATTTTAATAAGCACATTAAAACCGCCTCAATTTGAGGCTAACGAAAGGAGGTGAAAATTATGACCATTAAGCAGTCAGTTTTGAACACATTTGACCGAGTGGGAATTGACTACAAGTTTTACGAGGCTGATAAAGAAAAACACATAGCCTCGAACAGGTTTGGTGGTGGCGAGTGTAAAGTATCCCGATTAGTTTTTGAATGTATTCAGTGGGTATACAACACTTCGAACGCATACGAACGGGGAGATTACAGCGTCAAGGTCGGGGACTTTGACCGAATAAGATATTTTGTAGCAGAAGTTGACCCCGAAGCGTATAGGACTTGTTTAGATTAATTTTGACGGGGTTCGGGTGCTCCGAAGTGTAAAGCACCCGAGCCTCATACAAAATTAAACTGAATAGGCACGAAAGGTGGTGAAAAATTATGAACGAAACTATCGCAAGACAAGAGCCCGAGCAAACCGAACAGCCCGAGCCCGAAGTAAATTGGAATAAAATCAAGTTTGAAGAATGGGAAACGCCACAGGCAGAACTTGAGGCTGAACCCGAGTACCAACACTTGATTAAAGTTTGTGGTGAATTAGGGTTGGAAATATGAGGCAAGTTTAGGTTTTGAGGGCAGTCTAATTGACTGCCCGAATAAACTTAAAATACCGCTTGACAAAGTTGAGTAAGTTTGATATAATCAGAGAACAATGAAATATCCTAAACGGGGCAGTTATAAAGACGCAAAAAGAATTCAGAATAAGAAATTGGCAGACGAACAGAAGCGGATATCAAAAAATAACATTATACACGCCAATTCGCCATTCCGAACTGACGGGTGGTGTGAGGAATGTCAAGACTATTGCTATTACGATTATCAGTTGGACACTGAAACGGAAGGTGGTGAAAAAAAATGACACAGAGCAAACTTTTAGAGGTTACGCCCGAACTCCGAAAATTCAAGTGTAAAGGTTGTGATGAAACCTATTTTGAAGATATCGACACGGGCAGGTTTTACACAGACGCAAAGAAAACAGACGAGATTTATTGCGAATACTCGGAAATTCTTGAAGACTGGATTTGTGAGGGTTGTTATGAAAACGACAACGAACACGCCTCGACTATCGTGAGGTATGCTCCTGATGAAACCGAAAGCGTGAGGTTTGGAGACTATGTAGCCTATGGAGTTGAATTCGGGGATATCCCAGAGTGGTTTTGGAAGTATTTTGACAAGCGTGAATGGAAGTCAACAGACGCTTGGAGGGGATATTTTCAGACGACTTTCAAGAATGGGTTTGTCAAACTTGCAAACGGGTGGCTAACAGGCTTCCCGAGTGAAGTCAAACCCGAAGCCGAAGCCATTGAGTTATACGAATACTTGAAGACTCACGCAGAAGAATTACCAGCCCCATTGTATTGGTTGTTTGAACCGACCAGCAATGTATTTTCGACTGCCAGTGAAGTATTTTGTGATAACAAAGATTTACCAGCAATTACGAAGTGGTTGGAAGCGAACGGATTTAACACAGAAGAACTTGACAACGCATTCAGTTGAGTGTTTGTAGTAGAGGTTGGAAACAGCCTCTACAAACAAGCCCTTGACAAAGATAAGTAAAGATGATATAATACGAAGTATAAACTTGAATATGAAAACATTTAATATCACAAGAAATTTACAGGCATACTGCCGAAGCGAAAAGACCCGATACGGGTTCAGACACCTTGCGGAACTTCACTACAAAGGCAACGAAGTTGGAACTGCAAAATGTTGCTATTACAACCGAACTTGGGAAAGATTTGAGTTTGAAAGTGTGTTGGAAAAACTAATTGGGGAAAACGAATTTTTAAGCAAAACACAAAAAGCCCGAGCCCTGAAATATCTTGCAGACTACAACGAAAGAGACCCATTTTTTAAGACAATAGCACTTGTTTCGAAAATTGGTGGGATTATCGCAGACGACCAGAAATCCCAGAACGACTGGAAGTTGAGAATGATTAAGGCAGGACTGGAAAACAGAGGACTGACTATCCCAGACGACTGGAACGAATTGACAGAAAACGAAAAGCAAAGAAGACTTGACGAAACTATCGCAGTATTGGAAGGTGGTGAGAAATAATGGCACTGAACGAACCTATACTCAAAGTTGAAGTTTGTGATTTGGGACACGCCCACGAGACAGGTGAATGGGAAATTGACGATATCTTTGATAACTGGATTTACGAATTGGTTGCAAAGATAAACAAAGAAGGATTTAACATAACCCGAGACGACCTTGAATACGAACTATTTACAAGGTGCGAATATATCGGAATTCCCTCCGAAAAGTTATACCCAGAAGAAGATTTACCGAGACTTTTTGGGGTGCAAAGAGGATACAACGGGGGCGGAATTCATAGCGGATTAGCACAGACCGAAATTCACCGATTAAGAGAAAATCGTAAAAACAAGGCAAGTAGAATTTTGGGATACTTTGAAGAAGCATTTTGGGGAATTCTCAAAGATGTTGACGAATTGAGTGAACGCAATAGCGGACAGGCAGTTGAAAGTTGGAATAGCATAACCTTGTAGTTTTACTCTTGACCCCGACTGCTCGGGGGTCAAGGGCAAGACTATGAAATACTACAAAGACGACATAACAGGCAGTTACTACGCATTCGAAAGCGGTGAGTTGGTGCAATACCCACAAAACCTTGACGGAAGCCGAGACGAAAGCAACGGGGCGGTTGATTGGGACTTTGTGGCACTTGAACCTCCGACCCTTGACGAAAAAGGCAACGAAGTTGACCTATACAGGCATTTGAAGAAAATTGAGAAGAAACTGAAAGGTGGTGAGAAAAAATGACCACATATCACGATAGCCACGCACTGAAAGTAGTTGCAGTTGGATATAACGAACCGACCCGAATTTTACTCTTTCATTCAACGCCCCTTGAAAAAGAAGTTTTACAGGAGGCACTGGACTTGATTAAGGAATACAACGCATTTGACAGCAAAATTGTAGGCAAAGTTTTACTCGAAAAGTTTGGGGAAGGATTTAGGTTTGTAGTTGGAAGGGAATACAGCCCCGTAGTTTATGTTATCCCGAAGGGAAGAACTTTGTTTTGGGTTGAAGACCTGAAAGAGGTCGAGAAAAAGGCAAAAGTTGACGAGGTTGCAGTTACTAACGAGGGCACATTGCGATTATGGTGGGACTAATAATATGGGAAAAACAGAAAAGCCGACCAAAGAAGAATTGAATGGGCATTGGGGAAAAGCCCGAGAAAGTTTTCGAAGGTGGTTAGTCAAATACACAAAGTGCAGTATTCAAGAGGGTGCAGACGGAAAAGGATACCCTTGTGGGACTTGCACAATGTCATTGTTGACGGGACTTGGACTTGACAGCCATTCGAAAGAGTATCAAGAGCACAATAAGGGTGAGAATAGAGACCGACACAATGAAGTTTGGAGAGCCATTTTACAGATAAGAGACGCCAAACTTTGACATATTCAAGTTATTGTCAGTCGGGGTTTTGTTGAACGAAGTGTCAAAGCCCCGACAAACAAACACTTGACAAAGATAAGTAAAGATGATATAATAAGTCAATATGAAATTAGCAAAGGCAATCAAAATTTTAAGGACAATTTGTGATGATTTATATGACGGAATGTATCTGGAAAAGAGGAGAAACGAACCTATACCCCCAGAAGAAGAAGAGGCATTGGCAGTTATCAGAGACTTTTTTAACGAGTTGCAAGATAAATTAAAACAATAAATATGACCTATTATTTTATAGACGATAGCGGTTGGGTAACACAGATGAAAAGGGTGAAGGATTATAGTGAGGCGGTCGAGACCGCAGAGCAACAGATGATAACGGGAGACGACCCGAACTGGATAATCGTAGACGAAAAGACAGCCAAAATTATCGTAAAATCAATTAAAACTTTACAAGAAAACTAATATGAAAAAGTGGTTTATTCTACACGGAGACCCAGAAAGTTGGGTCGAAATAGTTAGAGCCGAGACAAGAGACGAGGCTATCAAAAAGGGCGAAAAGAAGGTCGAAGTTATATTGATATTCGAACTAACCCCCGACAACAAAAACTTGGCAAACGAAATTGAGAACGCAGTTATATCAGGAGTAATATGACAAAAATTAACTTTATCTGCCCATTTTGTAAGGCGAACCTCAAAAGCGAAGGGGTAACTTATGTCGAAGACGGAGTTACCAATTACCTTGATTACGAATGGGTCAAAGACCGAGAAGAAAAGTTGGGGAATGGTTGGGAACTGAAAGGCGAAACAAACGGGGAAAACGCCACCGAAACATATTACATTTGTAAAAGTTGCCAGAAGCAATTATCCGACAAATATCAAGATTATTTTTCAAACAACCTATAATGGCACAACACATACCGATATCAGGACTAAAGCAAAAAGTTTTCAGGAAAATCGAGAACTCAATTACCCGAGACTTTCAGGGCGGTCTGCCCACTGGGTCTTTGAAATATGAATGGTTAAAACGCATTCTAAGAGGCAACGACTATCAGGACTATCGACACAATGAGAATGATGAGGTATTTACGACCGAAAGATATATCGGAAAGGGATTTATTTGGGGAAGCAACAGGGGAAGTTTTGAAATCCATTTTGACCGAAAACACAAAGATATTATCGAAATTTATTTAGTAGCCTAACTATGACCGAGAAAAGAAAAATAACAGAAGCGATTGAAGACTTCGAATACTACAACAACGGATTTAATCATCTATGTAGTGCGTGGGCAAACGCAGTGAATGTCAGGATAGTCAGGCGAGATAATAAGATTTATGCCGACATTGTTTTAAGGTGGGCAGAAGAAGGCAAACAGGAAAGATACGATAATTGTGAGTATGCACTGAATGAAATTTTGGAAAGAGTTAAAAAATTGGAGACCATTGGATACTTTTCTGCCCTTGACAAAGATAAGTAAATATAGTATAATTAGACAATATGAAACACTTTTTAGTTGACATTGAAACCCGAGACGGAGAAAGAGAATATACAGACCACATTGTTGTAGACGCAGAAGATAGCAATGACCTTGAAAAAAGAATTGGAAAGATAATCGAAAAAGTGTATAGCACGGATGAAGACCAGCATTGGGATGAAAAAGAAGGATACCTTGACCTCTTTGAAACCATTGTAAGTTACAAAGGTTGGAGTGAAATTACCGACCCCGAATTAAAAGTTTTGAGAAAGACAATTTACATTTGGCACGAAGCACTTTAACAACGGACTGATTGTGATAGTTAGGGGAGAGGAATATCCGCCCTCTTGATTGATAGCGATAGGTCAATACCCGACAAGCGGAAGTAGGGGCTTCCTTAAAGAGTTACAGAGTTATGCTATCTAAACTCACTAACGCCCAGCCACTTGCAATTAGTCCGTTATTAAAACGCTTATGACAAAATTAAAAACATTCGAAGCCAATAGTTACCCTTGTAAAATATGCGGACAGGTCTATACCGAAGAAAGCGGTGCAACCGAGAACTTTATTTGTGAGAACTGCTTCGGGGATATCAATATCAACCCATTCCGACAGGTCGCAAGTGAGATTATCGACCACCTTGACAGCCAAAGGGGGCACACAACCAAAGGCGAAAGATATTATCAACTTGAAGACGACATTACTTTAATTTTACAGAAAGGATTGGGATTACCCGAGAAATAATATGCCGAATTGGTGCTGGAATAGTTTATCAGTCAGAGGAGAAAAAAAGGCGGTTGAAGAATTCAAAAAGAAAGCAAAGTTGAATTCAAAAGACTTCAAAACCGCACTTTCTCTTGCGAAACTTTACCCCGAACCCGACTACAAAAAAATCAAGGTTGACCCAGCATTCCCCAAAAGAGAAAAAGAAAAGAGTATTATGCCCGACTGGTGGAATTGGAGGGTTACGAATTGGGGCACAAAATGGGATGTAGAGGCTTATGTTCAGGAGGAAAGAGAATTCAAGAACGGAAGGAAACAGGTCAGATTTAATTTTAATAGTGCGTGGTCGCCTCCTTGTGAATGGCTACGCAGGGTTGCAGAGGATTATCCGCATTTAGTTTTCAGGCTATCCTATGAAGAAACGGGAATGAATTTCAAGGGCACGACCATAGGAAAAGGAAAAGAATTTATCGACAGATGTTACCCTATTTATCCAGAAGAATGAAAATCAATCAACGAAAAGTAAGAGTGTTCAAACGCAGGGGGTTAAGATTTCTTCGAAGGCAAAAAGACAACCCCATATATATTATTTTGGCAACAATTTTGACCTTATTTTATCTCTTTTGGCACTTGGGCAGATACTACGAATTTCAAAAATATCAGGAAAAGGTTGCCGAACTGAAGGACTACACTATTGAGACCTACTATTTTGTTGACCCACAGGTTGTTGACCCGTATGCAAACGCCACAAGCGAGTTGTTTGTGGCAGGGCGAGTTGAGGTGGGCAGGTGCATTACTCGGGAAGGAGTAAGACAACTTATCATTGACAAAGTTGAGTAAGTATAGTATAATAATAGTATGTCAAAACCAATTCAATTAGTCGCAATAACGCTAAAACCAGAGGACTTATTATTCACCAAAAGTTTTATCAAGCGTCTGGGTGGACTAAGGAAAGCCAAAAGTTATTTACTCGATATAATCAACCGATATTTTACAGAAGAATACATTGACCGAGAAATTACAGACTAATATGGATTACACAAAAAACAAATGTTCAAAGTGCGGAAGCACAAAATTTAAGGTCGAAGTTACCGAGATTTACAATATCACGGGAGACTTTGCAAAAGGAGAAGGAGAATTTGAAGACGAATACACCCGAGACCTTGAATACGAAAGTCCAGTAAGGTGTGGCGAGTGCGGACAACCCGTTGACGAAGTTGAAGGAAACGAAATATACGATTTAGTAGCAGGAAATACTGACTGGAAATGATAATCAACGACCACATAACAAACTATCAGTTGGCAAAGGATATCTTGCGAAAAGAAATCCTTGCACATTTGTCGGGGCAGTGTGATTGTCAGGAGCAAAAAGGAATTGCCTACCCGTGCAAGGCAAGTGAGTGGCTACGGGGGGCAATTCCGAGCAAACAGGTTGTAGAAGATTATTATTATGAAAAAACTCACGCTTAAAGATTTACGAGCCATTCCGCCCTACGCAGTTATCGGAAGGGGCAGGATAACCAATGGGAAAACAGAGGTCTGGATATTCATTAAATTGCCTAACCACTTCTGGACAGGCTATCGTGGACACCCGAGTTTAACTGAAAGAGAGTTGGCGGAGTATGGACAAATCATACCCAAAGACGAAGTGAGAGAGTTGGTCGATTGTGATGATGAAGTCTTAAAAAGATATGAAGTTTTAGAACGAGAGGGGGTGAATTGAATGAGCCATTTTACTTGTGTTGTCGTTAGCAGAGACGGGGAAGACCCCGAAAGTTTGCTTGAACCTTATGTCGAAAGTGATGATGGTTATGATACCCACCCACATTTTTTTGAATTTCAAATTGAAGTAGAAGCCAGAGACTTTGAAAAGACCGCAACGAAGATAGTCAATGACCTTAAAAAAGATGATGAAGAAAGAGCCGAGTGGGAACAACTACTCAAAGATAAGAAATATAAAGAAATCTTTTCAAAGTGGTTTGGAGGAGAATTTTACGGAGGTAATTGGGGATATTGGAGAAATCCAAACGCAAAGTGGGATTGGTATGCTTTCGGTGGCAGGTGGGCAGGATATTTCAAGGCAAAGGAAGGAAAAACTGGTGAAAAGGGGGAAGTCTCGTGGGGAAGGGAAAAGTGGAAATATCCAGAAGGATATTTTGACGCACTGAACTTTGAGGACATTGATTGGGAAGGAGAACTGGAACACGAAGCAAAAAGGGTCGTCAAAGCAAGACAGAAAGCCAGTAAGGAATTTGACGAGTGGTATAAGACAGAAAGCAAGAAATACAATTTCGAAAACGAAAAGGAAAAGAACGAATTTGACGACAAACGCAAAAAGAAATTGGATGAGTTTAGGTGGGTCAAAGGAGTAGATTTCGAAATCAATTTATCGGAACTGGTTGACAGGATTTACGGGAATAAAAACCGCCCTCACGCATTCATTACGCCAGACGGGAAGTGGCACGAGGAAGGGAATATGGGTTGGTGGGCAGTGGTCTCTAACGAGAAACCGCTTCAGTATCGAGAGGAGTGGGAAAAACTTCTCAAAGAAAGCAAACCTAACGACAAGTTTTATCTTTACGACCTACACATCTGAATTAAAAGTGCCTATTAACTTCTAATAGGCACGAATTAGAACAGATATGGGAAAAAAATTCAAAGTCGAATTCAGAAAAGATTGCAAAATCTGTGGCAAACCTCTGGTGAAGGGGCAGAGGTCTTATTGTGGAAAATCTTGCCGATACAAAGAATACAACAAACGCTATGCCGAGTATCGCAGGGTGTGGCAAAGGAACTGGTGGGGAAAACCGCCAGAGGTTGACGGGGAAAAAATCCAATGCCCATTTTGTAACAAGTGGTATGTTCAACTTGGCTCACACATAGTGCAAACTCACGAGTATGAAAGTGCAAGAGAATTCCGAGAAGAAATGGGGCTGGATGTTAAAAGAGGAACTATCCCAGAGTGGTATCGGGAACTTAAAGGAGAACAGGCGATTGAAAATGAGACCTACAAGAATTTGAAGAAAGGGAAAAAGTTTTGGTTTAAGAAGGGAGACAAGAACGCTGGGCGGTATCCCAGAAGCATTCAGACACTTTTGAGACTTCATAATCAAGCAAGGGTGATAGGCAGGAAATATGGAGGACACAATAAGAGGGTTGTGCGTAGACATCAGGACTTGACACGAACCTAACTTCCAAAACCACTGCGGTTAAATTGGTATAGTTTGATATAGTTAAGTCCGACCCCTTTTTTTCGAACACGAAATTAGCCTCAAAAACAGAGAAAAAGCCGAACCTACGGGCTAAATCGGAAATCCGATATGGTATAATTAGATAGTGGCAGTTGCACATTCACATAGCCCTTTTCTGTAACGCCACTTAATGAAAGGGGGTGATTAAAAATGAGTGCGTATCTGGTGAATGTTTATACCTTCTATCCATATAAGATTGAATTTACTTATACGGAGAAGGCGTCAAACCACGCAGTAGCCATTGCACGAGCAGTCAGAAAATTCCGAAAGGAAGAAAAGATTACTGGTCGCAAGATTAAAGAGGTTACAGCAAAGGCGACACGCCTCACGGGGGTATGAACAAATATACCGAACTCGCTTGGAAGTATCTCCATAAATACGAGATATTTCTTTGCGGTAGAGATATCTGCACCTGTTGGAGTAGACCACACGCACACGGAAGCCTGTTTGTAGAACCTTCAAAGAGGAAGATTTGCAAACTGGATATTCCGCAGAGGCGGTCAACACTCTTTGACCTATTCCACGAGATTGGACACATAGTCCATCCGCAGGGGGGTTACAAGGGAGACGGAGACAAGAACTACGCCAAAACGAGGGCTTTGGCAGAGTTTAACGCTACGCAGTGGGCGGTCGAAACATTCAGGGCGGAAGGTCTTGCAGTCCCACGCAAACAGACACGGGAATACAACCGCTACATTAGGAATAAGATTGCACGAGGTTTGCGAAGGGGATTGAAAAAAGTGCCTAAAGAGATTAGGCACTTAAAACCAAAGTATTGGTAGAAGATTGGGGGAGGAAACTCCCCCTTTCTTTTGGTCTTGCTAATCGATTAGCAGAAACCAATTTAGTCATTGCTAACTATCAAAAAAGATACCAGATTGAGGCTACTTTGTCAAGTGGCAAACACCATAGGACTTGACAAAGTTGAGGTATTATGCTACAATACCCACAATGGCAGAAGCAAGTGAACAACAAAGAAAATTATTCTTCGCATTAGTTAAAGAAGCAGGGTTCGAAGCCGAAGCAATGAAGGAACGAGCCAAAAAGAAATTTGGACTCGAAAGTTTTAATCAAATAACATCTGCTCAAGTCAGTGAACTGATTGACACATTACAGGAAAAGACGGGGGTTGAAACAAAGCCGAAAGAAAAACATACGCACAACTTTGAAGCAAACCCCAAATTTAGGGTTTTTACCTGCAAGTGCGGAACACTGGTGATAGAGCCACGCTAAGGAATTTTACAAATTATGCAGTTACGGGATTATCAGGAGAAGGCTATCGCAAGTATCCGCCAACACTACGAAAAAGGGATTAACAAACAAGTAGTGGTTATGGCTACTGGCTTGGGAAAAACAATCGTCTTTGCTTACCTCATTTCCCAACTAATCAAGGAGACTGGCAAAAAAGCCTTAATCATTGCTCACCGAGAGGAACTTCTAACACAAGCCAAAGACAAACTTTACAAAGTTGACCCCACCCTCAACGCTGATATCGAACAGGCAACCAACCACGCCCACTCAAATGCGGATGTTATCATTGCTTCTGTGCCAACTCTGGGTAGAGCAAACTCTACCCGAATACAGAAGTTTGACCCCAACGAGTTTTGTATCGCAGTAACAGACGAAGCCCACCATTCTTCAGCTAAAACTTACAAAGAGGTTTTCAGGAATTTTGGAGTATTAAAGAAAGAGGCAGACTGGAATAAAAATCTTTTACTTCTCGGTGTAACCGCCACCCCGTCAAGAAACGACAACGAAGGTATTGACCAGATTTACGATAAGGTTACTTTCAACTATGGAATTATCAAAGCGATTGAAGACGGGTGGTTGGCAAGAATAAAAGCGTATCGCATTAACACTGCAACAGATTTAACGGGAGTTAAAACTACTGCTGGGGATTTCAATGTCGGACAACTTGCTGAAAGAGTGAACAACGAAGACCGAAACGGATTGGTCGTTGCAACTTACAAAAATTTGCTGGAAGGAAAAAAAGCCCTATGTTTTGCGGTGGATGTTGCTCACGCAGACGCCCTTACAAAAAGATTTCAAGAAGAAAATATCAAGGCTGGAATTGTTACTGGTGCTACCCCAACAAAAGAACGAAAAGACATCCTCAACCAATACCGAAGGGGTGATATTAAGGTAATGGTGAATTGTATGGTTTTAACCGAAGGTTTTGACGAACCTTCAATCGAAGCGGTCTTAATGGCAAGACCTACGCAGTCGGGGATTCTTTTTCAACAGATGATTGGTCGGGGAACTCGGTTGGATGAAAGTATCGGAAAAACCGAACTGGTCGTAATAGACTTCAACGACAACACCTACCGCCACACGCTAAAAACGACCGCCTCGCTTTTGGGGATTGAACAAGCCATAGACTTCAAGGGGCAGGACATCCTATTGGCTAAAGAGAAGATTGATAAGTTGGCAGAACTTTCTCCTTACTATGATTTTGAAGGGTTGGATATCGACAAAATCGATTACGCAATAGAGGAGGTAGATTTGCTTTCAGGACTACAAGTCCCTTCCGAGATTTCAGTCTATACCAGTTACGACTGGCACAAATATCTGAAGGATACCTACCGATTGAACTTTGGAAACAACCAGTGGTTAGAAATAAATTTCGACATTGCGGGAGAGTATGCAGTGGCAGAACATAGGTTCGACAAAGACACCCACCGAACCCTTTCAAAAATAATAGGAAACACCAACTCCCTACGAGAAGCAATCGAAAGAAGCGACAAGTTTATTTCCAACAACTATCAAGAACGAGTGAAACTGGTATCCACCCGTGCTGGTTGGAGAAAGACAGAGCCCTCTGACGCCCAACTAACCCTTCTGAAAAAATTCAAGGTTACGGATGCGGTTTTGAAAACTCTTGACAAGGGTCAGGCGTCTCGGTTAATTACCAAAATGATTAACAAAGAAAAGCAAGATAAGAGGTATCAAAGAAAGTATAATCCTTATACAGGTGGATGGTATACCAAAAAACTCCGCTAAGACCCATTAGAAGCGACTACACCACGCCACACAAGAGATTTACTGCTGGGTCAAAGAATTTGTTGCTTTGTTAATATCTTCTTTAGAATTTGCGACCAACACATCTGTTGTAAGTATCATCCCTGCGACACTTGAAGCATTCTGTAATGCCGACCTTACAACTTTGGTCGGGTCAATAATTCCGACCTTCACCAAGTCCACTTGTTTGCCCGTCTCCACATTAATTCCCTCCCCCTCTTTCAATTTTTCCAAGACCTTGACTTCATATCCTGCATTGGTTAATATCTTCTCACACGGAGAAGTTAGGCTTTCAAAAACTGCCTCCACCCCAGCCAAAACATCATCATAGACATCCCTCCCAGCCCCGCCTAAACGAACTTTCAACATAATTTGCTCAAGGGTTTTTCGGTTAAGGGCAATTTTCCGAAGAGCCATCCCCGCCCCGATTACAAAACCTTCTTCAACAGCCGACTTTGTTGCTTCGACCGCATCAATGACCCTCTCTTTTAATTCTTTCAACTCGATTTCAGTTTGGGCACCGACTTTAATAACCGCCGCACCACCCGTTAATTTTGCAAGTCTTTCTCGGAGTTTGTCTTTTTCGAATTCCGATTTTTCTTTTTTGATTAAACTTCTAATCAGAGCAGTCCTGTCGGAAATCAATCCCCGAGCACCCAATCCACCAACAATTTGGGTTCGGTTTTGCCCACAGACGATTTTCTCGCACCTGCCAATATAGTCCATATTGACATAACCAAAGTCCACGCCCATTGCCTTTGTGGAAACCTTTCCGCCCGTCAAAACTGCAATATCCTCCAACAATTGCGTCCGTCTTTCAGCAAAAGCAGGGGCTATTACTGCCAGTGGGTTTAGCGTTCCCCGAACTTTATTAACCAGCAAAGTGGAAACCAATCCGTCAGAAAATCCGTGAGCAATTACCACAAGGTCTTTGCTGTTTCCCTCTTTCATCACCATTTCAAAAACCTTGACCAACTCGGAAGGATTATCAATCATCTGGTCAGCGATAAAAATGTATGGGCTTTCGACCACCGCTTCCATTCTTTTCTCGTCAGTCACAAATTGGGGCGAGGCATAGCCTTTATCAAATTCCATTCCTTCTTTATACTCGACTTCGGTTGTAAAACCCGACCCCTCATCTACCGTTACAACACCGTCCCGACCAACCTTATCCATTGCTTCGCTAACCATTTTTCCAACTTCAGAAATTGTCGAGGAAATTGTCGCAATTTGCTCAATTTTTTCTTTGGTGTCAACAGGTTGAGACATCTTTTTCAACTCTTCTACAATTGCTTCTGTTGCAAGGTCAATCCCCTTTTTAAGACTCATTGGGTTGGTTCCTCCTCTGACCGACCGCACTCCGCGCTTGACTATCTCATAGGCCAAGAGGGTCGAGGTGGTCGTGCCGTCACCTGCCTTGTCGTTAGTTTTTGTAGCCGCCTCCTTTACCAACTGCGCGCCCATATTCTCAAAGGGGTCGGAAATATCGATATCTCGGGCGACCGAAACTCCGTCATGAAGAACAACGGGAGGAGACCAAATTTTATCTAACGCAACGTTTCTGCCCTTTGGGCCAAGTGTGGTGGTAACAACTTTCGACAAAAGTTCAATTCCCCTGAATAACGCTTCCCGCGCTTCCTTTTCAAATTTATACATCTTCGCCATATACACTTTATATCCAGCTAATATCTACTTTGTCAATAACATCCTCTTGACAAAGATAATTAATGATGCTATAATTTCGCCTATAAACTGAAAATGAAAATTCCTTTAGAGAAAATTATACCCGACCCCAATCAACCACGCAAAATTATTGATGAACGGTCGGTCAAGAACCTCGCAAGAAGCCTCAAGACTGAAGGACTAATTCACCCGATAGAAGTAGACAAAGATTACATGATAATTGTGGGCGAAATGAGATACCGAGCCGCGACCCTGCTTGGCTGGACAGAAATAGAAGCCAACATCTATCCCCGAGAACTTACTCCATACGAAAGACTTCGAAGACAGATGTCTGAAAACTTACAGCAATCAGGCGCAAAAGGTGGCGGTCAACCCATGAACGCAATAGATACAGCTAGGGCTTGGGCTAGGTTATATGAGCTTAGAACTGGAAAGACCTTTTCGCCTGGCGAAATGGAGTTAAAAAGAGATACTGGAACAGGCAAATTTGTGGGCAATGTTTTAACCACAATTGGTGGAGAAGTCGGAGTTCCGATGAATACAGTCTGGGAACACCTACAACTACTTGAGGAGCCCTCCTATGTCATAGAAAGTATGGTCAAACCGATAAAAGAATTTGGCAATTCCTCGAACCTTCTACCGAGAAGCAGACAAAGTAGCTGAAGAGTGGAAAGAACCTCTCCATAAAGCAATTTCAGAAGGAAAAATAAAAAGACGAGACGACATTATCAGGTTTGCAAATATCACCAAAACTAAACCCGACAAAGCAGAAATAGAATTCCTGCGCATAACTGAACAACAAAACTTAGAAGCCAACCGAATCCTTAGTCGAGCCGTTGAATTATCACTCGCCCTCGCGAATAGCCATCCTGAAAACTTTTCGCCACAGGATAAAACAATGATTAAACTACAATTGGAATCTACTCAAGAAACTATAAAAGAATTCCTTCCAAAAATAAAATAAGGGGGTGAAATTTATGGGAAGATGGAGAAAAGGGAGCAAAGAACTTGAAATAAAAAACAAATTAATCCAGAGGTTTGATTCTGGAGAAAGAGTAACAAAAGCTCAAGCAATCAAAGACTATTTTAGTGCCAATACCGATTATAAATACCTTGTCGCACAGAGAGTAGTAAACGCAATTTTTGGCTCGATTAAGAGAGATTTCAGAAAGGAGCTCCAACCATTTGGTTCACTAAATGACGAAAATGAGCACGGTATTGCCCATAGGAAAGAGGAATATGAATTTATGGGAGATTATCGCTACAAACTTGTCAAAGGAATTATTGCTGGGTCCGAAATTATCCTGGGCGACGGAATTAAAAAAGGACTAATAAAAGGAAAAACTGAATCTGCAGAAATTCCAATTTCAAACGGAGACAAAAGACAACTATCCGCCTAGCTTTCTTTTGGCGGTGGGGGCGGGGGGTTAACGGGTGATAAATCTCGAAGTGCCTCTTTCAACTGA
>Ga0209341_10002636_pt1 | contig 16988 bp, 12 predicted proteins | sample RifCSP13_2_FD_184020 | JGI IMG/M metagenome (GOLD analysis project Ga0209341, IMG submission 184020) | Soil microbial communities from Rifle, Colorado - Rifle CSP2_sed 13_2 (SPAdes) (version 2) | ecosystem: Environmental > Terrestrial > Deep subsurface > Rock core/Sediment | place: Rifle... | reverse complement strand
GCGCGCCGAGGTCGTCGATCGCTCCCGCCTTGACCCAGGTCCCGAGCGTTTCGACGAGCTCGCCCAGGTCGAGCCCCACTTCGGCCGCGCGCGTGAAGGCGTCGGCCTTCAGGGCCACCAGGCCCTCCCACTGGCGCCGCGCGGCTTCCGCTCGTTGGTGAACGGCTTCCGCCTCCTGCGCCGCCTCGCGGAGGCGCGCCGCGGCGTCGCGTTGCTTCTTGCTCCAGGCGCTGTCGAGGGCACCCTTGCGACCGCACACCGGGCAATCGCCGTCGCCGTGGGCGGCGTGATACGAAAGCGCGCTCTCGAGAAGCGCCGCCGCGTCGCGAGACCGGGCCGCTGCCGTCTCCTGTGCGGATCGGACGGCCGCGGCCGCTCCGCGCATCTCCGCGACGACGGCTTGGACCCGCGCCGGGTCGGGCGGCTCCAGGCTCGCGATCCCCCTGAGCACGTCGACCTCGGCCGCGCCCGCCCCCGAGGACGCGGTCACGCCGAGCGCTTCGTCGACGGCGCCCAGGTCCCACTCCTTGCCTTCGAGGGCGGCCGCCACCTGCCGCGCCCGCGCGTCGTCGACACCACGCAGTCGCTCGAGCAGGGGCCCTCGCGCGTCGGTGGCGTCCTTGTGGGCTTTCTCACGGGAGCGCCGCGCCTCCTGAAGGGCGCCCAGCGCCTCGACGAGATCCTCGAGACCCAGGATCGAGGACAGCGCGTCGTAGAGCTTCGAGGGCCCTTCGTCGAGGAGCGAGCCCAGCTCGTTGTAGGACAGGAAGGGGCGATGAGTGCGCAGGGCCGCGCTCCAGCCGAGAGAGTCGATGTCCGAGCTCGGCTTGTCGTGGACCTGGGCCGAAGCCGCTCCGGCTTCGAACGCCGCCTCCGGCTCCCAGCGGCGCGACACCACACAAGGCCCGCGCTCGCCCTCGACGAGAAACGTCCCGCTGAGCGACGCCGCGGGATGGTGGAGGTTCCGCCAGCCCTCGCGCCAGACGGCGGCGCGCTCCTTCCAGCGCAGGCTGTCGCCGGTGAGGAGGACCTCGAGCCCCTCGGCGAAGCTCGACTTGCCGGAGCCATTGCGCCCGACGACGAGCGTCAGGCCCGGACCCGGCCGCAGCTCCAGCGTCTGCACGGGACCGATCCCGCGAAATCCCTCGATGGAAACCGTGCGGATGAAGGCGCCGACCATGGCCGGAGAGGTTCGCGACGCGTCGGCTCGGGGTGCTTTGGCGTTGCCCAGGAGCTCCGCCTCGAGCGCGCCTTGGCCTTCGAGGGCCGCGAGGAGGAGTCCGCTCCACGCGCCGGAGGCCGAGGCGTCGGCCTCGAGTCGCGACAGGACGAGACTTCGGACGCCGGGGTCCATGAGCCTAAGCCTGACCGATCAACGCCACGAGCCCGTTCGCGTTCAGCAGCATGCAGCCTCCGGTGAGAAGACGGGACGGTTGAATCAGTAGACGGAGCAGGCGCCCTCGGAGTTCGAACCGATCCGAAGCAGGCTCCCCCAGGCGGTCAGGGCCCAAGCCGGCCGGGCATGTCGGCCAGCAGGTAGCCCATCACGGCCAGCATTCCCGTCGCTCGCCGCAGGTCGTCCGGCTGCACCTTGTCGAGCGTGTCGCCGTGGCTGTGGTGCCAGTCGAAGTAGTGCTCGCCCACCGTGTTGAGCGACAGGCCGGGAACTCCCTCGCGCATGAGCGGCCCGATGTCGGCCCCGCCGCCGCCCCAGCGGACGGTGGTGGCGTCGATCGACTCGAAGAGCGCTCCGATCTCGCGCAGTGTCGCGAGCGCTGCGACGGCCTTTGGATCCGTCGGCTCGGACGGACGCGACTCTCCCCGGCGCGCGCGCGGCTCGCCCGGCTTCAAGAGCGAGAAGCCGAAGCCCACGGGACGCTCGCAACCGCCGTCCATCTCGATCGCGGCCACGTGGCTCGTGAAGTCGCCGCCAAGGCCCGCGTGGTAGGCGCGGCCTCCCCCGAGGCCGTTCTCCTCGTTTGTCCACAGCACCAGCCGCAGCGTGCGGCGCGGCCGCAGGCCCATCTCCTTCAGCAGCGTGAGCGCCTGCCAGGCGGCCATGCTCGCGCAGCCGTCGTCGTGGGCGCCCTGGCCGACGTCCCAGGAGTCGTAGTGGCCGCCCATCACGACGATCTCGTCCGGTTGCTCGCGCCCGCGGATCTCGGCGATCACGTTGGCGGAGTCGCCCTCGCCCTCGAGGCGGGCCTCCATCGCGAGCGCGACCGTAACAGTCTCTCCGGCCGCCGCCATCCGCCGCAGCCACTCCGCGTCCTCGACCGTGATCGCCGCCGCGGGAATCCTGGGGACCCCTTCGGCGTAGGTCAGCGAGCCGGTGTGGGGCGAGCCGATCGAGCGGCCTGTGGCCGATCGCACGAGCGCGGCCACGGCTCCGAGCCTCGCGGCGAGCGACGCGCCGGCGCTCCGGAAGCGAACGGTACGCGCGTAGCCCTCCCAGTCGGGTGTGAAGGCGACGATCTTGCCCGCGACCTTCTCCCGCCCGAGTGCGGCAAGCTCGTCCTCGTGGCGAACCACCACCACCGGAGCGGTGATTCCCTGCACCGGCGTTCCGACGCTCATGCCGAGCCCGAGCACCGGAAGCTCGCGCGGGACCGGTGAAACGACCCGCAGCGACTCCCGCCCGCGCACCCAGCGCGGCACCCTGACCGGCTGGAGTCGGACACCCTCGAGCCCCTCGGCTTTCATGCTCTCGTGTGCCCAGGCGATCGCCTTCTCGAGCCCGGGAGAGCCGCTCAGCCGGTGGCCGATGCGCGTCGTGAGGTGATCGAGCTTCTTCCAGCCAGCCTCGTCCACCAGGGCGCGAGCCAGGACCTGCCGGCTGGTCTCGCCGTAGGAGGCCGGGAGGTCCTGGGCTCGCCCTCGCTCCGCGTCGGCGTCGAGCAGGAGGCCCAGCATGACGAGTGCCTTGCCCCTCATCGGGCGCGGACACTATCACGGAAAAGCGGGCCTCCGGGGCCCTCTGGTACGCCTCTGTCGAATCCGGCCGTGCTAGGATCCCAGTTCGCCGAACGTTGACCCACCGCCGATGAGCCCGCCTCCCATCCGCCTCCGCGTCACGCCCCCGATCGGCGAGCCGTTCGACCACTTGTGCGAGAGCGACTCGCTCACCGTCGGGCGTTCGTCGAAGGCCGACCTCGTGCTCTCGGACCGGTTTCTTTCCCGGCAGCACGCGCGCTTCTACCGGGAAGGCGACGCCTGGGTGGTCGAGGATCTCGGCTCGCGCAACACGACGCTGCTCAACGGCCGGCCGCTCGCGACACCGGCCCGCCTGAGCGCCGGCGACCTCGTGAAGCTGTCCGAGACCGTGATCTCGATCGAGGGCTTCGACGCCACCGCGTCGAAGCCGAAGACGGACGCGATCTCCAAGTCGAGCTCCTCGGACACGATCGTGCTGCGCTCGGCCTCGGAGCTGGTCGCGACCGCGGAGCGCGAGTCGGCGGGACGGCTGAAGCTGCTGAACGAGGTCCACCGCGCGCTCGCGGTATCGTTGACGCTCGAGGAGCTGCTGGAGGCAGTGCTCGACCGCACCTTCGTGCACCTGGGGCCCGAGGAGGCCGTGATCTTCCTCAAGAAGCCCCACGGCGGGCTCGATCGCGTGGCGAGCCGCCGCCTGCCGAGCGCGCGCGGGGACTTCTTCTTCTCCCGCAGCCTGGAGCTGGAGGTGGCCGAGAAGGGCCAGGTGGCGCTGGTGCTCGACGCACAGACGGACCAGCGATTCGCGGCCGCCGAGAGCATCATGAGCTCCGGCGTGCGCAGCCTGATCGCCGCTCCGCTGATCGACTCGGCCGGCACCCACGGCATGATCGTGCTGAGCTCGCGGGTGCACGTGCGCCGCTTCTCGGAGCAGGACATGGAGCTGCTCGCGGCGCTCGGCTCGGTGGCGGCGCTGCGCCTGCGCAACCTCTCGCTCGCCGAGGAGGGCGCGCGCCGCCGCGAGCTCGAGAAGGAGATGGCGCTCGCACGCCAGATCCAGCTCACGCTGCTGCCCGAGCACCTGCCCGAGATCCCGGGCTACTCGGTGTTCGCCGCCAACGACGCCTCGCGCGCGGTCTCGGGCGACTTCTACGAGTTCCAGGGCCGCGACGAGGGCGACGAGCAGGTGATCGTGATCGCCGACGTGTCGGGCAAGGGGATGGCGGCGTCTCTGCTGGCCGCCTCGTTCGACGCGCTGCTGATGGGGCCGATCGAGGTCGGCCACCCGACCGACGAGATCTGCTCGAAGATCTCGCGGCGTCTCTACATGAAGACGCCGCCCGAGCGCTACGTGACGGCATTCATCGCCGCTCTCGATCCCGTGCCCGGACGGCTCACCTACACCAACGCCGGGCACAACCCGGGCCTGCTGTTCCGCGCCGACGGGACCGTCGAGCGGCTCGAGGCGAACGGCATGCCGCTCGGGCTGTTCCCGATCGTGGAGTACGAGAGAGGCGAGACGACGCTCGCTCCCGGCGAGCTGCTTCTGCTCTACACCGACGGCATCACCGAGGCGGCGAACCCGAAGGGCGACGAGTTCGGGCTCGAGCGCCTCCAGGCCGTGGCGGGGAAGTACACCCAGGAGCCGCTGGTGGCGATCGCGGTCGCGATCGAGGCGGCCGTCGAGGTGTTCGCCGACGGCACGCCCTTCGGCGACGACCGGACGATGGTGCTGCTCCGCCGCGAAGCCTAGCGGATTGTCAAGAAACGCAAAGCGTGAGCCTCGTCACGGCCTGCGGCGCGTTCGCGGCGCAGCTTTGAGCTAGACGGTCCGCGCTGAGCCGCCACTCAGCAACCCCGGGGGCGACCCGCAGACGCACCCCTCGGCCCGTACGGCGGGCGTGCCGGTGCCTCTCGGGAGCCCTCACGCACCCCGGGCGTTTCGGGCGATAGCGCCCGGGCCTTGGAGGAGGAGCACATGAGGAATCGTGTCGCCGTTCTTCCGATCGTACTCGCCGTCGCACTCGTCGCAGGCCCCGGCCTCGCGGCGGCCGCCCCGGGCGAGGTCGTCAAAGGAGGGGTCGATCTCGTGGCGACGGGCAAGGTCGTCGCGAAGACCTCCGACTCGCTCGTGGTCCGCACCGACGACCACGGCCACCGGATCGCGTTCGACATCGACAGGAGTACCGCCCTGCCGGACGGCCTCGCGGTCGGCCGTCACGTCCGCATCCTGTACCGCGCCAACGGATCCACCGGACAGACCGCAGAGCGGGTGAGCCTCCTCTAAGCAGTCGCACCCAGGGGCGGCCGCCAGTCTGATCGCGGCGGCCCGGGCGTCGCCGTGACGCCCGGGCCGTCCGGGGAGCCACAATGGCCGCGTGAGCGCGCCAGGACCCGCCCGTCTCAACGGGGCCTTCCTGCTTCTGACGTTGATCTGGGGCACGACCTGGGCGGTCATTCGCCTGGGCCTCGAGGGGCTGCCGCCCTTAACCGGGGTCGCGCTGCGCTTTCTCGTCGCGGGGACGCTGCTGCTCGCCCTCGTTCCGGTTTTCCGCGTGCGCTTCACCTGGAGCGGGTGCGCCCCAGCGCTTGACCGCCACGGTCGCGATCGCCGAGACGACAGGCGAGGCGAGAAACAGGAGCGCCATACCCCCTGTCGCTGACGGCGGTGCCGATGCTTTTCACCGGGATCGTCGTGGGCAGTCTCGCGCTCGCCTTCGAGCGCCGCGTGCCGCTCGTGCTCGATCTACACTCGCTCGGCGCCCTGCTCTACCTGGCGGTAATGGGCTCGTCCGTCAGCTTCACCGTCTACTACTGGACGCTGGCGCATGCCCCCGCGACCCGCGTCGCGATGATCGCCTACACCATCCCGATCGTGGCCGTCGTGGTCGGTGCCGTCGCCTTCGGGGAGCCCTTGCGCCTCAGGCTCCTGCTCGCAGGTGCTTTCGTGCTGGCGGGGGTCGCCTGGGTCAACCGGGCGCGCCATCCGCCCAAAGCCTGAGTTACACGACCACGCGCTCCTGGCGGCCCATGGTGGATCACGTCAGGGCCGCGATTCGTTCTCCCTCTCGCGCCGCAGCAGGCTGACGCTTCGCGCCCTGAGGTACACCTGGGTGGCCGCCTCCTCGAACGCGACGAGCATCTCCTCCACCGGCGTGAGCACGAGACAGCTGCGTTCGAGGCAGATCCTGTAGATGGCGTAGGGTGGATTGTCGTAGTCCCCCGCGCGACCAGCGGCCGCCCGGGGATCTCTGCCTCTGTTGCCGGCACCGGACCGGCTGTCGTCCTTCTGACCCGGCGATGCCTCCCCGCTCTTTCCCCGCCCGGGGATCCGCTCCAGCCGCCCGAGCGTCCGGATCGCTCGCAGCGGTGGCCAGGGCTTCCCGCTCCCTTCGTCGAGCGAGCGGAACTCGGGCCGGCCGTAGAGCGCCTCGTAACGCGCGATCTCGGCGCCGAGCGCAGGCAGCCCCCCGACCGGCGCCGGGGCCTGGCGTGGGTGGGCCTGGGCAGCCGCGGCGACGAAGGCCGCCGCGAGAGACGGGCCCGCAAGAGAATCGAGAGCATGCTTAGGGACGCTCCTCTGCATCGGCACGAGGAGCCGGTCCCTGCCCTCCCCTCAGAAGACGATGCTCACGATAGAACGCCCACATCAGGCTCGTGGCGTCAATGCTGCGGCTCGTGGGCCCGACCAGCCATTCCGGCAACGGCCCGCCGCCCGGCCAGGAATGCCCTCCTCCCTTCACGGTGTAGAGCACCACCGCCGTGTCGTCGGCGCAGTTCGTGTATTCGAGGCGAGTGACGTCAGCCGCCACCGCCGATTCGACCGGGTCGGAGCCGCATCGGTTTCTTCGAGCCCAGTCGGCCGCCCATGTCGGCATGCCCGGAAACGCTACGGGAGCCACCCACGACTTGCCACCGTGGTACGGAACGGTCCGATCGGCTGTCCCGTGAAACGCGATCATCGGAACCGCTCGTCGATCAGTGCACCAGTCGAACGGCAGGAACTGGGCGGACGCCACCATCCCGACGGCCGCGATCCGGTCGGACAGAGTGCAGGACAGCACGAAGGCCATGCCTCCGCCATTGGACAGCCCGTCCGCGTAAACCCTCGTCGAGTCGACGTTGTAGGCCGCCTTCAAGGTGTCGATCAGATCCGAGATGAATCGAACGTCTTTCGCGAGACCGGAGGGGTTCATGTGCCAGGCCCTGGGCCCTCGGCCGCTGATCCCCGACGGGTAGACCACGATGAACCCCTGACTCTCGGAGAGGGTGTTCCACCGGCTCGTTTCCTTCTGCATGGCCGGCCAGCCCGCCCCGCCGTGCAGGCTGATGATGAGCGGCGTCGGCTTCGCGGGGTCGTAGCTCTTTGGGACATGCAGCAGGTACTCGCGCTCCTGGCCCGAGGAGACGACGCTGCCGTTCGTTCGGTTCCGGACCTCGTAGGACACGGCCTCGACCAGGACCAACACCAGCGGCAAGCCGAGGAGTACGCCTACGGCGCGCATGACCATCGGCCTGTCCTTCAGGGTCGTCCTCGACTCCGAGTCCGCGCGACCTTGCGCGCCGCCCCGATGCCGGCTCCAGGCGAGGGCCAGCGGTGCGGCGGAGAGTCGTGTCAGGGGAACGGCCAGGATCGCGACGAGCGCAGGAAGGTAGTGCGGGATGAGCGGCGTCGAGACGAGCCACACGAGCACGGCGTAGACGGCTAGCACGACGGCCAACCACGAGGCGGCTCCGGCCACCAGGCTCCGGTCGCTCACCAGCCGACTTCGATGGAGGCGCTGGACCACCCAGGCGGCAGCGGACAGCTTGAGGCAGACCAGCATGGCCAGAACCCAGGGCCAGGCGTCCCACAGCGCCGCGAGCACCACCTTCCAGTTCCCGATCGCCCAATCGCCGATGGGCCAGACGATGACGAGCAGCGACAGGCGAACCAGCACGCTGGTCCTGACGACCCATGCGCGGCCGGTGAGACCGATGCACAGGCTCTGCACGAGCTGCTTCCAGGTCGAGGCCAGCAGTCCCGTGAATCCCAGGAGCGCGATCACGATCGCGCGCGGTCTTCCGAGGACTTCGATGACCTCGATGACCCCATCGGTAACCACTGGCCAGGTGCCCGACAGGGCGAGGGCGATCGGAACGGCCACGAGGACCAGTAGCCACGCGACGAGCGTGCTCCAGATCGCCGCCTGCAGCTTGGCGGCGACGAGCGCGGCGCTGGTGAGCGGCCGTGTCGCCGTGAGCGTCACGCCGGAGGAATCGCCCCCATCGCGACCCGGCTGGCCCGCGGTCACGGCCGTGAAGCCGGCCATCAAGGGAGGGGTGAGCAGCACGCCCAGGAGCGTGAGTTCGACGAGCACGGGCGGCTCGTCGCGGGCGAGGTAGAGCAGGCCCAGCTCGAACGGCAGCAGGATTCCGACGAGCGCCGGCAGGACCCGGCCCTGCTGCCGCCACTCGAACCACAATTGAGCACGGGTCGGCGAAGGAAAGCGGTCCGGCCGAGGCGACAGCACATGCGCGATCCGGGAGGCCCGGGCGAACACTCCCCGCCAATCGGGCACCTCGCCACGGCGCGCTCGCGCCACGACGAAGCAGGCGGCGAGATACGCGAGCGGAAGCTGCGGCGCCAGCATGGCGACCAGCCCGGGCTCGGGAACTTCCAGCTGGACCGCCAGAATGACGGCGGCGTCGAGCGCCGCCAGCCACAGCACGGTGACCATGATGCGCAGCCCTGGCAGGCCGTATGCCGTCCACGTCAACACCTGCGTCCAGGCGAGGAACACCGAGCCCAGCAGCGCCGGCCAGATCAGGGGCAGCTCGAGTCCCCACGACCAGCGGACGAAGGGCGCCGCGACCAGCCACAGGCTCGCCACGGCCGCCGTGCCGAAGAGCATGGGCCAGCCCGCGAGCGCCCTGGTCGTCACCGGCAGCGTGAACATGCGGGCGGGAAATGGCGACTGGCGTGCGACCAGGTCGCCGCCCAGGCCGAAGCTGAACACTGCGAGGAAGTACATGAACGCCGTCGAAAGCGGCGCGATCACCGCGCCGGCAATGCCATTCGGGGGATCCAGCCTGAGCGGCTGCCCGGGCCCGGGGAAGAGGAGCCGGACGGCCACGAAGGCCAGCGCGTAGGTCGCGAGTGCTATGAGCGCGAAGCGATGTCGCTGGCGAAACTCCCAGGCGATGGCGAGAGCGGGCGAGCGCACGGTTCACGCGTCCGGGGCGGACGCGGGCGTCCCGACGTGGGCGACGAAGATCTCGTCCAGGGACGGGACGCGGCTCGCGACGATGCGCGCTCCCCAGGCAGCGACGGCGGCCTGCAGCTCGCCCGAATCGCCGCAGTAGACCGCCGTCCACTCCTCGCCTCCACCATCCCAGCGCAGAACGCCGGCCACGCCCGGGGGCTGTGGCCGCGGCTCCGCGAGGCGCACGGTCACGTGCCGGTGGGATTCCTTGACGTCCTCGAGCGGCGCGCTGAGAGCGATCCTGCCGTGGCTGATCATCGTGATGTGGTCGGCGACCCGCTCCACTTCCTCCAGCAGGTGCGACGAGAAGAGCACCGTCCGGCCTTCATGGGCGATGGTGCGCATGATGGCTTCCAGAATGTCGCGGCGCACGACTGGATCGAGGCCGGACGACGGTTCATCCAGCAGCAGGAGCTCCGGACGATGCGCGAGCGCGACGAGCAGTCCTGCGCGCGCCTTCTGCCCCCTGGAGAGGTCCTTGATCCTCGCCGTCGGGTGAAGAGCGAACGCCTGACGCAGCTCCTCCGAGTAGGCATCGTCCCAGGCCGGATAGAACGCGCGCGAGTAGCGAACGAGCTCGTCGACGCGCATCCAGCCCGGGAGATCGTTCTCCTCGGAGAGATAGCCGATCCGCGACAGCACGCCGACCGGAAAGGCGACGGGATCGAGGCCGAAGACGCGCACCGTGCCGCTTTCCGCTCGCAGCAGGCCCAGAAGGTGCCTGATCAAAGTCGTCTTGCCCGCGCCATTCGCGCCGACGAGGCCGTAGACCGCTCCTCGCGGCATGGACAGGCTCACCGAGGCCAGGGCCGTCGTGGCTCCGAATCGGCGCGTCAGCCCCGACACGTCGATGACCGGCTCACTCACGCTCGAACTCTAGCGTCTCGCCGTGTGCCATCGGAAACCCTCTTGAAGGGCGCCGCCTCCGACAAGGGCAGAAGTCTACGACGGGACGTTCGAAGGAAGACGAGGCCGATCCCATGAAAGAAGGTCGGAGGCGACGGGAGCCGCTCTCACACCACTGCCGGCTCCTCTGGGCTTCCCGACCACCTGGGGGCGAGGTTCTCGCAGCCGGATTCGGTCACCACGACGGCGTCTTCGTGACGGATTCCCAGCTCGCCGGGGATGTAGATTCCGGGCTCGTCCGTGAAAGTCATTCCCGCCGCGAGCTTCGTCGCGTTGCCGCGCACCATGTACGGCCACTCGTGGCCGTCGAGGCCGATGCCGTGGCCGAGCCGGTGCGTGAGGTACTTGTAGCCCGGGCCGAAGCCGCCCGCTTCGATCACCTGGCGGGCCGCAGCGTCGACCGCCTGGCACTCCACGCCCGGCCGGGCCGCCGCGAATGCCGCCTGCTGTGCCTTGCGCACGAGGTCCCAGATCCGCCGCTGGCGGTCGCTCGGCGGCGCCCCGAAGACAGCCGTCCGCGTGATGTCGCTGGAATAGCCGAGGAGCCGACAGCCGCCGTCGATCAGCACGACGTCGCCGGCGCGGAGCGTGCGCGGCGTCTCGGTGCCGTGGGGGAAAGCCGCGTCCGGTCCGAAAAGGACGAGCGATCCGCCACGGACGCCCAGCCGCCGATGGGCGGCCGCGCTCCAGCCAGAGACCGCTGCGCCGCTGGCGCCCTCCTGGAGCGACTCGAAGACCGCGCGATGGGCCCGCAGCGTGATCTCGGCGGCGCGGCGCATGAGCGTGAGCTCGTGGGCGTCCTTGACCATGCGGCACCCCGCGCTCACTGGAGTCGCACTCGCGAGGCGCACGAGCGGGGCGGCTTGCGCGATCCCGTCCGAGAAGGCGAAGGGCAGCGTTTCTTCGACGCCCACGCGGCCGCTGCCACCCGCTTCCTTGAGGGCCTGCGCCACCAGGGCGTAGGGCGATTCGTCCTCCTCCCACGTGCGCACGTCCGTGCCCACGTGGATCTGCTGGTGCGCGCGGTCGCGCTCGAATGCCGGCGCGATCCAGACAGGGTCGCCCGTGCGCCGGAGCACGCAGCCCAGGAAGCGCTCGGACAGACTCCACTCCGCGCCCGTGAAGTAGCGCAGGCTCGAGCCGGGGCCGACCACGATGGCGTCGAGGCCCGCTCCCGCGAGCAGGGCCTGCGCGCGCGCGAGGCGGCCCCGGTGCTCGTCGGCGCCGATGGGCGCGACACCGTCGGTCATCGGCGTGAGGGCGCGGATCGGAGCCGGCAGCTCGTCGGCGGCGGGAGCCTGGCTTCGGGCGGCGCGCGGAGCGAGCGTGGCCATGGCCAGCGCGCTGCCCGAGAGCTGGAGCATGCGGCGGCGGGGGAGTGGCGACTCGTGCTTCATGGCGCGCATGTTCTCACGCACGTCGAGCTCCCGTGCTAACCTGCCGTTCAGATGCTGCGTGCCGCGGGCCGCCCCCTCCCGTTGATGGCGGCGGTTCTCCTGCTGGCGCTCCTCGCCTGGGCCGGGCCGCTGGCTGCGGCTATCTATCCGCCGAGCTACCGCTTCCGCACCGTGTCGAACGAACGCGTGTCGGTGCACTTTCACGACCCGCTCGAGCCGATGGCGCGCGAGGCTGCCGCGATCGCCAGCGAGATCCTGTCGAGCCATGAGCGGCGTTACGGCCAGCGCGTGGGCCGGGTTCAGCTGGTGCTGGTCGACGTCGACGACCAGCCGAACGGCTACGCCTCGCCCCTGCCCTTCCCGCTCGTGAACGTGCGCGCCGTCGCTCCCGACGGCTCTGACGGCTTCGGCAACCACGAAGGCTGGTTGCGCCTGGTGCTGGCCCACGAGCTCGCGCACACCGTGCATCTCGAGCAGGCAGGGGGTCTGTGGCGCCTCGGCCGCAGGCTGCTGGGCCGAGCGCCGTTTCTCTTCCCCAACACCTTCGCGATGTCGTGGATGATCGAGGGGCTCGCGACCTACGAGGAGACCGAGCTCACCGCCTTCGGCCGCGGCCGCAATCCCGACTCGCGGATGGTGCTGCGCATGGCGGCTCTCGAGGGACGCTTTCCGAAGGAAGACCGCGCGATCTACGCGCTCGACGCCTGGCCGGGCGGACAGACGCCGTACCTGTTCGGCGAGGCATTCCTGCGCCACGTGAGCGAGCAGACGGGAGACGACGCTCTGCCGCGACTGGCCCGACAGCACGCGGTCCAGTTCCCGCCGTGGCTCGACGGTCGCACGCTCGACAAGGTCACGGGGACCGGCCTCGACGCACAGTGGGCCGCCTGGGCCGCGCAGGCAGGCCAGGAGTTCGCCCGCGAGGCCGAGGCGCGCGCGCTGGCCGGCCCGACGCAGGCGCGGCCGCTCACCGCTCGCGGCATTCGTCAGGCGGCGCCTCGCTTCAGCCCCGACGGATCCACGCTCGCGTACACGAGCCAGACGCTCACGCGCTTTCCCGAGATCCGGCTCGCGCAGGCGGACGGCAGCGGCGACCGCAAGCTGGCGCTGCGGAACGGGGGCACGGGCATCGCGTGGACCCCCGACGGGAAGTCGCTCGTCGTCTCGGAGCTGCAGGTGCACGGCACCTACAGCGTGTTCGGGGACCTGAGCCAGGTCACGGTCGAGAGCGCAAAGTCGCGGCGCCTCACGCGCGGCGCACGGGCGTACGACCCCGACGTGTCTCCCGACGGACGCACGATCGTGTTCGCACGCAAGCTCGGCGACCGCTCCGAGCTGTGCCTGGTCGGAATCGACGGGCGCGACCTGCGAACGCTCACGGCCTCGGCGCTGGGCGTCGAGTGGGGCGGCCCGCGTTTCAGCCCGACTGGTGCTTCGATCGTGGCGTCGCGCCTGCTGCCCGGCGGCTGGCTCGACCTCGTGCTCGTCGACCCGGCGACGGGTGCCGTCGAGCATCTCACCCACGACCGCGCCAAGGACGTGGAGCCTACCTGGATGCCGGACGGCCAGGCCGTCGTGTTTCGCTCCGACCGGGACGGCGTGTCGAACCTGTATGCGGTGCGCCTCGCCGACCGCGAAGTCGTGCGCGTGACCAACGTCCTCGGCGGAGCCTTCCAGCCGTCGGTCGGCCCCGAGGGGCGCTCCGTCGCCTACTCCGACTACTCCTCGCGCGGCTACGACGTGCGGATCGCACCCCTCGATCTCGGCCAAGCACCCCCTGCCCCCGTGTTCGTCGACGAGCTGCCGGCACCCCGAGCCGATCCCACGCCCATCGAGACGCCCACGCGCCCGTACCGCCCGGGATCGATGCTGTGGCCCCGCTTCTGGACTCCGTGGCTGGATCTCGACGACGACGACAGCCGCATCGGCATCGCGACGGGCGGCTCCGACGCGCTCTTCCGTCACGCCTGGGGCGCGCGCGCGACGTACGGCACCGGCACCGAGCGGGTCAACGCGAGCGGCTTCTACCTCTACGATCGCTTCCGGCCGACGCTGGTGGTGAGCGGGCAGGACACCACCAGCCTGTTCAGCGACGGGCGCTCGCGCACGCGCCAGCTGAACCTGCAGGCCGCCCTCCCGCTGCGCCGCACGATCCGGCAGGTGCAGACGCTCTCGCTCAGCTGGCGCCGCGAGCGCGAGGAGATCCTGGGGAGCGCCGATCCCGCGGACCGCATCGAGCTCGGGGGTCTTCAGACCGCCTGGACGCTGAGCTCGGCGCGCAGCTACCCGATGTCGATCTCGCCGAGCGAAGGGACGCGCCTGCGGGTGGCGTGGCTTCGCGAGGCGCCATGGCTTGGGAGCGACTTGTCGCTCGACAAGGCCACCTTCGACGCGAGGCTGTATCAGCGGGTCTTCGGCGCGCGTGACGTGCTCGCGCTGCGGGCAGGCGGAGGCACCACCTGGGGCGAGCCGCAGTTCCAGAGGTCCTTCGCCGTGGGCGGCTATCCGGACGCGAACCTCTTCGACATCGTGCGCACGAACGACGCGATCTTGCGCGGCTACCCGGACAACGCGTTCACCGGACGCCGTTACGCCGTGCTCAACGCCGAGTACCGCTTCCCGATCATCTCGCCGCAGCGTGGCTGGCGCTCGCTGCCGCTGTTCCTGCGCCACTTCCGGGGCAGCGTGTTCTTCGACGCGGCGCACGCGTGGTCGGGCCCCTTCGAGCTGTCGGACGTCAAGACCGGGGCAGGCGCCGCGCTCGGTCTCGACTCGGCGATCGGCTTCGTGCTGCCGCTCCGCGCCGAGGTCTCGGTCGCACACGGGTTCGAAGACCGGGGTGACACCCGCGTGTACTTCAAGTTCGGGATGTCGTTCTAGACGGGGGGTGCTGCGCCGCACCCCCCATACCCCCCCGTTCGCTTCGCGGGAATCCCGCTGCGCTCGCAGCCCGTTGTGGCAGCTCAGGCCAGGTTGTGTTCGTACCAGGCGAGCGACTCGTCGAGGCCGCGCTCGATCCCGTGGGTCGGCTCGTAGCCCAGCAGGCGGCGGGCTTTGCCGATGTCGGCGAGCGAGTGCAGAACGTCTCCGGTACGGAACGGACCGTGCTCCGGCTCCTGCCCCGCGAGCCGCGGGTGGCGTGCGACTAACCGGTCGCGGAGCAGACGGTGGAGCTCGACGAGCGTCGTGCGGTGGCCGGCGGCGACGTTGTAGGCCTGATTCAGGACGTCCTTCGAGGAGGCCGTGGCCGCCAGCAGGTTCGCCTGGACGACGTTCGCCACGTAGCAGAAGTCCCGGCTCGTCTCGCCGGTGCCATGGATCAGGACCCGCTCGCCCCGGATCATCGCGGCCACCCACTTCGGGATCACGGCGGCGTAGGCTCCTTCCGGGTCCTGTCGCGGGCCGAAGACGTTGAAGTAGCGAAGGCCGACCGTCTCCATCCCGTGCAGCTCGCCGTAGACGCCGGCGTAGAGCTCGTTGGCCAGCTTCGTGACCGCGTAGGGCGAAAGCGGCCGGCCCAGGTCGGGCTCCAGTTTCGGCAGCGCCTCGCTGTCGCCGTAGACCGAGCTGCTGGACGCATAGACGAAGCGGCGGATGCCCGCCTGGCGCGCCGCCTCCAGCAGAGCGAGGTGGCCGGTGACGTTGGCCGCATTCGACTCGAGCGGCGCCTGGATCGAGCGCGGCACCGACCCGAGCGCGGCCTGGTGGAGAACGAGCTCTGCGCCGGAGACCGCCTCGCGACAGATGTCCGCCGAGGCGACGTCGCCCTCGACCATGCGGAAGCGCGAGAACCGCTCCGCCCCGACCCGCTCACGCACTTCGTCCAGGTTGGCGCAGCGGCCGGTCGAAAAGTCGTCGATTCCGGTCACCATCTGGTCGAGCTCGAGCAGCGCCTCGAGCAGCGAAGAGCCGATGAAGCCCGCCACACCGGTGACGAGCCAGCGTCGCGGCGTCGCCTTGAGCTCCACCTGGACCTGCTCGAAACGCCTCATCAACCCATCCTCTCCCGTGCGGCGAGAGGCTAACCGAGGGCCGCGCTTTTTACCAACTGCCGCAGAGGCGTCCGGACGCCCGCAACAGGATCCGGAATGCGATGCCTTGGGTAACTCGGCCCGGAATGTTGCGTTTTTGAGACGCCGTTTCGCGGCAAAACACTGAAAAGGGTTGACTTCGGGTTCCCTGGGATTGAGAATCCTGTCCTACTCGAAGCGGCATCTGCCGCGTCGTTCTCCCACCCCTCCCAAGAGTGACGACGAGCAAGGAGCAGGGCGTGAGCCCCAGGCTCCGCTGGCTTTGGAGAAGAGGGGAATGTCCGAATCCGGCTCCGTACACGGCATCGTCATTGCTGGAACCTATCCCGCGGCCGGGTCGGCGCTCGACGCGCTCGTGCCGCGGCCCCTGCTGCCGGTGGCGCAACAGCCGCTCATCACGTACGCGCTGCGCTGGATGCGGAACGGCGGCGTGGCGCGCGCCACGATCTGCGCGAACAGCGCGGCGCGCTCGATCCGCACGCGCCTCGACGCCGCGACGGACGGCATGGGACTCGACTACCTCGAAGACTGGAACCCGCGTGGTGCCGCGGGCTGCGTGCGTGACGCCGGCTCGAAGGTGGGGGCGCAGACCTTCGTGGTGGCAGACGGAACAGCCGTGCCGGTGGTCGACGTCGCCGAGCTTCTCGAGGGCCACACCGACTCGGGGGCGGTACTGACGGTCGTGGTGGGCGCCGACCCGACCGGGCGGCTCTGCCCGAGCGGCGTCTACGTGTTCGACCGGCGCGCGTTCGACTACATCCCGGCCGACGGCTTCCAGGACATCAAGGAGCGTCTGATTCCCCGGCTCTACGAGTCGGGCGAGCACGTCGACACCCACGTCGCGCGGGGCGTGGCCCCGCGCGTCGTGAACGCCGACACGTACCTGGCCCTCGACCAGTGGGCGGTCGAGCGCGCCGTCCAGGACCTGAACGCCCTTCGAGGCTTCCGTGTCTGCGGCGAAGCCATCGTCCACGACAGCGCTTGGGTCGATTCGAGCGCACGGCTGCTCGGCCCGATGCTGCTCGGCCCGGGTGTCTCGGTGAAGGCCGGCGCGACTCTCGTGGGACCGTTGAGCCTCGGCCCGGGGACGAGCGTGGGCAAGCGTGCCGTCGTATCGCGCTCGGTGGCCTGGAGCGGCTGCGTGGTCGGCGACGAGGCGCTCGTGGACCGCTGCATGCTGGCCGACGGGGCGCGCATCGACCCGCGCCAGCCGGTGTTCGCGACCGTGAAGACCGACGAGCGCCGCGGGCGGGGGCACGGGCCGGCGCGACGCGCATTCTGGGAGCCGCTCGCCGCCGTCCTTCGGCCGGTCTCCCCCGACCAGCTGTAGCGCCCGGCGCGCCAGGGGTACCTGAGCGTGTGGACCTTTCCCGTCCTTCTCGACTGCCGCCCGGACTTCCTGCCGCGGGCGCACGGTGGATCCCTGCTGCTCGTGCCGCTGGGTGATGGGACCGTCCTCAGCCACCTGCAGCAGGGAT
>Ga0209341_10002635_pt1 | contig 16992 bp, 11 predicted proteins | sample RifCSP13_2_FD_184020 | JGI IMG/M metagenome (GOLD analysis project Ga0209341, IMG submission 184020) | Soil microbial communities from Rifle, Colorado - Rifle CSP2_sed 13_2 (SPAdes) (version 2) | ecosystem: Environmental > Terrestrial > Deep subsurface > Rock core/Sediment | place: Rifle... | reverse complement strand
ACCCAAACCATCACCCAGACGCCGACGGCAACCACATCGGTGACACCCTGGCTAACGGTTATCATCACTCCCACCGAAACATCAACGCTGTCCCCATCGCCTTCAGCCACGGTGAGCTCTACAGCGCCAATACCGGAGACGGTTACATCTACTCTCTCATCCACGCCGACTCCGCCATCCTCTACAACACCTACCCCATCGCAAACACCGCAGCCATCACCATCTCCGACGCCAAGTCCCACCTCGGGATGAGAGAGTAGAGTTCAGGGCAATTTTGCTTGTAACAGGTTTGAATTTACGATGCCAGTAAAAAAATTTAGCAAATCTAAAGGCGTGTTGATTGCCGCAGTGATCGGTGGCGTCACGATCGTCCTGTCCCTTTTTGCTGGAATAGCTGCCCACTATCTGGTTAAGAACCTGACACTTACCACCGCATCGCTTGCCTCGCCGGCGGACCCACAACTCGCGGCAGGGCAACCAACCGACGTACCAGGCGAGGAAACTGCCAGCGCACTCCCAAATCCGCTCGAACCCGTATTTGCGCCAACATTGACGCCATGGGATGGGGCGAGCCGGGTGAGCATACTCCTTTTGGGCCTCGATTATCGGGATTGGTCAGCCAGGAGCGAGTACTCTCGTAGTGATACGATGATCTTGCTGACCCTCGATCCATTGACTCACCGGGCGGGGATCTTATCTATCCCGCGCGATTTGTGGGTGAATATTCCCGGATTTAAACACGGCAAGATCAATACAGCTTACTATCTCGGTGCAACTTACAAGTTACCCGGAGCTGGTCCGGGATTGGCTGTGAAAACGGTCGAGCAGTTTCTTGGTGTACCAATAAACTATTGTGCCCAAATCGATTTTTCCGCCTTCGTCGACTTCATCGACGAGCTTGGAGGGGTAAAAATTGAAATTCCCGAGGCGATCACGGTTGACCTGTTAGGGTCTGGCGCGGCAACGAAGAAAACGCTGCGACCAGGAGTACAGGTCTTACCAGGGGAATGGGCATTGGCTTACGCCCGGGCGCGGAATACGCGCGGGGGTGACTTCGATCGGGCCAAACGCCAACAGCAGGTTATCCTGGCGATCAGGAATCGTGTGCTCAGCCTTAACATGCTGCCCACCTTAATTACCAAGGCAGATGTACTCTACCAGCAATTAGCCGCGGGTATACATACCAATCTGTCCCTGGATGAAGCCATCAAGCTCGCCTTGCTCGCCAGCCAGGTGCCAGAGGAAAATATCACCCGGGGTGTTATCGACGAGAGTTATGTGCTCTTTGGACGTTCTCCTGATGGGCTATCCATTTTGATCCCTTTGATCGATAAGATCCACGTGCTGAGAGACGAAATATTTGCCTCCTCAGGAGTGTTGAGCCCGATGACGCCCGGAAATAGTCTGGAGAGGATGCTCGCCGAGCAAGCCAGGGTATCGATCCAGAATAAGAGCCGGGCGGAGGGCATCACGATGCAGACAGCAGATTACCTGGTGGGGTTGGGAATTAACGTTGTCGATCAAAGGGAGGTGGAGGGGCCTGCCAGTTTTACAACCTTGATTGACCACTCTGGCAAACCCTTTACTACCCGCTATCTGGTCGACCAGCTAGGGTTAGAAAACCCGCGGATCGTTATGGAATACGATCCTGAAAATCCGGTGGATTTGGAACTTATCCTTGGGGATGATTGGGCCAGAAGCGGCAGACTGCCTTGATAGCTTAAAAAAGACGGAGTTGCGGTGCGTCGTAGGTCAATGTATCCAGGGCGAGCTGCTCAGCCAGTGAATCCGTGCTCAAAACCGGGTTATCTGCAAGCCAACGCACGGTCCTGAACTTGATGAATTGGAATCCTTTTTCGGCATTCTGGCGCAGGCGGAGGTCCTTCTGCAATTTGTAGGCGACCAAGTTTGCCCGGCTCCCAGGCAGGATAACCAGCGATTTGGGCGGGGGATAAAGCGGATTGAGGATGATACCGCCGATGACCGCGGAAGCAATGACATGACAGGCATACTCGATTCCACCCTCCTCGTTCAGCCACAACATTGGTCGGTGCCCTTGCGCACGGTAACCAAGCCTGGCTGCGATCTGCTGCAACAGGGATAAAATCGTTTTTATTTCCCCCCGACGCGCCCTTGGCTGATCTTGATCGCGAATCTGCCAATAACCACTCGAGGGTGGAACCTGCTCTCCATAGGATTCAAGGCAGATGTGAATCAGTTCGATGCTGGGGCTGGAAATGCCCGGGAATAACTGGCATATACCCTGATCGAACTCCAACCCGGAGGCGAGGGGTTTTTTGAGCAGGTAGCGAACCACCTGCATTTCTACCCGATCAGATAATGGCGGCGAGGCGCCATTATCCTCGCGCAGCCACCATTGACCAACCTCTAAGGATTTTTCACTGCCGGCATAGCGTATAAAGCCAGCTCGATAAGTAAAACTCTCTTCTAAGGCCTTGTTTAGCTGGCTAAGGTTTTCTGCTGGAGGCAGGTGCGACCGGCTCAGCCATTCTTTTTCGGCAAGTCCGCACAATGCGGCGGTATGGATATGTAAGTATGAGCTTGCTTCGCCTCTGGCGCGTAAAAAATTCGCCGCGCTATTACGAATAATATCAATTTGATCTTCAGGCGCGAAATCGGCATGCTCAATTTTAGGCGACCTTGACCAGGAGATCTGCGCCTGACCGCTTTCAGCGCGGAGAGCGATCCCGGTTAATTGAAAGCCAGATGACACTGAGGCGATAATGGCAGAGGATATAAAACCGGATTCAGCTTCTCCGATCAGCTCAAAGGCTTGCAGCCCAGGATCGAGAATGCTATATAGGTGGGAAAAGTTTGTTTGCAACGCGGTGGTATGCCAGCCCCAATCGTAACGGCGTCTGCGCAGCACGGCTTTAAAATGCCCCAATGCTTCACGCCCCCATAACCAGCCTGCCCACAGCGCTGAGAGGGTCCAGAAAGCCTGGTTCGGGCGAGGCGCTGCCGTGACAACAGCACCAATCCTCCTGCCTTTCAGGTTCTCAACCATAGCTTTCAAACGGCCTTCGAAAATACATACGCACATCTCGCCGGGTAAAACCTCGGGCCAGAAAGATACGGGGACGGCAGGTTCCGGTGATGCCCAGGTCTGGATCGCGTTTTCTAACGCCAGCCAAATATTGTTCTCGCGAAAACGCGGGGGGATGGTCAGCAAACGCGGCCGCGCCCGACCGGTAGGATGAGGCCAGAGGGTATTGGCTTGATCGCAGGCGCTCAGCAGCAGAGCAGTTATTATTTTTCGCTGGCGAGGGGAGATGCTCATTCCGTCCAGCTTATTGATCAGTATAAATAAGGCATAAATTGCGCGCGGTAAATAAGTGGAAAGTGCTTCCTCTACGTGATGGCGATCTGGATCTCCCGGCGAGGCAACTCGCTCCATCGCCCTCGAGTAATGAAGGCTGCTGGCTGAAAATTTTCCCGCTCTCTCCCTGTCTGAATTCGAGGCGGGATGCTCGCCTTTTTCACCGCAGGATTCGCACTGAAAAATCTTGGCTACCGGCACAGCGCTGCCAGTGCGCAAGAAATCCAACCGATTTTCAGCAATCCTCTCTTTGCTCCCTAAGGCAATATGCTCCTCGGAGCCTCTATCCCAGATAAACGCCTCGGCTTCTACGCTGTTTCCACATTGGGGGCACTCGGTCTGATACAAAGAGCGCAGGTGAATCTCCAGACGTTCATCCCCCTTTCGTGAAGCAGCGATCTCTGCCAGGGCAGCTCGAAATTCTAATTCCGCGGGCGGATCAGCAGCCATCTCGATCAAGAATCTGGAGATGGGGTTGTTCGCTGAAACCAACACTCGGAAGCCAGCTCTGGCGATTTCGGCGACTAACCCTGGCGAGGTCCCAAAAGGATCCAGAATCCATAAGGATTCGGCATCACTCGACCCGAAAGATAGATGGGTTCGGAGCCAGCCACCAGCTACACCCACGGGCAATGGGGGCAGGTATCTCGCTAAGGGTCCGGTTTTTTCGGGAGCTTTTCCGGGTATATAGGGGACTGCTGCTGGCATACCGTCCTACTCGAGATGCTGGACTGCCTTTGGAGCGAGCCTGGGGATAGTGATCAAGGTAGGCGGCTGAAATCCTCGCCGATTGTGTGCAAAAGCGCCATGTTTGCCGGGCGAACAGCATGAACCGGGTATCCACAAACCAATATAACCTGCTGCCCGCGCTCGAGGGTGGTTATCTTCAACAACGCATTTTCGATTACCGAGATCATTTCTTCTACCGTCTCGGCATGGGAAACCAGGTGCGGATATACTCCAAAATACATCGCAGCCCGGCGATAGGTTTTGGCCTCAGGGGTGAATGCCAGGATGGGGACATCGGGGCGAGCTTTCGACATAAGCAGGGCAGTCCGCCCGCTTTTCGTGAATACCGCGATAACAGCCACGTTCCTGTCATGAGCAAGCTCGCGAGCCGCAAGGGTTAGATGGTAAGCGTCATCCTTACCCTCAATCCGTTCCACTTTACCACGCCAATGCCCCCAATACTCCAGATTGGCCTCTGCCTGACAGACAATAGAGTTCATCATTTCGACAGCCAGAACGGGGTATTTCCCCACGGCGGTCTCACCGGATAGCATAACCGCATCGGTGCCATCGAAGATTGCGTTGGCTACATCGGATGCTTCGGCACGCGTAGGGCGTGGGTTTTGAATCATTGAATCGAGCATTTGAGTAGCCGTTATAACGACCTTGCCATGCAAATTCGCGCATTGGATGATATTCTTTTGCGCTACCGGGACGGTCTCCAGGGGCATTTCAACGCCTAAATCGCCGCGGGCAACCATGACTCCATCCACGACATTAATGATCTCCTCCAGATTTTCCAGGGCTTCAGGGCGCTCAAGCTTGGCGATAACAGGCGTGTCTTGCAATTCTGGAGCGAGGCGGTGGATGGCTTCACGCACGATTAATATATCATTTACTGTGCGGACAAAAGATACAGCGACCATATCCACCTTATTTTTGAGCCCAAAAACCAGGTCCTGCTCATCTTTTTCGGTGAAGCCGGGTATCTCCAGCCTTGCCTGGGGGATATTTACCCCTTTGTGCGATCCTAGCGAGCCTCCCAGGATGACCTCCGTCTCAATATCGCTGCCTTTTACGCGCGTGACGAACAGCTCGAGTTTGCCATCGTCTAATAAGATGCGGTCCCCGGGTTTTACATATTCGGGGAGACCCGGGAAGTCCACGTGGATTTGCTCATCATTTCCGGGAACCTGAGTGGTGGTGAGGGTAAAGCGCTGCCCTTTTTTCAGCAGGATTGAGCCATTTGGGACTGCGCCCGTCCGGATTTTTGGCCCTTGGAGATCCTGTAAGATCGGGGTGGGTTTGCCCAATCGCGCGGAGATCTCCCGAATCGACTCAATGACCCTGATGTGGACGTCGTGACCACCGTGAGAGAAATTTAAACGCACGACATCGACGCCTGCCTTCAGCAGTTGCTCGATCCCGCTATTCTCCTGGCTGGCAGGCCCTATTGTGGCGACGATTTTCGTTTTTCGATTCATATGCCGTGGTTAAATATAATGTAATTCTCGCGCGTGCTTGGAAAGCTCTGCGCGATAATCTGGGTGGGCGATGTTGATGAGGGATTTCGCCCGCTGCCGGATTGTTTTCCCATAGAGATCAGCCACACCATATTCTGTGACTACATAGTGTACATGATTTCGCGTGGTTACAACACCTGCTCCTGGTTTTAGTATGGCTACAATCCGGCTGAAGTTTTTCGCCGTGCTTGGTAAGGCGATGATGGGCACGCCGCCTTGTGAGCGGGAGGCTCCGTAAATAAAATCGAGCTGCCCTCCAACACCGCTGTAAAGCTTGCTTCCGATGCTATCCGCACACACCTGACCGGTCAGATCGATCTCGATGGCTGAGTTGATCGCCACCATACGTGCATTTTGGGCGATTACGAAGGGATCATTGACGTACTCAGTTGGGTGGAGTTCGATCAGGGGATTATCGTCCACCCATTTATATAAGCGCGTGGAACCTAGAAGAAAGCCGGCGATAATTTTACCCTGATGCAGGGTTTTTCGGGCATTGGTGAGCACTCCAGCATCGACGAGATCAATAATACCATCCGAAAACAGCTCGGTATGGATGCCCAGATCTTTTTTGGCGTACATGTGCCTTAAAACCGCATCAGGTATTGCCCCGATACCCAGTTGAAGGGTGGCGCCATCGGGGATGAGCTCGGCGATATAGCTGGCAATTTTTTCTACAATGTCAAGCTGGCCCTCGCTGCCCATCGGCAGCTCAGGCAGGTCGTAATCGACCGGGACAACATAATCGAGCTTACTTACGTGAATAAAAGAGTCGCCGAGCGTCCTGGGCATACGCTGATTGACCTCGGCGATGATTCTGGTTGCCGAGGCAGCCACGCTCTTGGTCAAACCGACCTCGATCCCCAGACTGCAAAAGCCATGCTCATCAGGCGGAGAAACATGAATCAGGGCAACATCAACCGGTAATATCCCCCGTTTGAATAAAGTGGTGAATTCAGATAAAAGGACTGGGGTGAAGTCAGCTCTACCTTCGTGAACTGCTTCCCGGATGTTTTGGCTGATGAACATGGTGTTCACTCGTAAGTGACCCTCCATGCTTGGGTGGACGTAATCCGCCAGCCCTACTGTCAGCGCATGGCAAATTTCAATGTCGATTAATTCGGGTGCATAATCCACCAACGCAGCTAATACTTTTTGCGGTACGGAACAGTTGCCAGTAAGGAAAACTCGCTGACCGGACTTGATCTCGCGAACGGCTTCTGCAGGCGTCGATATCCGGGCCTCATAGATCTGGTTCCAACCTGGCATGAATTAATCCTCCACCCAATTAGAAGATTGGAGGCGCGCCAGGTGAAGGATTTTTCCCTGATGGGTCATGACGCCCCTAAAGATTGATTGGTTTCTTTGTAGTGCAGTATCTACTCCCTGATCAGCCAGCTCTTGAAAGAAAGGCATGGCTGCATTGATATAAGCATGGGTGGCTGTACGGGCGACGACTCCAGGTATATTCGGAACGCAATAATGGATGACGCCCTCTTCGATGAATGTCGGGTGGTCGTGGGTTGTCGGGCGGGAAGTTTCAATACAGCCGCCCTCATCGATGCTGATGTCCATGACGATTGCGCGCGGTTTCATTTTTTTGACCATTTCTCGGCTGACAATGATAGGGGCGCGCTCCCCAGGCACCAACACTGCTCCAACCAGCACATCAGCATAATGGCAGGCTTTAATTATATTGATTGGGTTGGCTATCATCGTCACCACGCCTGAAAATCGTTCGTAGATGCGCTTCAGGGCTTTGAAGTCTATATCCAAAACCGTGACGTGGGCGCCTAAACCCAGGAATGCCTGGGTGGCGCACGTTCCGACGGTTCCGGCGCCGATGATGACCACTTCGGCTGGGGGCACGCCAACGATGCCGCCGATCAGGATGCCTTTGCCACCCGATTCATTTTGGAGCAGGCGAGCGGCTATCTGGGGGACCATCTGACCGCCAATCTGCGCTAAGGATTGTCGGACGGGCACACTCCCATCGGGTAATTGGATTTGCTCCAGGGCAATTGCAGTGATCTCATTCGCCAGGAGAAGATCAATCTTATCCTGGCGAGCGGAATTCAAGTGCAACAATCCGGCAAGCGCGCTGCCGGGTCTCAACCAGTTAATCTCCTCGAGGATGGGGCGGGCTACTTTTATAAGCAAATCGGCGCGACCAAAAACCTCGTGAGGAGTATAAACCACTTGAGCGCCTGCCTGCTCATATTCCCAGTCATTGAAACCGGCGCCCAAACCGGCTTCGTGTTCAACATAGCATTTGTTTCCGGATTTAGTCAGCATCTGGACCGCAGTCGGAGATAAACCGACCCGAAATTCAAAAGGCCGCCGTTCCTTCGGTATTCCGATATTCATGTGCACCTCAATGCAGGTGATTGTGCACCTGGGATCATAATCCAGCGAGCAATCTGGCCAGGATGGCTTTTTGGGCGTGCAGGCGGTTGTGGGCCTGGGGAAATATCACTGAATGGTGGCCATCTGCAACCTCATCGGTAAGTTCGTGCCCACGATGGGCGGGTAAGCAGTGCAAAACGATGACATCGGGATCGGCCTCAGATACAAGCTGCGCGTTTACCTGGTAAGGCGGAAAAACCCTCCCCCGAATACTCGCCTCGTCCTCCTGCCCCATGCTCGTCCACGTGTCGGTATATATCACGTGAGCGTTACGGACTGCCTGATGGGGATCCCGCAGCACAGTGACCGAACTCCCGGTTTCCTGGGCGATTTTTTTACCCAGATTGAGTGCACTCTCACTTAGTTCATACCCCTCAGGACTGGCAATGGTGTAATTTGCCCCGAGTTTTGCGCAAATATGCAGCAAAGATACAGCGACATTGTTCCCGTCGCCAACATATGTTACGTTCAGACCTTTCAGGCTGCCAAATTTTTCCTGGATCGTCAGTGCATCTGCCATTGCCTGGCAGGGGTGATTGTAATCGCTCAGCCCATTGATGACGGGTATCGTGGACCAGCGAGCGAGCTCGAGCACATGGACGTGTTCGAATACCCGCGCCATCAACGCATCCACATAGCCGGACATCACCCGAGCGATATCGGCAATCGATTCGCGTTTGCCAAGGCCGATCTCGGCAGGTGAAAGATAAAGCGCATCGCCTCCCAAATGGCGCATCGCCATATCGAACGAGACCCGGGTGCGTAAACTTGGTTTTTGAAAGATCATGGCGAGAGTTTTATTTTTGAGTATCGGCGAGTTCCCCCCTGATTTCCATTCCTCCTTGAATCGAATAGCCAGGTTCAGCAGATCCTGGAGCTCGCTGGAGGAGTAGTCTGCAACTGTGAGAAAATGTCTCATAATCTTCTCCTAAAGCGTGCCTAAATTTACAACTTCCTCGCAGTATATCATAGGTGATTTGAGACGAAGCTCAGGCGGTCAGGCTCATCAGGAGTCGCCGCGGAGCTATCCACTACGGCGATTTCTGAAGAACCGCAGGGGTGGTTATATTCTATGCGTTTTTATGCGGAGAAGGGAAGGAGGTAAGATCTCTGCCAGTCTAACCCTGGGAAATTAAACTATCCTGCTTGCCTGGTTGGTTGGCAGGGCAAATCTTGAGCGTTGCGGATATCCGGGGCGAAGTTTGTAAACCGGGAGAGTGAATGCAATTTTACTAAATTTGTCGTCGTCGGATTGCACTCCAATCTGGCCGCCGTGCAATTCGATCAATTTTTTTGTCGTGTAAAGACCAAAATCACCCACGGATAAATTTTCACTAGAGAGATCGCCAGAGCAGGCAGATGGAATGAGAAGGCATCTCATATCCTCGGGAATGAGAAATCTCCCGGAGATACTCACCAGTATAGCATCTCCAAGTCTTGTTCCCACGCCAGATTGGTTTTGCGCTCCCATGGTGATTGTCCCTGGCCGGGCGAAATGGGCGGCGAAGGAAAGCAATTGGGAAAGTATTTTCCGCATCTTGATGGGATCTGCGCGAAGAGGGGATAGATCAGGAGCGAGATCGGTTACCAGATCGATCGATTTGTCCTGAAAATATGCTTTTGTAGAGTTAGCTATCAAAGCGATGATATCCGCCAGGTTGACATTTTCCTCGAAGTTCAATTCGAGCGCGCCTGATTCTATTTTGGAATAATCGATGAGCTCGTCAGCCAGGAGCAGTATCTGCCTGCCGGCCTCGTAAATGAGGCGAAGATCCTGTTTGACCAGGTCTGAGAGGGGGATATCGACATCTTTGAGCATGACCCGGGAGTAGCCAAGAAGAGAGTTGACCGAGGTGCGCAATTCCATACCTATAGCAGTGAGAAAACGGAAATTTTGCGAGTTCGGGAATTCCTCAAAAAGCCCGGACAATATAGGCTGGTGATCGTCCTGGACAATGGTGGTAAAGCCTCGATAGCTCAAACCGTTTCCGCTGGTTGTGTCCTGGCGTGGCTTTAATATACACATCCTGGCGCGTATAAGGCTTCCATTCAACAATATATGTTGGATATCCACCTCTACCGGGTATGAGCCGTTTTTGAATGCCTCCTCGAGCGCAGATTGGGATTCTGTTTTCACCATAAACCGCGTCATGGGCTTGCCCAGGAATACGCGGATGGGTAGATTGAGAATCTTCTCGACTTCAGGACTGCAGGAGATATAGTTGCCTTCGGTGTCGCATTCCCATGTCCAACCGTGAGGTCCGGATTCCTGATAAGCATTGGAATCATGACCATCGATATCAAGATCCTCGTACAGGTTGTTGATCCGGCTCTGTTTAAGAATTTCGAGCGAACGCCTGGACATGTTGGACCAACTCCTCTGCTAAGGATAGATACTGTAAGGCGCTGCGCGTTTTGGGGCTGTAGTGGGTAATCGGCAGCCCAGCGAGGGTGCTTTCCCGCAGTTTGGTATCCACATCAATGACGGTTTGTAATAAACCGGTGCCAAACGTCAGGCGGATTTGCTCGCGCATATTGTTATGGATCCGGTTGCGCCTGTCGTGCATGGTGATTAATATCCGGTAAACCAGGGTTGGATTTTCGTGAGCCCGCACGCGTTTGATCGCCGGCATCATGTTGCGCAAGGCATAGGCAGAGAAGTATTCCGGCTGAGTGGGTATGATCAACATGTCAGATGCATGCAAGGCGTTTAACGTAGCGCTGCCCAAGGCTGGGGGGCAATCTAAGATGACAAAGTCATATGCGCCCATTTGAGCAGCTTGCAGCACGGTTTTTAAGATGAGCTCGTGACGCTCTCTAATCGGAAGAAATCGTTCAGCCATTTCCATATCCGAGTTTGACGGGATGATGTCGATGCCTGGCACTGTTGTTTCCTGGATGATGCTGGTCAGTTTGCGCGAACCCAAAAAGATGTCTGCAATGGAATCTCTCACAGACTTGGGATTGATCCCTACGGCAAGGGTAAGATCCGCCTGGGGGTCGAGATCTACCAGCAGAATATCCCTGCCCAGCAGGGTAAATGCGCCTGCCAGGGATAGAGCCGTGGTAGTCTTGGCAACGCCGCCTTTTTGATTTGCCACCGCGATCGTGTACATCGTTTTGAGCGTAAGATTCAGCGCGAATATCAAAACGGGAACTGCCCGTAAGCGATATTGTAGCATCTAAGCAACGCTAAAGAGCCATCAACATTGCAAGGCGATATATTATGCAAATAAAAATGCATGGCGAAGGAAAAAAATCCGCACAAAAGGGCGGATTTTCTGAGCGGGTGATGGGATTCGAACCCACGAATGGTAGCTTGGGAAGCTACTGCCTTACCACTTGGCAACACCCGCAGTATAGGATAGGATTATAGCCATCGCCCAGGCGGATGTCAAGGAATCAGGCTACGAAACAGGCAGGGTAGGGACAATCCATCTTGGGTCAGCGCATTAACATTGACCAACCAATTTCGTGACAATTACAAAAAGGGGTTGATTTTTGTCCGAATTCGTGTCATAATTAACAAAATTGCAAAGTTCTTTAATAAACCTATAGCTATTAACAATTGGCGGCTATGAACTAGGGACGATATTTGGTCGCTTATCTCTTATTTTTGTATGTTAAGGGGATAGTCCTTAGGGAGCCAGAAGCGAAACCGGCCAGATGGCCGGTTTTTCTTTAATAAAGTGATAGCCGTATACGATGTGCGTATACAAATTGTATGTTCACCAGTACATTGCTTGAATAGGGTGGATTTTGGCCATGGAAAGAATATGTGATATCAGATAGATATATTTTTATATGATTTAGGAGGAAATAAATGCACATCATCCAGCGCCTTAGAATTATTGGTTTACTTTTTACCTTTCTCGTCACAATCGTGCTCGCGACTCCCGTACAAAATATCTCCGCGACGGGTACGCCGCCTGACGATATTCTGGTGATCAAGGAGCAACTGAACACCGCTTTTACCCGTGCATTCAGTTGGACAATTGATAAATCCGTCGCACCATCGGAGTGGAACTTGATCGCAGGTGATAGCGGCGATTCTGAATACACGGTGAGCGTCACTCGCACTGTGACTGAAAGCGGCTGGTCTGTACAGGGCGTGATTGGCATGCGCAACCAGACAAATCATTCCATCACGATTACCGCCGTGGATGTCCTCGTCATGCCAGCCAACGTCGTCGCCAGCGTGGTTTGCGATCTGGCTCTCCCGTTTGTACTGCCAGCAGGTTGGACGAAGGGATGCGCCTTCAGCGCTTCGCTTCCAGATGGCTCTCCACAAACCAGCATAGCGACCGTATACACCTCTAGCGGCGTGAGCTTCTCGAAATCCATGGATTTTGACTTTACCAATGCAACCGTCACAGAATCGGGTTTTTCTACGGTTAACGTGGAGGACACGCATGGTGAAGCGTGGATAACCAGCGACAGCGCAACCTGGAATTATATCCGTACATATACCTGCCCGAGTGAAGAAGATTTTTACGAGAATGGGCTGTATTCATTTAATGTCCCAAATACAGCCACAATTACCCAAACCGGGCAATCTGACCAGGCGAATGTGATCGTGAATTGTTATCTTCCAAAAATCGATATCCGCAAGCAGGCTGAGGGCGCGGATTCACGAGTTTATCCCAGCGGCGCGGAAATCTCTTACGACATTGTCGTTACGAATATTGGCGCAGTTGCACTGACGGAGGTCGAGGTCACCGATGCTGATGTGCCAGGTTGTTCCCGATCTATTGGCGACCTGGCGGTTGGGGAGGTCTATTCCTACACCTGCAGCGCAGAGAATGTGGTCGCTGGATTTACCAATACAGCCGTGGTTGAAGGGCAGGCGGATGGCAGCACCGTGACCGATGAAGATCCTTCGACAGTTCTCATCGCCAGCATCGACATTCGCAAACAGGCTGAAGGGCCAGACACGCGCAACGTTCCGGCTGGCTCGGATGTGACCTTTGAGATAGTCGTTACGAACACCGGCGACGTTGATCTCAGCGATGTAGAGGTTAGCGATGCTGAAGCGCCTGGATGTGCACGGCTGATTGGCGATCTAGCCGCGGGTGATAGTTACACTTACACCTGTACGGTCGAAAATGTAACCGAAGGTTTTACCAATATCGCCGAAGCGTCAGGTCATCATGATGGCATCGAGGTTGAAGACGAGGACCCGTCAACCGTGGAAATTACTGTATTCACGGTGTATATACCCAGTGTGCCTGTGAACGTGGGTGAAAGCAGCAAATACGATATCTATGTTGGTTTTGAAGATTTGCCTAACCAACCAGGATTTAATGATTACGACTACAACGACTTCCTGGTGAGCATGGATACAGAGCTGGTGGGTATCTATATCGACGATCAGACACTGAGTTTGGATAGAATAACGTTCCTGATCACCCCGCAGGCCAGGGGTGCAATGCTGGAACATGAATTCCACATGCGTTTCCCTGCAGGCACATTTGGGAGTAATGGCGTTGCTACTCTGACCATGCTAGACCAGAATGGCGATCCAATCAGCGTCGAGTCGATTCCATTTATCAGCAGCGCTGAAAATGACATCATGATTTTCGAATGCACTTGTGATCCATTACCCCCGCGCGGCAGCATTGTTAATACGTTTGAGGGAATTCCCTATACGCCCGCCGTAATGGTGGCATTCCTGGAGATAGACCTAGATAGTTCCACATCTTTTGTATTTACAGACTATGGTACGCATGGAGACGGGTTATTCTTCGAGCCTTACCTGCACATAAAGGGTTATGATTACAATGTGGGTGTTGGGGATATCCGCACGGTCGTGATCCCGGTCAAGACCTGGTCATGGCCGGAGGAGCGCGTTCGGATTGATGAAGCCTACCCGCTGGTGGTATTCACAGATGCAGAGTGGATGGAGAATTGGTGGGAGATCTATACGACCTGCGTCTATGGAGATGGCGTAACTTGCGGCCATCCTGCCTTCCTGGAGCGGATAAGAACAGCGGGGAGATATTATCCCTGACCGCGGAAAGAAGCTAACGAGTAAAAAAATACACTGGTTGGATGTCTGAAACATCCAACCAGTGTATTATTTTTGGCGTCTTCCGATGCGATTCTTAGTTTATCCACCATGAAGTGCTAATCAAAGAAGCTATTAACTGCCGCAACGATGGTTTCAAGATCTGACTGGCTCAGACCCGGATGCACAGGCAGTGAGAGCACCTCCTGGGAGACGGATTCGGCTTTTGGCAGGCAAATAGAATAGCCGAGTTCCTGCCGATAATAGGTTTGTTTGTGTATGGGGAGCGGGTAATAAACGCCGGTATTCACGCCATGTGCATACAGGTGTTCCTTCAAAGCGTCACGTTTCCCGCCGGGGACGCGTACAGTGTACTGGTGGAATACGTGTTGGCAGCCTACTGGAATGGAAGGAGTGATCACACCTTGCAGATGATCGCTCAAATAGCGAGCGTTTGCCTGGCGCGTGCGATTGAATTTCTCCAGCTTCATCAATTGAGCTAAGCCAATGGCGGCATGAACGTCCGTCATGCGGAAATTAAAGCCCAATTCATCGTGGAAGTACGGTGTGCGCATCCCATGTTGGCGAATTGCCCTGCATCTGTCGGCGAGGGTTGCGTCATGGGTGGTGATCATGCCACCTTCGGCCGAGGTGATATTCTTTGTAGGGTAAAACGAGAAGACGCCGGTACCAAAAGATCCGACGCGCTTACCGTTATAGGTTGCACCATGGCTCTGGCAGGCATCCTCGATGAGGGACAAACCATGTTTATTCGCAAGCTCGATGATCGAACCCATTTCGCAGCTCAGGCCGAACAGGTGAACTGGCATGATAGCTTTTGTGGCGCTGGTTATAGCTGGCTCGATCAAGTCTGGGTCCATGTTGAATGTCAATGGATCGATGTCCACGAAGATTGGCCGCGCTCCGGCGTAAAGGATGCTGTTTGCCGAGGCGATGAAGGTAAAAGGCGAGGTGATCACTTCATCGCCCGGACCAAGGCCATGAGCCAGGAGCGCAGTGTGCAGCGCGGTTGTCCCAGAAGAGGTGGCGATCCCGTGGGCAACCTCACACATTTCCGCAAAGGCCGCCTCATACGCTTTTACCCGCGGCCCCTGGGCAAGGATTCCTGATCCAAGCACTTCCAGAACGGCTTGCTTTTCTTCTTCGCCAATCATAGGTTTCGCAATATTAATCATGAGATAATTCCCATAGCTGTGATCGTATTTCAATCGTTCGTTTGCATTTCGGGCATTCTGCAAGGATGAATTCTCCTCTTTCTCCCGATTTTTCCAGTTTTTCACCACACGGGCAGACGAACCCTCGAATCCGAGACGGATTTCCCCACGCCAAAGCGTAATCCGGAATATCCCTGGTAACCACACTGCCAATCCCAACCATTGCCCACTTGCCTATGGTGACGCCGCAGCGGATGGTTGAATTAGCTCCCAAGGCGGCGCCAAATCGCACCAGGGTAGGCGTTTTCGTCCAGTCGTCAGCAGCCTTCAGCGTTCCATCCGGATTGACTGCCCGAGGGCGCAAATCGTTCGTGAAACACACATGAGGACCAACGAAAACCCCATCTTCCAAGGTCACACCATGATATATTGAGACATAATTCTGGATTTTTACATTGTTTCCAATCTTCACCTCGCTATCCACGTATACCCCTTTGCTTATAATGCAGTATTTTCCAATCGAAGCATTTTCACGTATCTGAGCCTGGTGCCAGACGGAAGTGCCCTCGCCAAGCGTGGCGTTTGGAGAGACATCGGCGGTTGGATGGATTCTGATGGTCATGCCACCTCACAAGAGTATCAAATCGATGGTACGCACTGCTCTCATTCAAGTTTGAATTCTGGTAAACTGCTGGTATAACACGATTATACAACTATAATCCTGAAGGAAGATCAAAGATGAAATTTTTATCCGTCGAAGAAATGATTGCTATAGAACGGGAAGCTGATGCGCGCGGCCTGACATACGAGCGGATGATGGAAAATGCGGGTTACGGTTTGGCGCAGGTCGTCCACCAGGAGTACTCGCAGCTTGCCGGTGAAGGTGTGCTCGGGCTGGTTGGTTCGGGCAATAACGGCGGTGATACACTGGTCGCCTTGGAGCACATGATCAGAATGGGGTGGAGGGCGGCTGCTTATATCATCCGGCCGCGGCCGGTGGGTGACCCGTTGATTCTCCGCTTCACGAATTCGAGCGGCGTGCTGATATGGGCAAGCGATGACCCGGATTACCATCAGTTGCGCGGATTATTGGAGAATCATCGCCTTCTCCTGGATGGCATCCTGGGTACAGGCATTCGCCTGCCCTTAAAACCCGACCTGGCTGCATTTCTCGATGAATTTGGGCGTCTGGTTGCAGACCGCCGCGGTATGCGCATTGTCGCTGTAGATTGCCCCTCGGGAGTGGATTGCGATAGCGGTCAAGTTGCCCCTGAGTGTTTACCTGCGGATCTGACCGTAACCATGGCAGCATATAAGCAGGGGTTATTCAAATTCCCTGCTTATAATTATGTGGGCAGAATCAGGTTGGTCAGCATCGGCCTGGAAACGTTAACCCCGCTGCCCAAAGCCTGGCTGGAATCTCAGCGCTTCGTACCCGATATTCACTGGGTGAAGCAAATCCTCCCCAGGAGACCGCCAGACGCACACAAAGGCACCTTTGGGACTGCCATGATTGTAGCCGGATCGGTCAACTACACCGGAGCGGCATGGCTTGCCGGCCAGGCTGCTTACCGGATTGGTGTGGGCCTGGTAACGATGGCAATCCCGCAATCTTTGCACATGGCGCTGGCAGGCAGCTTTCCAGAGGCGACCTGGCTAACCTTACCGGAAGAAAATGGCGCTATCGCTGGAGGGGCAGCCCCGATGGTCCATGCCAATCTCCAAAGGGTGACCGCGGTATTGGTGGGACCTGGTTTTGGCTTGCGGGAAACTACGGGAAGATTTTTATCTCATCTGATCAAATATGGGAGC
>Ga0209341_10002631_pt1 | contig 17018 bp, 18 predicted proteins | sample RifCSP13_2_FD_184020 | JGI IMG/M metagenome (GOLD analysis project Ga0209341, IMG submission 184020) | Soil microbial communities from Rifle, Colorado - Rifle CSP2_sed 13_2 (SPAdes) (version 2) | ecosystem: Environmental > Terrestrial > Deep subsurface > Rock core/Sediment | place: Rifle... | reverse complement strand
CTGTCGCAGTTTCCTCGGCGCTTCGGCCAGGTCGAGCGGCCGCCGGAGATGGGCCGGCCGCTGGAGGAGCTGCTGCGCGATCTGCCGCCGGGCGTCGTGACCACGGCGCGCTGGGGCATGGTCGCCCTGGTGGTGGGGGTCCTCATTCTGCTGATCGCCATCGCCGTGGTCCGCAGCCGCCACCGGGCGAAGAAGCCGGGCGAAGATGAGCGCGAGTCTGTCTGGTCCACGCCGCTCCTGCTGGCCGGGTGGAGCCAGGCCTGGCGCAACCTGTGGGCGCGGCTGCGCGGTGGGCGCGAGGAGCCCGAGCCGGAGTCGGTAGGTGCCATCCGGGCGATCTACCGGGAGTTGCTGCGGCTCGGCATGGGCCTCGGCGTCGGCCGGCGTCCGTCCGAGACGCCGTACGAATACCGGCCGCGGCTGTCCGTCCGCCTCCCCGGCGGCACGGAGGAGATCAACGCACTCACCGAGGCGTACGTGCGGGTGCGTTACACACCGGTCGCCCCGTCCCAGGACGAGGTTACCGCCGGGCATGAGGCGCTCGCGCGTATCCAGAGTGTGGCCGGTGAGCAGACGTCTGTGCTATAATCCTCTTTACACAAAACTGCATACGGCCGAAGACCGGGAGGAGTACCCGCTCCGAGGACTCCGGAGAGAGCCGCCGGCCCCTGGGGGGGTGGTGCGAAGGCGGCAGTCACAGAGCGCGGGAATGGGCCCGGGAGGCGCGGACCGAGTATTGTAGGCTCCGCCGGCAGTCTCCGCCGTGACCTCCGGAGACGGGGATCGAGCGCACGTGATGCTTCGTCCCTTGTGACGAGCGCCGGTCGGTCGGACCGGAAGCCGGGTGGCACCGCGGGAGCTCTGGTGAGCCTCTCGCCCCTCTGGAGGGCGTGAGGCTTTTGTATTTGAGGAGTACGGCGGGAGGGTACGGCATGATCGTCGTGATGGAACCGAAGGCGACGCGAGAACAGGTCAACGCGATCGTCGCCAAGATCCAGGACGCGGGGTTGAGCAGCCACATCTCCGCAGGGGTCGAGGTGACGATCATCGGCGTGGTGGGGGACAGCCACACGAAGGAGCTGCTCCGCCAGTCGCTCGAGGCCTCCCCGGGCGTCGAGAAGGTCATGCTCATCCTGCAACCCTTCAAGCTCGTCGGCCGGGACTTCAAGCCCGAGAACACGGTCATCGACGTCGAGGGCGTCCGGTTCGGCGACGGTTCGGTGGTCGTCATCGCCGGGCCGTGCTCCGTGGAGAGCCGGGAGCAGATCCTCCAGACGGCGCGGGCGGTGAAGGCCTCCGGGGCGGCGATGCTGCGGGGAGGAGCGTTCAAGCCCCGCACCTCCCCGTACACCTTCCAGGGCCTCGAAGAGGAAGGCCTCCGGTTGCTCGCTGAGGCGCGCGCGGAGTCCGGGCTGCCGGTCGTCGCCGAGGCGATGGACGCGGCGCAGTTGATGCTCGTCGTGAAGTACGCCGACATGGTCCAGATCGGCGCGCGGAACATGCAGAACTACACCCTGCTGCGGGAGGCCGGCCGGATGCGCCTGCCGGTGCTGCTCAAGCGCGGCCCGGCGTCGACGATTCAGGAGCTGCTCCTGGCCGCGGAGTACATCCTCAGCGAAGGCAACTACAACGTCATCCTCTGCGAGCGCGGCGTCCGCGGGTTCGACAACTACACGCGGTACATGCTCGATCTCTCCGCCGTTCCGGTGATGCGGCAGCTCACGCACCTGCCGGTGATCGTCGATCCGAGTCACGCGGCCGGCAAGTGGAAGTACGTGCCCGCGCTGTCGCGCGCGGCGGTGGCCGTCGGCGCCGACGGATTGATCATCGAGGTCCATCCTGAGCCCGACAAGGCCCTGAGCGACGGCCCGCAGCAGCTCACGCTGGAGAACTTCGCGGCGCTGATGGCCGAGCTCACCCCGCTCGCCGCCGCACTGGGACGACGGGTGCAGTCGCCGGCCCTGAGAGGATGACCGGCGCGATGTTCGAGCGGGTCGGGATCGCCGGCCTCGGGCTGATCGGTACCTCGTTCGGGCTGGCCCTGCGGGCCCGCGGCCTAGCCGGACGGGTGATCGGCGTGGATCGGGACGCCGCGGCGATCACCGTGGCCCGCGGGCGCGGGGCGGTGGATGAGGGTGCCGCAGACTACGCCGTGTTGGAGGGCGCGGATCTCGTGATCGTCGCCGTCCCCCCGCAGGCCGTGGTTGATGCCGCCCTCCGGGCAGCGGGCCCGGCCCGGCGCGGGGCGGTGCTGTTCGATGTGGCGAGCGTGAAAGCGCCGATCGTGCGCGCGCTGGAAGCGGCGCTGCCCGAGGGTGTGCGCTTCGTGGGCGGCCATCCGATGGCCGGGACGGAGCGGCAGGGCGCCGCCGCGGCCGATGCGGCATTGCTTACGGGCCGGCCGTTCCTGATCACGCCGACGGCGCGCAGCGACGCCGATGCCGTGGACGTGGTGTGGAATCTGGCCCGCGGCCTCGGCATGCGGCCGCTGCTCCTCGATCCGGACGTCCACGACGCGATCGTGGCCCAGGTCAGCCACGTGCCGTATCTGCTGGCCGCCGCCGCGGTGAACGCCGCGGACGACGTGGCACTGGGACTGGGCGGTCCGGCGTTCGAGAGCCTGCGGCGGATGGCCGGGAGCCCGGTGGAGCTGTGGGTGGAGATCTGCTCGCAGAATCGCTCCGCGATTCTGCGGTCGTTGGGCTGGGTGCGCGACGAACTCGATCGCTTGGAGGCGGCCTTGAACGAGGATGCGCTTGGGGGCCTGCTGGCCGCGGCCCGCCGCCGCGCCGGCGGAGGAGGCTGAACGGTGGCCTGGGTCCTGGACATCGCGCCCAACAAGACCGAGTTCCTCAGCCGCACCCGGGCGGGGAACCTCGTCCCGGTGTCGTGCGAGCTGCCGGCCGATCTCGAGACGCCGATCTCGGTCTTCCTCAAGCTGCGCGGCGGGGGAAACGCTTTCCTCCTCGAGAGCGTCGAGGGCGGCGAGCGGATCGGTCGCTACTCGTTCATCGGCAGCGGGCCCGTGACGACCGTGATCGCGCGCGGGAACGAGGTGGAGGTGCGGCAGGGGACCGCGGTGGAGCGGCGGCGGGGGGATGTCCTGGAGGTGGCGCGGGAAGTGCTCGGCAGGCACCGCCTGGTGGGCGATCCCAGTCTCCCGAGATTCTCGGGCGGCGCGGTAGGGTACTTCGGCTACGACCTGGTGCGGTCGTGGGAGCATCTCCCGCGCCGTCCGGCCGACGACCTGGATCTCCCCACCTGCTATCTGGCGATCGCGGACACGGTGGTGATCTTCGACCATGTGCGCCACACGATGAAGATCGTGGCGAACGCGTTGGTGGACCAGGACGGGGGCGTGGCCTACCGCGCCGCGGTGGAGAAGGTGGAGCAGCTATATGAACGGCTCCGTGCGCCACTGCTGCCGCCCAGTGGGACCGGACGGGTCGAGCCGATCATGGATACCGACATGCCGGTGGCGACGTTCCTGGGGGCTGTGGAGACTGCGAAGGAGTACATCCGCGCGGGCGACGTCTTCCAGGTCGTCCTGTCGCGGCGGTTCTCGATGGGACTGAACGGGGTGGACGGGCTGGACATCTACCGGGCGCTGCGCACGGTGAACCCATCCCCGTACATGTTCTTTCTGGATTTCGAGGGCGTGAAGATCATCGGCTCCTCGCCCGAACTGCTGGTCCGGCTGGAAGACGGCGTCGTAGAGACGCGCCCGCTGGCGGGCACGCGGCCGCGCGGGGCCACCGAGTCGGCCGACCTGACGATGGAAGCGCAGCTCCTCGCCGACGAGAAGGAGCGGGCCGAGCACGTCATGCTGGTGGACCTCGGACGCAATGACCTCGGGCGGGTCTGCGAGTACGGCACGGTGCGGGTGACCGACCTCATGAGTGTCGAGCGGTTCTCGCACGTCATGCACATCGTCTCCGACGTGCAGGGCCGGCTGCGCGCCGGGCTGGACGCGGTGGACGTGCTGCGCGCCTGCTTCCCGGCGGGGACGGTGACCGGCGCGCCCAAGGTGCGCGCCATGCAGATCATCGACGAGTTGGAGCCGATCGCCCGCGGCCCGTACGCCGGAGCGGTGGGGTATCTGGGATTCTCGGGGAACATGGACACGGCCATCACGATCCGGACCATCGTCATGACCGGGGCGCGCGCCTACATCCAGGCGGGCGCGGGGATCGTCGCCGACTCCGTCCCCGAGCGCGAGTACGTGGAGACGGTGAACAAGGCCAAGGCCCTGGTGCGGGCCATCGAGCGGGTGGGGCGGAGACCGGCATGATCGTCGTCATCGACAACTATGACTCGTTCACCTATAACCTCGTCCAGTACCTCGGAGAGATGACGGGTGAGGTGCGCGTCTTCCGCAACGACCAAGTGTCCGTAGAGGACGTCGCCGCGGCGGAGCCGCGGGCGGTCGTGATCTCGCCCGGGCCGTGCACGCCGGCGGAGGCGGGGATCTCCACGGACCTGGTGGGAGAGCTGGCCGGCCGGGTGCCCATCCTCGGCGTCTGCCTGGGACACCAGTGCATCGGCGCCGCGTTCGGCGGCAGGGTGGTGCGCGGCCGCGCGCCGGTGCACGGCAAGGTCTCGGAGATCCGCCACGACGGCCGGACGATCTACGAAGGGATCCCCAGCCCGCTGGTGGGGACCCGCTACCACTCCCTCGTCGTGGAGCGCGACGCGCTGCCCGGCGTGCTCGAGGTGTCGGCCGAGCTCGCCGACGGGACGATCATGGGACTGCGGCACAAGACGGCGCTGGTCGAGGGCGTGCAGTTTCATCCGGAGTCGGTGCTGACGGCGTCAGGGAAGGACATCCTACGCAACTTCTTGCGATTGGCCGGGGTCCAGACGGCGCGGCTCGAAGCGCCGCGCCGCTGACATATGAAGAACATCATCCGGAAGGCCGCGGATCGCGAGAGCCTCAGCGAGGCGGAGGCGCACGAGGCGATGGGGCTGGTGATGGACGGCCAGGCCACCCCGGCGCAGATCGCCGCGTTCATCACGGCGCTGCGGATGAAGGGCGAGACGGTGGACGAGATCGCCGGCTTCGCCCGGGCGATGCGCGAGCGGGCCCAGCGGATCACGCCGCGGGCCGACACGCTCATCGACGTGGTCGGCACCGGCGGCGACCGGCTGAGCACCTTCAACATCTCGACGACCACGGCGTTCGTCGTGGCCGCGGCGGGGGGGTACGTGGCGAAGCACGGGAACCGCGCGGTCTCCCGCCTGTCGGGGGCGGCGGACGTCCTCGAGGCGCTGGGCGTGCAGATTCAGGTGAGCCCCGACGTCATGCGGAGCGCGATCGAGGACATCGGCATCGGCTTCATGTTCGCGCCGATCTACCACACGGCGATGAAGCACGCCGTCGCCCCGCGGAGGGAGATCGGGATCCGCACGGTGTTCAACATCCTGGGGCCGCTGACGAACCCGGCGAACGCCGGCTTCCTGGTCGTCGGGACGTACGATCCGGCGCTGACCGAGACGATGGCGCGGGTGCTGGGCGAGATGGGTGCCCGGCGGGCGTTCGTCGTACACGGCCTGGACGGGCTGGACGAGGTGTCCACGATCGGGCCGACGCAGGTGTCGGAGCTGCGCCGCGGGAGCGTGCGCACGTACACGCTGACCCCCGAGGAGCTGGGCCTCCCCCGCGCGGCGGCGGCGAGCGTCGCGGGCGGACGCCCGGAGGAGAACGCGGCGATCACCACCGCGGTCCTGCGAGGGGAGGACGGCCCCCGCCAGGAGATCGTGCTCGCCAACGCCGCCGCGGCGCTGGTGGCGGCGGAGATCGCCGCCGGGTGGCGGGAGGGTGTGGAGCTGGCGCGGCGGGCCGTGGCCTCGGGCGCCGCCTACGAGAAACTCGAGATGCTCCGGGCGCACACGCGTGCGGCCGTGTCATGATCCTGGACGAGATTGTCGCGCACAAGCGGGTGGACGTTGCCGTGCGGATGGTGCGCCGCTCCGCCGCGGAAGTGGCCGCGGCGGCGGAGCAACAGCCCGCTCCGCCTGATTTCCGGGCCGCGCTCGCCGGGCCGGAGTTGGCCGTGATCGCCGAGATCAAGGGAGCGTCTCCATCGGCGGGGACGATCCGCGGCGCGTACGATCCGCTGGCGATGGCGTCGGCGTACGCCGCCGGGGGAGCCGCGGCCCTGTCCGTGCTCACCGACGCCCGGTACTTCCGGGGGTCCTGGGAGGATCTGCGGGCCGTGGCGCTGGGGAGCCCGCTGCCGGTGCTGTGCAAGGAGTTCATCATCGATCCGTATCAGATCGACGAGGCCAGGGCGGCCGGCGCAGCGGCGGTGCTGTTGATTGCGGGAGTGCTGTCCGAGGAAGAGCTGCGCCAATTCTTGGAGCATGCACGGGGCCGGGGGCTCGATGCCCTGATCGAGGTGCACACAGAGAAAGAAGTCGGCTCTGCGCTACGCGCAGGAGCCGACAGCATCGGCGTGAACAACCGGGACCTCCGCACGCTGCGGGTGGACCTGGACACGACGGCGCGCCTCAGGCCGCTCATCCCGGAGGGGATCCTGGTGGTCAGTGAAAGCGGCTTCGAGCGGCGCGCGGAGGTGGAACGGGTGGAACAGATCGGGGTGGACGCGATCCTGATCGGCACGGCGTTGATGGCCAGCGCCGACCCGGCGGCAACGCTGCGTGAATTGAGAGGTGTGCGATGACAGACCGCAAGAAAGGACGGCTCCTTACCGGGGACCGGCCCACGGGAAGCCTGCACCTCGGGCACTACGTCGGCACGCTGTACAACCGCGTCAGGCTGCAGGATGACTACGACTGTTTCTTCCTCCTGGCCGACCTCCATCTGCTGACGACGCGGCTCGAGAAGCTCGAGGAGATCCGCGCCAACGCCCGGGACATCGTTCTGGACTACCTCAGCGTGGGGATCGACCCGGCGCGCTCGACGATCGTGCTGCAGTCCTTGGTGCCGCAGACGGCCGAGCTGCAGCTGATCTTCTCCATGCTCGTCACCGTGCCGCGCTTGCAGCGCGTGCCGACGCTCAAGGAGGTCATGAAGGACCTGCACATCCAGCAGCCGTCGTTGGGGCTCCTGGGCTATCCGGTCCTGCAGGCCGCCGACATCCTCATCGTGCGCGGCGAGATCGTTCCGGTGGGGAAGGATCAGGCGTCCCATCTCGAGGTCACCAGGGAGATCGCGCGGCGCTTCAACGAGCAGTTCGCCCCGGTCTTCCCCGAGGCGCAGACTCTCATCGGCGAGGTCGGGACCCTGCCGGGCATCGACGGCAAGGCGAAGATGAGCAAGTCGCTGGGGAACGCGGTCTATCTGGCCGACGACCCGGATGAGGTCCGCCGCAAGGTGATGAGCATGTACACTGATCCGACGCGGATTCATCCCACGGATCCTGGGCATGTGGAGGGCAATCCGGTGTTCATCTATCACGATGCATTCAACCCGGATCGGGCCGAGGTCGCGGAATTGAAGGACAGGTACCGCAAGGGGACAGTCGGAGATGTCGAGGTGAAGGGGCGGCTCGTCGCCGCCCTGGACGGGTTCTTGGCGCCGATCCGGGAGCGCCGGAGCCGGTACACGGTCTCCGACGTGGACGACATCATCGTCACGGGGAGCACGAAGGCCCGGACCATCGCGCAGGAGACGATGGAGATGGTCCGCGCGGCGATGAAGATGGACTACTACGTCATCGACACAGCGGTCCGTGGTTAGGGTCAAGATCTGCGGGATCATGGATCCGGCGGCGGCGACGGCGGCGGCCGCGGCCGGGGCGGACGCCATCGGACTGATCTTCGCGCCCAGCCGGCGTCGCGTCACCGTGGAGCGCGCACGGGAGATCGTCGCCGCTCTGCCGCCGTTCATCTCGAAGGTCGGGGTCTTCGTGGACGAGACGCGCGAGCGGATTGCGGCGACCATCGAGGCGGTCGGCCTTACCGCCCTGCAGCTCCACGGCAGCGAGCCGCCTGAGTTCGCGGGATCGTTTCTTCTGCCGGTCCTGAAGGCCATCCCTGTGCGGGACGCCGGTTCCCTGGCCGGCCTGGCCGGCTACCAGGTGGCGGCATTCCTCCTCGACACGTACGATCCGGAGGTCTTGGGGGGGACGGGCCGCGCCTTCGATTGGGATTTGGCCGGCCCCGCCCGCCGGCATCGCGTCATTCTCTCGGGAGGACTGCGCGCGGACAATGTCCGGGAGGCCCTGGAGCGGGTGCGTCCCTACGGGGTGGACGTGAGCAGCGGCGTGGAGACGGGTGGAGTCAAGGACGACCGCAAGATCCGCGAGTTTGTTCGCGCCGTGCGGGAGTGGGAGTCCCGGCAGCAGACAGTAGGCAGAGCGCCATAGGCAGCCCAACGATGATGACCGGCCGGAAGGGTCGCTTCGGCAAGTACGGAGGACGGTACGTCCCGGAGACGCTCATCCCGGCGCTCGACGAGCTGGAGGCGGCGTACGAACACGCCTCCCGCGATGACGCGTTCCGCGCGGAACTGGACGGTCTCCTCCGCCGGTACTGCGGCCGCCCGACGCCGCTGTACCCCGCCGAACGGCTGAGCCGGCAGCTGGGCGGCGCGCGCATCTACCTCAAGCGTGAGGATCTCCTCCATACCGGCGCGCACAAGATCAACAACACGATGGGTCAAGTGCTGCTGGCCCGCCGCATGGCTAAGGGCCGGATCATCGCCGAGACCGGCGCCGGGCAGCACGGCGTCGCCACCGCCACCGCCGCGGCGATGTTCGGCCTCGAATGTGACGTCTACATGGGCGTCGAGGACATGGCGCGGCAGGAGCTCAACGTCTACCGGATGCGCCTGCTCGGGGCACGCGTGATCCCCGTCGAGAGCGGCAGCCGCACACTGAAGGACGCGATCAACGAGGCGCTCCGGGACTGGGTGACCAACGTCCGGACGACCTTCTACGTCATCGGGTCGGTGGTCGGGCCGCATCCCTATCCTGCGATGGTGCGCGACTTTCAGTCGGTGATCGGGCGGGAGACCCGCGCCCAGATGCTCGAGGACACCGGGAGGCTCCCCGACTGTCTCGTCGCCTGCGTCGGGGGCGGGAGCAACGCGATGGGCCTGTTTCATCCCTTCAAGGACGACGGCGCGGTGCGCATGATCGGTGTCGAGGCCGGAGGGCTTGGGCTTCCCACGGCCCGCCATGCCGCGACGCTCGCTGCCGGATCCCCGGGCGTGCTGCACGGCGCCTACTCCTACCTGCTGCAGGACAGCTTCGGACAGGTGCAGGCCACGCACTCGGTCTCTGCGGGGCTCGACTATCCTGGTGTGGGCCCTGAGCACAGTTTCTTCAAGGACAGCGGGCGCGCCGAGTACGTCGCCGTTACCGATGACGACGCCCTCGAGGGCTTCCGGCTCCTGGCGCAGATCGAGGGGATCATCCCTGCCCTGGAGCCCGCGCACGCCGTGGCGTATCTGCGCACGCTGGCCCCCCGGATGGGACGGGAGCAGACGATTGTGCTCGGGCTGTCCGGCCGCGGAGACAAGGACGTGCAACACGTGGCGGCCCTCGACCAGGCATGAGCCGCGTCGTGCGATGAGCCGCATCGGGATCACGTTCGAGAGTCTGCGCAGGACGAGACGCCGGGCGCTCATCCCGTTCCTCCCCGCCGGAGATCCTGACGTCGGCGTCACGATACGGGCTGTCGACGCCCTCGTTCAGGCGGGGGCCGATCTCGTCGAGCTCGGCGTACCGTTCTCCGACCCGGTCGCCGACGGCCCGGTGAACCAGCGGGCCTACGGCCGGGCGCTCGCCGCAGGAGTGTCCCCGCGCACCGTGCTTGACCTGGTGAAGACGGTCCGTGAACGCGCGGAGATCCCGATCGTGCTGCTGTCGTACTACAACCCGATCCTCCGGTACGGGCTGGAGGCCTTCTGCCGCGATGCCTCCGCGGTGGGCGTTGACGGTCTCGTCATTCCAGATCTCCCGGCGGATGAAGCCGCGGATCTCATCGGTCCGGCCAGGGCCCACGGCGTGGACACGGTCTTCCTGCTCGCCCCCACCAGCACGGATGCACGGATCCGCCTCACTGTGGCCCAGTCCACCGGATTTGTTTACTGCGTCTCATTGACCGGGGTCACCGGCGTGCGAGAGCAACTCGCCGATGGCGTGGGCGGGCTGGTCGGCCGGATCAGGTCCCACACGGACCTGCCCATCTGTGTGGGGTTTGGCGTGTCCACGCCCGAGCAGGCGCGGGAGGTCGCCGCCGTGGCGGACGGGGTCATCGTCGGCAGTGCGATCGTGGCCCTCCTCGAACGGCCGGACGGCGTGCCCCGCCTCTCGGAGCTCGTACGCGCGATCCGTGCCGCGATGGACGCATGATCTCCCAGCGGGTGCTCTGCTTCCTGGAACACGACAACCGCGTCCTGCTCCTCCAACGCCGCCGCCGTCCCAATGCGGGGATGTGGAACGCGATCGGCGGGAAGATCGAGCCCGGGGAAGATCCGTTTGCGGCCTGCATCCGCGAGGTCCGCGAGGAGACCGGACTGGTCATCGATGCCCCCCGGCTGCGCGCTCTCCTCGTGGTCACAGTGCGCGAGACCAATGCCCTGTGGGTGATCTACACCTTCCATGCGCTGGCGCCCGCGGGTGAGGTCGCGGCCTCTGACGAGGGCGATCTGCGATGGGTGCACCCGGATGAGCTCCCGGCCCTGCGCACGCCCGCCGATCTCCCGATCATCCTCCCCCGGATCCTCCAGGGCGACGGCGTCTCGGTCGTGCGCCTCGAGTACCCCACGGAGGACGGCGAGCCTCAGCGCATCGAGATAGTCGGGCCGTAGGGTGCCCCCGCGTATCCGCGAGCAGGCGGGGGACGAAGCTGAGCTCCTGCGGCTGGCCGCGGAGGGTCTGGCCGGAAGGCCGCCCATCTAGGCAGCCCGTATATAGGAAGTCGTGGACTTCGTCGTCGCTGCCGATCTCGTCATCCTCCTGCTGGTGCTCGTCCTCCCGTTGGCCTCACACCGCGTCGAGCAGAACATCGAAGCGTTTCTGTTCGTGATGGGGGTGATCGCCGCGCTGGCCGCGGGCGTGCTCACCCAGCATCTCGTCGGTGAGGCGCTCACCAACCCGATCCCGATCACGGTCGCCGTGCTCCTCTCCGGCCTGGTGTTCAAATGGCTCCGCCCCTTCCTCGGAGACGCCCTGGTTAGGCTTCGCACGGTGCTCCCGATGCGGGTGCTGATCGGGGTGATCGTGGTCGTGCTGGGGCTGCTGAGCAGCGTGATCACCGCGATCATCGCCTCGCTGGTCCTGGTCGAGCTCATCAGCGCGATGCGCTTCCGCGCGGAGGATGAGGCGCGCCTGGTCGTGGTGGCCTGCATGGCCATCGGCCTCGGGGCCGCGCTGACGCCGATCGGGGAGCCGCTCTCCACGATCGCCGTGGCGAAGCTGGATCAGGATTTCTGGTACCTGATGGGGCTGCTCGGACTGTGGATCATCCCGGGGATTGTCCTCCTCGGGGTGTGGAGCGGGCTGCGGCCGCCGACCTACAATGACGAGACGCTGACGGAAGAGGAGACACAGGAGACGTATCGCGGCGTGGTGGTGCGCGCGGCACGCGTGTTCCTGTTCGTGATGGCCCTCGTCCTGCTGGGAGAAGGCTTCCGGCCGATCATCGATCGCTTCGTCCTCGCCCTCGACGCGCGGCTTCTCTACTGGATCAACATGGTCTCCGCGATCCTCGACAACGCGACGCTGACCGCCGCGGAGATCAGCCCCCAGATGCACGCCGACCAGATCCGGGCGGTGCTGATGGGCCTACTCATCAGCGGCGGCATGCTCATCCCCGGCAACATCCCCAACATCATCGCGGCCGGTAAGCTAAAGATCCGCAGCCGGACCTGGGCGCGCCACGGCGTTCCTCTCGGGCTCGTGCTGCTTGTCCTCTACTTCGCCGCGCTGTTCGTGCGGTAGGTCCGCAATGCACATCGAGCACGCCGACCTCCTGCGGTTCCTCCTCCTCCTCGCGCTGATCATCACCGCGGCGAAAGCAGGAGGGTGGGTGAGCCTGCGGCTCGGCCAGCCGGCGGTCCTGGGTGAGATCCTCGCGGGCGTGCTCCTCGGGCCGTCGCTGCTGAACGTGCTGGGGTGGCCCTTCTTCCAAGCAGAGGGACTGGCCACCGTCGTCGGGCAACTGGCCAACCTCGGGGTCATCCTCCTCATGTTCATCGCCGGGCTGGAGACCGATCTCGCCCAGATGCGTCGGGTGGGCCGGGTGGCGGCCATCGCTGGGACCGCGGGCGTGTTCGTCCCGCTGGCCCTCGGCCTCGCCACGGCCCTGCCGTTTGGCTATCCGCTCCGGCAGGCGCTCTTCGTGGGCGTGGTGCTCACCGCGACCTCGGTGAGCATCACCGTGCAAACGCTCATCGAGTTGGGGCAGCTCGAGACAAAGGAAGGCACGACCCTGCTGGCCGCCGCGGTGATCGACGACGTCATCGCCATCATCGTCCTCTCCGTGTTTGTCGCCCTCAGCGGCGCCGGCGGCGGGGGGCTCGGCGGTGTGGCACTGCTCGGGGTGAGGATGGCCGCCTTCTTTGCGCTGGCGATCGGGATCGGGGCGGTCCTGGCCCGGCGGGGCCTTCCCCGGGCGGCCCGCCTGCCGGTCAGCGAGGGCTTGCTCGCCGCCGTCGCGGTCGGGACCCTGGTGCTGTCGTGGGCAGCGGAGGCCTTCGGCCGGGTCGCCTCGATCACCGGTGCGTACCTCGCCGGGGTGCTGGTCGCCTGGGCCGGGTTTCGGGAGGAGATCGAGCACCGCATGCGCGCGTTCACCTACGCCATCCTCGTGCCGGTCTTCTTCGTCGGCATCGGGCTGCAGACAAACGCTAGGCTGCTCGCGCCGGCCGACGTACCCTTCGCCGTCCTCATCATCGCCGCGGCGGTCATCGGGAAGGTCGTCGGCTGCGGCCTGGGCGCCCGGGCCGGCGGGTTCTCCGGCCGCGAATCGCTGCGCATCGGCGTGGGGATGGTGAGCCGGGGAGAAGTCGGGCTGATCATCGCCGGGATCGGCATCCAATCCGGGCTGCTCACCGATCGCGGCTTCGCGGTGATGGTGATCATGGTGCTGGCCACGACGCTGCTCACCCCGGTGATGCTGCGCGCGGTCTTCCCGCGGCGCCGCCCGCCCCTCACCCAGGCGGAAGCGGTCGAGCAGGTCATGGGCGACGACGAGGCGTGATGCCCGCCGAAGCGCCCTTCTTCCGTGACATCGCGCTGGTCTTTGTCGCGGCGCTGCTCGGCGGCGCGCTCGCATAGTGGGCGCGCCAGCCCCTGTTCGTCGGCTACATCATCGGCGGCCTGCTGATCAGTCCCTTCACGCCCGGCCCGGCGGTGCACGACCTGCGCACCTTCGAGCTCTTCGCCCAGATCGGCGTCGTGTTGCTGATGTTCAGCATCGGCGTCGAGTTTTCGCTCCGCGACGTCGCCCGGCTCGGCGCCCCGGCCGTGCTCGGCGCTCCGTGCCCGAGCGCGTGCTCATCTGCGGCTTCGGGCGCGTCGGCGGCACGATCGGGGACGCCCTCGAGGCGTTCAGCATTCCCTATACCGTGGTGGACCTGGACTTCACGGTCATCGAGGCTCTGCGCAAGCGCGGCATTCCGTGCGTGTACGGGGACGTCGCCGGCGAACCCGTGCTGCGGACGGCCGGCGCCGCCACCGCCCGCCTGGCCGTCCTCGCCACGCCGGGACTTTGAGCGGACCCGTCTGGCGGTGCGCCGGCTGCGGGCGGTCAACCCCGACCTTCCGATCCTGGCGCGTTCCACCCATGCCCTCCAGCGCTCCGCACTGCTCGAGGCGGGGGCCACGGAGGTCATCCAGCCCGAGTTCGAGGCGGCCCAGACACTCCTGCGGCACGGGTTGGAGCGTCTCGGCGTCCCGCATGACCAGATCAAGACGTTCATGCTCCGTCAGGAGCACGCGCTGGCGCACGCGGAGTTGCCGGAAGAGACCGCGCCGCTCGAGTTGCTGGAGACCCGGACCGTGACGATCGGCCCCGGCTTCTGCGCGAACGTGTCCCTTGAGCAGGCGGGTGTCCGCGCGCACACGGGAGTCTCCGTGCTGACCGTACGCCGGCGAGACGGGACCGAGGTCCTGAATCCGCCTCCGGAGACTATGATGCAGCCGGGGGACCAGGTGACCGTGATCGGCATGTCGGACCAGATCGCGCTGTTTGAGCGCCTGAACGCTCAGGCGGAGGCACGCGGACAGCGGCCCGGTCCATGAACGCTGACGAGGAGCAGATCCTGGTGATACCCCGCGCACGGCTGTTCACGGAGACGCCCGTGCACGGCTTCAGCGCCGCGGGCGCGGCGGAGTTTCTGAACCGCGTGCGCGCTCACGGCGGCTTCCGTCGCCGGGGAGACATGGAGGAGGATCCCTCCATGAAGCAGATCATTCCGTACATGATCGTCCGCCATGGCTCGCGGTTGTTTCTCTTCCAGCGCACCACGGCGGGCGGAGAAGCGCGGCTGCACGGGAAGCTCAGCATCGGGGTGGGCGGCCACATCAACCGTTCCGATGTGGCCGGTGCGGCGGACCCGGTGGCCGCCGGGCTCCAGCGTGAGCTGGAAGAGGAGCTGCGCATTGGTGGAACGTGGCAGGCCCGTCTGGTGGGAGTCTTAAACGACGACACGAACACCGTGGGCCAGGTCCATTTCGGGCTCGTGCATGTGGTCGAGGTGAGCTCCCCCGACATCAGCGTGCGGGAGAGCGACACCCTCACTGGGCGCCTGACCGGCGCGGCGGAGCTTCGGGACCTGTACGATCGGATGGAGACCTGGTCGCAGCTCGTTCTTGATGCGGCGGATCCGCTTGCCCTCTAGACGAAACCGGTGATCGGTAGATGACGGCCACACTGCCCGTGAACGCAACCCCCCAGAGAACCGTCCTCCCCGCCGCCCGTCCTTACCATCTCCTGAGGACGCTCTCCTGCGGCCAGGCGTTTCGATGGCGGGTGGACGGAGGCGTCGCGTCCGGGATCGTCGCCGGCCGGCAGGTGCGGCTGGAGCAGCAGGAGGGGGCCATCGCGGTTGAGGGGCTCGCGGAAGACACGGCGGTAGGCCTCCTCGCGCCTTATCTGAGCCTCGATCAGCCGCTGCGCGCGATCGAGCGGACGTTGAGCCGTGACCATGTGCTCGCGCGCATCCTCCCCCACACATCCGGCATCGCCATCCTCCGGCAGGATCCGTGGGAATGCCTGGCCAGCTTCATCATCTCCGCGTTCAACAACATCCCCAAGATCGAGTTGACGCTCACCCGACTGTGCACACGGTTCGGCGAGGCGGTGCCGGGTGCCGGGCACGCCTTTCCGCACCCCGCGGCGCTGGCGAATGCTCCGGAGCGTGCCCTGCGGGAGTGCATGCTCGGATATCGGGCGCCGTACCTCCGCGCGGCGGCGCGGCTGGTTGAGTCAAGGGCGGTGGACCTGCGGGCGCCGTTCGAGCTATCCTACGACGCGGCCAAGCGGATGCTGCTCAACCTGCCCGGGGTCGGCGAGAAGGTCGCCGACTGCGTCCTCCTGTTTGCCTACGGGAAAGGTGAGGCGTTCCCGGTGGACGTCTGGGTGAAGCGGGCGGTCGAGCGATGGTACTTCCGGGGGGAGGCGAGGACGGAACGCGAGATCAGGGCGTTCGCCCGGCGCCGGTTTGGAGACCTGGCCGGGTATGCGCAGCAGCATCTCTTCTACTCCATGCGCGCGCAGCGGACTGGTATGCGCGCCAGCCGACCGCTGCGGCGAGACATTTCTGAAGGTTCTGGTATGCTCCAGCCATGAAATCGCTACAGCAACGGTGCGTTTCCCTGTGGACAAGAAACTGCCCATCAGGCTGATAAAGAAACTGATCAGAGCACGAGTCAAGAAGAACGAGGCGAAGTAGCTCGCTCCCGGGCTAGCCCACCGTAATGTGTCCGTGCCCGACCGACGTGATCTCTCCCACGTGCGCGTCAGCTACTCCGCGCCCTCGCAGAGCTGTTCGCAGCGCCTCCAGGCGTTCCCGCGGAACCGCCATGAGCAGCCCTCCCGAGGTCTGCGCGTCGGCGAGGATGAGTTGCTCGCCGGTCTTGAGAGATCCGAAGTCCACTTTTGCCTCCAGGTATTCGAGGTTCCGTGCGGTCCCACCGGCGATCGCCCCGCGGTTCGCAAGGCCGCGGGCTTCCTCGAGGACGGGGATCCGTTCGAACCAGATGGCCGCGCGCACCGCACTGGCGCTGGTCATCTCGTAGAGGTGTCCCAGCAACCCGAATCCCGTCACATCGGTCGCGGCATGCACGCCGACCTCGACCATCGCCTCTGACGCGTCGCGGTTGAGCCGTTCCATGACGCGCACGGCTTCCGCCGCGGCCTCAGGGGAGGTCTTCCCTTGCTTGATGCCCGTCGTGAGGATGCCGATGCCGAGCGGCTTGGTCAGCACAAGCTGATCACCCGGCTGCGCGCCCACGTTCCGCACGATGCGGTCGGGGTGCACGACACCCGTGACGGCCAGGCCGTACTTCGGCTCAGGGTCGTCGATACTGTGCCCGCCGGCGATGGTCACCCCTGCCTCGCGCGTCTTCTCGATGCCGCCCCGGAGTATCTCCTCCAGGACGTCCATCGGCAGCTTGGCCCGCGGGAAGCCCACGATGGCCAGGGCAAGCAGCGGCGTGGCGCCCATCGCATACACGTCGGAGAGCGCGTTCGCCGCGGAGATCGCGCCGTAGTGGTACGGGTCGTCCACCACCGGGGTGAAGACGTCCACGGTCTGCACGATGGCCAGATCATCGCGCAGCCGGTACACGGCGGCGTCGTCCGCGGTGCTCGTGCCGACGAGCAGGTTCGGGTCGGTCGGGATGGGCAGCTGGCGCAGGACCTGCGCCAGGTCCTCAGGACTGAGCTTCGATGCTCACCCCGCGCAGGCGACCATAGAGGTCAACCGGATGCGCTCGCGTGCGGTCACGACCCTCACCCCCTTTCGCCGGCGTGTCGCTTCGGCTTATTGTAGCAGTGACCGTGCGCACGTATGAAGTCATCGAGCACACCGCGGATGTGGG
>Ga0209341_10002626_pt1 | contig 17039 bp, 15 predicted proteins | sample RifCSP13_2_FD_184020 | JGI IMG/M metagenome (GOLD analysis project Ga0209341, IMG submission 184020) | Soil microbial communities from Rifle, Colorado - Rifle CSP2_sed 13_2 (SPAdes) (version 2) | ecosystem: Environmental > Terrestrial > Deep subsurface > Rock core/Sediment | place: Rifle... | reverse complement strand
GAATTCTGGCGTCGGGAGCGCGGGTCGCGCTCTATCCGGCGGGCGACGTGGCCGGCGCTCTGATGGCCGCCATTCCTGGCTCCGGCATTGATGCCTTGATGGGAACGGGAGGCACGCCCGAGGGCGTTATGTCGGCGTGCGCCATCAGGGCCATGGGCGGCGAGTTCTTGGCGCGCCTCGATCCCCAGCTTCAGACCGAGGCGAAGGCGGTGAAGGAAGCCGGGATCGACACCTCGAAATGGTACGAACGCGACGAGATAATCACGTCGAATAACGTGTTTTTCTGCGCCACCGGGATCACCACCGGTCTCATGCTCGAAGGTGTCGAGCGGACCAAGTCCCATTATAAGGTGCAGACCATGATGACAACGGGAGCAACCGGCGAGCGGCAGATCTTGACGACCTATATGCCGAGCGAGCGCATGGCGAGCATCGCCGCGCGCGACGTCGCTTGAAGCCCGGTTTGGGAGGAGTGCCTGGAGTGCGATATGTCGAAACGAGTCGATCATCCGATCATACTCGGCATCGTAGGTGATTCTGCGTCGGGGAAGTCGACGCTGTCGGTGGGCGTCGCCCAGATTTTGGGCGAGGCGCACTGCACGGTGATCTGCACCGACGATTACCATCGCTACGACCGTGCGCAGCGCGCCGCCGCCGGTCTGTCGGCGCTCGACCCGCGCGCCAACTACGTCGACGTCCTCGAGCAGCACTTGCGCCTCCTGCGCACCGGCGAGCCGATCCTGAAGCCGGTCTACGATCACCGGCACGGCACGCTTCAGCCACCCGAATACGTCAGGCCCAAGGAATTCGTCATCGCCGAAGGCCTGCTCGGCTACACCACGCGCGCCATGCGCGACTGCTACGACGTGAAGATTTATCTCGATCCCGAGGAGGAGCTCAGGGTGAAGTGGAAGATGCACCGCGACACGACGACGCGTGGCTACACCATGGCGGAGGTCATGGCCCAGCTGGAACGGCGCGAGATCGACAGTCCGAACTTCATCCATCCGCAGCGCACGTTTGCCGACATTGTCATCAGATTCCAGCGGTCAGCGGGCGCCAACGGCTCCGATACCAGGCTCGATGTTCGCCACATTTTGCGCCCGACCTTGCCCCATCCCGACTTCACCCCGCTATTCGACGGATCGAGCAATGCCGGGATCCACCTTGAGCTTGCCCGCGACCGGGACGGCAAGCCCGTCGACGTGCTTGAGATTAACGGCAATATCTCCGACAAGAGGGCCGAGCGGATCGAGGATCTGCTGTGGAACCTTATCCCGGAGGCGGGGCATCTGCGCGACCAGGTCGGTCGCATCGACATCGCCAACGGCGCCAAGAGCCACCCGCTGGCGCTGACCCAGCTTCTTGTTGGGTATCACGCGGTCAAGGCTGCAATGGGCGTCCGCGCGTATTAGAACTTCACGTGCTTTTGGGGAGAATCGATGGCTGAAGCCCTGATGCAGGATCAGGCGTTACCCGAGGCGACTCATCACGACATGGCCAACGCCATCAGGGCGCTCGCCATGGACGCCGTGCAAAAGGCCGATTCCGGCCATCCCGGTATGCCCATGGGCATGGCCGACGTCGCCACCGTGCTGTTCACGCGCTTCCTGAAGTTCGATGCCGCCCATCCGGATTGGCCCGACCGCGACCGCTTCGTGTTGTCCGCCGGCCACGGCTCGATGCTGCTCTATGCGTTGCTCTATCTCACCGGCACCCCCGAGATGACGGTCAAGGAACTCAAGAATTTCCGTCAGCTTCACTCCCGCACGCCGGGGCACCCGGAATACGGCCATGCGCCGGGCATCGAGACGACCACCGGCCCGCTTGGCCAGGGGCTCGGCAACGCCGTCGGCATGGCGCTCGCCGAGCGGCTGCTCAATGCTCGCCATGGCGATGAGATCGTCAGCCACTACACCTATTGCGTGGTGGGCGACGGCTGTCTCATGGAAGGCCTGAGCCATGAGGCGATCTCGCTCGCCGGCCACCTCAAGCTCGGCCGTCTCATCGTGCTGTTCGACGACAACCAGGTCTCCATCGACGGCCCCACCAGCCTTGCCGTCTCCGACGACCAGATCGAGCGCTTCAGGGCATCGAACTGGCATACCGCCCGCGTCGACGGCCATGATCCGGAAGCGATCGCGCTCGCCATCGAGAATGCGAAATCCGTGACCGACCGGCCGTCGCTGATCGCCTGCCGCACAATCATCGGCTATGGCGCGCCGAGCAAGGCGGGCACGGCCGCGACGCACGGCGCACCGCTTGGGGCAGAGGAGATTGCGGGGGCGCGCGAGAAGCTCCATTGGCGGCATCCTCCCTTCGAGGTGCCGAAGCCGATCCTGGCCAGCTGGCGCGCGGCGGGCGCCCGGCATCGCGCGGCCTACGAGGCTTGGGCCGCGGCCGCGAAGCGGCTCGATGCGTCAGCCCGAGCCGGGCTCACCGATCCTATCGACGACAAGGTGAAAGCGGCGATCGGTGCCGCGATCGTCGCGGTGAAGGGCGACTTCGCCCGCGAAGGCGCCAAGCTTGCGACGCGGCAATCCTCGCAGAAGGTGCTGGAGAAGCTCCTCCCCGTCGTGCCCGGGCTAATCGGCGGCTCAGCCGACCTCACCGGCTCCAACGGCACCTTCACCATCCGGAGCATCCAGATTAAGCCGGGCAATTTCGCGGGCAATTATATTCATTACGGGGTGCGCGAGCATGCCATGGCGGCGGCGATGAACGGGCTCGCGCTGCACGGCGGGATCGTGCCTTATGGCGGCACCTTCCTGGTGTTCACCGATTATTGCCGCCCGTCGATCCGCCTCGCGGCGCTGATGGGCCAGCGCGTGATCTACGTCATGACTCACGATTCGATCGGCCTTGGCGAGGACGGCCCGACCCACCAGCCGGTCGAGCATCTGGCGGCGCTCCGCGCCATGCCCAATCTCAACGTCATGCGGCCGGCCGATGCGATCGAGTGTGCCGAGTGCTGGGAGGTTGCCCTGTTGTCGGCGAAGACGCCGTCGATCCTGGCGCTGACGCGCCAGGGTGTGCCGCTCCTGCGCACCGCGCAAACGGCGGAGAATCTGTCAGCCAAGGGCGCTTATGTGCTGATCGAGCCCAAGGGCAGCCGCGACGTGACCTTGGTCGGCACCGGCTCTGAGGTGGCCTTGGCGGTGCAGGCGGCGAAGGCTCTCGATGGGGAGGGGGTCCGCGCCGCCGTGGTATCCATGCCCTGTTTCGAGCTGTTCGCGGCACAGAACGAGAGCTACCGGAACGCGGTCCTGGGCTCGGCGCCGCGCGTCGGGGTCGAGGCTGCGGTGGCGTTCGGCTGGTCGCAATGGTTGGGGCCGAACAGCGCCTTTGTCGGCATGCGCGGATTCGGCGCTTCAGCGCCGGCGCAAGACCTATATAAGCATTTCGGCATCACGGCGGAGGCGGTTGCGGCCGCCGCGCGTGATCTGATCGGCAAGACGAAGAGGTAAGGGAGAGGATGTCTACTAAGCGCGTCGCCATTAACGGATTTGGCCGGATCGGCCGGCTTACCTTCAGGGCCTTCCTCGAATCCGGCCGCAATGATCTCGACTTCGTTGCCATCAACGATCTCGGCTCGGCCGAGATGAACGCCCATCTGCTCGAGTTCGACAGCGTGCATGGGCGGTTCCGCGGTCGGATCGATGTCGCCGACGGACATCTCAAGACTAACGGCCAGGATGTCGCCGTCTTGTCGGAGGCAACGCCCGAGAAGCTTCCCTGGCGCGACCTCGGCGTCGATATCGTCATGGAATGCACCGGCCGCTTCACCGACCGCGAGGGCGCCGCCAAGCACCTGACCGCCGGCGCCAAGCGCGTGCTTGTCTCCGCGCCGTGCTCCGGCGCCGATCTCACCGTGGTGTTCGGCGTCAATCACGACAAGCTCACCCAGGAGCACCACGTGGTCTCCAACGCCTCCTGCACCACCAATTGTCTCGCCCCGGTGGCGCAGGTGCTGAATGAGGCGATCGGCATCAAGCACGGCTATATGACCACGGTGCACGCCTACACCGGCGACCAGCGGACGGTGGACACCCTGCATAAGGATCCCTACCGAGCGCGCGCCAGTGCCATAAACTTGATCCCCAGCTCGACCGGCGCCGCCAAGGCGGTCGGCCTGGTGCTCCCGGAGCTGAAGGGCAAGCTCGACGGCGCATCGATCAGGGTGCCGGTCCCCAATGTGAGCCTGGTCGATCTCACCTTCCAGGCCATGCGGCCGACCACCGTCAAGGAGATCAACGACGCGATGGCCAAGGCCGCCAGCGGCCAGCTCAAAGGCATCTTGGGCGTGAATGCGAAGCCGCTCGTCTCGACCGACTTCAACCACGATCCGTTGAGCTCGATCTTCGACCTCAACTGCACTCACGTCGTCGACGGCACGTTCTGCCGCGTGGTGGCCTGGTACGACAATGAATGGGGCTTTTCCAACCGCATGTCGGACACGGCCGTCGCCATGGGGCGGCTGATATGAACGAGCTCTCCTCGCCGGTTGCCCCTGGAAAGGGTGCTGCGGGCGGCCTCGACCTCTCCCGTGTCAGGAGCATCGACGGGGTCGATGTGCATGGCAAGCGCGTGCTCGTCCGCGTTGACTTCAACGTGCCGATCGAAGGCGGCGCCGTCGCCGACCCTACCCGCATCACGCGCGTCTTGCCGACCATCGCCAAACTTGCGCGGGAGGGGGCCAAGGTCATCGTGCTCTCCCATTTGGGGCGTCCCAAGGGGGTGATATCGCCCGAGACCTCATTGCGGCCGGTCGCCCAAAAAATGCAGGAGCTGATGCCGGGCACGACGGTCCGCTTCGTCGGCGACTGCATCGGCGAGGAGGCTAGGAAAGGCCTCGCGCCGCTTAAGCCCGGCGAGGTGACTGTGCTTGAGAATGTCCGCTTCTACCCGGGCGAGGAGAAGAACGACCGCAATTTCGCGAAAAGGCTTGCTGCCCACGGCGACCTCTATGTCGACGATGCCTTTTCGTCGGCCCACAGGGCGCATGCCTCGATCGAGGCCATCGCCGACTTCTTGCCGGCCTATGCCGGCCTTCTGATGATGGCCGAGATCACGGCGCTCGGGGAGGCGCTCGAAAATCCTGAGCGGCCGGTCATGGCCATTGTCGGCGGCGCCAAGGTCTCCACCAAGATCGAGGTCCTGACCAATCTCGTGACGCGCATGGACGTTCTCGTCGTTGGCGGCGGCATGGCCAACACCTTTCTCCTCGCCCAAGGGCTCGAGGTCGGCGCCTCGTTCTGCGAGCCCGATTTCGTGGCGACCGCCAAGGACATCATGGCGCGGGCGGAACGGTCGTCCTGCGAAATCGTCTTGCCGTCCGACGTGGTCGTGGCCAAGGCGCTTAGAGAGGGCGTCGATTGGCAAGTGTGCCCGGTCGGAAGGGTGCCTGCCGACGGCATGATCCTCGACTTTGGTCCTGAGAGCGTCGCCGACCTGAAACGGCGGCTCGCTTCAATTCACACCGTGCTGTGGAACGGCCCTCTCGGCGCGTTCGAGACGGCGCCCTTCGGCGAAGCGACCTTCGCCATTGCCCGCGAGGTCGCCCGCCTCACCAAGGACGGCAAGCTTGTGAGCGTTGCCGGCGGCGGCGATACGGTGCGGGCCTTGAACGAGGCCCATGTGGCTGACGACTTCAGCTATGTCTCGACGGCGGGCGGGGCCTTCCTGGAATGGCTCGGAGGCCACGAGCTGCCGGCGGTCCTGGCGCTCGCCAGAAGCGGAGCCCGCGCCTCAAACTAGCCTGAACCACGAAGAATTCGGTCAATTCTCTCCACTTGTCATTCCCGCGAAAGCGGGAATCTAGTAACCATCAATCCGTAGTTACTTGCGAAGACCGGGGTTACTGGATTGCCCGGTCAAGCCGGGCAATGACATAGGTTGGGCCATGGCTAAGGACATCATCATCGCCCCCTCGATCCTCTCGGCTGACTTCGCCAAGCTCGGCGAGGAGGTGCGCGCCATAGATGCGGCGGGCTGCGACTGGATCCATGTCGACGTCATGGATGGGCACTTCGTGCCGAATATCACCATCGGCCCCGACGTGGTGAAGGCGCTCCGCCCGCACTCGAAGAAGCTGTTCGATGTGCATCTGATGATTGCGCCCTGCGATCCGTTCATCGAGGCTTTCGCGAAAGCAGGCTCAGACATCATTACGGTGCATGCAGAGGCGGGACCACACCTCGACCGCTCTCTTCAGCTCATCAGGAGCCTCGGCAAGAAGGCCGGCGTCAGCATTACGCCCTCGACGCCCGAGACGGCGATCGACTATGTGCTGGACAAGGTCGACCTCGTCCTCGTGATGACGGTGAACCCCGGCTTCGGCGGGCAGGCCTTCATTCCTGGCCAACTCGACAAGATCAGGGCCATCCGCAAAGCCATCGGCGCGCGGCCAATCAACCTTGAGGTCGACGGTGGCATCAACGCGGAGACCGTGCCTCTCGTGGTCGAGGCCGGCGCCAATGTCATCGTGGCGGGCTCAGGCGTGTTCAAGGGCGGTGCCTTTAAAGAGAACATCGCCGCCATCAGGGCTGCCGCCTTGCGCGCGCGCGCCGCTGCCGCGTAAGGGGCAGATTGACGCTAAAGTGATGCCCTGGAGGCTTGCGGTTCAACGATTATTCCTCATGGTAAGGAGCGCCCGAAGGGCGCGTCTCGAACCATGAAGCCCCATCCTTCGAGACGGCCGCGTTCCGCAGCCTCCTCAGGATGAGGCGGATATCTGGTCAAGGTGTTTTGAGTCGGTAAGCTATGAACGTCACCTATATCGGCGCGCTGATCGCGGGGCTCTTGAGCTTCCTCTCCCCGTGCGTGCTACCGCTGGTGCCGCCTTATCTCTGCTTCCTCGGCGGCACCACCTTCGATCAGCTCACCGGCGAGGACGAGACGCCGTCCCATGTCTACGCCACCGTCGTGTTGTCCTCCATCGCCTTCGTGCTCGGCTTCACCACCGTTTTCGTCATTCTCGGCGCCACGGCCACTGCCGCAGGCCAGCTTCTCGTGGCGAACCTTCCCTTGCTCAGCAAGATCGCGGGCGTGATCATCATCATTGCCGGCTTGCATTTTCTTGGGCTGATCCATTTGCCCATTCTGCATCGCGAGGCGCGTTATCACGCCGACGCACGCCCTGCCGGCCTCATCGGCGCCTATGTCATCGGCCTCGCCTTCGCCTTCGGCTGGACGCCCTGTATCGGGCCGGTGCTCGGGGCGATCCTGGCCATCGCCGCGGGCGAGGACTCGGTGAGCCAGGGCGTCAGCCTGCTCCTCGTTTATTCCTTGGGGCTCGGCATCCCCTTCATCCTCGCCGCACTTGCCATCAAGCCGTTCATGCGCGCCATGCAGCGTTTCCGGGGTCATTTGGCAGCCGTTGAGAAGGTGCTCGGCGGCTTCCTGGTGTTGACCGGCATCCTGTTTCTCACCAACTCCATGACCTTGATCGCCGCCTGGATGCTCGAGGCCTTTCCAGGGCTTGCGACCATCGGCTGAATCGGCGCGCTCGCATTTCGGAGCCAGCACCGATAATGAGTGGTCATGACCGCCATCGCTCTCACCATCGCCGGCTCGGATTCCTCTGGCGGCGCAGGCATCCAGGCTGACCTCAAAACCTTCTCCGCGCTCGGCGTCTATGGGGCAAGCGTGATCACGGCGCTGACCGCCCAGAACACGGAAGGCGTCGAGGCGGTGCTGGTCGTCCCGCCGGACTTTGTGGCGCGACAGATCAAGGTCGTGGCGCGCGACCTCAAAATCGGCGCCGTGAAGATCGGCATGCTCGCCACAGCCGAGGTGATCGAGGCTGTCGCCGGAGCGCTCGAAGCCTTGCCGGGAGTTCCAGTCGTACTCGATCCCGTCATGGTCGCCGCGTCGGGCGATGCTTTGCTCGATGAAGATGCCATCGAGACTCTCCGCTCTATCCTCGTTCCGCGCGCGACGCTGATCACGCCAAATCTGCCCGAGGCGGCCAAGCTGCTCGGCGAGAGCGAGGCCAAGAATGAGCGCGAGATGGTTGCTCAGGCCGTGGCGCTCAGGCACCTCGGCGCCAAGGCCGTGCTCATCAAGGGCGGACACGCCGACGGCGCCAAGGCGATCGATGTTCTGGTCGACGAAGGGGGAGAGCTGCGTCTGGAAGCGCCACGGGTCGAGACCGGCAACACCCACGGCACCGGCTGCACCCTGTCCTCAGCCATCGCCGCCGAGCTTGCCAAAGGCGCCGCCCTGCGCGACGCCGCAAGAATCGCCAAGGCGTATGTCACTGCGGCGATCGCCGCGGCCGATCGGCTCCACATCGGCAAGGGGAGGGGGCCCGTGCACCATTTCCAGAAGTGGTGGCCAAAAGCCTAGCCCGGGCTTAACTCTCAGCCACGACCTTGAGCTGTTGCTCGCCGAGACCGGAAATGGTCGCCCGTATTTCATCGCCGGGCTTCAGGAATACCCTCGGCTTGCGCGCCATGCCGACGCCGGGAGGCGTACCCGTGGTGATGACGTCGCCCGGCACGAGCGTCATGTATTTGCTGATATAGCTGATCAGCGCGGCTACCCCGAAGATCATGGTCGCGGTCGAGCCGGTCTGCATGCGGACGCCGTTGAGGTCGAGGGTAAGGTCGAGATTTTGCGGGTCTTGGATCTCGTCGGTGGTGACGAGCCAAGGGCCAAGCGGCCCGAAAGAATCGCAGCTCTTGGCTTTGATCCATTCGCCCGGACCGCCCTTTTGCAGGCTCCGCTCGGAGATGTCGTTGGCGATCGCATAACCCGCGACGTAATCGAGGGCATCGGCCTCGGGAACGTTTTTTGCGCGCGTGCCGATCACGACTGCGAGCTCGACCTCGAAATCCATGCGATCGAAGCCCTTGGGCTGAAGCACCGGATCGGTGGGACCGGAGACGCAGGAGCTCGCCTTGGCGAACACGATCGGGACCTCGGGAATCGGCATGCCCGTCTCCTCGGCATGATCCCGATAGTTCAGCCCAATTCCCAGGAATTTTGGCACGACTCCCACCGGGGCGCCGATCCGGGGGGCGCCTGCAACGACGGGAAGCGCCGCAAGGTCGAGCGCCTTGATACGACTCAGGCTTTCGCGCCCAAGCGTCGCGCCGGCAAAGTCGTCAATCACCCCGGAAAGGTCGCGGATCAGGCCGCTCGCATCGAGAATTCCTGGTTTTTCTTGGCCAATTTCGCCAAAGCGTAGGAGCTTCATCCGTTCTTCCCCCGGTCCGGGTTTTATGCATGATGCACGCGGGCGCGGGGGGCGGCAACGGCCCGCCATTGCCCTGACCTCAGTCGGGGCTTAGTTTTCCAGCGAATCAACCAGAGGGATAGGCTCATGGCACCCCGCTTGCTTACGACTTTGACCGGCAAGATTTTGCCCGTCGCATTGCTCCTACTTATAGCGCTCGTGTCGATGCCCGCTGAATCGGCGACGAAGAAGGCCGCCCCCAAGGGGACCGGCAATCCATTCGATCTATTGAAGGGCTATTGGACAGGTGGCGGCACGGTGACGCCGGGCAAGGGCGGTGCCGAGAAGGTGAGCTGCAAGGTGACCTATATTGTTGCCGGCAGCGCCGTGTCACAGAACATGCGCTGCGCCGGAACCGACTATAAGTTCAACACCGCATCGAAACTGACCTACAAGGGCGGCAAGATCTCGGGCTCCTGGAGCGAAACCACCTACGATGCTTCGGGCAGCGTAAGCGGGACGGCGACCGGCAACACCGTTCATGCTCGCATCAGCGGCGACAAGTTCTCGGGCCGCATGAGCATCAATGTTTCCGGCTCGCGCCACACCATCAATATCGTGCAGTTGGACAAAAAGTCCGGCTCCTATCGTCAGGCGGCCAGCGTGGCGCTGCACCGCTAGGGATGCTCGAGCGGCCCCTTGCGGGTCGTTGGCCAGATGACCCCGAAGCTTGACCAAAACGCCAAGGCCGTCAGGGCCTTGGCGTTTTGCTGCGAGCGGGCCTCCAGGCCGAAGTGAATCACTTCACCACGCTTGTGGCCCGGTCGCCGAGGCCGTTGCCGAACTGCAACAGGGCGCGACAAAGTTTTCCTGCATAACGGCCGGTTCCGTCCGCCTACTGACACTATGCGGCGGACCGGCGCGCTCCTCGATGCCCTGACATCAGGCGAGTAAATTATTGATATAGATTGGGAAAATGGCCCTCTGATCCCGGCTGTTTGCATTTACGCAACAGTGCCCGTCTGTTTTGCAGGCTGAAGCTGCACAATGTTGAAGCTTGCCGCGGGCCTAGGCTAGCCTTGCTTTCACAGATGGGGGACGGGGCTGGGGGGCCTTAGTCTTTTACCGAACGGCAGAGCTTAGAGGGACCTGAAGCAACTCCGAAAATGTAAGGCTCAGGAATAAGATGGGGGGGCGAGCCGAAGCCCGCTGTTAAAGGCAATGCCTTTGGAGCTTGGCTCGTTTCGCAGGGAAGACCGGCCCGGCGCCGTCCGGGCCGGTTCTTTTTTGCCAGCACCAATTCATGCGCCAAATCTCCCGCATTACCCGCCGAATTCCGCGTATTCAGCACCAAATCCCACGCAAGATCCGCGTCAAATCCCGAGCCGCGCGAGCGTGGCTTCGATTCCGCTGAGATAGCCCGACCCGAACAATCTGACATGCACCAGCCGGGGATAGAGATTGTAGATCTCGCGCCGCTCCTCATGAAAGCCCGGCTCTAATTTCACTTGGCCCTCATAGGCCTCGAAGAACGCCTCCCCAAACGTCCCGAACAAGGTCGCGAAGGCGAGCTCGATCTCCGGATGGCCGCAATAGATGGCGGGATCCACGAAGCCGGCGATCCTGCCTCCGCGCACCAGCACGTTCCCGGTCCATAAATCGCCATGCAACAGGCTGGGGAAGGGTGGCTCGATCAGATAGTCGTCGATCCGCCCGGCCAGGCGCTCGATGCGGTGAAGCATCTCGGAGGGCAGGCTCCCTTCCTCATGCGCCTGCCGTGCCATGAACAACAGGCGCTGATCGCGGAAGAAGGGTACCCAGCGAGGAGATTTTGGATTGGGCTGGGCGAGCGGCCCGATCAGCGTGTCGCGCGCATAGCCGAACCCCTCACGCCGCGTGGCATGGAGGCGAGCGATCAGCTCGCCCGCATGGCGCTCGACGCTTGGAGTGATCCCGCCGCCGTCATGCGCGATGAAGTCCATCACCAGCAGGTCTGGCTCGGCATGATGGACAAGCGGGACGGGCAGATCCGACAGCCGCGCCAGCTCGCCCAGCATGTAAGCCTCGAGCTCGAGGCTCGGCTTTGCGTCGCCCGCGCCCTGCCGCGCCTTGACCGCGAGGCGGCGCCCATCGGCGAGTTTGAGCGTGAGGCCTGTGAGTCCGAAGCCAACCGGCAACGAACCTGCCTCGACCACGGGCGAGCCGAGCGCCTCTTCAAGTCGCGTCTTGAGCGCGCCGCCGATCATCGCCTCGTCATTAACCCTGTCGGCCAATGTCACAAGCCTGCAACAAAATCACTTTAAGTGCGCATCCATCGTGTTGAAAAAGCGGGGCGAAGACGACGTGCTGCATGAACCGGGGGTGAGGCGTTATCGCGCACTGTTCATCTCGGATCTGCATTTAGGGACCAAAGCCTGCCAGGCTGAAGCCTTCCTCGATTTCCTTCGCTGCCACGACGCCTCCCAATTCTACCTGATCGGCGACATCGTCGACTTCTGGCGCATCAAGCGCGGCATCTACTGGCCGCAATCCCACAACGACGTGCTGCAAAAGCTGCTGCGCAAGGTGCGCAAGGGGACCGACATGGTGTTCATTCCCGGCAATCACGATGAAGCCATGCGCGACTATTGCGGCATGAATTTCGGCGGCATCGCCATCGAGCGCAATACGATCCATGTGGGGGTCGACGGGCGGCGCTATCTCATCATGCATGGCGACGAGTTCGACGTCGTCGTCCGCTACGCCAAATGGCTCGCGCTGTTCGGCGATTGGAGCTACACGCTCGCGCTCTGGGCCAACACCCACTTCAATGTCGTGCGCCGCTGGTTCGGCATGCCCTATTGGTCGCTGTCGGCCTATCTCAAGCAAAAGGTCAAGCGTGCGGTGAACTATATCGGCGAGTTCGAGACGGCGCTGGCCCAGGAGGCGCGCCGGCACGGAGCGCAAGGGGTGATTTGCGGCCACATTCATCATGCCGCCATGCGTCAGGTCGGCGACGTCATCTATATCAACACCGGCGACTGGGTCGAAAGCTGCACGGCGGTCGCCGAGACCGAGGAGGGAATTTTTGAGATCATCCGCTGGACGCACCCGCATCCTGGCATGAGTATGCCCGAACCCCTTGTCGAGGAGCTCGAGGCGGCCGCCTGATGCGGGTGCTCGTCGCAACCGATGCCTGGCACCCCCAGGTGAATGGGGTGGTGCGCACCTATGAGCGGCTCGCCTTGGAGGCGCCCGCGCTCGGCTTCGAAATCAGCTTTCTCGCGCCCCCGCTGTTCCGCACCTTGCCCTGTCCCACATACCCGGAGATCAGGTTGGCGCTGGCCGGCCCCCGCGCGATCGCCAGCCATATCGAGCGTATGCGTCCCGACTTCATCCACATCGCCACGGAGGGACCGATCGGGCTCATGACCAGGCGCTATTGCCGGAAAACAAGGTGGCCGTTCACCACGAGCTATCACACCCGCTTCCCCGAATATGTCGCTGCTCGGCTGCCGTTGCCCGAGCGCTGGTTCTACGGTTTGCAACGGCGGTTCCACAACGGCTCCGCCGGCACCTTCGTTGCCACGCCGTCGGTCGCCGCCGATCTTGCCGCGCGCGGCTTCGAGCGACTCATGCCGTGGTCGCGCGGCGTTGATACCGAGCTGTTCAGGCCGCGCAAGGTGCGCCTGTTCGGCGATGACCCTGTTTTCCTTTATGTCGGCCGCATCGCGGTGGAAAAGAACATCAAGGCCTTTCTCGATCTCGACCTTCCCGGCCGCAAGGTCCTGGTCGGCGGCGGTCCGCAAGCCGAGGAGCTCAAGCGCCTCTACCCCGATGCGCTGTTCGCCGGGCCGCGTGAAGGCGAGGCGCTGGCGGAAGCCTACGCCTCGGCCGACGTGTTCGTGTTCCCGAGCCTCACCGACACGTTCGGTCTCGTTATGCTCGAGGCGCTCGCCTGCGGCGTTCCGGTCGCCGCGTTCCCTGTGAGCGGGCCGAAGGACGTGCTGACGGACCCAAAGGCCGGGGCGCTCGGTTCCGATTTGAAGGAGGCGGTGCTGGCGGCGCTCGACCTCGACCCCGGCGCGGCACGAGCGCATGCGCTCCGCTATAGCTGGGAGAATTCGGCGCGCCAGTTCATAGAGAACATGATGGAAGCCCATAATCTTGGCCTGCCCAAGAGGCGCGCACGTTTTCGGCGCTGGCGCGGGAAGCGCGGCGAGCCAAAGAAAACGGCCCGGTTGGGGGGAAACCGGGCCGTTTCATTCTCATGCGTCAGTTTGGGGGACGCTTTGGGGGAATTCGCGTCTCCACTGAAATGGTTAGCGACCTAGCCGGTGTCAAGAGGGGCCCGGTAATCTTCGCGCCGTTGCGCTAAGTCTTTGGTACTATTTATAAAAAAGAACTAGCCGAACAGCGTCGCGCGCTTGACGGCGGACAACTCGGCAAGGGTCAAAGGCTCAGGCGGGTCGAAGCCTCCGGCGCCGCCAGCGGCCGGTGAGGAGACCTCCGAAGTGAGCGGTCCGTCGCTCTCCCGGAGAGACGTCGCGGCGGCTGAGGCTGCGGTTTGCGCCCTCACCTCGCGCCCCTTCAGCATGCGATCGACATCGTCTTGCTTCAGGCCCTCGCCTCGCGCCTGAGGACCGTGCAAGACGCGGCCGTCGTCCCGCACCGCCTCCGCGAACGCCTGCATTTTCGAGGCGATATCGTCGACCTTGAAGGCGATGTCGTCGACGCCCCAAATCTCGATCATGGCGTTGATCCGCTGCTCGATGAAGCGCAGCGCCTTGACCACCTTCTCGGTCCGCTGCCCGGTGATGTCCTGGAACGAACAGGCGGTGTAGATGTCGGTGGCGCGCTGGTCGACTTTATCGCACAGCTCGATATCGATGCTTTTCTCGCGCAAGGTCCAGGCCACCTCCTGGATCTCCTCGGCTGCCTCCAGAATGTCGGAGGTTGCCTTCTCGGTCGCTTCGACGATGTGGTCGAGTTCTTCCGTGGCGCTGATCAGCTGCTTGTCGAATTGGTGCGGCGGCCTTATCTGAGCGATCTCGCGCCGCGTGCGCGCGATCGCCTCGCTCATGTCGACCAGCTCGGCGAAGACGCTGCTTGGCACGGCATGTCGCGCCGGCGGCTTGAGCACCGCCCGTTCGATCCTGGCGATCGCCTCGAGCAGCATCTCGGTCTCGGCGGTGCGGTTCCGGCGGGCATATTCGGCGAGAAACCAGCGCCCCCGCGGGCTCGCGCGGAGCAACGCCTCAAGCGCGGCATAAGCTTCCGCCAAGCCTGGCTTGCGCGGAGCGTGGGGGAGCGATGGGCTGGTGCCGTCTGGGGCGCGTTCCGGCATGGGTAGCGAGGCTAGCGTGATTCGGGGTAGACGGCCGAATGTACAGGGGAAGGACTGGGGATTCGTTAACCGCCATGGCGAGCCAGAAGATGCCGCGACCCTCGCGCCTCTCCCTCGCCTGGCGGCTCGGCTTCCTTTATGCCGCGCTGTTTCTCGTGGTGGGCTGCTACCTGCCCTATCTGCCGGTCTGGCTCGATTGGCGAGGGCTCGATGTCGACGAGATCGCGTTCCTTCTCGCCGCTCCGCTCTTCACCCGCATCCTGTTCACGCCGGTCATCAGCTTTGCCGCCGACCGGGTGGGGGGCCGGCGGACCATCCTGATCGCGCTCGCTTGGGGCTCCTTGCTGTCGTTTCTGCTGCTATGGGCCGCCAGCGGGTTTTGGCAGATGCTGCTCGCCACCGTCGTGCTCGCCGTCAACTGGACCACGATCATGCCGCTGATCGAGACCGTGGCGGTGACCGGCATCCGCACCGGCGCGCTGGACTATGGCCGGGTCAGGCTGTGGGGCTCGCTCAGCTTCATCGTGGCCAGTCTCGGTTCCGGCCTCATCATTGGCAAGATCGGGCCGGAGGTGGTGCTCCCGCTCCTGGTTGCGGCCACGGCGCTGATGGTCCTTGGCGCCCATCTTCTGCCGCGCGAGCTCGGGGGACGCAGGACTTCGGCTCCTTCCGTCCTGCGCGGCCTCAAGTTCGCCGACGCCTTCGACCTCGTCCGCGCGCCTCTGTTCCTCTTGTTTCTCCTCGCCGCCAGCCTAATCCAGGCGAGCCACGCCCTCTATTACAGCTTCGGCTCGCTCAATTGGCGGGCGCAAGGCATCCCTGACGGGGCGATCGGCATGCTGTGGTCGGTCGGTGTGGTCGCCGAGGTCGCGCTCTTCGCGGTCTCAGGCCGCGTCGTTGCCTATTGCGGCACGGCGAGGCTGCTCATGCTGGCGGGGCTGGCGGCGACCTTGCGCTGGGGGGTCATGGCGATCGACCCGCCGCTATGGGCCACGGCGTTGCTCCAGACGCTTCACGCCATGAGCTTCGGCGCGGCCCATCTCGCCGCCATCCATTTCCTGACCCATGCCGTGCCCGAGGACCGCGCCGCCACGGCCCAAGGGGTCTATGCCGCCATCGTCGCTGGCCTGGTGCTGGGCACCGTCACCGTCGCCTCAGGCCCCCTCTATCGGACCTTCGCTGGCGGGGCCTATGGCGCCATGGCGGTGCTCGCCCTGATCGGGGCGGCATGCGCCTATCGCCTCATGCGGCGCTGGCGTGGCGGACTGGTTGTGAGCGAGCCAGCCAGCGGCTAGCGCCGCAGAGCCTCCTCATTTCTCAGTGTTGATCCGCCTCAAGGCAAGAAATGAAGGTCCCGCTTAGAGTTTTGTCGGCTGGGGACGGAAGGCAGTAGGAGGAAGCCCATGACAAAATTCGGAAAATTGATGCTTGCCGCATGCGCGGCGTTCGCGCTCGCATCCTCGCCGGCGCTGGCGCAACAGGACGATCAACCGATGCCTAAGTCGGAGCGCGGCCAGGGCGGCATGATGGGCCAGGGCGGCATGATGGGCCAAGGCGGCATGATGGGCCAAGGCGGCATGATGGGTCAGGGCGGCATGATGGGCGAGGACACGGGCGGCCAGGACACGGGCGGCATGATGGGCGGCTGCCCGATGATGGGCGACATGATGGGCGGCGGGAAAGGCATGAAGAAGGGGATGGGGCACGGCATGATGATGCACTCCGTCCCGATGATGGAAGGCCGGCTGGCTTACATCAGAGCCGACCTTGAGATTACCGAGGCCCAAATGGCGGCCTGGGACGTCTATGCCGACGCGGTCAGGGCGCGGCACACCACCATGGAAAGCGTGCACGCCGATATGATGAAAGCCAAAGAGAGCGGGAGCGCCTTGGAACGCATGGACGCGCGTATCAAAGCCATGGGGAGCATGGTCGACAGCCTGAAGGCGCTCAAGCCCTCGACCGAAGCTCTTTATGCGGTGCTCACTGACGAGCAGAAGAAAAAGGCGGATCAGTTGCTGGGCGGCCGCTGCGGTATGATGTGAGGCCGCGAAGCGATGAGCTATCACTTCTCGAAAAAACTCGACCTGCCCTTCGATCAGGCGGTTTCGCGCGTGACCGAAGCGCTCAAGAGCGAGGGCTTTGGCGTGCTCACCGATATCGACGTGAAGGCCACGATGAAGGCTAAGCTCGGCGAGGATTTCCGCCCCTACCGGATCCTGGGGGCGTGCAACCCGCAACTCGCCCACCGCGCGCTCAAGCTCGAAGATAAGATCGGGACGATGCTCCCCTGCAATGTCATCGTGCAGCAGCACGCTGACGGCGCCGTCGAGGTGTCGGCCGTCGATCCAGTGGCCTCCATGCAGGCGATAAAAAATCCCGCGCTCGCCGAGGTCGCTAACGAGGTCCAGGCCAAGCTCAAAAGAGTCGTCGAAGGCTTGTAGCGCTGCGACTAGCCCCAAAGTTCCGGCTCTGGCGGGAAGACTTGGCCAGCGTCGTAGGTGAGCCCGGGCACGCGGTCGCGGGCAAGCA
>Ga0209341_10002621_pt1 | contig 17044 bp, 17 predicted proteins | sample RifCSP13_2_FD_184020 | JGI IMG/M metagenome (GOLD analysis project Ga0209341, IMG submission 184020) | Soil microbial communities from Rifle, Colorado - Rifle CSP2_sed 13_2 (SPAdes) (version 2) | ecosystem: Environmental > Terrestrial > Deep subsurface > Rock core/Sediment | place: Rifle... | reverse complement strand
GGGAATAATGACCGTGTCGTCCTCGTCGCCAAACGGGGTCGCGCCCTTCTTGTCGAGGAGGCCCACGACGCGGAACGGCTGGCCGTTGATGCGGATGGCCGCGCCGAGCGCGTCTTCGTCCGGGGCGAAGATGTGGTTGAGCGTCGTCTGCCCGATCACCGCCACGCGCGCGCGCTCGTCGCCGTCGGCCTGGTTGATGAAGCGCCCGGCCAGGATGGTGTAGTTGCGCGCCGCGGCGTATTCGGGCGTGGTCGCGCGCACGGCGGTGTTCGTCGAGTTGCTCCCGGCGGTGACGAGCACGCTGCGCCGGAGGAGCGGCACCACCCGCGCGGCGTCCGGCACGCGCGCGGGGTCGGCCAGCGCCAGCGCGTCGCCTTCGGTGAGCACTGCCGTCGTGCGGCCCGGCGGCCCGCCCTGGCCCGGCCGGAACTGCCCCGGAAAGACGAAGACCAGGTTGGTCCCCAGCCCCTCAAACTGGCTCGCCACGTAGCGCGAGACCCCCTGCCCGACCGATAACAGCGTGATCACCGCCGCCACGCCGATGGCGATGCCGAGCGTGGTCAGCGCCGCGCGGAGCTTGTTCGCGACGAGGGAACGGAAGGCGAGGCGGAGATTTTCTAAAAGCATTCCAGCAATCTATTCGTATCGGAGCGCGTCAATTGGATTCAAAGCAGCGGCGCGTATGGCCGGATACATCCCGAAGAACAGGCCGATCGCCGCCGAGAAGCCCGTCGCCAGCAGGACGCTGTCGAACGTCACCGCCACCGGCACATCCGGCTGGAGGCTCGCGACGGCCTGCGCCCCCGCCGCGCCCAGCGCGATGCCGACCAGGCCGCCGAGGGACGAGAGCAGCACGGCCTCGATCAGGAATTGCCCGAGGATGTCGCGGCGCTTGGCCCCGATGGCTTTGCGCAGGCCGATCTCTTTGGTGCGCTCGGTGACCGAGACGAGCATGATATTCATGATGCCGATGCCGCCGACCAGCAGCGAGATGCCCGCAATCGCGCCGAGGAAGACCGTCAGCACGCTCGTCACCTCGCCGAACGCCGAGATCAGGTCGGCCTGGGTGACGATGGTGAAGTCGTCCTCGCCGCGGAACTGAACGTCGTGCCGCTCGCGCAGGACGGCCGTGATTTCCTGCGCCAGCTTCTCCATCCCGTCGTCGTCGAGCGCCTGCACGTAGACGAGTGAGACGCGATACTTGCCGTCCGGGCCGCGCGCGTTAAAGAGCCGCTGCTGCGCCGTCGAGAGCGGGATGAGCACCAGCGCATCCTGGTCGCCGAACAGCCCCCCGCCCTTCTTCTCCAGCACGCCGATGATCTTGAATGGCAGTTTATTGATCTTGATCGTCTGACCCAGCGGATACTCTCCGTCGGGGAAAAGCGTCTGGGCGACCGTCTGCCCGACGACGGCCACCCGCGCCGCGGCGCGTTCGTCGCCGTCCAAGATGAACTCGCCTTCCTCGACAAAGAACTGGCGCACCTCCTGGTAATTCGTGCTCACCCCGCTGACCTGCACGCTCAGGCTCTCCCGGCCATATTCCACGTTGCCGAAGCCGAAGAACTCCAGCGCCACGGCTTTGGCGCTCGGCACGCGGTAGGGGTCGGCCAGGGCTTCGGCATCTTGATTGACAAGGGGTTTCTCGCGGTTTACCCCTGCGCCGGCGCCGCCCTGCTCATCCGGCCCGCCGGGAAAGACGAACAGCAGGTTGGAGCCGATGCCCTGAAACTGCTCGGTGACATACTGCTCCACTCCCCTGCCCACCGAGAGCAGGGTGATCACCGCCGCCACGCCGATGATGATGCCGAGCATGGTGAGGAGGGCGCGCAGTTTGTTGGCCGCCAGCGCGCGGAGGGCGACGCGGAGAGATTCGGAAATGTTCATCCCAGGCGCGCTTGGGCCTCGATGGAGCGCACGAACTCTGTCTTCGCATCCGTATATCCATCGCGATCAGAGCCGAAGCGGGCGGCCAATTCTCTCTTCAGCCGGTCATACGCCTGCGCCGCCTCCGGGTGCGCGCGCAGGTAGTCGCGGAAGAGCAGATGCCGCGTCCAGAACTCGCCGCCGTATTCGACCATGTGCAGGTGGTGCGTCCGGCCGGCGGGCGGGCCTTTGCGGAAGTAGCGGCGGTCGGGGATTTCGGCCTCGTACTCGGGGACATATTCGTAGCCGAGGCCCCGGAGCGGCTCAACGCACTGCGCGGCGTCGGCCAGTATGCGCACGCCCGCCAGGATGTCAATGATCGGCTTGGCCCCCAACCCCGGCACGGAGGTGCTGCCCACGTGCTCAAGCGCCACGATGACATGGCCTATCGCGCCGAGGATGGCGGACGCCTCCGCCTCGTACAGGGCGGGCCAGCGGGGATCGTATTCGACGATGACGACGGGGGCCTTCATCGGGCGGCCTCAGAGATTCACGTGGTACGCCTTCGGGGTGTAGTCCCACTTGTTGATCCTGGAGAACGGCTCCAGCAGCGCCAGGCCGAACGGCGCGGCGGGGCAGCACGCCTCCCGCCAGAGGATAAACGGAAGGAGCTGGAGGCGCGCCGTCTTGAACTCCTCCACGACCAGATGGCCGAGGACGCCGCACTCCTCGACGAATTTCTGACGCTCAAACTCCGCGAAGAGCGGCCCTAAATCATAGGGCACCTGCCGAAAGGCTGGGCGCCATCCATCCGCATCGCCTTCCAAAAGCATATAACTCGCGCGGAACCTCCCATCCAGCGGGACGCCGACTGTGCCGGCGTTGAGGATATGCCAGCGGCCCACGCGGCGATCCATAGCCAGGTGGGTGTGCCCGGCCACGAGCGTCGTCTCCTCCACCCCGGCAAGCATCTCCATAATTTCTGCGTCGCCGTGCGTCCAGTGGATTGCCTCCGACGGCGAACGCGGCGAGCCGTGCACCACGCGCAGGGGCGGCGCATCGGGGAAACGGAGGCTGAGGGTGTCGGGCCAGGCGGCAATTGCCTTGTGCCAGCGCCCGTTCAGCTGCCGGTACAGCCACGGGAGCATCGCCCAGTTTGACCGGTCGCTCCACTCGGCGGGCGCGCGCGGCGTCTCATAGTCCAGCAGATAGAACTCGTTGTTGCCCCGGATGGCCGGCCACCCCTCGCGTGTGACCCGCTCCATCACCTGCGCCGAGAACGGCCCCCAGTTGATGACATCTCCCGCGACGACGACCTGATCCACTTTGAACTGCGCGAGATCGGCCAGGACGGCTTCGAGCGCGGGCAGGTTGCCGTGAATGTCGGAGAGGATGGCGAGTTGAGTCATCCTCCTCCTCCTACTGCCCGCCGAAAATGTTGAGGCCTTCGCGCGCGGTGCTCACCGCGGCCACCTCGCCTTCGCTCACGCCGTCCTTGACCTCGGTGTGCGTCTCGCCGCGCAGCCCGGTCACGATGGGGACTTCTTTCAATTCATCCCCGTCCTTCAAACTGGTATAGGCCTGCCCGGTGCGGCGGTCACGGCGGATAGCCCAGTTGGGGACGAGCAGCGCCTCCTCGGCCTCTGCCACCGTGATCTGGGCCGTCGCGCTCATTCCTGAGCGCAGAGGCGCAGTCGTCGCGTCGAAGCGGATGCGCACGGTGTAATTCACCACGCCGCCCACGATCGCCGCCGCCGGGGCGAGACGTTCTACCCGGCCCGCTACGCCGACGCCGGGCAGAGCATCCAGCGTGATCCCCGCCGCCTGCCCCACGGTCAGTTTCGCCACGTCCACCTCGTCCACCGACACATCCAGGTGGAAGTGACTCAGATCCACCAGCATAAAGGCTGGCACAGCGCTGCCGACCCGCTCCCCGGCTTTCACATGGATCGCGGCAACCACCCCGTCAAAAGGCGCGACCAGTTGCGCGTGCGCCGCGCGCAGTTTCGCCTGATCCAGCGCCGACTGCGCCTGCTCCACCGCCAGGTCGGCCTGCCTGATCTGCAGCTCGGCGGGGGGCGCCTGAAGCTGGGCGAGCGCCGCCCGCGACTGCGCCACGCGCGCATAACCGACGGACAGCGAACCCTGATCCGCGCCGCGCTTCGCCTGCTCCCACTGCAGGCGCGCGATCTCGGCCGCGTAAAATGCGTTCTCCATCGCCGCCTTGAGCGAGTCGAGCGTGGCCTGTGACGGGGCAAAGCGCGGATATTCTTTGGCGAACTCCACGGCGCTGTGATACCGGTCCGTGGCCTGCTGGTAGTCCTGGCGCACGTTATCGTACTTGATCCGCGCAATGGATACCTGCTCCTCCCCCACACCTTTTAGCAGATCGTTCACGGCCGCGTTCGCGCTCTTCACGTTGGCCTCGGCGGCGGCGAGGTCGCCCTCAGCCGGCCCGGCGAGGAGTTTCTGGCGGTTGAGTCTGGCGATGGCGAGGGCATCCTCGGCCTGCCGGACGGCCAGCTGCAGATCGGCGTCGTCGAGCCGCGCGAGGGCCTGCCCGGCCCGCACGGTTTCGCCGCTGGCGACCAGCACTTCCTCGACCACGCCGGGGACGAGAAAAGAGGGGCTGGATTGCTGCTCCGGGAGGAGTGAGCCGGTGGCGCTCACCAGCGAGACGAGGTCGCCGCGCGCGATCACTTCGGTGCGCAGGGAGGCGAGCGCCGCCTGCCTGGCCCGCTCCGCCTGATCGCGCTGGTAGAAAGCATATCCTCCGGCGGCAAGCAGGATCAACGTGACGACGATGAGCCACCCCAGGCGGGCGCGGAGGGAAAGGAGGAGGCTTTTCATCTATCCGCCGCCGAAGAACTGGAACTGCTCGCGCCGCGTATCTACGGCAACCACCTCGCCCTCTTGCACGCCGCTCTTGACTTCGCTGAGCGCATCGTTGCGCAGGCCCAGCTCGACAGGGACATCTTCAATTTCACCGTCCTTCAGGAGGCCCACGAAGGTCTGTCCCGTCTGCCGGTCACGGCGGATGGCCCAGTTAGGGACGAGCACCACGTCGCGGGCCTCGGCCACCACAATCTCGGCGGTCGCCGTCATCCCGCCGCGCAGGAGGACCTGCGCCGCGTCGAGGACGATCGTAACCAGATAACTGACGACGCCCTGGTTGACGGTGGCTGTCGGCGCGACTTTTTCCACCTGGCCGGAGAACACGTCGTTGGGGAAAGCGTCAAGCGTGACGGTGACGCCCTGTCCCGGCGACACGCGCGCCACGTCCACCTCGTCCACCGAAATCTCGAGGCGAAAGCGGCTGACGTCCACCAGCGCCACCGCGGGCAGCGCGGCCGGCGCAATCTCGCCGCGATGCAGATTGACCGCCGCCACGACGCCGTCAAACGGCGCGACGATCTCTGCCTCGGCGAGGTGATGGCGCGCCAGGTCGAGCGCGGCCTGCGCCTGGCTCACTCTCAGCCGGGCGATCTGCACGTCCTCCGGTGTTGGGCCTTGTTTCAGCCTGTCGAGCGCGGCCTGCGCCTGTTCCACCGCCGCCCGCGCCGAGGCCGCCGGGCCGGAGGCGGGCGGGTTTTGCGCCTGCTGATATTGCAGGTCCGCAATTTGAGCCGCCTCCACCTGCTGATCGGCTTGCGGCTGAAGGTCGAGTTTTTGAGCGAACCTGCCCTGCTTCTCCAGTTCATCCATCGTCCGATAGGTCTGGTCGAGGGCGTTCCGGGCGAGGATCAGGTTGAGGTAGGCAATCTGGATTTCCTCTTCGCTCTTGCCCTGCGAGGCCGCGTAGACTTGCGCCTGGGCCAGGCGGAGGTTGGCCTCGGCGTGGGCGACGTCCTCGGCGCGCGACGGGGCCTGCAATTGGTCGAGGGTCAACTGGGCGGCGCGGAGGCTCTGCTCCGCCTGGGTCACCGCCAGCGCCAGGTCGCTCGTGTCCAGCCGGGCCAGCGCCTCGCCCCGGCGCACCCCCTGCCCCAGAACCGCGTTGACCTCCGTGACGGGCACAGGCGCGGCGGCGGAAAAGTACAGGTTGACCTGTGTTTCGGGGACGAGGGAACCCGATGCGCTGACCGTGGAGAGGATCGTCCCGCGCGCCACCGTTTCCCGCCGGATGGCTTCGCGAGCAGCGCGTTCGGCGGCCTGGCGCTGCTGCCAGTCATAAGCGCCCCCGGCGGCGGCCAGGGACACGAGGACAGCCAGGATCAGAAGATTGCGACGCGAGAGCATAGTCTTTCCACGACAGCCGGGGGATTATATCACGCTGATTTCGAGGGAAATGGAGGCGCATCGCCTGTTTGGATTTCTTGCTCATGCGTCAAAGTCATGCTAAAGTTAGGACAAATCTTCACAAAGTCGGCGCAATCGCCTGGCATATCGAGCAGGAGGTAATAAATATATGGGGCCTGTTGATATTCCTGATATCGTCGTCGGACGACTACCCATTTACCTGCGCGCCCTCTCCCGCATGGCCCTGGAGGGCATCCGAGTCACGTCCAGCCACGAACTCGGAAGGCGGCTGGGCATCAGCTCGGCGCAGATTCGCAAAGACCTTTCGCACTTTGGCGAGTTCGGCAAACAGGGGACGGGCTACCACATCCAGTTCCTGATCGAGCAGCTCCGCCGGATTCTGAAGGTGGATCACGAGTGGGAGGTGGCTCTGGTCGGGGTGGGCGACCTCGGGCGGGCGCTGGCCCACTACAACGGGTTCCGCAACCGGGGCTTCCGCATCTCGCTGATTTTCGACAGCGATCCGGCCAAGATCGGCGGCCAGCTTAATGGGTTCGAAATCCACGACGCCGCGCGGCTGGGCGAGATGATCCGAGCGCGGGGCATCACGCTGGCGATGGTGGCCGTGCCTGCCGAAGCGGCGCAGAAGGTGACCGACGAACTGGTCCAAGCCGGGGTGCGGGGCATCCTCAACTACGCGCCGATTAACCTGGCCGTCCCGGAAGAAGTGTACGTGCAGTATATTGACCCGGTGGTGCACCTGCAGCGGATGACGTTTTACGTTTAACTCCAAACTCCGCAGTTCAAGCTTCAAAGCGCCAGTCCTCATAGACGCACGACCAGAAGATTAAGAAGCGCCGGGCTTTCACCCGGCGCACTCTTTTCTCTTTGAAGTTTGCAATTGGGAATGCGCCGTTCCCTTTACGGCCTCGCCAGCACGCGCCGCAGCACGGTCAAGTGCTTGAAGGCTTTGCCGGCGCCGAGCGCCACGCAGGCCAGCGGCTTCTCGGCCACAAAGGCCGGCACGCCGGTCTCCTTCGTCAGCAGCTTGTCAATGCCGCGCAGCTGGCTGACGCCGCCGCACAACACCATCCCCCGGTCAATGATGTCGGAGGAGAGTTCTGGCAGCGTCTTTTCCAGCACGGTCTTGACCACGCCGGTGATGATGCCAAGCGGCTCCTGCAGGGCTTCGACGACTTCCCCGGTGCTCAGGGTGATGCTGCGCGGCAGGCCGGTGACCTGATCCCGCCCCTGAACTTCCATCGTCATTTCCTCGTCCAGCGGCAGCGCCGCGCCGATGCGGATCTTCACTTCTTCGGCCGTCGGGTCGCCGATGATCAGGCTGTATTTCCTGCGCGCGTAGCCCATGATCGCTTCATCCAGCTTCATGCCGCCGGTGCGGGCGGTGTGCGCGGCGACGATGCCGCTCATCGAGACGACCGCCGCCTCCGTCGCGCCGCCGCCGAGGTCGACCACCATGTTCCCGCTGGGCGTCGCGACCGGCAGGTCCGCGCCAAAGGCTGCGGCCAGCGGCTCCGGGATGAGGAAGACCTCCCCGGCCCCGGCCTGCAGCGTGGCTTCGTGCACCGCGCGGCTTTCGACGCTGGTGACGCCGTAGGGCACGGTAATGATGACCTGGGGGCGGAAAAGACGGAAGGGGCCGCAGACCTTCGTGATGACGTAGTGCAGGAGCCGTTCAGTCACCTCGTAATCGGCGATCACGCCGTCGCGCAGCGGGCGCATGACCTCGATGCTATCGGGCGCGCGCCCGTACATGTCCTTGGCCTCCTGGCCAACAGCGACGATTTTTTGTTCGGCGACGGAGATGGCGACGACGCTCGGCTCGTGGAGGACCACCTCGCCCCCCTCGCACACCAGCACGTTGACGGTGCCGAGGTCAATGCCCAGCTCTTTTGAAAACAGGCCCATGTTTGACCAGGCGCAAGCCGCCCGCAGATTTTGAGCCGGCGGGCGGCCTGGCGATAGGCTAACCGGAACTGCCCGGCGTCTCCATCCGGGGCGCGCGGCGGCGGCGCGCCACTTCCAGCCGGAGGTTGGAGCGGCGCAGGGCCATCTCGGCGGCGAGGTAGGCCTCCGAGGCGCGCGGGACGCCGGAACGGAGCGACTCTTCCGCGCGCTGGCGGGCTTCCTCCGCGCGGGCCACGTCAATCTCCTCGGCGTGCTCCGCCGCATCGGCGAGGATGGTGACGATGTCCGGGCGCACTTCCATGAAGCCGCCCGACACCGCAAAGATTTCCTCGCTCCCGCCGCGCCGGATTTTCAACACGCCGGGTTTGAGGGTGGTCAGCAGCGGCGAGTGGCGCGGGAGGATCCCCATCTCGCCGTCGGCCCCCGGGGCGACGACGATGTCCACCTCGCCCTCAAACACCATGCGGTCCTGGCTGACGATTTCGCAACGAATAGGCATAGACAAAATCCCTTACCCCAAGTCCCAGACTCCAAACCCCGCTGGCTTCACATTGGGATTTGGCTGTTGGGAATTGAGACTCCTCAAGCGGCCATCTTCTCCGCCTTGGCCACCGCATCTTCAATCGCGCCGACGTAGCGGAAAGCGTCCTCGGGCAGGTCGTCGTGCTGGCCGTCGAGGATCTCGCGGAAGGAGCGCACGGTTTCTTTCATCGGCACATACACGCCCTTCGTGCCGGTGAACTGCTCGGCCGTCACAAACGGCTGGCTGAAGAACTTCTCGATCTTGCGCGCGCGCGCCACCAGCAGCTTGTCGTCTTCGGAGAGCTCGTCCACGCCGAGGATGGCGATGATGTCCTGCAGGTTCTTGTAGCGCTGGAGGACGCGCTGCACCTCGCGGGCGGTGGCGTAGTGCTCGACGCCCACGATGTTCGGGTCGAGGATGCGGCTGGTGGAAGCCAGCGGATCAATCGCCGGGTAAATGCCTTTCTCCGTGATGCTCCGCTCGAGCGCGAGGGTCGCGTCGAGGTGAGTGAAGGTCGCCACCGGGGCGGGGTCGGAGTAGTCGTCCGCCGGGACGTACACAGCCTGCATCGAGGTGATCGAGCCGGTCTTGGTCGAGGTGATGCGCTCCTGCAGTTCGCCCATCTCGGTGGCCAGGGTCGGCTGATACCCCACGGCGGAAGGCATGCGGCCCAGCAGCGCCGACACCTCGGAGCCGCTCATGACGAAGCGGAAGATGTTGTCAATGAAGACGAGCACGTCCCTGCCCTGGTCGCGGAAATACTCGGCCATCGTCAGGCCGGTGAGGCCTACCCGCAGGCGCACGCCGGCCGGCTCGTTCATCTGGCCGAAGATCATCACCGTGTCTTTCATCACGCCCGACTCGATCATTTCGCGCCGGAGCGAGGTGCCTTCGCGCGAGCGTTCGCCGATGCCGACGAACACCGAGTTGCCCTTGTGGACGCGCGCGACCGAGGAGATCAGTTCGGTGATGATGACCGTCTTGCCCGTGCCCGCGCCGCCGAAGATGCCGGTCTTGCCGCCCTTGGTGAAGGGGGCGATGAGGTCAATGACTTTGATGCCGGTCTCGAAGACCTGCACGCTCGTGGCCTGCTCTTCGAACTTGGGCGCCAGGCGGTGGATGGGGTAACGCTCCTGCGTCTCGACCGGCCCCGCGTTGTCAATCGGGCGGCCCAGCACGTTGAAGATGCGCCCCAGAGTGGCCGGGCCGACGGGGACGCGGATCGGCGCGCCCGTGCCGACGGCTGCCACGCCGCGCGGCAGGCCGTCGGTGGTGTCCATCGCCACGCACCGCACCCAGCTGTTGCCCAGGTGCTTCTCCACTTCCAGGATGAGCGAGTCCTGGCCGGGGCGCTGGACTTCAATCGCGTCAAACAGCTCGGGCAGGCCTCCTTCGGGGAACTCGCAGTCCACCACGCCGCCCAGGACTTGCACGACTTTGCCGGTTGATTTTGCCATTCTGGACTCCTGGTCAAATGGTCAAGTAGTCTTCTGGTTTATGGGTGATCCGGTCGAATAGTCGCTCAGGCTGCCGCCGTTCGGCGAAAGACGAGTGGGCTATCCGACGACGCGACCACCCGACGACTTCGACGCCTTCGTCAATGCTTCCACCCCGCCCACGATGTCGAGCAGGTCGCTGGTGATGGCGAGCTGGCGCGCTTTGTTGTACTGGATTTGCAGCGCGCCCAGCAGGTCTTTGGCGGCGTCGGTCGCGTTGCGCATCGCCACCATGCGGGCCGAGTGCTCGCTCGCCATCGCCTCCAAAACCGCCTGATAGATCTGCAGCTCGGTGAAGCGCGGAACGATCACGTCGAGCAGACCTTCCTGAGAAGGCTCGTAAATGTACGCCGCCGCCGGGCCTTTGAGGCCGGCCATCGTCCCGCCGCCGACGGCCTCCTGCGCCTCTTCCGGTCTGAGCGGCAAAAGCAGCTTCAGGCGCGGCACCTGCCGCAGCGTATTAATGTAGTCGGTATAGCCCAGGTAAACCTCGTCCGCGCGGCCGGAGAGAAATTCTTCCACGGCCAGGCGGCCAATCGGCGAGATGTCCACAAACGTCGGGTTGCCCGGCAGGTTGACGAATTCGCCGATCAACATCTGGCGGCGGCGCAGGAGCAGGTCGCGCCCCTTTTTGCCCACCGCGATGAACTTGATCGGCGTGTTCTTGCGCTCGCGCGCGAACGCCATCGCCGTGCGGACCATGTTGGTGTTGTATGCGCCGCACAGGCCGCGGTCGCTGGTGATGAGCACGACGGTGATGCTCTTCACCGCGCCGCGCTTCGCCAGCAGCGGGTGCAGGCTGGCCGCCGTGCCGGGCTGCGTGCTCAGGTGCTGCAGCACCTGATAGGCCTTGCCCGCATAGGCGCGCGTGTTCAGCACGGCCTGCTGGGCGCGGCGCACCTTCGAGGCGCTCACCGCCTCCAGCGCCTTGGTCACCTGGGAGATATTTCTGACGCTCCGCATGCGGAGCCGCATGTTACGTAGAGAGGCCATCGTTCAATTGCCAGTCACCCATGATCCGTGATCAGTCATCCGTGAAACTGATCACTGTTTACTGATCCCTGACGGCTGTTGACTGCGCTACCCCTGCCAGCCCGCGTTGAACGCCTTGATGGCTTCCTTCAGCCGGGCCTCGGTCTCTTCGGAGATGACTTTCTTCTCGCCGATGTCCCGGCCGATCTCGGGGTTGGAAGTCTCCATGAACCGCAGGAACGCGGCCTCCCACGCCTTCATCCGATCCACCGGCACGTTGTCGCAATAGCCGCGCGTCCCGGCGTAGATGACCATGACCTGGTTCTCCAGCGACTGCGGTTCATACTGCACTTGCTTGAGGATCTCGGTCAGGCGGTAGCCGCGGTCCAGCTGGCGCTGAGTGGCCTTGTCGAGGTCAGAGCCGAAGGTGGCGAACGCGGCCAGCTCGCGGAAGGCGGCCATATCGCCCTTGAGCTGGCCGGCCACCTGCTTCATGCCCTTGGTTTGGGCGTCGCCGCCTACGCGCGACACCGAGATGCCTACGTTCACCGCCGGGCGGATGCCGGAATAGAACAGATCGCTTTCGAGATAGATCTGTCCATCAGTGATGGAGATGACGTTGGTCGGAATGTATGCGGAAACGTCGCTCAAGAGGGTCTCGATGATGGGCAGCGCCGTGAGCGAGCCGCCGCCGCGCTCGTCGGAAAGCTGCGCCGCGCGCTCCAGCAGGCGGGAGTGGAGGTAGAACACGTCGCCGGGATAGGCCTCGCGCCCCGGCGGGCGGCGGAGGAGCAGAGAAACCTGGCGGTAGGCCCAGGCGTGCTTGGAGAGGTCGTCGTAGACGATGAGCGCGTCGCGCCCCGTCTCCATGAATTCCTCGCCCAGCGCGCAGCCGGCGTAAGGGGCGAAATACTGCATCGCCGCCGGTTCGTCGGCGGCGGCGATGACGATAGTGGTGTAATCCATCGCGCCGTACTTTTCGAACGTGCCCAGGACGCGGGCGATCTGCGCTTTCTTCTGCCCAATCGCCACGTAAATACAGATCAGGTCTTTGCCCTTCTGGTTGATGATCGTGTCAATCGCGAGGGCGGTCTTGCCCGTCTGCCGGTCGCCGATGATCAGCTCACGCTGGCCGCGCCCGATGGGGATCATCGCGTCAATCGGCTTGATGCCGGTCTGCACCGGGCGCTTCACGTCTTTGCGCTCGACGACGCCCGGCGCGATGCGCTCGATCGGCCGGTACTTGTCCGTGTTGATCGGGCCTTTGCCGTCCACGGGCTGGCCGAGGGCGTTCACCACGCGCCCGATCATCGCATCGCCGACGGGGATGGAGATGATGCGCCCGGTGCTGCGCACGAGCATGCCTTCATCTATCTCGCTGTAGTCGCCCATGATGATGACGCCGATCGAGTCCCGTTCGAGGTTGAACGCGACGCCCATGACGCCATTCGCAAACTGGACGAGCTCTTGCGCCCGGACCGCGCCCAGGCCGCTTGCCCGCGCGATGCCGTCGCCCGCCTCGAGGACGGCGCCGACATCCTGGGCCTCAATCTTGGGGGCATAGGCTTCAATCTGTTTTTGGAGCGAAAGGGTAAGCTCTTTGACGAAGTCGGACATCAGGCCTCCGAGAGTGAAAGTAATTATCAACAGTCCGGCTTGGGCGCGAGATGCGGAGGCCAAGCCGGGTGAGTTCCGAGTATAGGCGAGGGCGGCGCGAGGAGCAAAGGCGCCGTTGTTTTACACCATCCTGTACCTGTTAGTCTCAGCAATGGCGCAGCAGAAATATACTTTAATCAAGATGAATTGTCCAGTGGTTCACAAACGAAACTGGTCACTTCTTCTGAAATTCGTCCCAGAGCGCCTGCCATAAATCCAGGACGCCGATTTCTGAGGCCCACCTTTCGATATAGGCCAGGTCTAACTGATCACCGCTGACAGCCAGCATCTTGGCGATGTCCTTGGGATGCTTCTGGGAAACCCCTTCACTCCGGCGAAAATAGTCCAGCTTATAGAGGATGACGTCTTCTGGCGCAAGAAACCATGCCTCCAGGCCGACCTCATCGGAGCGAATTCGTCGCCGTCGTCGCATGGCTGAACCGGGCAAGCCGCTATCGGCAACAACATACAAATCGGCTTTGGCACCGGCTGCGCCATCGTAGATATTGAAGGGCAAACCGTGCGGAATGTCCTCCTCCACAATCGCTTCGAGCGGCGCGATGTAGATGTGCCAGGCGCTTACTGCTTCAACGAGACGAGCCAGCTCTTCTGTGTCGGCGAGCAAGGCCATGTCAATATCTGCGGTGAAACGATGCTCACCATAGGCCATAGCCGCCACCGAACCGCCGATTGCATAACGGATGCCCAATTGTTCCAGCAAGGTCACCAACCGCCGGACAAAAGCTTTTTGATCTGCAGAGTCAGGTGGTCTCATACCACGTTTTTTGTTGCGATCAATCGTCGCGCTGCCTCCTGCATCGCTTCCTCGGGCGACAGGCCACGCCGGATGCCCTGCATATAAAGCGCGTCTCGCGCCATATTCCATAGACAAAAGGCCTGATAGATCTTTATTCCAGGAGGCAGTTGGCGCAAAATTTCAATCCACTTCGGCTCCATCTCCAGCTTTGCCGCACGCACAGCCATGCGGACCCGGTCTTCCAGCGTCAGGCCATTCGGGAAAAAGATGCGTTCCACCCGGGCCAGGATTGGATCAGGTTGAGGCGATATGCGGCGCGGGATATCCATCACTTCTCCCCATCCGGTTTATGCCCCCGCTTGCGCCCGCTCCCCAGCGCCACGCTGCGCTCGTAGGCCGCCCACACCGCCCGCGAGATGGCGGTGCGAAAACCCGCTTTTTCCAGGTAATACAGCGCCTCCGCCGAAGTGCCGCCCGGCGAGGTCACCTGGTTCCGCAGGCGCGCGAGATGGCTGGGCGAATAATGGTAAAAATCTACTGCGCCTTTCACCGTTTGCACCACCAGCTGCTCGGCCACGCGGCGCGAGAAGCCCAGGTGCACACCCGCATCCACCAGCGCTTCCATGAACAGGAACACGTACGCCGGGCCGGTCCCGGAGAGCGCCGTCGCCATGTCGAGCTGGTCTTCGTCGTCGGCCTCGACTTCCTGGCCCAGCGCGCCGAGCAGCATGCGGGCCTGCTCCCGCTGGGTCGTGGTCACGCCCGGCGCGGCGATCCATACCGTGATGCCCTCGCCAATCTGCGCCGGGGTGTTGGGCATCGAGCGCACCACACTCCCGTGGCTCAGGCCGGTGATGATGTTTTCGATGCGCGCCCCGGCCACGATGGACAAGACCAGCGCCTCCGGCCTGACTTTCCCTTTCAACGCCGGGAGGACGCCCGGAAGCACCTGGGGTTTGACCGAGAGCACGACCACGTCTGCGCCCTTCGCCGCCTGCGCGTTATCGGTGGTGATGCCCACGCCGTATTTTTCCTGCAGGGCCTTCCCCCGCTCGTCGCGCGGCCCGGAGGCGACGATATTTTGCTTTTGAGCAATGTCTTTGCTCAATAAGCCCTCGATCATCGCTTCGGCCATCGCGCCGGCGCCGATGAAGGCAATCTTTGAGTCCTTGAGCATCCTGCTCCCTTTCAGTATGACACAATACCTTTACGGCGCGGCAAAATATTGCAGCGCCAGCCGCACCCGCTCCTCGACCGCCTTGCCTTCGCCCTTCGGGATGGATTGCACCGCCGCCTGCGCCTCGACGACGCTGTAGCCCAGCGTCGTGAGCGCGGCGATGACTTCGGTGTCCACGTCGCTCACGCGGGTGATCATCTCCAGCCCGAACGCCGGACCGAGCTTGTCCTTGAGTGAGAACACGATCTTCTCCGCCGTCTTCCTCCCCACGCCCTTTACCCGGCTGATGACTTCCGGCTGTTCCTGCGCCACCACGCTCCGCAGCACGTCAATTGACAGCGACGATAGCACGGCGAGCGCCAGTTTCGGCCCCACCCCCTGCACGGTCAGCAGCAATTCAAACAGCGCCCGCTGCTCTTCGGTGGAGAAGCCGTAGAGCGCCTGCCCGTCTTCGCGGAAGATGTGGTGCGTGTGGAGAAAAACGCTGCGCCCGACGCCGTCCAGGCCGTCGAACACCGAAGCTGGGACAAACACCTTGTAACCCACCCCGCCGGCTTCGACGACGAGCGAGTCAGGGTTGATCTGGAGGACGGCGCCGCGGAGGGAGGAGATCATCCTGTGAGTGATTTCATCTTCAGAGAATGCAAGTGGCAGATGGCAATCGCCAGCGCGTCGGCGGCGTCATCCGGCCGGGGGACTTCGGGCAGGTTGAGGATGGCGCGCACCATTTGCTGAACCTGCCGCTTATCCGCGCCGCCGTAGCCGGCCACGGCCTGCTTCACGTCGCGCGGCGTGTATTCGCCCACGCTCACCCCGGCTTCGGCCAGCGCCAGCAGCGCCACGCCCCGCGCCTGCCCCACCGTCATCGCCGTCGTCACGTTCTTCTGGAAAAACAACTTTTCTACAGCGCCGGAGTCCGGCCTGTGGAGAGCGATGATTTTCTGCAACTCGCGATAAAGCGTACGCAGGCGCTCGGGCATCGGCGCGCCGGCCGGGGTCTGGATCGTCCCGTAGGCCACCGACGCCGGCCCGCTCTCCGCCTCGCGCACGAGGCCGTAGCCGGTGGTCGCGGTGCCGGGGTCAATGCCGAGGACGAGCATTCACGGATTGCGGATTGCGGATTGCGGATACTCGTTTACTGCTACGACGCAATACGCAATACGGATTACGCCGCCATCACCGCCAGCGCGGCGTCGGTGAACTCGACGTTGGTGTAAACGTTCTGGACTTCGTCCAGCTCTTCGATCTGCTCGATGAGCTTCATCACCTGCACGGTGGAGTCGGGGTCAAGCTCTATCTTCTGGTTCGGCTCCATGCGCAGCTCGGACTCTTTGGGCTTGATCCCCGCCTTCTCCAGCGCCTGCGCCACGGCGTGGAAGCTCTCGGCCGGAGCGAAAATCTCAATTTCGGTTTCGCCCGGGATGACGTCGTCCGCCCCGGCCTCGACGGCGACCTCGAAGATCTCCTCCGGGTCGTTGCCCTGGGCGGGGACGGCGATATAGGCTTTGCGGGTGAACTGCCACGCGACCGCGCCCGCCTCGGCCATGGAGCCGCCGGCGCGCGTCAACACGCGGCGCAGGTCGGCCACCGAGCGGTTCTTGTTGTCGGTGACGACCTGAAACAACAGCCCCGCGCCGTGAGGGCCGTAGCCCTCGTACATGACCGACTCAAACGCCGCGGCGTCTTTGTCTTCACCCGTGCCGCGCTTGATCGCGCGCTCAATGTTGTCTTTGGGCATCGAGTTGGAGCGGGCTTTGTCCACCGCCAGGCGAAGCCGGAAGTTGGATTCGAGGCTGCCCCCGCCTTCGCGCGCCGCGATCGCAATTTCGCGCGCCAGGCGCGTGAACAGCTGCCCTTTGCGGGCGTCGGCAACCCCTTTTTGATGTTTGATGGTCTTCCATTTTGAATGCCCGGACATCCTTCCTGCTCCTTGCCAGCGCCGGCGCGAGGCGCGCCCGAAAACTGTGTGCGAGTGTGAGGTGTTTCGATTATACCACGCTGGTTTTCCTCACCTCCTCCGCCCTCTCCGACGTGTGCGTCCTGAGCGCCGTCGAAGGAGGCATGGTCAGGAATGGGGCCGGGGGTGAGGTCAAGCGGGAGTATAATCCTTTTGCGTATGGAAACCGCCGAGATTCAGCATCTGCTCAAAGAGGGGATCGCCGCCATCCGGCAGGGGGACCGGGCGCGCGGGCGGGAATTGCTGCTGAAAGTGGTGGAGGCGGACGAGCGCAGCGAACCGGCGTGGCTGTGGCTGAGCGCGGCGGTGGACGATCCCAACGACAAGCTGACAGCGCTGGAAAACGCGCTGACGCTCAACCCGCACAACGCGCCGGCCCAGGCCCAACTGCGGGAGCTGCGGAAACAGATGGGCATCGCCCAACCCCAGGCCCCGCCCGGCTCTGAGCCGCCGCCCAGGCCCCAGCCGGCGCCCG